>Ga0209563_100211_pt1 | contig 30663 bp, 29 predicted proteins | sample AraplaCvi_mMF_r2_FD_184271 | JGI IMG/M metagenome (GOLD analysis project Ga0209563, IMG submission 184271) | Arabidopsis root microbial communities from North Carolina, USA - plate scrape CL_Cvi_mMF_r2 (SPAdes) (version 2) | ecosystem: Host-associated > Plants > Roots > Endosphere | place: USA... | reverse complement strand
CTCCGCCTCGCGCGGCACGCACACCAGCACGGTGTCCGCCTGGCTCTGCTCGAGCGCGTCCACCACCTCCCCGATGCCGAGCGCCTCGCTGCGGCCCTCGCCCTCCGACCGGGTGAAGATGCGCTCCAGAGCCGCCTCCTCGTCTTCCGCGGCGACGCGCGCGACGGCCTCCTCGAAGTGGCGGAACAGCTCCTCCTGCTCGGCGCCGGCCGTCGCCTCCAGCTGCTCGGAGAAGAGGACCGCCTTGGCCGCCTCCGGCAGCTCCTTCGTCAGCAGCTCGACGGCGCGCACGTCACCCGCGACCATGACCAGGCGCGGGTGGTAGCGCTCGACGAGTTCGCCGATCCGCTCCGCGACCTTCGCCTCGTTGTGCTTCCACGTGTCCTCGACGTAGTGCTGGTAGCGCAGCTGCGCCCAGCCGCCCGAGGGCACCTTGTGCACGATCCCGTGCCCGTCGCCCTGCACGCGCTCGCCGCCCTCCAGCTGCTGCGCCGTCTCGCCGGAGTCCGCCGGGGCGTCCGGGTCGTGCTCCAGGTCGGGACGGCGGTGCCAGATCGTCGCGCCTTCGCGGGACGCCTCCACCAGCAGCGCGTGGAAGGCGAAGGCGTCGCGGGCGAGCAGCGGGAGCGGGTCGATCACGGGCGCATGCCACGCCCAGCCGTCGCGCGGGACGGCGCCGAGGATCACCTCGTCGACCTCCACCTGTCCCGCCCGCACCGCCAGGAAGCGCGCACTCGGGCTCGGCGTGTGGTGGTCGACGGTGAGCACCGCCTCCACCGCGTCGCGGTCCTCCACCGGTGCGCCCTGCTGCTCCAGCGACTCCAGCAGCGAGCGGTGCCGCAGGTCGACCGTCCGCTTGGGGTCGTTCAGGTCGCGGGAGATGTCGGCGAGCACCGTCGTCCAGGGCCCCGGTTCGGCGAGGAGGCCGCCCAGGATGTCGCGTGCGGTCATCGGTCGTCCTCCTCGCCGGTCTCGGTGCTGAAGACGACCGGGTCGGGCCCGGTCGCGCCCGGGTCTCCCGGGTCTTCCGCGCCGGTCACGTCGTCGGAGGAGGGGCGCTCCTCCCCGTCGATCCCGGAGGCGAGACGCACCTCCGCGTCGTCGGTGTCGTCGGGCATCGGCTCCGTCTGACGCCACTCCTCGACGTGGCTGGGACCGTGGCCCTGCACGAACGGCTGGGCCTCGTGCGCCAGCTGCTCGTCCTGGGCCGGTCCGTGCTTCGTGTTGCCGCGTTCGGCCATGTCGTGCTCCTTCCAGCGCCGACCCGTTCAGGTCGGGACGGCACCGAACGAACCACCCGCCTCCGGACCCCACAACCTCTTGCGACCCGGCGAGATGGGGGTAGGCCTGGACGCATCCACTCACGAACGCCAAGGAGGAACCACATGGCCGACCGGCCCATCCAGATCGACGTGCAGAAGTACCTGAGCGGGGTCGACTACCCCGCGACCAAGGCCGACCTCGTCGGCACCGCCCAGAGCCAGGGCGCCCCGAAGGAGGTCATCGACGCGCTCGAGGGGCTCCCGGACCGCGAGTTCGAGAGCCCGGTGCAGGTCACCGAGGGGATCAGTGGAAGCTGACCCGCCGGGCGGCCGGCTCCGGAGCGCTCAGCTCCAGCGCCGCGCCGCCCACTTCTCGAACAGGCCGACCAGCGAGTCGGTGAGCTTGCCCAGCACGGCGAGCAGGATGATCGCCAGGAACAGGCGGTCGGTGCGGCCGTTGTTCTGCGAGTCGCTCAGCAGGAAGCCGAGACCCATCGACGACGCGATCAGCTCCGCGGCGACCAGGAACAGCCACGCCTGCGCCAGCGCGAGGCGCAGGCCGGAGATGACCGAGGGCAGCACGGCGGGCAGCTGCACCGTCGTGAAGAGGCGCACGCCGCCCAGGCCGAACGCGCGTCCCGCCTCCACCAGGTGACGGTCGACGTGCTTGAGGGCTGCGGCGACGGTCGTGTAGACGGGGAAGAACGCGCCGATCGCGATGAGGATGATCTTCGAGTCCTCGCCGATCTTGAACCACAGGATGAGCAGCGGCACCCACGCCAGCGACGGCACCGCGCGGATGGCGGCGAGCGTCGGGCTGAACAGGATGTCGGACCAGCGCGACAGCCCGACCAGCGCCCCCAGGAAGACGCCGAGCGCGGCACCGCAGACGAACCCGATCAGCACACGCTGGAGCGAGATGGCGACGTACTGGCCGAGCAGGCCGCGCTGGGCCAGGTCCACCGCCGCATCCCAGACCATCGCCGGGGAGGGCAGCTGCGACGACGTGAACGCACCGGAGGTCGAGGCGACCTGCCAGATCGCCAGCAGGGCGACCGGGATGAGGAACCCGCCCACGATCCGCACCCAGCGGCGCGAGGACAGCGGCACGCGGGCGCCCGGCACCGCCGTCCAGGTGCGCGGCCGCTCACGGGCGACGGAGGTGCCGCCTCCCGCGTCGAGGCCGGCCCCACCGGCGTAAACCAGGGGCCCGTCGCCGTCCGGCGCGTTCTGCGTCGTCATGGTGTGCGTCAGCCCCCGATGGCGCTCGGGTCGGCCTTCTTGGCGAAGGCCGGGTCGAGCAGCGTGTCGAGCGCCTTGTCGATGTCGGACTGCGAACGCACATCGCCGGACTGCACGAAGATCGGGCCGACCTTCTTCAGCACGGCCAGCTGCGCGCTGCCGGGGACGTTGGAGACGTCGAGGTTGCTGCGCTCGGTGATGACGGTCGTCGCGACGGCGGGGTCGATGCCGGCGACGTCGGACAGGATCTTCGACGTCTCGTCGGGGTGCTTCTTGGCCCAGGCGCGGGCGTACTCGTAGGTGTTCACGACGGTCTGGGCCACATCCGGCTTCGAGGAGAGGAACGACTCCGTCGCGTTCAGGAAGCCGTACGTGTTGAACTTCACGTTGCGGTAGATGAGCTTCGCGCCCGACTTCTGCGCGTTCGCCATGATCGGGTCGAGGCCGCTCCACGCGTCCACCGAGCCGTTCTGCAGAGCCGCCCAGCCGTCGGCGTGCTGCAGGTTCTGGATGGTGACGTCGCTCGCCGACAGCCCGTTGGCCTCCAGCGACTGCAGCAGGAAGAAGTACGGGTCGGTGCCCTTGGTGGCCGCGACCTGCTTGCCCTTCAGATCCTTGACGGAGGTGATGGGCGAGTTCGGGCCGACCACGAGCGCCGACCACTCGGGCTGCGAGAAGATGTCGATCGTCTTGATCGTCGAGCCGTTGGCGCGCGCCAGCAGTGCGGCGGAGCCGGCGGTCGAGCCGACGTCGATCGCACCGGAGCGGAGAGCCTCGTTGGCCTTGTTCGACCCCGCCGACTGCACCCAGTTGACGGTGATGTCCTGCTTCTTCAGCGCCTTCTCCAGCCAGCCCTCCTTCTTGATGACGAGGCTGAGCGGGTTGTAGGTCGCGAAGTCGATGTTGAGCGTTCCGCCCTTCGTGACGCCCGCGGTGCTCTGCGAGCCTGCGGCGGCGCCCTCGCCGGCGACGCACCCGGTGAGGAGCAGGCCGGCGGCCGCGACGAGGCCGACGGCGGCGGTCAGGATGAGGGGTCTACGACGCATGGTGACTCTCCGTTTGGGTGTGCGGTGCTGTGGGCGGATGTGCGGTGCTGCGGTGCTGCGGTGCCGTGGTGCTGTGGTGCTGTGGATGTTCAGTAGGGGAAGACGGGGATGGCCGCGGTGCGCTGCTCGCCGTGCGCTCGGCCGTGGCGGTCGATGCCGAGACCGTCGAGCAGCTCGGCGCGCAACTCGGCCAGCTCCGCCGAGCCGCGGTCGCGCGGGCGGGCGCCCGGGACCGTGGTGACGCTGCGGATCGTCGAGCCCGGCCGGCCGTCCTCGCTGCCGAGCAGGACGATGCGGTCGGCCAGCTGCAGCGCCTCATCCACGTCGTGCGTGACGAGCAGGATGGTGGTGGGGGCGGCGGCGTGCACGTCGAGGAGCAGGTCCTGCATCCGCAGCCGGGTGAGGGCGTCGAGCGCGCCGAACGGCTCGTCGAGCAGCAGCACGCCGGGGTTGCGGGCGAGGGCGCGCGCCAGGGAGGCCCGCTGGGCCATCCCGCCGGAGACCTCGCGCGGCCGCAGGCCTGCGGAGGCTGTCAGGCCGACGAGGTCGAGCAGGCGTGCGACGCGCTCGCGACCGGCGGCCCGGTCGAGTCCGCGCGGCAGGCCGAGCGCGACGTTGTCGGCCAGCGAACGCCAGGGGAGCAGGCGCGGTTCCTGGAAGCCGACCGCGCAGCGCGCATCCACGCCGGCGACCGGGGTGCCGTCGATGAGGGCCGCGCCCCCGGTCGGCGCGTCGAGCCCGCCGGCGATGCGGAGCAGGGTCGACTTGCCGCAGCCGCTGGGGCCGAGGATCGCGACCACCTCGCCCGCGTCGACCTGCAGCGAGACGTCGCGCAGCACGAGACGCGGTCCGTCCTTCACGCGCTTCTGCCGCGCCGCGAAGGCGCGCGCCACCTCCGAGAAGGCGACGGGGAAGGCGGACGACGAGGCGGTCATGGTGCTCCGACGCTACCGAGACGGCGCGGGCGCCCGCTGGGCCGCGTGAAACGCGGCGTAACGAAAGTTGGCGTGCGGGTCGCGGCCGGCGTTCAGAGTGTGGCGCCGGGCACGCCGGAGAACACGAGCGCCGCACCCGCGACCCACACCCCCGCGGCGAGCAGGATGCCGACGATCGGCACCCAGAAGGAGATGCGCTTCAGCGCCAGCAGCACGACCGTGACGATCACGGCCACCAGGGTGACCGCCCCGGGGCCGAACAGCGCGATGAAGAAGCCCGCGCCCATCCGGCCGGTGTCGCAGACCGTGGATGCGCCGCACGGGTCGCCGGCGAAGGCCAGGAAGAACGACGCGAAGGTGAGGATCGCGGCGATCACGACGGCGATCACCAGGAGCACGATCGAGGTCACCAGATCCCACACGATCACCGGGCGGCGGGTCGGCGGCGGACCATACACGGCCGGGGGCGGCTGCGGCGGCTGGTACGTCATCGTGCGCTCCTCACCCGAAGATCATGGGCCGGTCGTCGTCGTCCTCTGCGCCGGCCGGCGCGGCGAGCTCGACGAGCACCGGAACGTGGTCGCTCGGCGCATCGCCCTTGCGCTCGTTGCGGTGGATGCTCGCGTCCGCGACCCGGTCGGCGAACGCCCGCGAGCCGAGGATGAAGTCGATGCGCAGGCCCTCGTTGCGCGGGAAGCGGAGCTGCTTGTAGTCCCAGTAGGTGTAGCCGTCGGGGACGATGGGCCGCACCACATCGGTGAGACCGGCCTTCTCGAACGCCGCGAAGGCGGTGCGCTCGGGCGGGGAGATGTGGGTGGAGAGCCCGGGGACGAGGCTCGGGTCGCCGACGTCGGAGTCGAGCGGGGCGACGTTCCAGTCGCCCATCAGGGCGAGCTGCAGGTCGGGGTCGTCGGCGAGCCAGCGCTGCGTGTCGGCGGCGAGGGCGGCCAGCCAGTCGAGCTTGTAGACGTAGTGCGGGTCGGAGAGGGAGCGGCCGTTCGGCACGTACAGGCTCCACAGCCGGACGCCGTCGACCGTCGCGCCGATGGCCCGTGCCTCCTTGGGCAGGTCGGGGCCGTCGTGGTCCTTCAGGAAGCCGGGCATGTCCGGGAACCCGATCTCGACGTCGTCGAGGGGCAGACGGCTGGCGATCGCCACCCCGTTCCACTGGTTGAGGCCGTGCAGGACGACCTCGTAGCCCGCCTCCTCGAAGGCGGCGTAGGGGAACTGCTCCGGCTTGCACTTGATCTCCTGCATGGCCAGGACATCGACGTCTTCACGGACCATCCAGTCGACGACGCGCACCACGCGGGTGCGGATCGAGTTCACATTCCAGGTGGCGACGCGCATGGCTCGATCGTATCGGCCGCCGCCGACGTGCCTGGCGAGCCTGTGGACAACTCGGGTCGCCTCGCGTGTTCCCCTCTAGAATCGTGGATGTGACCGACACGCGACAGCAGCTCATCGACTTCATCGCCGCCGAGGCCGTCTTCCACGGCGACTTCACGCTCACCAGCGGCAAGAAGGCGAGCTACTACGTCGACCTGCGGAAGGTCAGCCTCGACCACCGCGTCGCGCCGCTGATCGGCCGCGTGATGATCGACCTCATCCGCGACATCCCCGACGTCACCGCCGTCGGCGGCATGACCATGGGCGCCGACCCGGTCGCGGCGGCGATCCTGCACCAGGGCGCCGCCCAGGGGCTCTCCTACGACGCGTTCGTCGTGCGGAAGGAGCCGAAGGACCACGGCCGCGGCAAGCAGGTCGAGGGCCCCGACCTCGAAGGCAAGCGCGTGATCGTGCTCGAAGACACGTCGACGACCGGCGGTTCGCCGCTCAAGGCCGTCGAAGCGCTGAAGAAGGTCGGCGCCGAGATCGCGGCGGTCGCCGTGGTCGTCGACCGCGACACCGGCGCCCGCGAGGTCATCGAGGCCGCGGGCTACCCCTACTACGCCGCCATCGGCCTGAAGGACCTGGGGCTGGCCTAGTGACCGACGAGCGCGGGAGGGGCGCGGCCGACGACGGTCGGCGCGCCGACGAGCCGGACGGCTCGCCGGCCGAAACGCCCGCCGCGCGCGCGGAGGAGGCCCAGACGCAGGGGCCGGGATCGGAGAACGCGGAGCCGGAGTTCGGCAGCTCCGACTGGTTGCTCCAGCAGCTGACCGGAGGCCGCCGCGCGGGTCGGAGGTCGGCCGAGCGCGGCATCCCGGCCGACGACAGCGAGGGGGAACCCGAGGTCGAGCGGACTCCGGAGCCCGCTCCCGGCGCGACCGCCGACGAGGCGCCGTCCCAGGCGCCGTCCCTGGCGGCGGACGACGCGACCGTCGAACCCTCCCCGTTCGACGAGCTCCTCGGCTCGGCGTCGGACACCGACGCGCCGAGTCTCGCCGAGCCCGTGGCGGAGGCGCCGCCGCAGCAGGAGTTCCCGGTCGCGTTCAGCTGGAACCTCACGCCGGGCACCGGCGTCGACCCGCTGGTGGAGGATGCCGCCGACGCTGCGCCGCCGGCCGCGCCCGCCGCGCCGGAGACGCCGGACGAGTCCGACGCCCTCGGCGTGCCCGATCGTTCCGGCGTTTCCGACGCTTCCGGCGCTGACGCGGTTGCCGGCACGCTCTTCCCGCCGACCACGGCCGACGCTTCCCCTGAAGCGGAGGGTCCTGTCGCGACAGGTGCTCCCTTCGCGGCCGAGACTTCCCACGCGGCCGACGCTCCTTTCGCGGCTGACTCTCTCCCCGCCGCAGACGGTCCTGTCGCGACGGGCGCTCCCGATGCGGCCGAGACGCCGGAGTCCCCCGCCGCGGCGGAATCCGAGGCCGCACCTGCGTGGCCGCCGGTGACGCCGCCTGACGATGCATCGCCAGGCAGGCACGCGCTCGGTGACGCCGAGGAGACATCCGGTGCCGGCGCCGCAGGCCCGCGGGCCTGGTCGGAGCCCGAGGGCCCGGATGCGGTCCCGCCGGCCTCCGCCGCGCCGACCGAGAGCGAGCCGCCCACCGCGGACACCCCGGTCGCGGCCGGGTCGTGGGTGATCACGTCGCCCGAGCCGACGCCGCCGGCCGAGCCGGAGCAGCCGCGCACGATCTTCGATCGGCCGCCCGCGCCACCGGAGGAGGAGCCGGCGAGCCACGGACTCGCGGCGCTCCTCGGTTTCGGCGGGCCCGCCGACGGTGAGCGTTCCGGACGCTCCGTGATCGGCGACACGACGAGCATCATCCCGCTGGTGCCCGGTGCCATACCGCCGCCGGCGACCCCGCCCGCGAGCGCGGATGCGGCGTCCCCACGGCCCGAGGCCGCCGCGACGACACCCGGTGCGGCGGCACCTGATGCGGGGACCTTCGGTGCGGCGACCCCACGGCCTCCGGAGGCACCTAGCGGTCCCTTCGGATCCGGGTCGGAGTGGGCGGGCTCGCACCAGCCGGACCCCTGGTTCGACCAGCCGAGCGCCGAGCCGCCGGCGACGCCCGTGCTGCCGCCGATCGATGCGGCGGCCCTGTTCGAGCCGGCGGCCGACACGGCCGACCAGAAGGCCGACGGCGCCGAGATCGACGCGCTGCTTCGGGAGCAGAGCGCGCCCGCGGCACCGTCGCTCCCCGATGCCGACGCTCCGACGCAGCTCCTGCCCACGGCGGTTCCGGACGCGGCGCCGACGCCCGCGAGCGAGTTCGCGCCAGGGCTCCCGTCCGAGCCGGAGATCGAGCTCCCGTCGGAGCCGGAGATCCCGGCGGCCGAGGCCGAGGTCGCCCTCGGAGGCGTGCCGTCGCCCGCGACCAGCGCGATCGACGCCGAGAGCATCGCCGCGGCGTCCGAGCCGGCCGTCTTCGCCGAACCCGACCAGACCGAGCAGGGCACCGACGAGGACGGCCTCGCCCTCCTCTTCGGCGACGTCGCCGCCGTCGAAGACGAACCCGAGGACAGCGGGTTCACCCCTGGTCCCGTGCCAGAAGCGGAGCCGGGATTCGCGGCCGATCATGAAGCAGGCATCACGCCCTCGCATGCTGACGTGCCGGAGGCCGAACCCGAGCCCGAGGCCGAGCCGGAGCCGGACCTCGAACCGGAGCCCGCAGCGGCCACCGAGGGTCCGCAGCTCGCCGCGACGGAACTCTTCGTCTTCCCGCCCTACCCGGAGGCCGATGCCGAGGCCGACGGAACGGGCGAGGCGGCCGAGACGGACGCGACCGAGGACGCCGACGGCATCGACGACCGCGCCGGGTACGAGCCGACCGTCGCGGCAGCAGGGGAAGGATCCGCCGCTCCCGCTCTCGACTGGAACGAGCCGACCACCGCCACGACTCCGATCGCGGCGCAGACCGGCTTCGACGACGCCTCCGCCACCTCCGCGGAGCGCTCCGCGGCCTTCGCGGCCGGCGCGTCCGCCGGCACCTCCTCCGCCTCCGCTTCCGGCGCGGGCGCTTCCGGCGCGGGCGCCCCCGTCGGCGCCTCCACGTCGCCCTCGGCGGCCGTCTCGCCCCCAGCGGTCCCGGCCGGGCCGGGACTGTGGGGCACGCGCAACAACCGCATCCTGTTCTCGGCCGTCGGGGCGCTCGCCGTCCTGCTCGTGCTGGTCGGTCTCTTCGCGCTCGGCACCCGCATCCCGTCGCTTTTCGGCGCCGGCGCAGGCAAGGCAGCCCCGGTCGCGACGGCCTCCGGCTCCGCGACGCCGAAGGCCACGCCCAGCGCGACGCCGACGCCGGTTCCGACCGTCACACCGAAGCCGGCCGCCGCCGTGGGCCCCGGCACGCATCCGTGGAACACGCTGGGCGGAGGCGAGTGCATCCAGCCGTTCACGAACGTCTGGGCGGAGGAGTTCACCGTCGTGGACTGCACCGCGGCGCACGCGGCGCAGATGGTCTACACCAACGTGCTCTCGAACGACCTGGCGGCGCCGTACCCGGGCGCCGACGCGCTCGCTCAGCAGGTGCCCGGCCTCTGCTCGGCCACCGGCGTCATCGACCTCGGAGCGGCCGGCGCCTACCCCGACCTGCAGGTGATCGGTGCGTTCCCGGCCACCGAGCAGCAGTGGAAGGACGGCCAGCGCTCCTACTACTGCTTCGCCAACCGCTCCGGCGGCGAGCCGCTCACCTCATCCGTCGCCGGTCCCGGCCCCGCCGCATAAACGGAGGACCGGAGCCCGGACGGGGTCAGAGCTCCGTCTCGACCGGGTCGCGCGACACCAGCTCGTGCACCCCGTTCAGCGTCTCGTCGGGGCGGAACGGGTACCGCTCGATCTCGGTCCTGTCGCTGATGCCGGTCAGCACCAGAATGGTGTGCAGGCCGGCCTCGATGCCCGCGACGACGTCGGTGTCCATCCGGTCGCCGATCATCGCGGTGTTCTCGGAGTGCGCGCCGATCCGGTTCATGGCCGACCGGAACATCATCGGGTTCGGCTTGCCGACCACGTACGGGTCGCGGCCCGTCGCCTTCGTGATCATGGCCGTCACGGCGCCGGTCGCCGGGAGCGGGCCTTCGGCGCTCGGGCCGGTCGCGTCCGGGTTCGTGGAGATGAACCGCGCACCCTTCCCGATCAGGCGGATGGCCTTCGTGATGGCGTCGAACGAGTAGCTGCGGGTCTCGCCGACCACCACGTAGTCCGGGTTGGTGTCGGTCATGATGAAGCCGGCCTCGTGCAGCGCCGTGGTGAGTCCGGCCTCCCCGATCACGTAGGCACTGCCGCCGGGCATCTGCGACTTGAGGAAGTCGGCGGTGGCGAGCGCGGAGGTCCAGATCGACTCCTCCGGCACGTCGAGGCCCGAGGTCCTCAGCCGCGCGGCCAGGTCGCGCGGCGTGAAGATCGAGTTGTTGGTGAGCACCAGGAAGGGCGTCCCCTGGTCGCGCCACTGCTGAATCAGGTCGGAGGCGCCGGGCAGCGCCTGGTTCTCGTGCACCAGCACGCCGTCCATGTCGGTCAGCCAGCATTCGATCTCGTCGCGACGCGTCACGCGGGCCCCTTTCGCCGGGATTCGGATGCGACCAGCTTAGGGGCCGCATCCGCGCGGCGGTGAGGGCGAACGGCCGCCGGATACGCTGAACGAGTGGATGAGACCCCCGAGCCGACGCACGAGCTGACCACCAACGGGGTCGGCCCGTGGCCGGGCGAGTGGCCGGACGACCCCCGCTACGACCCGGAGCTGCTGCGCCACGGCGACACCCGCAACGTGATCGACCGCTACCGCTACTGGAGCATGGAGGCGATCGTCGCCGACCTGGACGAGCACCGCCACCCGTTCCATGTCGCGATCGAGAACTGGCAGCACGACATGAACATCGGGTCCATCGTCCGCAGCGCCAACGCGTTCGCCGCCGACACCGTCCACATCATCGGCCGGCGCCGGTGGAACAAGCGCGGCGCCATGGTCACCGACCGGTACCAGCACGTCGTGCACCACGACGATGTCGCCGCGTTCGTCGGCTGGGCGCGGACCGCCGGCCTGCCGGTGATCGCGATCGACAACGTCCCGGGCTCCGTGCCGATCGAGACGTTCGCGCTGCCGCGGGAGTGCGTGCTGCTGTTCGGGCAGGAGGGCCCCGGTCTGTCCCCGGCGGCGCTGGAGGTGGCGGATGCGGTGGTCGAGATCACCCAGTTCGGCTCGACCCGCTCCATCAACGCGTCGGCCGCCGCCGCGGTCGCCATGCACGCCTGGGTGACGCAGCACGTCCCCTTCCCCTGACCGAGTTGCACGTCGCGGCGGCTATCCGCCTCGAATAGCCGCCACGACGTGCATCTCGGCGGGCGGTCAGCGGTTCTCGCGGCGCCAGACGAGCTTGAGGCCGGACCAGTCGGTGTCGACGGCGGCCACCTTCACGTCCACCAGGCCCCGCGCGAGCGCGGCCTCGCGCACCACGGCGTCGGAGAGGTCGCTCACGTGCCCGGCGGCCTTCCGCGGCCACGCCGCCCAGATCATCCCGTCTGGCCGGATGCGCTCGCCGAGTCCGTCGAGCTCGGCCAGCAGCTCGGCCGTCGAGCGAAAGAAGGCGAGGATCAGGCCGGCCGGCCCCTCCTCCACCCACGTCACCTCGGGGGCGCCGTCGAGGGGGATGCGCCACCCGTCGTCGACGTGCAGCACCGCGACGCGCATCCCGGGCTTGAGTCCGAGCTTCTTCCAGAGCGGCGTGCCCGAGTAGCCGGCCGGGGTCGCCGTCATGCCCGCCACCCCGCGTCGTCGGCGATCCGCCGGATCGCGTCAGCATCCAGGTCGTAGACCGTGTCGCCGTCGTCGGGGGAGGGCGCCGAGATCAGGTGCGCGCGCACCGGGCCGTCGACCGGGACCTGCACCCACGCGAAGCCCGCGCCGCGCACCGCCCGCTCCCGCGGCGGCGGCCACAGCACGTCGGTGGTGTTGGCGACGGCCGGTGCGACCACCACCGGGATGCCGGCCGCCCCCGCCTGCGTCACCAGCCCGTGGTGGTAGTGCCCGGCCAGGATGACGCGCACATCCCCCGCGGAGCACACCTCCAGCAGCGGCTCCGGATCGACGAACCGCAGGGTGTCGAACAGCACCGTCGTCGGCGGGACCGGCGGATGATGCAGCACCACGACCGTGCCGTGCTCGGCCGGTGTCGCCAGCACCTCGCGGAGCCGGTCGAGCTGCCCGGCGTCGACCGCCCCGTACCCCGCGCGCGGCACGCTCGTGTCGACCGTGACGATGCGGAACCCGCGGACCGAGATCGCCGTCTCGCGTGCGCCGAGAACCTCCTCGAACCCGTCGCGGAGGTCGTGGTTGCCCATCGCGTACACGACGGCAGCGCCCCGCTCGGCGGCCCACGGCTCGATCGTGCCCTTCAGCCGCCGGTACGAGTCGGCGGTCCCGTCGTCGGACAGGTCGCCCGACGCGACCACCGCATCCACCCGCTCCAGCGACCCGGCACGCGCGAGCACCCGGTCGAGGCCGGCGAGCGTGTCGACGATCCCGTAGTGCAGGCGGCCGTCGCCGTACAGGTGCGTGTCGGAGAGGTGCAGGATGCGGAGGGCTTCTGTCACGCGGCCACCCTACCGGCGACCACCGGCAGGGCCAGCGTCGCCGCCGCCACCGCCGTCACTCCGTGTCGAGCGCCTCGATGATCGCGTCGACCGCGGTGAGCAGGTTGTGCAGCGCCTGCCGCTCGATCGAGTCCTCCGGCAGCTTCTGGATGTCGAAGGTGGCGGCGCTGGCCGCCTGACGTGCCTGCGAGAGCGCGGCCTGCACTTCGAGATCGGCCATGGTGTCCTCCCTGTGGTGGGGATGCTGGTGGGCGCCACCCTAGTCCCCGCACGGGGGCGCCCGCCAGAGGCCGCGACGGCGGCCTAGTTTGTGAGGGTCAGGGTGTTGATGGTGGGCAGCTTCCCTCCCGGGATGAAGGTGAGGGTGTTCTCGCCCTTCTTCAGCCGGACGGTCGCGGTGACCTCCTTGGTGGTCTTCGACGGGACGGTGACGGTCTTCTCCTGCGCGGAATCGTTGTTGGGCTGGATCGCGAAGGAGAGGTCCGAGTTCCGTGCGTCGAGAGCGATGGTGACGGTGTACGTCCCGTCCTCGGGGATCCCGGTCACGCGCAGGGTCGCGTTCTCGCGGGTGTTGAACGCCCGTCCCGTGACCCCGGTCGTGATGTCGGTGGTGACGTGACCGCCGGTCCAGGTGGGGTCCTCCCCGGCGTAGACCTTCTTGACCGGGGTGGTCATGGGCGGTGAGGTCGGAGTGTTGTTGTCCCGCCCGGCGATCGGGTACGGGGTCGACGCGGAGGTGCCGGTGGTCTTGTCCAGGGCGGTGAAGGTGCACTTCGCACCGGGTGGGACGACCATGATGCCGGGCAGGCCCGGGACGTAGGAGGGGCCCTCCTGGACGCCGGTCGACGGGAGCGTCGTCTCGAACGACTTCTCGTTCTTGGTGGTGGCGGAGACGCACGAGATCCCGAGGGTGAGCGTCCTTCCCGGTGCACCGGTGATGCGCACGTTGGTCGTCGAGGTCGCCGAGTTCGGGTCGACGAGCCAGGCCTGGACCGTGAGGGTGGACTGCCCTCCGACCGGGACCGTGGTGAAGTCGCTCCACGCCATCGAGTTCAGCGCCTTGTCGGCCACCGACACCGAGCAGTAGGTCCCCGGGGTGTAGTCGGCCGCTTGCGGCGTATAGCGCCACCGCCCGGTCGCTCCGACGGTGATGTTCTGCCGGCTTCCGTCGGGTCCCGCCGCCGGAAGCTCGCGGGACACCGCGCTGCTGCCCGTGCCGCAGAAGGTGAACACCGTCAGGGTCGCTCCCGGTTTGCCGCTTCCGGTCCAGTCCGCCAGCGTCGGCGCGCTGCCGGCCTGGTACTCGATCTGCGTGCCCCTGGTCGGGCTGTTCACCGCGAGAGCGGTGCCGCTGATCGTGATCGGTGTGGATGCGCGCACGACACCGTCGGAGCTCTTCACCTGCAGCTCCGTCACCGTTCCCTCCGGAAGCGCGTTGGCGGGGCTGCAGCCCCAGTATCCGCGGTCGGACACCATCGACGTGCAGATCTTCTGACCGGACTTGCTCCAGACCTCGACTCCCCGTCCGGCTGGGCCGAACCCGGTGATGAGGGCCGTGTTGCTCACCGGCGTCGACGTGCCCGGCGTCGGGCTGGTCAGCTTCCAGGGAAGATCGCGGAGAGCGGGCGCAGCCGGGCGCGGCACGGCGGTCACCTTCGGTCCCTTGGACGACCACTCGTCCTCCAGGGCCTTCTGCCACGGCTGCGCATCGAGCGGCGCGGTCGCCTGGGCGGAGAGCTGCGCGAGCTGCCACTCCGGGAACTGGGCCTTCTTGTACTCGTCGCGCTGGCAGATGATCGCCGCCGCGGCGCCCTCCTCGCCTGAGGTGGTCGCCTCGCAGTAGGCGACCATGTCCTTCCGATACGCGGGAGTGAGCACATCGGACACGTACTTGTCGCGGAACGCCCGATACGGTTCCCCGGTGTTCAACTGGAGGGTCAGCTCGGCCAGCGACGTCGAGAGGAGGTTCTTGATGCTTGTGCGGAGCGTCTCGGCGTTCTTCTGAGTGGAGGCGCGGTTGGCGGCCTGCTGCGCCTCGATGTCGCTGGTGCGCGCGCCGAGCATGGCGCCCTGCTCTTCGAGGGCGGCCTGCTTCACCAGGGAGTCCCAGTGGAGGGAGGCCTCAGCCCGGTCGAACGATTCCTTCGCCGCAGCCCAGATGCCGTCCATCGCCGTGTCCATCGACTTCTTCGCCCACTGGGCGAAACCGTCCCGGAGCTTCCCCTCGAGGTACGCCGTCGTGTACTCCTTACGTGGGTCTCCCTTGATCAGGGACGTGATCTGGTCGACCACACTCCAGACGGCGTCCACCACAAACGCTGCCACGGTGAGGACCAGCGCCGCCAGCTCATTGCCCGAGACGGCCGCCAGCTGTGCCGCGAGGAACAGCGAGTTGATGGCGATCGAGCGAGGATCGTCCGCCTTCGCGCCCTGCACGATCCCGAGCACCGGCCCCACGACGGGGACGATGCCGGCTGTCGCGGTCACCTTGTCCAGCGTCGTGCTGTCCTCCGCGAACGCCAGCCCGACCGAGTACAGCCACGCGGCCGCGTTCGCCAGGCCCTCACCCGAGAGCACCTCGCTCGCGGCGAGCTTGAGACCGCGGTTGAGCTTCTTCACGGTCTCCTCGCCGAGCGGGAGGGGGATCTTGCCCTGCGGCGCTGTCCCTTCCAGACCGGCGACGAACTCGGGGAGCGCGGCCTTCTCGGCGGGTCCCCCTGTCGCGACGCGCCCGACCTGCTCGTCCGTCAGGCCGGAGACCGTCGCCCGAGCGACACCGGGAAGAGTCTTGGCGTCGAGCTCTGCGATCAGTTCCGCCCACGGGGACGGCTTCACCCGTTTCCTCTCGACTTCGACGCGTTCGTCGATGGCGCGCACCTCCTCGGAGGTGAACTTCTTCCCCGTTCGTGAAGGCTTGCACGCCGCCGCCGAGCCGCCGCACGTCGGGACGTCTCGCCCGTGGACGATGTCGTCCGCGCCCAGCGACGGAGCGATCGGCTTCGCGCCCGCCGGAACGCCGGAGACACCGAGCCTGTCCTCGACGTAGAAACCGGTTCCGCGGGGATCGGCCCGCTCGGCCGCAGACACGTCCGTGACCCTGCGGCTGCCGTCGAGCATGCTCGAGGAGAGGTTGGCCTTCTCGGCTGGGCCGCCCTTCACGACGTTCGTGACGTATTCCTCGCGCACCGGGATGCCGCGTTCGCTCGCGTACTTCAGTTCGGTGATTCCGGCGGCCGAATACCTGGTCCGCTCCGCGAGCACGCGGGTCAGTCGGGCCCGCTCCGAAGGGATGGGGTCGGCCAGCCGCTGCTCCGCGAATTCGACGGCTCTGGCGAGGTAGGCGTTCTCCGCCTCACTCAGGCCCCACTTCTTCTGCGTCTCGCGAGCATGGGCGAGGCCCTTCGGGCCGCCGTGGACGAGGAACTCCTCGATCATCAACTCGGTCCCCTCCGTCGAACCCTGCCGGTAGGCGCCGTTCTCGAAGACCAACTCGTCGGCGGGATAGTCGTAGACCCCCCTGGGTGCTGATGCGCCATTCAATGCGAGCGCCGAGTGGATCGCTTCGTGGAAGTAGGTCTCGCCCGGCGCCATGTACTTCAGCGAGCCGTTCTTGTCGACGTAGTACAGACCGCTGCGCGGGTTGCCCTCGATGACGGAATCCGAGCCGTAGGTGGTCGCGTTGACCGGCGAGGAATGGCTGTCGAACCCCCTCGGATCCGGAGTGGCGCGTGGCGCCACGCCGTTCTCCGGCGTGAAGACGACATGGATGCTCGACGGCTCATCCGTCGCTGCATTGCGCCAGCGCGTGTTCGGCTGGATCGGCTCCAGTCGAGCGAAGGTATCGAGGAGGGCCCGTCCCGATACCGTCGTCGCCCACTCGTTCACGATGTCGACGTAGTCCTGAAGAAGGGGCCGCATCTCGGCGTCGGGACGATCGACGTAGCGCCCGTTGTCCCACTTCGCCGACGTGACACCGATTCCGGGCCTGATCTCGTACACGCTGATCGGCGTGTTCCGGAAGAAGCCCTGGAGTTTGAGCTGGCGATACGCCGGGCTGTCCGGACCCAGTTGAGGCACCGGAAGCGGGGCCTCGGACGTCGGCGGCGGCCCGCCGATGTCACCCTCCGCCGGCGTATCGCCGGCCATCGCCGGAGTCGCGTTCGTCGCCACCAGCGCGGACGTCACCATGATCACTGCCAGCATCGCGCCGGCTACCCGCCTAAACATAAATACAGAGTACTAATGGAAATCCCAGATTTCCAGACGGTGTTACCCGATCAGCGACGGCCGCAGGTCGCGCAGGGTGCGGAAGTGCGTCATCCGCGTGACGCCGATGGCCGCGAGGAGCAGCGCGATCAGCATCCACAGGGCGAGGACGCCCGCGTCGGCCCACGCGGTCGCCGGGTTGCCGCCGTACATGAGCTGCCGGATGCCGTCGACCGCGTACGACATGGGCAGCACGTGATGCAGGGAGGCGAGCGGGCCGGGCAGGGTCTGCCAGGGGAACGTCCCTCCTGCCGTCACCAGCTGGAGCACCATGAGCACCAGTCCGAGGAACTGTCCGACGCTCCCGAGCCACACGTTGAGGGCCAGGATGATCGCCGCGAACGTGACGGAGGCGAGCCCCATCAGCCCGTACATGCCGAGCGGGTTGTCGATGCGGAAGCCGAGCGCTCCCGCGACGATCGCGAAGAGTCCGATCATCTGCACCGCGCCGAGGAGGCCAGGGGTGAGCCACCCGGCGAGCGTGATCTTCAGCGGCGAGTGCAGCGCCGTGATGGCCCGGCGCGAGACCGGCTTGACGATGAGGAAGAGCGCGTAGATGCCGATCCAGGCCGCCAGCGCCACGAAGAAGGGCGCGAGTCCGGCGCCGTAGGTCCCGGCAGAGGTGATCGAGTCGTTCTTCAGGTTCACCGGGTCGGCGATGGTCGACGCCTGCTTCTTCTGGAGGCCAGGGGAGTTGTCCGGGATGCGGTCGACGCCCGATTTCAGGCCGTCCCGCAGCTGCGAGGTGCCGTCGTGGAGGGTCGTGAGGCCGTCGCGCAGCTGGGCCGCGCCGGTCGCCGCGGTGGAGGCGCCGGAGGCGAGCTGCCCCGCTCCGTCGGCCGCCTGCTGCGACCCCGAGGCGACCTGCGATGCGCCGCTGGCGACCTGGCCGGCGCCCGCGGAGAGCTGGTCGATCTGCCCGACCGCGCCCTGGATCTGACTGTTGCCCGACTGCACGGTTCCGTCGATCTGGGTGAGCGCCGTCTGCACCCGCTCGATGACGGCCGGGTCCACGCCCTTCGCCTGCAGGTCGGCGATCAGCTGCTGCCCGGCGGCGGGGGCCTGGGCGGCGATCTGCGCCGCGGCCTGGCCGGCCTCGTCGGCTTTCGCCGCGAGCTGCTGGTTTCCGGCCGCGACCTGGGCGGCTCCGTCGCTGACCTTCTGCGCGCCGGAGGCCAGCTCGCCGAGCTTGCTCGCCAGTTCCTGCGACCCGGAGGCCAGCTGCGAGGTCCCGTCGGCCAGCTGGGAGGCGCCCGACTGCGCGGTCGCGCTGCCGTCGACGAGCTTGTCGGCGCCCTGCGTCGCCGTCACCAGGTTGGAGCGGATGTCGGCGAGGCCGAGCAGGAACTGCTTCGCCGCCTGCTCGTTGACCTGCTTGACGATGGAGGTGCGGATCTTCTCCGCCGCCTGCGTGCCGATCGTCGACGCGAGGTAGCTGTTGGTGTCGTTGGTCGTCAGGGTGACCACCGCGCGATGCGGGTCCTTTCCGGAGGCGGAGGCGAGCGCCGTGGAGAAGTCCTTCGGGAAGGTGATGCTGAAGTCGTACTTGGAGTTGTCCACGCCGCTCGCCGCAGACCCGGAGGGGACGCGGTGCCACTGGAACGAGCCGTCGTCGATGAGCTGCTGAGCCACATCGTCGCCGTAGTTGACCGTCTTGCCGTCGACCGTTGTCCCCGCGTCGTCCACCACGATGGCCGCGGGGATGCGGTCGAGGTTGGCGTACGGGTTCTGGTTCGCCCACAGGTACAGGCCGCCGTAGAGCACCGGGACGCACATCAGGGCCACGAGCGCCACGATGGACATCGGGCTGGCCGTGAGGCGGCGGAACTCCGCCGCGATCATCTGCGGGATCTTCATGCTGTCTCCACGATCTGGTCCGGGAGATCGTCGGTGTCGTCCCGGCCGGGGTCTTCGTCGAATGTGTCAGGTCTGGTGCCGTCGGGGCCCGTCTCGTCCATGCGGGAGACGAGGGAGGCGGCGGCGATGGCCGCGGCGGAGGCGTCGCCGGCGACCACGAGCACGGCCTTGTCGCGCCCGGCGAGCTCGCGGGCGAACCGCCACCACTCGACGGGGTCGCCGCCGTGGCGGTCGGGGGAGACGATGACGAGCGCATCCACGCCCTTCCGCAGCAGCGCGAGCTCGGCGAGCAGGCGGATGCGGACGGTCGGCGGCACCGTTCCGATGGCCTGCCGCGACCACTCGGAGGCGCCGAGCTCGCGCAGCGTGCGGCCGACGGCGATCGGATGCGACGGCCGGCCGGCGAACATCAGCTCCTCGGCGACGATGCCGCCGACGGTGACATCGGCCGCCGGCTCGGACACGTCGGGCGCATCGACGAGGGCGATCCGCCGGCGCATCGTGCGGTAGTCGGTGGCGCCGTCGATGGTGACGCTCCCGGTGTCGGGGCGCATCCGGCCGGAGGCGATCAGCCCGAGCACGGTCGGGCGCTGCTCCGTCTCGGCGCGGGCCAGGGTGGCGCGCCCGGTCTCGAACGCGGCGGACGTCTGCGGGAGCGCGGCCCCCTTGCCGACCTGGTCGAGGACGACCTTCATCGGGCGCCACCCCCTGCGGTGCGCGCTGCGCCGAAGGCGAGCTCGGGCGTGGCCGCGATCAGCTCGCCGGCCTCGCGCCAGCCGAGCCCCGCGGCGCCGAGCCCGGCCAGCATGACCAGCCGGTGACCCGCCTCGGGCGTGAGCCGGGCGCGGGTGGCCTCGTCGAGCACCGACACCGCGGCGTTCTCGATCAGGCGCGTGACCGTCTCCCGGTCGAGGTCGGTGCGGATGCGCCCGGACTCCCTCCCGCGCTGCACGGTCTCGCGCAGCCGCTCGCGCGCCGGGTCGAGCGCCGTGCCGACCATCGTGCGGTGCGGACCGCGGACGGCCAGCGCCGCGCTGACCCGCACGTGCTCCACCTCGGCCCAGAGCGTGGCGCCGAACAGGGCGATCTCGACGAGGGGGTCGGGATGCGACACGGGGTCGAGCAGGGCGGCGAGCCGCCGGGCGCCGCGGGTGAACACCTCCACCAGCAGCTCGTCGCGGGTCGCGAAGTGCCCGTAGACGGCTCGGCGGCTGAGGCCGGCGCGCGCCGCGATGTTCTCGAGCGACGCGTCGATGTCCTCGTTGAGCGCGACCGCGGCGGCGGCGAGGATGGCCTCGCGGTTGGCCGTCGCGTCGCGGCGCGGGGCGCGGGTGGTTTCGGTGGGCATGGCATCCAGTGTACGCCCTTCTTGCACACTTGTGTGCAACTTCTGCGTGTGCGGTCCCCATCGCGAACGGAGGAGATTCGCTGCCCCCGATCGCGAACTTCCTCCCGACCTCGTCGACACGCCGGCGGGCCGCCCGGATCTCCTCCCTTCCGCCCGAAAACTGCCCGAAACGAGGCTCGCGATAGGATCGAGTGCGACGGTCGTCCGCGTGGCGCCGACGCGTTCCACCCATGGAGAGGACTCAAACGTGCCCGCGATCGTGATCATCGGCGCCCAGTGGGGCGACGAAGGCAAAGGCAAGGCGACCGACGTCCTCGGCAGCCGCATCGACTACGTCGTCAAGTTCAACGGCGGCAACAATGCGGGGCACACCGTCGTCATCGGCGACGAGAAGTACGCGCTGCACCTGCTGCCGTCGGGCATCCTGACCGAGGGTGTCACCCCGGTCATCGCGAACGGCGTCGTCGTCGACATCGAGGTGCTGTTCGAGGAGCTCGACGCGCTCATCGCCCGCGGCGTCGACGTCTCGCGCCTCAAGGTCAGCTCCAACGCGCACGTCATCACCTCGTACCACCGCACGATCGACAAGGTCACGGAGCGCTTCCTCGGCAAGCGCCAGATCGGCACCACCGGCCGCGGCATCGGCCCGACGTACGCGGACAAGATCAACCGCGTCGGCATCCGCATCCAGGACCTCTTCGACGAGAACATCCTCCGCCAGAAGGTGGAGGGCGCCCTCGACCAGAAGAACCATCTGCTAGTGAAGGTCTACAACCGCCGCGCGATCGGCGTCGACGAGGTCGTGGACCAGCTGCTCGCCTACGCCGAGCGCCTGCGCCCGATGGTGGTCGACAGTTCGCTCTTGCTGAACCAGGCGCTGGAGCAGGGCAAGTACGTCCTGTTCGAGGGCGGCCAGGCGACCATGCTGGATGTGGACCACGGCACCTACCCGTTCGTCACCTCCTCCAACTCCACCGCCGGTGGCGCGGCGACCGGTTCGGGCATCGGCCCGAACCGCATCGACCGCGTGATCGGCATCGTGAAGGCGTACACCACGCGCGTCGGCGCCGGACCGTTCCCGACCGAGCTGTTCGACGAGTGGGGCGAGTTCCTGCGCGAGCGCGGCTTCGAGTTCGGCACCACGACGGGCCGCCCGCGCCGCACCGGCTGGTACGACGCCCCGGTCGCGCGCTACACCGCGCGCATCAACGGCGTCACCGACTTCGTGCTCACCAAGCTGGACACCCTGACCGGCATCGAGCGCATCCCCGTCGCCGTCGCCTACGACGTCGACGGCGTGCGCCACGACGAGGTGCCGGCGTCGCAGAGCGACTTCCACCACGCGAAGCCGATCTACGAGGAGTTCCCCGGCTGGACCGAGGACATCTCCGGCGCCCGCAGCTTCGACGACCTGCCGAAGAACGCGCAGGACTACGTGCTCGCCCTGGAGCGCCTCTCCGGCGCCCGCATCTCCGCGATCGGCGTCGGCCCGGCCCGCGACCAGATCGTGGTGCGGCACGACCTGATCGACTGAGCAGGGCCGCTGCCGGCGGCTCCAGGGAGCCGGCCGCTCAGGGCACGAGCACGATCCGCCCGAAGACCGCGCCGTCGTCCATCCGGCGGTGCGCGTCGGCCGCGGCGGCGAGCGGAAGCACCTCGTGGACGACGGGGCTCAGCTCGCCGCGCGCCGCCGCCTCCAGCAGCTCCTCGCGCGCACGGTTGCGCGCCTCGACGGGCGCGGTGTCGAGGCTGAAGGTCGCGAACGAGCGCGACAGACGGAACGAGCGCAGCAGCGGGAGGCCGAAGTCCGCGGGCGGGAACCCGGCGACCGCGCCGACGAGCACGTACCGGCCGTTCGGCCCGAGCCGGTCGACGAACGCGGGCATTTCCGGGCCGCCGACCACATCCACGATCACGTCGACGGCCTCCGGCATCCCCTCGCCGGTCCCGTTGCGGTCGAGCACGTGGGTCGCGCCGTGCTCGCGCAGGCGGCGGCCGCGCTCGGCCGAGGAGGTCGTGGCGGCGATGATGCCCGCGCCGGCCCGCGCGGCCAGCTCGATCGCGGCGATGCCGATGCTGCCCGCTGCCCCGCGGATCAGCAACGACTCGCCCGCAGTGAGGCGCCCGTGGAGGAGGGCGAAGTGTGCCACGGTCGCCGCGCCTCCCAGCGTGACCGTCTCGATGGCGGAGAGGCCGTCGGGCAGTGGTGTCACATCCTCCACGGCGGCCGCCGCGAACTCGGCGTAGGCGCCGGAGGTCCCCGTGAACGCCCACACGCGCCGTCCGAGCCATGACGGGTCGACACCGGCGCCGAGGGAGACGACCGTCCCGGCGACCTCGCTGCCGGGGATCATCCCGGGCTCGGCGGCCAGGCCGATCGTGCCGCGGCGGATGACGGCGTCGACCCCGCCGACGCCGATCGCCTCGGTGCGCACGACCAGCTGCCCTGCTGCGGCGACCGGATCGGGCCGCTCGGCCGTCCTCATCCCGCTGGGGCTCCCGAACTCTTCGATGACGACGGCCTTCACACTTCCTCCTGACGTGGTCACGGTGACTACACTCGGACGGTAGTGGACGCCCGCGTCCGTTTACACGAAGTGGGACAGATGACCGTCGAGATGACTCGCCTCCGGGCCGATGCGCAGGAGAACCGCGACCGCATCCTCGCCGCCGCGGGCGAGCTGTTCGCGGAGCGCGGCCTCGACGTCGGGATGCGCGACATCGCGCGCCGGGCGGGGGTGGGGCCCGCCACGCTCTACCGCCGGTTCCCGACCCGGCAGGCGCTCATCGACGAGGCGTACGCGATCGAGGTCGCCGCGTGCCGCGGGATCGTGGAGGACGCCTGCGCGGATCAGGACGCCTGGCACGGTTTCAGCGTCGCCGTCCGCCGGCTGGTCGTCCTCAATGTCCGCAACCGCGGCTTCGTGGATGCGTTGGTGTCGACGGCGACGCCCTCGGACGTCGCCGAGCACCGCCGCGAACTGCTGGGGCTGCTCGCGGGCGTGGCGCGGCAGGCGCAACGGGAGGGCGCCCTCCGCGCCGACTTCGACCCCGCCGACCTGCTGCTGATCCTCTCGGCCGGCCGCGGCCTCCTCGCCCCGCGTCAGGAGCGGGAGGCGGCGGCCCGCCGCTTCGCCGAGCTGGCCATCGACGGGCTGCGGGCGCGGCCGGTGGTGGGGGAGTGAGTCGGAGGGCGCTCGTCCTTTCCCTGGCCTCTGTTCGGTCGGAGATTTGAACGGCCGCCCCTCGAATCCCCGACCGTTAGCAGTCGGGACGGAGATTCGTATCGAATCGACCCTGCGCGAGCACTATTCCGGCTTGGCCGCCTCACGCCGCCCCATCCCGCCGATGAGCAGCCGCACCGCATCCCGGTACAGGTCGTCGGCGGTGCGGGTGGCGAAGTAGTCGGAGACGCCGTGCGCGACCAGGGGAAAGCGGCGGCGGAACTCGGGCTCGAGTTCCGCCGAGGGAGGCGCGTCGGGGCCTTGCTCCGCGAGCACGTGGCCGAGGGCGTAGCGGGTGGCGGCCAGCATCAGGAGCCAGGCCGTGCGCTCGTCGACGCCGCCGGCGATCAGGCGGCGCATGCCGTGCTCGACGAATTCGGCGCGGCGGAGCGAGTCGTGCGCGCCGGAGACGATGCGGGCTCCGTCGCGGTGGGCGAGCATCGCATCCCGGAGGATGACGAGGGCGGCGAGCATCCACTCCTCGGTCGGCTGCTCCTCGTCCAGCCGGGTCACGCCGTCGATGGCCTCGCCCATGATGGCGTCGGACACCGCGTCGAGCAGCGCGGACTTGTTAGGGATGTGCCAGTACAGCGTCGGCGCCTGCACGTCGAGCCGGGCGGCGAGGGTGCGGAGGCTGAGGCCGTCCAGGCCCTTGTCGTCGACGAGCCGGAGCGCCTCGTCGACGATCTGCGTGCGGGTGAGTGCCATCGGTCCCTCTTGCGTCGCGACTCTTACAGTGTTAGACATAGTACCGCTCTAACACTGTAAGAGAGGCATGCAAATGGCACTCACCACCGAAACGCGTCGCACGCCGGCGACCCTCCGCGACGCCTGGATCGCCCTGGTCGGGCTCTCCGCGGTCTTCCTGTTCGAGATGCTCGACAACTCGGTGCTCAACGTCGCCCTGCCCACGATCGGACGCGACCTGCACGCATCGACGACCGGGCTGCAGTGGGTCACGGGCGTCTACTCGGTCGTGTTCGGCGGCCTGATGCTGCTCTTCGGGGCGGTCGCCGATCGCATCGGGCGGCGCCGGGTGATGCTCGTCGGCCTGGTGCTGCTGGCGGCGGCGAGCCTCGCGACACTGCTGGTGTCCACGCCCGGCGAGCTGATCGCGGTCCGCGCCGCGATGGGCGTCGCCGCCGCGATGACCACGCCGGGGTCGATCGCGTTGACGTTCCGGCTGTTCGACGACGACGGCGTCCGCGTGCGCGCCATCAGCCTGATCTCGATGGTGGGCATCGTCGGGCTGGCGGTCGGTCCGCTCGTCGGCGGGCTGGTCCTCGCGGTGGCGCCCTGGCAGGTGCTGCTCGTCGCCAACGCGCCGGTCGCCGCGCTCGCCTTCGCCGGCATCCTGATCGGCGTGCCGAAGGACGACGTCGCGGGGCTGCACCCGGACCCCGTTGACGCGGTCGGCGGCATCCTCGGAACCGTCGCGATCGTCGGCGCCCTCCTCGTCCCGACGCTGTTCGTCGGCGCGGGCGCCGCGGCGTGGCAGCCGTGGGCGGTGCTCGCGCTGGCGCTCGCCGCGGCGGCCCTCTTCGTCTGGCGTGCCCGCACGGCACGGCACCCCCTGATCGACCTGCGGCTGGTGGCGCGGCCGCTCGTCGCAAGCGGGCTCGCCTACAAACTCGCCACCGGGCTCGCGCTTGCGGGGATGGGCTACCTCGTCAGCCTCCAGCTCCAGCTCGACTACGGCTGGCCGCCGGCGCTCGCGGCGCTCGGGATGCTGCCGCAGGTCGCCGTGCTCATCGGCCTGAGCCCGTTCGTCGAGCGGATCGTGAAGCGTCTGGGCTTCGACCGCACCGCGTGGCTGAGCGCGGCCTCCGTCGTGCTGGGCCTCGCGGTGTACGGGCTCCTGAACGGTGCCGGCTACGTCTGGGTCGCCGTCTCCCTCATGCTCGTGGCCGCGGGCATCCGGGTGAACGGGGTGATCGCGGGCAACAACGTCCTGCGCGGGCTGCCCGAGAACCGCACGTCGATCGGCGCTGCGCTCGTCGATACCGCACAGGAGGTCGCGGCCGGAGCCGGCATCGCGGTGACCGGCACCATCCTGGCCGCGGTGTTCAGCGGGTCCATCGCGGCGGGCGGCTGGGATCGGCAGCAGGCGGACGAGTTCCACCTCGCTGTGACCGTCGCCGCCCTGGCGCTCGCGGCGGCCGCCGGCGCGCTGGTGCTCTGGGCGTTCCTCCGCGGCCGGCGCAGCGGGGAGGCTGCGCCGGCCGCGGAGTGAGCGTCCGCTAGAACCAGGTGCTGAGCCGCGGCGGGACCGCCGTGCGGAACAGGCGGTCGAGCGCCTCGGCGTCGCCCTGGATGCGGCCCGCGAGCGCCAGCCCGCGCACCACGTCGTGGCCGAGGTAGGCGCTGCCGAGGGCGGCCACAGGAAGCGACACGTCCGCCGCGTCCTCCGTCGGCTCCACCTCGGCGCGTCCGTCGCGGACGGTCAGCCGGAAGCGTCCGCCGGCGAGCCCCAGGTCGTCCGCGACGTCGATCACCAGCGAGCCGTCCCGCTCGTACGTGCGTGCGCGCAGGGCGGCCGGGACGTCGAGGATGCGCACCCACAGGTGGTCCTGCAGCTCGGTCACGCGCGCGCCGCGGATGTCGTGCACGAGCGACTGGTAGGGCTCGTCGACGCCGCGCGTGTACAGCTTCACCTCGGCGACGAGGTCGAGCTCGATCAGGAACCGCCACAGCGCGCGCTGCGCGTCGGGGGTCGCCGCGGCGAGGTGGTTCACCTCCACCGTGTGGCGCGTGAAGTCGTCGGCCGGGTCGTCCTTCAGCGCGTACGTCACGAAGCCCTCCGGCTCGCCGTCGGCCGAGTCGTACCGCACGAGGCGCAGCTTGTCGCCCTCCGGGTCGCCCTTCATCGGCCCGATCAGGCGCTTGGCGAGGTACGGCTCCAGGCCGATCTCGCCCGGGCGGGACGCCATGATGCGGTCGAGGACCTGCGCGCCGGTCTCCTCGTACTCGCCCGGCTCGGCGAACGACAACCGGCCAGGCGTCTCGCCGCCGGCCCAGCGGACGCGCTTGGTGTCGACGCTCCAAGCGGTCGTCCAGGTCGCCGGGCCGAAGCCCCAGCGGCCGTAGATGACCGACTCGGAGACGGTGAGGATGGCCAGCGGCAGGCCCAGCGCGTGCGCGGTGCGCAGCTCGCCGCCGAGCAGTGCGGTGGCGATGCCGCGGCGGCGGTGCGTCGGCGCGACGGTCACGGAGCTGATCGCCCAGGCGTCGACGCGTGCGCCGCCCGGCACGGTCAGCGGCGCGGGCCAGGTGTTGACCGTGCCGACCGGGTCGGTGCTCGCGCCCTCGTCGTCGTAGACGGCGGTGTTGCGGCGGCCGGCGAAGCTGCCGCGCGCCTCCTCCAGCACCTCGGCCGATGGTCGCCGGCCGTGGAAGCCGCGGAAGTCGGCGCGGATCCAGCCCTCCATCGCCGCCGTGTCGTCGTTCGCGAGCACGGTGTAACGGAGGCCGGTCGCGGCGAGGGCCGCCCGGGAGGTCTCGTCGAGGGGTGCGGTGAGGTAGTCCATCCCTTCACCGTATCGGGCGGCGCCGGGCGCATGTCAGCTAGCGTTGAGGGCATGAAGGTGCATGGTCTGATCCAAAGCAGCGCTACGCAGGAGCTGACCGCGGAGGCCGACGACGCGCAGGCCGCGCGCGCCCTGATCGAGGAGCAGGTGCCCGAGGGGTTCGAGCTGCTGCAGGTGCACAACGCGATGCCGCGCGGCGGCCGGGTGATCGCGACAGGGATCATCCGCGCGTCGGCCGTCCGCGAGCTCGAGGCCGACGGCGCCGACTACGCCGCCGCCAGCGCCGCCCTGCGCGCGCAGGTCCCGCCCGACCACCGCCTCCTCTCCATCGTCGTCGCCGCCTGACCCCCCGGGCGTCCCCCAGCCATCAGCTCCTGAGTTTTTCGCACGAATCGCCGCGAAAAGCTCGAAAAACTCAGGAGCTGACGGCTTGGCGCGGCGGGCGTGGGCGGGTCAGGAGAGCGGCAGGGGGAAGGGCTGGGCGGCGGCGGTCTCGAGGCGGGGCCAGAGGCGGGCGCCGAGACGCGGGGAGCGGGAGGCGCGGGTCGCCGGCGTGTGGACGGGCGCGCCCCTCGTGAGCAGCGCGGGGCCGAGGTAGTCGCCGCCGGAGACGTCCGGGTCGAGCACGGCGCGCACGGGCACGTGGGCACCCGCATCCTTGCCCTGCGTCCACGCCGCCTGCAGATTGTCGGCGAAGCGCTTCAGCCGGCTCGGCTGGTTGACCCCGCGGATGCCGGGCGTGCGTCCGGAGGTGGAGTACCCGGGGTGCACGACGATGCTGCGGACGGACGACCCGGACGCGCGCAGCCGCCGGTCCAGCTCGAACCCGAACGCCTGCGCGGCGATCTTCGAACCCGCGTAGGCCCGCCAGCCCGTGTACGTGCGCTCCAGCTGCAGGTCGTCGAGCCGCAGCCGCCCGAGCCGCGAGGCGAGCGAACCGAGGACGACGACGCGTCCGTCCCCCGCCCGCTCCAGCGCCGGGAGCACGCGCGCGGTCAGCCGGAAGTGCCCGAGCACATTGGTCGCCAGCACGAGCTCGTTGCCGTACGCGTCGGTCTGACGCGACCGGGGAGGGTGGACGATGCCCGCGTTCAGGACGAGCGCATCCAGCCGGTCGAGGGCGAGCAGCGACTCCGCCGCGGCGTCGACCGAGCGGCGGTCCGTGACGTCCAGCGGCACCGCCTGCACCCGCGCCCCTGGCACCCGCCGCCGGATCGCCGCGACGGCCGCCTCCGCCCGCTCCGGGTCGCGGCAGGCGAGCACCACCCGCGCGCCCGCGCGGGCCAGCTGCTCAGCGGTGAAGTAGCCGACGCCCGCGTTCGCGCCGGTGACGGCGACCGTGCGGCCCTGTGCGTCCGGCAGGCGGTCGGCGTCCCAGCCCACTCTCAGCGGCCGTTCTCGCCGGCGATGCGCTCGTGGTGGTGGATGACCTCGGCCACGATGAAGTTCAGGAACTTCTCCGCGAACGCCGGGTCGAGGTGGCTCTCCTCCGCGAGGGCCCGCAGCCGCTGGATCTGCTGCTTCTCACGCTCCGGGTCGGCGGGCGGGAGTCCGTGCTCGGCCTTCAGCGCCCCGACCTGCTGGGTGAACTTGAACCGCTCCGCGAGCATGTGGATGACCGCCGCGTCGATGTTGTCGATGCTCTGGCGGATGCTGTGGAGCTGCGCGAGCGCGGCCTCCGTTTCGCTGATGTCGGGCATGCTCCGACCCTATCGGGCGGAGCATGCCCGAACCGTCACAGGCTCGGCGACGGCTCGGCCAGCACCCGAGCGAGCACCGGCCGCGTTGCACGCAGCGCGGCCCAGACCAGCAGAACGCCGGCGGCCAGGCAGCCCGCGACCGTGACGAGGGTCAGCGGCGAGATGAGCAGGCTCGCCCCGGTGAGCGGGAACAGCACGATCGCCGCGGTCAGCGCCGACCCGATGGAGGTGATGCGCAGCGGCGAGAGCACGGCGCGGCTGCGGGCGGCGTTCATCTCGCTCACCGGCATCCCGATCCGGTCCAGGCTGACGTACAGGTCGCGGCGGTCGAGGATGGCGGCCGCCTGATTGACGCCCGCCGAGCACGCCACCATGAGGAACGACGCCACGACGGTGATCAGTACGCCGGTGCGGATGTCGGCGACGAGGGTGCGCGATGCCGGGTCGTCGCCCCCGCCCGCCGCGTCGAGGAACGCGATGCCGACGCCGGCGACCACCGCGACGAAGCTCGTCATGGCGACCCCGGAGACCTGCCGCCAGGCGGCCTTCGGCGACTCCAGGATGCTGCGGGCGGCGAGCAGTCGCCGCGGGGTCCGCGCGCGGCGCGCCTGACGCGTCGCGATCAGGCGCAGCACCCACGGACCGATCAGGTTGAGCACGGCGACCGTGCCGCCGAAGCCGACGGCCAGCACGGCGATCACGATGCCCACGCCGGGCAGCACCTGCACGGCCGACATCGCGCAGAAGACGACGATCACCACGGCGACCGTAATGAGGACGCGCACCCAGTGCACGCGCGCCGGCTCCTGCCGGGTGCGCACGCCCAGGGGCGACAGGATCACGCGGCGCAGCCCGACGAGGGCGCTGACGGCCGCGAGGACTCCGACGCCGAGCACGGTCGCGGCGATCCAGGCCGGGGCCAGCACCACGCCCATCCCGATCGGCTCGCCGCGGAACGGGATGAGCGCGATCAGCGGCGAGAGCACCAGCGCGAGCACGACACCGGCGACCGCGCCGGTCAGCGCCAGCACCGTCGACTCGATCGCTGTCAGCGCGGTGACCATGCCGGGCGTCGCGCCCAGCAGGCGGAGGCTGGCGAGCCGGTCGTCGCGCCGACGGGCCGACAGCCGCGCGGCCGAGCCGCCGAGAGCCGCGAGCGGAACGATCAGCAGCGAGAGGGCGATGACCGCGAGGAGCTGGTAGAGCCCCGCGCTGTCGTCCGTCCACGAGAAGAACGCCTGCGCGCCGCCCGCGACGATGACGAGCAGCGAGGTGACGACGGCAAAGGCCACGACAGGCAGCACGACGGTGGAGCGGGAGGATGCGCTGCGGCGGGCGAACAGCCACGCCAGGCGGAGGGTCGTCATCGCGAGACCACCTCGTCGACGATCCGGCCGTCCGCGAGGCGCAGCACGCGCGAGCAGCGGGCCGCGACCGTCTCGTCGTGCGTCACGACCACGAGCGAGCGGCCGCGGTCGGTGGTGGAGCGGATGAGCGCATCCATCACCTCCGCCGAGGTGCGCGAGTCGAGCGCGCCGGTCGGCTCGTCGGCGAACACCACCGCCGCGCCCGTCGTCTGCGCGCGGGCGATGGCGACGCGCTGCGCCTGGCCGCCGGAGAGCTGCCCGATGCGGCGCTGCTCGAAGCCGGCGAGTCCGAGGGCCGCCAGCCACATCCCGGCGGTCTGCTCCGCGGCCCGCCGGTCGACGCCGTTCAGCATGAGCGGCAGGGCGACGTTCTCGACCGCCGTGAGCTCCGGCAGGAGCAGCCCCTGCTGGAAGACGAAGCCGAACGCCTCACGCCGCAGCCGCGACCGCCCGCGCTCGTCGAGGCCGGTCACCTCGATGGGGCCGTGCGAGCTCGCGAGCACCACGGAGCCGCTGTCGGGTGCGACGATCCCGGCGAGGCAGTGCAGCAGGGTGGTCTTGCCGGAACCGGAGGCGCCCATGATCGCGACCGATTCGCCGGCCGCGACACGGAAGTCGACGCCGGCCAGCGCGACCGAGGCGCCGTACGACTTGGTGAGCGCGGCCGCGGAGAGGGAGGGGGGAGCAGCTGGTGAGGTCATGCCTCCAGCCTGGCGGCGCGCGGCATCCGGGGCATCGGGCGCGAGGCCCATCCGCGCCCGCCGCCGTCATCCGGTGGATGTGGTCCCCCGGTATGACGTCAGCTTGTGGCGACCCGGCCGACCTTCTCGGTCTTGTCCCACTTCGCCTCGGTGCCGGCCAGCTCCTTGAGGTAGGAGTCGAACGTGATCGCGCACAGCAGCGAGCCGTACCCG
>Ga0209563_100210_pt1 | contig 30709 bp, 25 predicted proteins | sample AraplaCvi_mMF_r2_FD_184271 | JGI IMG/M metagenome (GOLD analysis project Ga0209563, IMG submission 184271) | Arabidopsis root microbial communities from North Carolina, USA - plate scrape CL_Cvi_mMF_r2 (SPAdes) (version 2) | ecosystem: Host-associated > Plants > Roots > Endosphere | place: USA... | reverse complement strand
GAGCAGCTCGACCTCCGGCTGGATCGGATCGGCCGCATCCCCTTCCGGGCGAAGTTCCACCTGCGCCCCGTCGAGCGCGAGTACCTCGCCGCCCGCGGCATGGACGTGATCCGCCAGCACGCCCGGGACTTCGTGGATGCGCGGCTCGCCCCCGCGTTCCCCGCCAAGGACGGGAAACAGACCCCGTGGGGCGGGCATCCCGTCTTCCGGGCCCAGCACGCCACCGCCACCTGCTGCCGCACCTGCCTTCAGATCAACCACGGGATCGCGAAGGGGCATGAGCTGAGCCCGCGCGAGCGGGAGTACGTGGTGGACGTGATCTGCCGGTGGATCGAGCGGGAGGCTCGGGGCGCTGAGCGCTGACCCGTGACCGGGAAACGGCGGAGCGGCGGACACGTTCGGCCGTGGCCGCCGCTCCCCCGCCGACGATCAGCCGAGGTTGATCGTCTTCCCCGCGGAGAACGCGTTGTCGGACACCTGGACGCCGACGGCCTTCGTCCCGGCGGGCACGTCGAAGAGGATGGGACCGCTGAGCGCGTTGCCCGGGTTGATCGCGGCGACCCACGCCGACTGGTCGGGGCTCGCGTACAGCGTCGCGGTCGGGTCGGCGTCGAACGTCTTGCCGGACGCGTCGACCAGCTTGACGTAGTTGGACAGGAAGGTGGCGGCGCTGTTCCCGACGTTCTTGATCGTCAGGTCCACCTCGATGAACGTCCCCTGCGCGGTCTGGGTCAGCGGGGACGCACCGACGCTGGTGCCGGCGTCCTTGGTGCCGGTCGCGGTGTACTCGAACGAGCCGACCTTGACCGGCGTGTTCAGCCCGGCGGCTTGCGCAGCCTGCGCGGCCGGCGCAGAGGCGGTCGCCGCTGCACCGGAGGAACCGGCGGCGGGGGCGGCGCCTCCGGCGGAGCAGCCGGTGAGGGTGAGGGCGCCGACGACGAGCGCGGCGGCGGTGAGGGTGAGAGCGGTCTTGCGGGACATGGTGGGGCCTCCTGGTGAGTGGTCGGTTCGACGTCATCCAGCACACCGTGCAGGGCCGGGAGGCCGCCACGTCGGTTCGGTCGGAACGGGGTGACCGGAAGGAGGGTGCCGCGCCCCTCCGAAAGGCGGTGGGGGCGGGGGTCCGTGCGCCTCTACGATCGGGTCCATGACGATTCCGCCGGCCGCCGTCTCCGCCACCCCCGCGCGGTCACCTGCCCGGCGTGCGTGGGCGCTGACGGGATCGATCGCGCTGGCGGTGCTGTGCTCGTTGCTGGCGATCTCCGCCGCGGGGATGCACGGGACCCCGCCCTCGACCTTCCCCGCCGGCATCCAGACGCTTTCGATGGCGGGGGCGTGGCTGATGATCGGCGCGTCGGTCATGCTGGTGTGGCGCCACCGCTGGCCGGTCCTCGTCGCCGCGCTCGCCATCGGCCTCACGCTGGTGCTGCCCACGACGCCGCTCGTGGCGCTGGTGGCGTGCGCGGCCGTCGCCGCCGCGACCTCCGGATGGGTGCGCTGGCTGTTCATCGTCGGCGCCTACGCCGCGACCGCGGTCAGCTTCTGCTGGGATGTCGCCTCGCACGTCTCGCTGCTGTCCGACTTCGTCGGCGAACCGGCGGAGGGGACGCCCGCGCGACTGGCGCTGTTCTGGGCTGTGCCGATCCTCGCCGCCTTCGCCGTCGCGCCGTTCGCCGGGTTCGGGTTCCTCCGCAGCATCCGCAGGGAACGCGATGCCGCCCAGCTGGACACCGCGGCGGCGACCCGCAACGTCGCCGTGCTCCACCGGGAGGTGGAGCGGGAACGGGAGCGGCAGGAGCTCGCCCGCGAGCTCCACGACACGCTGGCGGCGCGTCTGTCGTCGCTCTCGCTGCACGCAGGGGCGCTCGAACTCACCGTGGACGGGAACGCGCAGGCGAACGCGACCGCCCGGATCGTCCGTGAGACCGCGCAGGGAACCCTCGACGAGCTCCGCCACGTCGTCCACGTCCTGCGCAACCCGGGCGCGGCCCGGAGCAGCAGCGGGCTGGTCGACATCGCCTCCCTGATCGACGAAGCGCTGCGCGACGGCGTGGACGTACGCGCGCAGGTGCTCGTCTCCGACGCCGCCACCTGCGACCCGGCCGTGGCGCACGCCTGCTACCGGCTGGTGCAGGAGTCGATCTCCAACGTCCGCCGTCACGCGCCCGGCCAGGCGGTCCGCGTCGAGGTCCGCGGAGGCCCGCAGACCGGGGTGAGCGTCACCGCCACGAACTGGATGACGCCGGGCGTCCGTCCCACCTCCGTCGGCGGCGGCCACGGCCTCCGCGGGATGAGCGAGCGGGTCGCCTTGGTGGGCGGCTCCTTCCAGGCCGGCCCCACGCCGGAGGGCGCGTTCTCCGTCATCGCGTGGCTGCCGTGGACTCCCCGGTGACGCTCGCTCGGTAGGCTGACGCTGTGAAGCCGATCCGCGTCCTCGTCGTCGACGACGACACGATGGCGGCGAACGGGCTCACCATGATCGTGGACTCCGCCCCCGACCTGGAGGTCGTCGGCCGGTGCGCCGACGGCGACGAGGTCGCCGCCGCGATCGCCGCCCATCATCCGGATGTGGTGCTCTGCGACGTGCGGATGCCGCGGATGGGCGGCGTCGACGTGGTGAAGGCGCTGCACGCGACGGGCCCACGGTTCCTGATGATGACCGCCTTCGACGAAGACGGGCGGGTCCTCGACGCCGTGACCGCGGGCGCGGCCGGCTTCATGCTCAAAGACGAAGACCCGCACCGCATCCTCGACGCCATCCGCCAGGTCGCCGCCGGCGACGCCGCCTTCTCCCCGCGGGCAGCGAAGCAGCTGTCGACGTGGGTGCAGGACTCCCGTGGCAGCGACCTGCGCCGGGACGCGGCGGCGAAGATGGCGCAGCTCACCGAGCGGGAGCGGGCCTTCGCGCTGGCGCTGGTGACCGGCGCGTCCGACGCCGAGCTCGCGCAGCAGTTCTTCGTGGCGGAGACGACCGTGAAGTCGACGCTGTCGGGCATCCGCACCAAGTGGGGTGTCCGCACCAGGACCGAGCTCGCCGTGGTCGTCGCCCGTTCCGGGGCGTGACGTCTCGTCTCACCTCTTTTGGGGGCTGAATGTTCCCTCAGCTTTCGCCAGGCTCAGAGGGTTATGAGTGACCCGATACAGCCTCAGCCCGAAAACCCGAACCCGACCGCAGGACCCGTCCCGCCGCCTCCGCCCGCACCCGCGCCGAACTTCCCGCCCGCCGGCGCCGTGCCGCCGGCCCCGCCCGCCCCGGCATACGGGAGCGCACCGGCCGGTGCCGTGCCGCCGCCTCCCGGGTACGCCCCGGCCGGTACGGTCCCGCCGCCTCCCGGGTACGGTCCCGCCGGTGCCGTCCCGCCGCCCCCGCCCGCGAAGAAGAAGGGCAACGGGCTGGCGATCGCCTCCCTGGTGCTCGGCATCATCGGCACCATCTTCTCCTTCACCCCCGGCGCAGCCCTCGGCATCGTGCTCGGCATCCTCGCCCTGATCTTCGGCATCGTCACGCTCGTCCGGAAGCCGGCCCAGCGCGGCGTGCCGCTGACCGGCACGATCCTCGGCGGCGTCGCGCTGCTGTTCGGCATCGTCTTCGCCTCCGTCTACGGCACCCACACGACCGCGCCGACCGCAGCGGACGCGCCCGCGACCGCGGCGGCGACCCCGGCGGCGCAGCCGTCGCAGACCCCGGCGGCGAAGCCCGTCCCGTCGAAAGCCCCGGACAACCCGAATGCGGCGTACGACAAGCTGTACGGCACGTTCGCACCGATCAACCAGACCGGCACCGGCGACAGCGTCATCGCCCTCCCCGCCGGCGTGAAGGCGGGAATCGTCACCGCCAGCCACCAGGGGTCGTCGAACTTCGCGCTGAACGTGCTGGATGCGTCCAACCAGCCGACCGGCGACCTGCTGGTGAACACCATCGGCAACTACTCCGGTGTCACCGCGTACGGCATGAACGCGCTCGGCACGGGCGTCAACCTCCAGGTGAAGGCCGACGGCGCGTGGAACATCACCATCAGCCCCATCGGCGCGGCGCCCGACATCGCCGTCCCGGGCAACGGGAGCGGCGACCAGGTGTACAAGTACGGCGGAGCCTCCGGCAACTGGGCCTTCACCAACCAGGGTCAGGGCAACTTCGCCGTCATCCAGTACGGCGGCGCGATGCCCAACCTGGCCGTGAACACGATCGGCGCGTACTCCGGCACGGTGCCGATGTTCGCCGGCCCGACCGTCGTCGTCGTCAAGTCCGACGGCGCCTGGACGGTCGCCCCGGGCTGACCCGCGGGATACGACGGGCGGGGCGTCTCCGGTTTCGCAAGGCGCCCCGCCCGTTCGGCTGCGCTACGCGACGAGGGTTCGGGCGCGGTCGAGCACCGCACGCCCCGCCGCGGCCACATCCTCCGCGGTCCACGCCAGTGCATCGTCCCGGATCGTCGCCTCCGCGACCGATCGACCCTCCGCACTCCACCAGCCGTGCAGCCATCGGTCGCCCGTCGTTTCGAGGTGTTCGAGGACGGCGGCATTGAGCGCGCCCGCGGGGAGCTCGCTGGACACCCAGAACTCGTTGATGTGCGGCAGGCCCGCTTCGATGTGCAGCTCGGGAAGCCGGCGCAGCCCGTCCGCGACCACGGCCGCCTGCCGCACCCAGGCGTCCATCCGGTCCAGGCGCGCGTCGAGTCCGTCCAGGGCCGCGATGATCGCCGGGAACTGCCGGAAGAGGTCGCCCCCGTATCGGGTGCGCCAGATGCGGGCGTCGTCGACGACGTCCGCGGATGCGGCGATGGCCGCGCCGGAAAGGCCGCCCACACCCTTGTACAGGGAGACGTAGAGGGAGGAGGCTTCCGCGGCGATCTCCGGAAGCGTCTTCGCGAAGCGGGTGCGCGACTCCCAGATCCGTGCACCGTCGACGTGAAGCGGGATGCTCCGCTCCCGCGCCGCCTCCGCGAACGCGGTGTACTCCTCCCAGGTCGGGAGCACGTAGCCGAGCTCCTGCATGGGCAGTTCGAGCACCGCCGCCGCGAGGGGTCCCGCGGTCGCCCGCAGTTCGTCCGCCGTGGGATGCCGCCGGGCCGTTGTCGGGTGGACCGCCTCGAACCCGCTGAGCCGCGCGAACGCATCCTCCTCCTGAAGCTGCGTGTGATGCAGCGGATGGACGGCGACCCGTGCGGAACCGCTGCGCGCCGCCCACACCTGCAGGATCGCCTGCTGGGCCATCGTCCCCGACGGGAACCACAGGGCCGCCGGCTTGTTCAGCAGCTCGGCGATTCGCGCCTCGAGCCGCTCGACGATGCCGTCGCCGTAGACGTCGGCCGCCTCTTCGTGCGCGGCATGAGGGGAGGCTGCCAGTGCCGCCAAGCGTTCCCCCGCGGTCACCGGCCGCTCGTTCGACAGCAGCCGCGCCGCTGTCCGGGATGCACTCCACAGCCGCTCGGAAGCCGTCTGCGGCTGGTCGTCATCGATTCCGCCCATCCGTGCAGACTAGCCGCGCGTCCGCCCATCGGGCCATGCCCGGCCGCAGCCCGGACGCCTCTGACTGGGAGGAGGAAGATGGACGCATGCCCTCCCCGTACCGTCCCGGACTCCGGGTCGGCCCCGGACTCACCATCCCCGAGTCGGAGCTGACGTGGCGGTTCTCGCGGTCATCCGGCCCCGGAGGGCAGGGCGTGAACACCGCCGACTCGCGGGCGGAACTCGTGTGGGATGTGGAACGCTCGGCCGCCCTGTCGCCGGCCCAGCGGGAGCGCCTCCTCGAACGCCTGGGCAACCGCCTCGTCGACGGCACGGTGACGATCGCCGCATCGGAGCACCGCGCACAACTGCGCAACAGGGAGGCCGCCCGCGCCCGCCTGGCCGAGCTGGTGGCCGACGCCCTCGCGCCGCCCGCACCGCCGCGTCGGCCGACGCGGCCGACGCGGGGTGCCACGCAGCGGCGGCTGGAGGCGAAGAAGCGGCGCACGGACCTGAAGCGGCTCCGCCGGCCTCCCGCCGACTGATCCGGGAGGCGCCGGTACCGCGTGCGGCGCTCAGATGCGGGAGAGGATCTCCTGCTTCTTCGCCGAGAACTCGTCGTCGGTGAGGATGCCGGCGTCGCGCAGCTGCGCGAGCTGCTGCAGCTGGGCCACGTGGTCCGGCGCCGCGGCAACCGCCGGCTGCTCGGGCGCCGCGTTCGCGACCTGCACGGTGAGCGGGGTGGCGGCGCGGGCCTGCATGAGGTTGAGGATCGCCTGCCGGAAGGCCGCGGCATCGTCGCGGTTGACCCGGAACCCGACGGTTCCGCCCGCGGTCGTGACCTCGACCAGGTGGTACAGCATCCCGTCCTTGCGGTTACTGACGGACATGACGTGGTTGATCGGCAGCATCTCGTAGGCGTCCTTGCCGCCCTTCACGCCGGTGGCGAGCAGCGACAGGCCACCGGTGAGGACGCCGGCCGTGATCTTCCCGCCGGACACACCGCGGCCGCGCTCCCACTCGATCCGGTCGGGCCACAGCTTCACCCTGGCGTTCTTCCCGTCGATGTGCGAGACGACCTCGTACAGCGGAACATCGTCTCCGGCGACGACCACGGCGACCTCGGCGTCGTTCCGGACGGCGGCGGCGCTCCCCGCGCCGTAGCCGATGTTCGCCCGGGCCTCCGCGGCGACGGATGCAGCAGCTCCCTTCACCTTCGCGACGACGCCCTCCCGCTGCGCGGTCTCGACGACCGCGACGCTCGCGTCCACGATCTGCGGCTGCTGGTCGGCGAAGTGATCGGTCCACTGCGCGCCGTCCCACCATCGCAGCCGTCCGGAACCGTCGTCGTACCAACCGGCAGGTGTGCTCATCTGTTCTCCTCGTGAGATGTCGGGTTCATTCGATTAAAATAATAGTCGTACAAGTAAATGACCGCAGCCCTCATCGCCGATGGCGGCCCGTCCGGACCTCAGCCCTTCGACTTGCCGATCCCGTACGTGTATTCGCCGGTGGTCCAGTTGACGGTCGAGTTGAAGAAGTACCCGGACTGAGTGCCGTCACCGTTGTCCTTGTTCGCGACGAAACAGTCGAACGATGTCGTGACATCGGTGAGGTCGTCGGCGGAGCCCGAAACCGGATTGCACTTCACCGCCAGCACTGGCCCGGTGAGGAGGCCCTTATTGATGTCATCCTCGGCCATCTTCTTGATGGCTGCCTCCACCTGGGTGACCGTCTGAGCGCGCTGCTCTCGCTTTGCGTCGTCCGCTGCCTGCTTGGCCGCCGCCTCAAGTCGTGCGACTCGTTCGGCTTCCGCCGCTGCGGCAGCGCGATCGTCGGCCTTCTTCTTCGCCTTCTGTTGCGCAACCTCTTGAGCGTGAATATTGCTCGTCACAACTGCGGTCGTTACGCCACCGACCAGGAGGAGCGCCACGATAGCCGCGATGCTGACCCATAGCGCAGTGCGCTTCTTCCTTACCGCCGTCACCTCGGAGGAAGCGCTCCCCGCCGAGTCACCGTCGCCGGGCTCAGGATCCCCACCCTCGACCGACGCCGCGCCTGTCACAGGCAACTGTTCATCTTCGGGCTGCGGCTGCGACGCCTGCGGGGAACGACCGTATACAGGTCGCGTATCGCCGGTCCACTGGTCTCCGTCCCAGTAGACCTCTTCGTCGCTGTTTCCCGGGTTGGGAAACCAACCAGGTGGCGTACTCATGCTGAGGTCCTCTCACGTATCGACACTCGACCGTATCGAAACTGCGCGCGGCCACGGACCCCCAGTTCGAGTCAGTGGAGCTCTGTTCGCGGCCGAGGAGTCTCGTCCGGCGACCGCGCTCAGGCCTCGAGAACCCCCGTCTCCCCCTTGCGCCGCCTGAGGAGACCGGCCGCACGCTCGCCCACCCTGCTGGTCGCGCCGCCGACCGCGGCCCCGACGCCCTTCACCACGGTCAGCGCCTGCGGCTCATCCGGGATGCCGTCCCCGTCGAGGTCCACGCTGCGGAAGACCCGGGTCGCGGTGCTCGCCGCCGTGGTCACCCCGCCGGCGACCGTGCCTGCGGCGCCGGCGACCCAGGTGCCCGTCGTTCTGGCGGCCTCCTCCAACGCGGCGAGCGCCGCATTCGGCTCGGCGGCATCCTCCCCGCTGCTCTCCACGTCGGGGGCGGACAGGCCGGCCGACGGCAGCGCCAGCTGCGCGGGAAACTCTTCGGGAGGCTCGGCGAACGCGAGACGCGACGCGGCGATGACGTCTCGGCCGAACACGAATCGCGTCACACCCCCGGCCAGAGCGGCCACTCCGTACTCGATCGCCGCCTGCTGCTTGCCGTTCAGGTTCTCCCGGATGTCCTCGAGCTGCCCGGTCTGGATGGTGCGCACGAAGGCCTGCGCCGCCCCCGCGGGCATGCCGTCCGCGAGAGTGTTCGCCCAGTGCGACCAGTCCTCCCGACCCGAGGCGATGCCCTGTCCCACGCTCATGGCTCCGTCGGACGACAGCGTCGCGACATCGGCGGCCATCGCCGCGATCTGCTTCTGGCTCACACGCTCGTTCGTCAGCCCGTAGACGAGCGCGTGCGCTTGGGCCTGATCCAGGTCCATCCCGTGGATCTCGGCGAGCGCGAGGCCGAACAGGGCCGTGATCTCGAACTGGAGCTGCTGGTCGCCGGCGGGGAGCAGGCCGGCCGCGCGCTGAGCGCTCGACTTCGCAGCGCCCAGGGCGACGCCCTTGGCGGCCGCCTTGATGGCTTCCGACCCCGCCTTCTTGGCGGCCTGCTGGCTCGCGCTCTTGACGCCGGCGGCCGCGGGCCCGGCCACGGGGATCATGGCGATCGCGACATCGGCGGCGATGACTCCCACGGTGATGGCCGCGCCCGCCGCGGTGATCGCCGTTCCGTAGTGCCGCTCCAGCAGCCGGATCACGTCCGCCGGTGTCGCCTCCGGATGCCGGCGACGGAGCCGCTTCACATACCTGCGGGCGACGGAACGGCGGCCGCTGACCGCCCGCTCGATATCCCGCTCGGCCTCCCCTTCGACGAGTTCCGCTTCGAGGGTGATCGGCTCCGTGTCGGTCATCTCAGCAGAATACTGGCCGCGCGAACGGCGGCTTACCCCCAGTGCGGGTCGTACGTCGTTCCTACCTGCACTGCGCAGAGTAATCGGCCTGCAGCTGCTCCGCCTGCTCTCTCAGCGACGGACCGCCATGCTCCACGTAGTAGTTGTAGCGATCCACGTCGTCATAACCGACGCCGTTGAACTTCTCCCAATTCGTCGCGCCGGTGAGAGGCCGGGGCGGCGCGGTAGGCGGTGTCCATCGACCCCACGCCATCTTGTCGCTGATGTCGGCCACCAGCTGCTCGTGCTGTGCGCTCACGGCGGCGAGCTGCGACTTCCACTCGGCGCACGTCTGGGCGGTCCGTGCGGCCTCCCGAGCCTGCGCCTCGGCACGGGCGCTTGCCACCGAACTGTTGACGAGGACGAACGCCAGCACGACCGTGACGGCGATCGGGAGCCATATCCACTTCCACCAGGACCCCCAACTACGGCACCACACCCACATCGCGGTCATCGCCACGAGGGCGACGATGCCACCGCTGGACAGCTGCCCGCTCCACTCGAGAGCGACACCCAGGGTCGAGGCCGCGAGGTAGGGGGCGAAGGTGGCGGTCACGCTCAGCACGAGAATCGTGGCCGCAGCGAATCGGCCTCCGCCACGTTTCTTCGCCGGCTCATCCGGGCTGGGCGAGATGATGGCGTCGGACGATGCGGGTGAGCTCACAGGCCGACGCTACCGTCCATGACGGACACGGCCGTAGGACCACATCGGGGGCCAGGACTCCCCTCGTCACAACGGAAGCGGCCGCCGGAACGGCGAGTCTCCGCCGTACGTGTTCCCTGTGCGGTCGATCGGGTACCTCTCCTCGAACATCCGATAGCCTTCGCCGTATTCGTCGGTGCGGGATCGCGCGTAGGCGTCCTGGCGCTCGGCGTAGTCGAACTCCTTGATGAAGTAGAGGTACTGCACCTGCGCCCAGGTGGCCATGCCCTCGTGGACGACGAGGCTGCGCTCCCGCCCGTAGCGTTGCACGATCTGGTTCTCGTTCCAGTTCGCGTACTGCCACACGTGCACGAGCTCGTGCGCGATGGTGACGATCGCCGCCAGCTTCGGTGCGCCGTTCTCGATGGACAGCGAGTAGTGGCCGTCGCCGGTCTTCGTGGCGAAGCCCACGACGCGGGGGTCGACACCCGGAGTCGCGGTGAAGGTCTCCCCGCTCTGCCCGGCGATCTTCTTGGCGTTCACCATACTGAGCCGGTCCGGCATCCGGACCCGCACCCCGAACGCCAGCTCGAGGCGTCTTCGCGCGTCCGTGACCGTCTCGACGAAGTCGTCCTCGCTGCGCAGAGCGCTCTTCGAGCACCGGACACACCGCTCACGACCGTCCGGCAGCACGTCGTACTCGACGCCCGTCAGCTCGGCGAAACAGAAGTCGCAGTAACTCGCGCGCTCGGGATCGAACGCGAAGGTCTCCCCTGACCAGGCCTTCACCGCCTGCCGCGACCGCGTGAGGTAGTTCTCGCCGAAGCCGAGCGAACGGAGGTACGCCAGCGTCGCGGTGGGCGCGAGCGCCTCCTCCGCCACGGAGCCCCTGTAATTGAGGAAATCGTCATGAGGCATGTGCGTCCTCCGGTTCTTCCGTCACGTGCGTCCCGTCCTGGATGCTGCCGTCGCCTTCCGCGGTCGCCTGCTCCGCAGCACGCCAGTCGAGGTAGTCGGTGATGATCCCGAACAGCCGCTCCCAGTTGCGCTCGACCGCGACGACCAGACCGAGGTCGACCAGGCTGTCCTCGACGATGAAGATCGTCCCCTCGGCGGTCTCCCCGTCGACGACGAGGCCGGGCAGCAACCGCGCGAGCTCCTCGCTGCCGTTCGCCGTCGCGGCGACGACGTACTGGTGGGCGTGCGGGAAGACCGTGACGAACACCTCGTTGAGAAGGAGAGCGATCGTCTGCCGGACGGAATCGGGGACGTCGGGAAGACGCAGCTGGAGGACGGCCTTGCGCCGGTAGCTTCTCGGCGGGATGCCGCTCACGCGGACCAGCTTGCCGGCCGCGAGATCGGACCGGCTCGGCAGTTCGAGGAAGCCGTCGGTCTCCACGGTGATCGTGGCGAACGACTGGATCAGCTCCACGTCGCCGACGAGCCTCCGCGCGCCCGGCGCACTGCCGGTGGTCAGCCCGCTCACCGTGTAGCGGCGGACTTGCCGGTAGACGCGGCGGTCGGAGATGTGCTCGGCCGCCCTGCGCAGGACGACGCCGCTCCGGTAGGCCGCCGATCCGATGGCCTGGACCTGGTAGTACTTCCCCCCGTAGGTCACGAACTGGCCGGGCAGCACCGCCTGGTAGACGTGACAGAACAGGAGGGCGCCGATGTAGTTCTCGTCCTCCTGCTCGTCCTCGACGAAGAAGTACGCGGGCCGCAGCTCGCCGACGATTCCTTCGAGATCGGTGCCAGGGTCGATCCGGTAGAACCGCTGCGGGGGTGCGTCATCCGACCCCGGGTGCAGGATCGAGACGAGCGGCAGCGTGGTGTCCGCGAGGTCGGCGATCAGTCTCTTCAACATCCGAAGCTCCGCCGGCTCCTGATCGGCCGGCGCCGGCTCCCCGGCGACGGGTGCGACGTCGGGTCCCGGTTCTCCGATGATCTCCAGCTCCTTCGCCACGGCGGTCGCGGGCACCTCGAAGGCCGCCATGGTGAGGATCAGGCGGAGCACCGAGTTCCGCTCGGTGCGGGCGAAGTCCGGGACGATCGACGGAATCGCCTTCGGATCGGCGGAGAAGATCCCGGCGTTGGCGATCATGTAATCCCGCAGGAGATAGTCGTCGCTGATCACGTTGACGAAGCCCTGCGTCCGGGCCCGCGTGGAGTACAGCCGGATCGACTCGTAGGCATTCTCGAATTCGTCCTCGACGACCAGGAAGCGGTTGTCCTGCTGGTCGAGGTCCCAGGGGTTCGACCACGGCACGATGGACTCGCTGACGGATCGTTGCGTCACCTCGAGTTCGGCGTAGGCGGCGATCTGCTGGTGATACTGTCCGGCGATCCAGGAGATGTCGGTGACGGGGAAGCGCTCCGCGCCGACCCACGTGACGCCGGAGACCTGGTGCTTCAGGGCCACGGCGGCGATCTCGGTCCCCATCCCGAGATAGCGCGTCACCCGGGGCATGATGGCCGCCGTCAGGTGGGGTCCGTCCGCATCCCACACCGCGCCGAAGCTCATGCCGGTGGGGACGGCGGACGCGACGACGTCCGTCACGTTCGTCTTCAGCAGGTGGGACAGCGCGTCGACCAGGCCGTCGTGGTTGCGGTCGAAGGCGGCGAAGACCGGTGGTGTCTCGCGTCCGCACCGGCCGAGCACCAGCCCGAGACCGAGCTGACCGGTTGCGAGCACCTGCGCCGGCTCCGCCAGGATGACGTACCCGACCCCGGCGAGGAAGTCGTCGTTGTCGCGGATCAGGTCGAGATGGTGCAGGTCGGCGAAGCGGAGGACGCCGACGTTGAGCCCCTCCCGCGGCTGCGGGCCGAGCACGGCGACATCCCACAGCTGAGGCACACCGGAGATCTCCTCGAGACCGGCGCTCATCCATTCGACGAGGTCCGCCGCGATGGCGTCCCGTCCGGCGACGATGAGGACGTTGCGGTTGTGGAGCAGGTGGTAGTAGGCGGGGAAGGCGAGGTAGCGCGTCAGGTCCGGATAGAAGGGGTTGTTGATGACCGCGCTCGTGGACTTCATGAGTCCCACGGCGGTGTCGACCAGGGTCGTGTCGAGCACCTCGCCCTCCTGCTTGATCCGCTGGAAGTAGCCTCCGGCGATGCTCTCCACCGCGTCGGCGGAGTGCTGCAGCTCGTCGAGCCGGTCATGGGTCTTGTTCGCGTCCGACGTGCCAGGGTCGGCCTGGAAGGAGAGGAGCCGATCGCCGAACGTCTCGGCGAACACCGCGCCGAGGCCGCCGTAGTTCGCGACGCGGCGGGCGCCGTCCGCTTCGCTGAGGACCTCCCGCTCGAACTCCTCCTTCGTCAATCCGTCGACAGCGAAGAAGCACTCGCCGAGGACGAGGGCAGGCGCGACGAGGAAGGCCACGCCCTGAGCACCGCTTCCGTGCGAGAAGGCGAGGTCCAGCAGGACGACCACGAACACGATCGCGACCGATCCCCAGTAGAGGGCGCGCAGTAGCGTGCGCAGGCTGGCGAGTCGTCTCTTCACGAACCACAGCGAATGCTCGGGGTCGAACTCGTAGAACTCGGCGAGCACGGCGCTGCCGGGGAAGCTGCCTCCCCGGACCCAGGCGGCCGTCAACGGCCGCAGCACCGCCTTGATGCCGACGAACAGCAGCACGGCGGCGACGGCGCTGCCGGCGGCGGCGGCGCCGTTCAGCCGCCCCGCCACGCCGAGGAACGTGAAGACGATCACGACGCTGTACACCAGGGCAACCACAGGGAGAGCGAACTGCCTCGACCGCACACGCTTCCGCACGTTGACGGCACGCACCGCGAGGAGCGCGACGACCACCAGGGCCGCCAGCACCAACGCCACCGCCTCACCCGCGCCCATCAGCGGACCCCGATCGTGGGCAGCGGACTGCCGGCCGGAGCGGCGGCGTCAGGAGCCGACCTCTCCTCCTGCTGCCCGAACGCGTGCTCGAAGACACGGATCCGCTCCACGGTGAGCGAGGTGACGAACTCGTACGGCGCCACCACCTTCTCGCCCGACTGGTTGAACGCCGCTCGTCCTTCGCCCATCGGCAGACGGAACAGTGCACGCACGCGCACCTCGTCGTCCGGATCGAAGTCCGCGACGCCGACGCGGATGCGCTGGATGGCCAACGGCTCCCCGAGTGAGATCACGATGCGCTTCTCGGCCTCGATCTGCTCCGCGAGCCGCTGACCGAGGCGAGCAAGACGCAGCGCCCGGCCGGCATCCCGTGCCTGTCGTGTCGAAGCGCCGCTGAGAAGCGCGCTCCCGTAACGGTAGGTCGCGAAGTCGGACAGGAAATCGGAGAACAGGGCCGCACCGCTGGTCACCCGCGTGGCGTAGTCGCGAAGGGCGGCGTTGAAGTCGCGCAGCATCCGAACGAGTCGCAGGCGCATCACGATCAGGCAGCCCAGCGTGATGAGCACCAGGACGGCCAGCACCCCGATCGCGATGGCGAGGTCGTCGGCGTAGAGCGACGCCGGTCCCGTCGAGGCCGAGATCAGATAGGGAGCGAGCCCGATTCCCCAGAGGGCAAGTGCCAGCGCGAGCGTCCACACCGTGGGCGCCAGCCGCAGACGCTGGCGGAGGTGACTCGCGATGCGCTCGTCGTTCTCCGCGATGATGCGGCCCAGCTGCCGGCGGTCCAGGATGTCGGCGGTCGCCGGCCGCGTCAGCCTCGACATGCGCGCGCGAAGCTCGTCCTGCACCTCCTCACGTTCGATCTCGGAGAGCTCGAGCTCTCGCGGGACGTACGACTGCGCCTTGGCCCGCGCCTCCCACACCGAGCGCAGGAGGAGTCGTCGCGGCCGGCGCGTGAACGTCTCCGCCTGGCTCCTCAGGTGAGCGACCTCCTGCTGCCATCGGGGACCCTCCGGGCGCGGGACGTCGGCGACGAGCTGGTACCCGCCGGTGTCCACCGAGAGCTCATCGCCTCCGAGGCGGTCGAATTCGACGTGCACGCGCTGGGCCTTCACCCGGTCCTCCACCGTCGCGTCGACAGGTCGAGCCGGCTGCCGGACCAGCCGTGTCACATGCTCGCGGATGGCGTTCATGCTGCTGATGTGCGCGTTCAGCACGCCGCCCAGCGCGCTCTCGCTGATCCCCACGCCCAGGCGGTAGAGGCGGTCCGCCTGGAACGCGCTCGGCGGCAGCTGGTTGACCGCGAGGCTCAGCACGCTGAGCCAGAAGCGCAGCACATGCTGCTCGTAGGCGGAGTGCTCGGAACCGGGCAGGTTGTAGACCGCGAAGCGGCTCGACGCCGGGTAGTCGTTCCGCTCCACGAACCGGGAGACGTCGTCCCGCGCCCCACCGAGTCGCCACGCGCTCACGAGCTCCGCTTTCGGATCGGCCTCCACCGGCGGCCGTGTCGCCACGAACACCACCTCGGTCGGGCGGATGTCCCGCATCCGATAGCGCTCGGTCAGCTCGTCATGCTGCGCGATCTCGTCGGCGGAGTACGCCACATCCTGGAACTGCAGCTGAACGTCCACCTTCGTGTCGTCCTTCCGCGCCACGGCGAGCTCCTTCTGCACGGTCATCCCCTGGCTCTCCAGGTCGGACTCGCTCAGCACCACCGGGCTGATCCTTCCCGTGCCCTCCTCGACCGCGTTGTAGCGCAGCACGCGTTCGAAGCTCTTCGCGCCCATCTGCGGATACCCGAGGAGCGCATGGGCGACCCGTACGAGCGGATGCTTGGAGTTCTCCAGGTTCAGCAGAAGCCGTGAACGACCCGAGGCCGGATCGACGCCCACGTTGTCGAGATAGTCGAACGGGTTGTCCGGGGCGGTCAGCTGCGCGGGATCCACCGTCGCCGGCGCGCTCTCGACCACGATCGCCCGCCACTCCCCCTTCCCCCTGATCGCTTCGCGCAGTCCGGGCAGGATCTCGGCGAGCGACAGCGCCGAGGGCGACTGGTCCCACTCGCAGAAGAAGAGCTGCCCGGACTCCTCGAACGGCTCGAAGTACATCTTCGCTCCGTCGAAGATGCGCCGCGCGCCGTTGCTCAGGATGACGACTGTGAACATGAGTGCCTCAGCGATCTATCGCACCAGCTGCGGAGCGATGAAGGCATCGACTTCGTCCGCGAACGTGACCGCGCGCACCTCGCTCAGAAGCTCGGACAGCGGTCGCAGGATGGTCCTGATCTTGCGCGAGAACCCGGACTGCTCCGCCAGGTACAGCTCGGTGTTCCCCTTGAAGGTCTCGAACTGCTCGCGCAGCACGCGCACCAGGATCTCGTCGGCGTCGGTCGGATGCTCCAGCCCGAGGATCTCGGCGCGGAGGAATTCGAGGAAGTGCCAGGAGAGCTCACGGAGCTCGTCGTCCGAGAAGTCGTCCTTCGGAATCGACAGCGCGTACAGCGCCGCGACGTCGAAGATGGTGTTCACGCGACGGTCGCCGGCCGATTCGCCGGTGCCGAGCTCGTCCAGTTCGCTGAGGGTGATGCCGTCCTTCAGCACCTGGGCGAACGGGCTGCTCTCGAAGTTCGCGTTCCGCGCGCGTTCCAGCCGTGTCGCGCGGTATCGCTGGACGGTGGAGTGGATCTCGGCGACGGCGACGGGATCGATCGCGAGCGCGTCGACGACCTCGTAGAACTGGTCGCAGGGCGTGCCGTTCGAGACGACGAAGTCCTGCTCGGTCTTGCCGTCCGGCACGTACTGATAGACGAGCTTCCCCGGGCTCACCTCGGCCAGCACGATCTTCTTGTACGCCAGGCCGGTGAGCAGGGCCGTGTGGATGCCGCGCAGCTGCCGCTCCTGGTTCCCCTCGTCGAGGTCCGGCAGCTCGGACAGCGTGTGCCAGCGCCGGTCGATGTGCGGAGTGATCACCTTCGTCTCCGCGACGGACGGCTTGATCCCGGAGACCAGCTGGTAGTACGCGGAGAAGTAGGTGCCGGCCGGCCGCTTCTCCGTCACCAGCAGACGCTCGGGCGAGTACTTGGACAGGTCGCGAGCGCGGATGCCGTAGATCGCGTTGTAGAAGAGGATCTCCTGGGGACTGATCTCGACGTCCTGCTCACCGCCGTAGTTGCCGAGGTTCTCGGCGATCAGGCTCTTGCGCTTCGGGTCGGAGTCGCCCTCCAGGCTCGGGTGATACGCGCAGGCCTGGATGGGGTGGCGCTCCTCCCCCAGAGGCTGCTCGAGGAACGGCTCCGCGAGCCGCTTCGCCTTCTCGATCTCGGCGGTCACGTAGTGCTTGACGTTGGCCTCCTCGAAGTTCTTCTCGCGCACCCGGTACTCGCGCTCGAGCGCCTCGATGACGTCGATCTTGATCTGCGCCTGGTGGCGTTGCATCACCTGCGTCTCGAAGTAGCCCAGGATCGTCTCCTTGTAGAGATCCTGGAAGTAGTTCTCGTCCTTCTCGTCGGTGAGCATGTGGTACTCGCGCACCTTGCCGTACACCGCCTCCGACAGCTCGGAGTCGATCGTCACGACGCCTCCCGTGTATGGCATGCCGCGATACTGGCTGTCCAGCGCGTCCGACGTGCTGAGGACGTAGCGGGTGGTCGAGCCCGAGAGGTCGTCGTATTTGGTGCGCAGCCGGTCGATGTCCGTCCGCAGCTTGCCGATATTGCCCGAGAGGGAGTCGAAGAACGTCTCGAACGACGCACTGAGGCCGGTCACGTAGGCGATCGCGTCTTCGAGCACGCTCGCGTAGTTCTTCTGCTCCCGCAGCTCCCCCACCCGCCGGATGTAGTTCTGCAGCTTGTCCCTGAGCTCCTGCAGCTCGGGGCCCGGCTTGCCCCGCATCCGCTCCATCAGGGTCTTCTTGCGGGTGTTGAACTCGGCGGCCCCCTCCGTCTCCTCGGTGTCGGGGTTGTCGAACGCCGTCGTCTCGAAGGTGTCGAAGAACCGCGTCGTCGCGGCGAGCTGCACGTCGACCCGCTGCTTCTCAGCCTTCAGCGTCTGGAGGGTCTGATACAGGAAGTACCGAGCCGACACCGGATGCACGAACGAGTCGGACACCTTGTCGCGCAGATAGGTCTCCAGCTGGTGCGGGTGGCCGTCCTTCGTGACGCTGGCATAGTCGCTCTGGAACATCGAGTACCCCAGCATGCCCGCGGTGTCCTCGGTGTGGCGGTCGACGAGGTCGTGGTACTTGACGAGATCGAAGTAGGTGTTGACGTACTCGTCGGCATCGACCTTGTCGGCGAGCTCCGCGACGGCGTTGTCCGCGTTGCGCTTCAGCACGTCGTCGCTCGCGACCACCGAGTTCTTCCGCACGTGCAGTTTGAGCGCCTGGACGTACTCGTTCCAGCGCTGCCCGATGACGGAGACACCGTCCTCGTCGTACGCGAGGCACTGACTCTGGATCGCGCGGGCGAACGGTTCCTTGTTGGCGGCCGCACTGTCCACGGCGCCGATGAACTCGATGCCGCGATCGAGCTCGCGCGCCGAGAACCCGCTCTCACGCTGCTTCGCCAGGGCCTCGCGGCGGTCCCTGAACTGGTCGTCGAACTGCATCCACTGCGTCGACAGGGCGAGATCGGCCCACTGCCGGGCGACGAAGTCGCGCACGTGCGCCCACGGGTACACGAGCCGGGATGCGCCGGCGCCGGCGTAGCGGTTGCGGCCGTCGTTCTTGATCACTTCGCGGAGCACGTTGTCCTCGCGCGAGTTGGACTTCTTCGACATCGGGCCGATCGACTGCGTGTAGATGCACGTCGCCGCGTGATCGAGATACGTCGTGAACGAGTCCAGGCTCCCGCCGGAGGCGTTGTTGGCGTCGAACAGGAAGCAGAAGTCGTACGGCATCGCGTTGACCGCCTCCACGCCGTCGGACCCGACGCGGGGGAATTCGAACCGCAGGTTCTTGTATCGGCTGCCGAGCGTGTTGTCGCCCTTCATCAGGAACGCGTCGAGCTCCCGGACGGCCGCGTACGCGTTGACCTGCAGGTTCTGCTGCTCCTCGGTCGCTTTGATCACGGAGTAGAAGACGTCCGGCTGGATGAAGAAGCCGCGGGTGATCGCCTTCGCCTTCGGGTACTTGGAGCGGAGGTAGTTCGCCAGGTACATCGACACGGAGAGGATGAGTCCGGAGCCGGTGCCGCCCGCGAGCGAGCTCGCGATGATGACGCGGAGGGACTGCTCCTCCTGGTCCTTGTCGATACGGAACAGCTGCTCGATCGCCCGGTGCAGCGGCTCCAGCTGGCCGCCCTTCAGGGTCGTGTCGAACGCAAGGCGCGAGATCGCGCGCACCTGCGCCGCGCCCTCGGTCAGGGTCTTGCGGTTCAGCATCTCATTCACAGGGAACCAGTTGTCCCGGGCATTCGTGTTGATGTTGAGGTACTCGCCGACCGTGTTCCTGGTCGATGTCTGCACGGTGTAGATGCTCGGGTTGGACTGCTTGATGCGCCCGAGGTCGTTGACGTCGGTGTCGAAGGCGACGAACGCGATGCGACCCGCCTGGGTGTTGCCGGTCTCGCGGACCTTCTCGGCGACGAGTTCGACGATCTTGGAGCCGGTGCCGCCGAGCCCGAGGATCAGCGTTGGTGCGATGGGCATTGGGTTTCCTCATTCCATGGGGGTCATGTCGTAGGTCATGACAGGTGTGCGGGCGGTGATGGGGGTCGACGCGCTCAGCCGGGGCGGCCTGCGGGTCTCCTCGTTGAGCTCCATGCCGTTGACCTCGACGTTCGACTTCTCGGCCAGCTGCCGCCAGTTCTCGAGCAGCATGGTCTTGCCCGGTCCGGCTTTGAGCTTCATCGTCTTGAACCCGACGACGCCGGGAGGGGTGAAGCGCAGCGTCGCCGTGTCCGCGACGAAGGGGAGGAGTCTGCGGCCGGGACTGACGATGAACTTGCCGCGAGCCTCCTCGTTCGCCCGCCCGATCGTGTTGGAGGTTCCGACGATGCGGGGGCTGCGCTTGATCTTCTTCGAGAAGCGCCGCTTGAACAGGTATCCGCAGAGCAGGATGAGCAGGAGCAGGCCGATGGCGAACTTCCACCCCTCCGTCGTGAACCAGTTCCACGCGCGCTCCCACCACGGAATGTCGTCGGCCACCTGGATGGCCGTCGAGTAGCTCATCCGATTGAGCTGGTCGTCGTAGACGTGCGATCCGGTGACCGTGAGCGGTATCCGTCCCGTGTCGGCCCGGTAGACGCCGCCGGCGGGTGCGTGCGGAACCAGGAACACCTCTCCCGGGGTGGAACCCACCGACACGGTGAAGTGGATGTTCTTGCTGCTCTTCACCGTGAACGACCCCGGCGTGATCGTCTTCCACTCGTCCGCAGTGAAGGGGACGGCCTTCCCTCCGCTGAGGGCCTGATAGTGGAGGACCACGGCGTCGCGGGGTGCCCGGTAGTCTCCGAGCTTGCTCGCGTCGTACTTCGGCGCCGTGGAGGTGACGCTCGCCGCCCGTGCCGGCTCCTGGATCGTCAGCGGCACATCCTGGTGGGCCGTGGCGGTGCTCAGGTATTGGGCCGATGCCTGCACGACGACCTTGCCGCGCCCGAGGGTCACCTTGCCGCCCGGCTTGAAGTGCTCGACGACGGGCTTCCCGTCCTCCACGATCGTGGCGTCGTACGCGACCGTGCCGAACAGCGGAGAGTCCACGATGCGGCACTTGTCATCGACGAAGCCGTAATCGACGACGTACGTGCCGGCCAGCGCCTTGTCCTTGTCCACCTTGCGACCCGCGGAGTCGGTGAGTTCCACTTCGAAGCGTGCGGTGGGCTTGTAGAAGATCGCGACGTTGTCGGTCGTGGCGCCGCTCACGGTGAAGTCGATGGCGCCTCCCGGCAGCTTCCCCAGCGTCGCGAGCTGTCCGATCAGAGCCTTGTTGGGCACCGGCGTCGCCCCGTCGACGGGAGGATTCGGCACCCACGAGACGTTGGTGCGACTGGAGGGCTTGTGGGACTTCCCTCCGGCGTTCGCCGATCCGATGGTGGCGCCGGCGCCCTGCACGAACACGATGGCCTCGTCGAGACCGATGCCGTCGGTGTCCGCCCGGCCGGCGGCGGTCTGGGTGAGCTCGCTGCGGCCGAAGACGACGTTGGCGAAGCCGTTCAGCTTGCCGAGCACATCCGAGGAGCTCACGTGCGCCGTGGTGATGGCCGGACCGAGTTGCGCCGGATACGTCGGCGCGGCGTCGCCGATCGTCATGAACGCCACCCGGCGGTTGGCTCCGCCCGCCACCCACCCGGTGAGATCGCCTTGGACCTCCGGCTGGGTCCGGTCGTCGAACCCGCCGTCGGTGAGCACGACGAGCCATTTGTCGTCCGCCGTCGCCCCGCTGAGGTCGTTCATGGCAGCGGTGACCGGCGCATACGGAGTGCCGCCTCCTTGCATGGTCATGGCGGCGATGCTCTGAACGTTCTGCTGCGACGGCGAGCTGCCTTTCAGCCGGAGCTGTGGGGGCGCCACCGCTCCGTTCCGGAAGTCGCTCATCCGGAAGACGTTGAGCGTGTCGTTCGGTTCGAGCAGCGCTGCGAACACCTCGAGGGAGTACTTGGCGTCGGACCACCGCGACGCGTCCGGGCTCTCGAACATGGACCCGGAGTCGTCCAGCACGAGGTCGATCTGCCGCGCCGGTTGGGCAGCCGCCGTGCCAGAGACCCCGCACGTGGCGGACGGCGCGGCAGCGCTCCAGGGCGCTGTCACAGCGACCGTCGGCCGGGTCGCGAGGAGCAGGGGCACAGCCACGAAGACCGCAGCGATGGCTCCCGCAAGCCGTGATCGCGCACGCATTGTGCCCCCAAATCCATCAATAAAGTGAGATGTTCTCAGCAATCTAGTGGGAACATCCCGGATTCGTCCCCCCGGATAAAACCAACCGACCACCCCAAAACGAGGCTCACGATCCGCTCCCCGTCATAGCGAGTCCGGGTCGATCGTCGTCGCGGCGGAGTACCTGCCGACCACGTTCATGTTCCAGTCGTCGGCGAAGGTCTGCTTCAGGGCGTCGGTCGTGTTCGCCACGCCGATCGCTGCTTTCGCGGTGTCCATCCCGTTAGAGCAGTCCCCCGACGCCATCTGTTGCGCCGCCGACAGGTACTGCGTGTCGGCCTGGAGGGACACGCTGAGTGCGTGTTCGAGTTCCGAAATCAGCCGCGATCCGCCCGGGACGGCGTCCACAGGGGTCGAGCCGAGCGCATCCACGAGTTCCTGCCGGTTGGCGACGACGGATCGGGCGGTGGCGACGTCCGCGTCCCCGACCGAGCACCTCAGGAGGTTGGCGACGAGACCGCCGACGGCCGCGCGTCCCTGCTGGGACTTCTGCAGGATCTGCACGAGGTAGCGCACCTGATCGTCCGCGGTGGCTTGAGGCGCGGCGACACCGTAGGCTCCGGTGCCCTGCCCGGCCCCGCCGCCACCGGTGGCGGTGAAGTAGTTCGCGGTCGCGGAGAACTGGGTCGGCGCCCCGCCGTGAGGGGTGACCGTGACGACCGCCGGTGACCCGCTCACGCAGACCGATGCGCCCTGCTGGTCGGTGCCGCAATACACGCCGCTGCGATACGTCATCCCCGAACCGGTCCCTCCCCCGCCGTCGGTCCGGTATGCGAAGGACGTCGCGTGAAGCGCATCTGTCCCGCAGATCAGCAGCCATCCGCCGTGCCAGGTCGAGAGCGACAGGGGCGTCGCGCCCGCCGGGCACGAGGCGGGGATGGTCGCCGGGGCGGAACCGAATCCCGTCCTGGTCGCACGGGAGGGTGCGCTGATGCCCCAGGTGGCGGCGGCCGGCTGGGTCCAGGAGCTCGATCCGACCGTGAACTGGAGGACGATGCCGCCGAGCACACGCACGATCGCACCGTCACGGCAGCGGAGCACGTACCCTCCCGCGGAGAAGTCGAGCGCAGTGCACGTCACCGCCCTGCGGTTGACGGTGACGTCCGTCCTGTACCGGCCCCCGCCCGCGCACAGGAGGACGTGGCCGCCCGGGTACGTGGACCAGGAGACCGCTGTCATCCCCGCCGGGCACGCGGGGAGACCGCTGGGCAGGGATGCCCGCGTCTCGCCGCTCGTCCCGACGAGCGGGCCGTACCCCGAGCCGTCGTGGACGAAGCGGAGCCCGGTGCCCACGTTCCCCGTGATCCCCGCTCCGTTCAGAGTCCACAGGGCCGTCCCGGTCGTGGCGCCGAACGCGTGCAGCGACCGGCCGCCGGTCCTGTCGTAGTCGACGACGACGACGGTGCTGCCGTCGAGGAAGTACGGGGTCGGTTCGGTCATGTCGGCGCCGCCGTCCGCGCGTTCCGGCGCGTCGTAGCCGTTCGACCAGAGGACAGCACCCGTCTTCGGGTCGACCCCGGTCACGTGGCCGGTCGTGTCGGTCAGCACGAGGAGCCCGCCGCCGGCGGCGCCGTACACCTGCGGCCATTCCGGAGCACCGGCCATCGTCACCGGCGTCCGCCACAGCGGCGTGGCTCCGTCCGCGGCGTACGCGTTCACCGTGACCGTGTCGTCGGCGTCCGCGGTGGGCGGCGTGAAGTACAGCGGGGCGGGCGCGGGATCGGCGCTGGCGGAGAAGTCCACGGGCTGGAGGATGTCCTGGGTGGGGCGGACATAGCCGTGGGGTACCGTCCCGGTCGGCGATTCCGCCTGCGGGTTCGCGACGATCGTGCCGTCGGCGAGCACGTCCTCCGCCCCCGCCGTGCCCGCGTGGATGACCTGGCCGGTCGCGAAGTCGAGGATCAGGTCGGCGAACCCGTCGTTCAGGACGAGGACGCCCGATTCTTCGCGGGCGACGTCGGGCCAGGTCCCGGCGGCGTTGCTCTCCCGAGGGTCGGGGACCACCGTGCGCCAGGTCTCCCCCGCCAGGTCGGCCGGCAACCGGTGGACGATCGCCTTGTACGGATGGTCGGGGTCGTCGCCGCTCACCACCGAGTCGACGAGGATGACAGCACCGCCGAGGATCGCGATGCGCTCGATGCCGTCTTGCGCGTTCGCGGAGGGCAGCGGGAACGTGTTCAGCTGTTTGCCATCGCTCAGCCGGATCCGGGCGACGGTGATGGGCGCCGGGGTGGCCGTCCCCGGCTGATAGCAGTAGGCGGATCCGTCCAGCGCGGTCGAGGCGCAGCCGGCCACTGCGGCGTGGCGTCGCCAGACCTGGCTCCCCGTCGCCGGATCGACCCCGGTCAGGTCGCCGCCCGACGCGATCATCATGTGCTTCGCGTCGGCGACCACGATCGGCGGGTCGCCGTCCGGGGTGCCCACATGCCAGGGAACCCGGGCGCCGCCGGTGAACGGACTGTAGGCGGGAGGGTCGCCGGTGACGCTGAGCGCCACACTCGCCGCGGCCGGTCCGTCTCCGGTGCGGCTCGTGCCCTGAGCGCGGATGACGAACACGGCACCCGCCACGACGAGCGCGGCCGCGACGACCGCGGACACCGTGATCAGGACGATGCGGGGCCGCATCATCCGCCCACCGCCGGCTGCCCCGCGGACAGCCCGATGGCGACCACGACGATGACGAGCACGACAGCGATACCCGTGCCGATCCATCCGACGATGACGGCCGCCAGGGCGAGCCCACGTCCCTGCTCTCCGGTGCGGTTGATCTGGCCGAGTGCGACGTAGCCGAGGATCAGCCCGACGAGGGAGCTGACGAAGACCACGATGAGGGAGGCGATCGCCAGGCTGTTCGTGCGCACCGTCAGGAGCTCGGGGTGGTCCGCGTACCGCTGGTCGTTCAGAGCAGATCGGGCGCCCTGCCGGCGCCGGGCGGCACCGTCGACGAGCGCGGCGACCCACGCCGTTCCCGCCCACGAGATCAGCGCGAGGACCGCGGTGACCCCCGCGACGAGCGGGATGGCCACACCGAAGTCGTAGCGGGTCCCGGAGTAGATCGCCGGCTGCACAGCGTAGGTGATGAGCGCCAGCGTTCCGCCCCACAGGGCGAGGCGCACGGGCACCGCGGCCAGGTAGGCGAGTCCGTGCCGGGCGCGCAGGCTCAGCCAGGCGCACGTCAGCAGGCACAGCGTGAGGATGGGCGGCACCCACCAGAACTCACCCGGCCCGCCCAGCCGATCCGATCTCGGTGCGAACTCGTGCATGTTCGCGAGCAGATCCTCGACGACGAACACGCCGGCGAGAAGGACAAGGGAGACGGTTCGCGCTCTCCGTGTCGCCGGCATGACGAAAGCGCAGGCGGCCGCGAGGACGAAGAACGGCACCGTGAGCAGCACCGCCTGGAGGTAGTCGCGCGCGGTGAGCTGGAACGCAGCGCTGACGGTGTCGGCGGCGACGGCCAGGAGAGCCAGTGTCACCGCTGACAGGTAACGGAACCGTGCATCCGCGGGGCCACGACTCGGGGCCGTCGCGGGTTCGGTGTCTGTCCGGGTGGTCACGGTGGGCGCCTTTCGGGTCGGCGGCAGTGTCTCGGCGCCTAGGCGCGTGCCGAGGCCGATGTGGTGAAGCGCGCGTCCGCATCGAGGGAGAGGATGCTCTCCCGGATGCGCCGCTCGAGGAACTGCATCTCCTTGATGTTGGAGACGATCCCGTCGGACTCCGTCCAGTTGACGATCGCGTAGGCGCCGCGGGTCCGGTCGCCGTTCGGCACCAGGTGCAGCACCGACCGGAAGCTGCTGCCCACCTTGCTGCCCATGACGAACGCGACGGTGTCGTCGGTCGCGGTCTCGATGTAGAGCTGCCCGAGGACGGCGGACTGCACCCCTTCCGGGAGGTCGACCCCCGCGCGGACCGCTCGGCTGACGTCGGCCGCCGACGCCGCCGTGTCGATGTTCACCGCGGTGGAGACCAGGTTCTGCCCTTCCTGGTGGGAGCCCCGGAAGAGGACCTTCTGGTTGGCCTGCTTCCACGCGGCGTTCGTCCCTTTCCTGATCAGCCACATGACGGTGAAGATCGCAGCGAAAGCGACGACGAAGATGACGAATCCGAGCATGATTACCCCTTCAGGGAGTCGGTGTAGAGCTTGCGACCGTAGGCGACGACGCCGGCCCCGGCGGCGAAGATGATGAAGTAGAAGATGAAGAGCGCCACCGAGGTGGTGCCGATCGCCATCAGCAGAGCCCCGACTCCGGCGATGACCCCGCCGACGACCTGGATGACCTCGGCGCGGCGGGCGGCTTGACGGCGGGGAGAACGGTTGTCGTCGCTCACGGGGGTGTCCGCCCTCACTGCCTGGTCAGCGTCGCCACGACGGCGCCGCCGGAGTAGATCGTCATGGTGTCGCCGTCGAGCTTCACCTGGAGGGTCTCCTGGTTCGGCGGCTGCTGGACGACCAGGTCGTAGAGCCCGTTCGTCTGACCTTGCGACAGGTGACAGGACTCCGGTCCACCGATGTCGAGGACTCTGCCCTGGTTGTAATACATCCCGGTGCAGGAGCCGTCGTCGTTGATGGTCTTCGCCGGTGACCCGTCGGACGCAGCCCACACACCGGTGATGGTGGGCTGCGTACTGCAGCCGGCCAACGCCGACGTGAGCAACGCCAGGGCAGCGACGGTGAGGATGCCCCGGCCGGTTCGGGCCCGGCCGGGCGTGAGGGTATGCGGTTCCATATGCTCCTCGTTCGGGTCGATGAGTTGACCAATTCATAGGGGAACGGGGAGTCCGGAAACGTCCGGCCGGAATTTCTGCGCCGATTCGTGTCCCGCGAACACGGCGTACCGAATGGCCGGTTCTTCCGGAATGCTAGGAATTGTGAACCGGCGCACAGAGGAGCCGGCCCGATACGTTCGTTCCGACCCGAGGAGCCGACATGTCCGAAGACGCCCCCGTACCCGATTCGGTGGAGGAGTTGGTCGCAGACCTCCGTCTGCTGCGTGTCCGGGCCGGAAGCCCGACGCTCGCCAGCCTGCAGCACACGACCGGAATCTCCCGGACCGTGCTCTCCGACGCCTTCGCCGGCAAACAGCTGCCGTCCGCGCGCACGGTCGACGGCATCGTCCGTGCGTGCAACGATGACCCGCTCGAGTGGCTGCGACGCCGTGACCAGCTGGCCAAGAGAGCGGCGGCACCGGAGGAGAACGAGGAAGCGCCGACGGTGGTCCGGAGGTCCCGCCACGTGCACTGGGCGGTTGCGGCGGTGATCGGACTGGCCGCGTTCGCGTTGGGTGCGGGGGCGAGCAACGTCGTCACCGCCAACGCCATGCAGGGTCAGGTGGCCACCTTGAAGAAGCAGCTGGCCGCCGCGGGCCCGGTGAACCCGCACGCGCAGATCAAGGTGAAGACGGGCGTCGACCCGGCGATGACGCCGTGCGTGAACGATGCGAAGGTCGCGGCGTCCGAGGACCGGACGCACAACACCCGCATCCAGATCGTCTGGTCGAACAAGTGCTACGCCGGGTGGGCGCGGATCGCCCGGTACGACGGCCTCGCGGAGGGCAACGAGGTGAAGATCTCGATCTACCCGGAGACCGCCCCGAAGGGTCCGGACCGGCAGGACGCGACCGAACCGGGCGTCCAGGGAGCCTACACGACGCTGATCGTCCGGCCCTCACCGCAGACGAGGTTGTGCGCGGTCGGCAGCATCACGATCGGGACGGAGACCGTCAGCCTCGGCGACCCCATCTGCAGCTGAGCGGCGCGCGCGGGCCCGGCTGGCGCGGGTCCTTCGGGCGTCCGGTATTTCCGGCCCGTGGATTTCCGCCCATATCCGTGTGCCCCTGCGGCCCTCATCGGCCGGCCTTTCGGCGAGAATCGTCCCACATCGCCGTCGCCGCCGCCGTCGACATCCGCTGTCGATGGGCCCGGCCCCGGCTCGACCCGAGCGGAGCATCATGTTCAGAACCGAAGCATCCCGGACCCGAACCGGAAATTGGCAACTCGAATCGTCCTGCGACAAGGGTCATGTCGTGTTCAAGGACCAGATGCATCCGTCCGGGCCGTACAAGTGCCCGTACTGCGACGGCGACGTCTACTAGTCCGCGCGCCGATTCGGACTCACGGAGACTTCGATGGGACTCTTCTCGCGCAACACGCAACCCGCACCGGTCGATCTGGGCCACATGCGGGAGCTGTTCTTCCGGACGCATCCCCAGTTCGACGCACTGCCGCCCGTCGCCGACCAGCTCGACGCGGTCGCGGCGGCCGGCGGGGTGGACCGTCGTGACCTGGACGAGCTCGAGGCGACGACGCGCCTCTTCAACCTCTTCCGGGGCCTGGTGGAGCACGCGTCCTCCTCGACCGGCAACCGCAGCCTGACGCAGCGGGTGGACGGTGTCTTCGCGTCGCCCGCGGGGGTGACCGACCAGGCCCTGTGGGATGCGCTGTTCTCGTGCGGGACGAGCGGGGTCGCCGCCGCCGGGTTCGTCGCGGAGACCTTCGCCGACGGCTCAGCCGCCGTCGCCGTAGCGTCGTCGATGCGCGATTCCGGGCTCCTCGATGCGTCGTATACCGAGCTGCCCGACCCCGGGTTGGACCAGGGGAACCCCAAGCAGGTCGTCCACAGCCTGCTGGCCGCGTCGGGATTCACCACCCTCATCCACGGTCCCGATTCCCCGAATGCGCTCTTCGACGCCGTCGCCGGGGCTGCGCCGTCGCTTGCGCAGTCCGACGCGTCCGGCTGGTTGGGGAAGTCGCCGGAGGGGATCATCTGGACGATCCTCACGGACAACCGGGAGTCGGTGTTCGCCGCGTTCTACGGCGGCGATCTGTCGGACGGCGCCTCGCTCGCCGAGGTCGCTCAACGCCTCGCCGACATCGGGGGCCCCTGGAAAGCTTCGGTGGCGAAGGTCGGCGCCCTGGTCCCCACGGACGTCGCTCGCCTCCTGCAGGAAGCCGGCGTCGTGGAGGCCTTCACGCTCGACGCTTTCGCCGACCCCTCCACACGCGAGGGCCGTCGGCGGATCCGGAGGGCGCTCGAGCAGGGCGGTTTCGAGCGCGTCGGAAGCGTGCTCTACAAGGGGGTGCTCCCGGGGTCGGGCGAGAGGACCCAGCTGATCTGGGTCGGCTTCGATCGCACCCTCACCCTCCTCTCCCCGTTCGCCGAGATCGAGGGCGAGGAGCTGCCTCCCCACCTGGCGGTGGAAGACGGCCGCTACACGGCACAAGCGTTCCCCCCGTTCGCCGTCCTCCAGCTGGAGCTCCCCTACACGATCGACGAGGACGACCTGCGGAGGGAGGCTCTCGAGATCGCGCGCCAGGCGGACAGCATCGAGCACGCACTGAACCCCGCGAGCGACGACCTGTAGCGCTGTGCGCTCGGCCTGCTCGGGTTCAGGATCCGCCGAAGTCGTGGCCCTGAACCTGGGCGATCGCGCGTTCCAGCACCTGGATCGCGGCGGCGATGTCGGCGGGGTCGATGCCTGCGAGGGCGACCTCCCGGACCTCCTCGAACGGGTCCGGGAGGCCGTCCAGCAGCTCGCGTCCCGCCGGCGTGAGCGTGAGCTCACGTTGCCGCTGATCCGCCGCGGAGACCGCCTGCTCGACCAACCCCTTCCGCACCAGGGTCGACACGATGCCGCTGAGCGCTGCTCGTTCGACACCGATGATGCGGCCCAGATCGCGCTGCGCGGTCGGTCCCGCGGCGGCGAGATGCCGAAGGACGAGCCACTGGGTCGAGCCGATGCCGTGCGCCCTCAGGATCGTCTCGACGGCCAGTCGATTCGCGTAGTAGTACCGTTTCGCCCACGTCCCGAGCGATTCCGTGTCGCCGGTCTGCGCCTTCATCGGATCCATGTCACCACGGGATGCTCTGGTTCTCCCACCGGGTGAACGTGCCACTCGGCCCGTCCGGCCCGAGCAGGCACACGCGCACCACCTCGCGGGACCCGTCCTCCACCGACTCGGTCCCCGCGAACGAGTTGAGGTTCGTCGCGGTGAACGCCGGCGACACCAGGTTCACCTTGATGTCGGTGTCCTCCAGCTCGATCATGATCGCGAGCGTGATCGCGTTCTCCGCCGCCTTCGACGCCGGATACACGGGACCGAACATGGAGCGGTACGAGTAGCTCGGGTCCGCGTTGGCCGCGAGGGACCCCACGCCGCTGGAGACGTTCACGATGCGCGCATCGGACGACTTCCGCAGCAGCGGAAGCATCGCCTGGTACACCGCGAGCGTGCCGAAGACGTTCGTCTCCCACACCGTGCGCATCTCCTCCAGCGACGCGGTGCTGGCCTTGTTCGCCGCCGCGTACCCCTCAAGGAAGTCGCCATCGGCTCGCGCCGCGCGCGAAATCCCGGCGTTGTTGACGAGAAGGTCGAGACGACCGAACTCACTCTCGATGCGCGCCTGAGCCGCCTGGATCGAGGCGCCGTCGGTGATGTCGATCTGGATCGGGATGGCGCCGTCGCCGATCTCCCGGGCCGCGGCAGCACCCTTCGCCGCATCGCGCGATCCCAGGAGAACCGTCACGCCGTTCGCGACGAGCTCCTTCGCGACCTGGAACCCGACTCCCTGATTCACCCCGGTGATCAGGGCGATGCGCTCGAAGGTCATTGCTTCTCCATTCGTTCGGTACCGAATCAGTTTCGCATGGTACCGAACAAGGCGCCAGGGGTGACCTCTCCTTTCGGTATCACAATGTTGACCTGAATGCACTGTCGGGTGGCGCGGTCGTTGTCCCGGTGGGACGGGACCTCCCGTAGCGTTCGGCGGTGCGCCCCGCTTTGGGGCCAACCGCGCCGACTGGGCATCGCGTGGCGCGACGGACGGGCGCTTCGGCAGTGGATACGTTGGAGAACCGCCCACTTCGCCTCGGAGACTGATCACACATGCCTGCGCGTCCCGCAACCCTTCCGATCGTCGTTGACAGCCCGACTCCGGAGCCAGGACTCGGCTTCGACAAATACATCGACGGTGTTGCCGCCGCCATTCTGGGCGGCTCGCCTGCCCGCTATACCGTCGGCTTGTACGGCCCGTGGGGAAGCGGGAAGTCCTCCTTGCTTGCCGGAGTGGAAGCATCCTTGCGTCAGAAGACCGCAGGCAAGGATGCACCGTACATCGTGACGTTCGACGCCTGGCGCTACGAGTCGGCAGGTTCGCTGATCTTCCCGCTGCTGCAATCAGTCAAGCGCGTCATCGAGGCGGAGCGCGGCCGGGTCGGGGCGGGAGCGGACTCGCTCGTCACGGCGATCGGCGGACTTCTGCAACGACTCGAGGTGTCATTTCTCGGTGTTGGG
>Ga0209563_100209_pt1 | contig 30772 bp, 17 predicted proteins | sample AraplaCvi_mMF_r2_FD_184271 | JGI IMG/M metagenome (GOLD analysis project Ga0209563, IMG submission 184271) | Arabidopsis root microbial communities from North Carolina, USA - plate scrape CL_Cvi_mMF_r2 (SPAdes) (version 2) | ecosystem: Host-associated > Plants > Roots > Endosphere | place: USA... | reverse complement strand
GTTATGCCTGATGACCATAGCAAGTCGGTACCACCCCTTCCCATCCCGAACAGGACCGTGAAACGACTTTGCGCCGATGATAGTGCTGCAACCAGTGTGAAAGTAGGTTATCGTCAGGCTAGTTATTAGAAAAGCCCGCTCAATTCATGTTGAGCGGGCTTTTTGCTTTTCAGCGCCTTGAACGCCGCACCAGCAGCGGAGTGAACCCCAGGGTAATGGTTTGTGTATCGCACCGGTGCGATATTGTCGAGCAAAGTGAAGAACCGTCCCGGCCGGAGCGCGCGGATGCGCCAGTGCTCCGGTCGGGACGGCGGATTATTCGGCATTGTCCTGCGAAAATTTTTCGCAGGACGTACGATGCCTGATCAGGGTTGTAGCACCAGGCCTTGCGGCAACTTCAAGCCGCTGGCAACGATCCTGTAGACGCCATCGCCATCCGCGCCGCAGCGCTTCAGATATGTGCCCTGGTTGCAGCGGAGGTACTCGTCGGTGGTACGTTCGGGCTGTCCTTCACCGTTATCATGGTTCAGTGTAGATATCGCATGAATAACGCCGAGCTGGCCGATATCCAAGCCCGAACGAACGACACCCGCCGTGTGATCGACCAGCGTGACTGCATAGTTCGCACCGCCGTTGCCGTCATCGATCTGCACGACTGGCGTGAGCGTGTGCTTCCCGTCGATGTTCGACGTCACGGACGTTTGCGTGAGCCGTGCGAAGCTGTCTCCCGCGGCGAGCGATCCGCTGACGGACGGTGTGCCCGCTGCGTTGCCAGGCCCGGCAGGTACACCCGCCGTGACCGTGATTGGCCGAGGCGCGATGGACCCGTTGGCCCCGCTGAGACTGCCGGACGCGAGATAGTAATTTCCCGCGTCGGCACCGCCCAGCGCGAGAGCATTGACTGTGTAGCCCAGGTTCGTCCCCGCATTTCTGCCGCTGAACGTGCCGCTGCCGTTCACATTCACGGTATCGCCCGCCAACACGCCCTCCAGGTCCAGCGTCATGCCTGTCATCGCCGTCGTGCCATCGTAGACTTTGGTCACGCCGGTGGCCAGTGGCGTGAGCCGTGCGCGACCGACGGCCTGGTTGCCGACGTAGTGCGCGGCAACGAAATTGCCGCCGGTGATGTTGACGTCTACGCCAGTGAGCGCATAGTTGCCGGCTGCCAGTTTGCCGGCATCGCTCTCGATGGCTCCCTGCGGCGCGACCGTAAAAGCCACGCTGCCGCCCGCGTTGTCCGAATAGGTGTAGGTGTTGCCGTTTTGTGCGGTTCGGGTCAGCGTATGGAGGGTAGCGCCGTCCGCGTCCAGATATTGCGCACTGGTCACCACATAGGCCGCCGCCGTACCGTAGTCATTTTGGAGGTTCTGGATGCGAACCAGAAGTTGTTGCGCTGGAAGGATGCGGAAGTCGCCGTTGGCGTAAGTGATCGTGTAGTTCGCGGACGTATAGCCGCTCGGCACGAGTACACCGGCGTAACGGCCAGCCGCATCCGTGCCGACATTGCTCCGGGTGATGCTCAGCGCGCCGCCCAGGCTCGCGGCGGAATCGCCGTTCATGAAGCCGGTGAAACTCACGCCGTTATAGCCCGGGATATCGGCCTGCGTGACGAGCTTCGCATCGTTGTTTGCTTGAACGAGCAATCCTGCCGGTGCGATGACTGCGCGCACGGAAGCAGGCGTCGTGATCGTGTAATCGGTCGCCAGACCGCCAACTTCGTTGCCGGTGCCGACCCCGCTGCCGTTGCCGCTGGCGCGGCTTCGGAAGTCGATGAAGTTGGCCTTGCCGTTGGCGACGATGTTACGCGTGCCGGCATTCGGATTATCGAAAGCGAGCAGCAGGCCGCTCGCCCCGCCCGCGGTATCGCCGCCGACGAACCCCGACAACGGGTCGAGCGTGGACACGGTGCTCGTCAGGCCGTCATAGGTCTTGCCGACACCATTGATGCTGGTGGTGACCCGCTTGGGGACGATGGTGCCGTTGCCGGTGCCCGTCACGGTCGCACCCGAATAGCCCGAGACTGACCAGGAGGCGCCCCCGGCCGAATAGGCGATGCTTGCCGGCATGGTGAACGATGCGGTGATGGATCTGTTGCCGGCATGCGCATTGTCGAACGCGGCGTTGAGCGGCGTGAGATCACGATACGCGGGCCTGTCGCCGTCGTTCGATGGCGTCACCACGGCGGCACTGCCGTCGAGTACACCCATCGCATCGATGAGTCCGTCATAGGTCTTGGTGGCCGCCAATCCCGTGACGCTCAAGGTGCCAGGCGCTTGCCGGTAAAAGTAGTTGCGGGTGCCAGTGATGGCGCCATTCGTATCGGCGGCGTTTGCGTTATAGGTTTTATAGCGCGTGGAGCCCGCCGCGCCGCTGATCTTCGCTTCAAACGCGGCGGTGGCGGCATCGCCGGAGAAGATGGTCACCGTGCCGGTGGCGCTGGTGCCGATGCTGCTCGTGAGGGCGACGTCGCCGCCTGCGGCCGCGCCCGACGGCTGGCTTAGGCCCGCTTGCAGAAGGATGCGGCTGTTTGGCCCGGTCAGCGCGATGGTGCGGTTGACATCCAGGTCGCCAGTGGCCAGTACGCTGACGTCACCCGTGCCGGTAATGCCACCGGCCGCGAGCGTCGCCAGGCTCGTCGAGCCGGAGCGGTTGAACAGAAGGTTGGCGTTATCGACCACAGCGCCCATACCCAACGTGCCGCTCGTGCCGCCGTTGCCGACTTGTAGCGTGCCGGCGTTCACGGTCGTCGTGCCGCCGTACGTGTTGTTGCCGCTGAGGACGAGAGTGCCGGCATCGCTCTTCGCGAGCGCGCCCGGGCCCGCGATGACGCCGCCGTAGCCGAGCGTCGTGCCGGCATCGACGTCGATCGTTCCGCCGGATGCGCCGAGCGTAACACCGCGATTGGCGTCGAGCGTGAAGCTTGCCGTCGTCTCCAGCGTACCGCCGTTGAGCAGCAGTTGTCCGGCTGTCGCGCTGGTCGGCGCCGTCCCGAGATTGTTGTCGGCACTGATGCGCAGCACGCCGGCGCTGATCGTCGTCGTGCCGGCATAGGTGTTGGCACCTGCCAAGGTCGTGGTGCCCGTGCCGGCCTGCACCAGATTACCCGTGCCGCCGATCGTGTTTGCGACGGTCGAGGCATCCGACCGATTGAACGACAGCGTGCCGTTATTCGTGACGGCACCCGTGCCGAGTGTGCCGCTCGCGCCACCGTTGCCGACTTGTAGCGTGCCCGCGTTCACGGTCGTCGTACCGGCATACGCGTTGTTGCCCGTGAGGACCGTCGTGCCTGTGCCAGCTTGGACAAGGCTGCCCGTGCCGCCGATCGTGTTCGCGACGGTCGAGGCATCCGACCGGTTGAACGACAGCGTGCCATTGTTCGTGACGGCACCCGTGCCCAGTGTGCCGCTCGTGCCGCCGTTGCCGACTTGCAGTGTGCCCGCGCTCACGGTCGTCGTGTCCGCATACGTGTTGTTGCCGATGAGGACCGTCGTGCCCGTGCCGGCTTGGACCAGGCTGCCTGTGCCGCCGATTGTGTTCGCGACGGTCGAGGCATCGGACCGGTCGAACGACAGCGTGCCGTTGTTCGTGACGGCACCCGTGCCCAGCGTGCCGCTCGTGCCGCCGTTGCCGACTTGTAGCGTGCCCGCGCTCACGGTCGTCGTACCGGCATACGTGTTATTGCCGTTGAGGATCGTCGTGCCCGTGCCGGCTTGGACCAGGCTGCCCGTGCCGCCGATCGTGTTCGCGACGCTCGAGGCATCGGACCGGTTGAACGACAGCGTGCCATTGTTCGTGACGGCGCCCGTGCCGAGTGTGCCGCTCGTGCCGCCGTTGCCGACTTGGAGCGTGCCCGCGCTCACGGTCGTCGTGCCCGCATACGTGTTGTTGCCGATGAGGACCGTCGTGCCCGTGCCGGCTTGGACCAGGCTGCCCGTGCCGCCGATCGTGTTCGCGACGGTCGAGGCATCCGACCGGTTGAACGACAGCGTGCCATTGTTCGTGACGGCGCCCGTGCCGAGTGTGCCGCTCGTGCCGCCGTTGCCGACTTGCAGCGTGCCGGCGCTCACGGTCGTCGTGCCGCCATACGTGTTGTTGCCGGTGAGGACGAGGGTGCCGGTATCGCTCTTCGCGAGCGCGCCCGGCCCGGCGACGATGCCGCCGTAGCCGAGCGTCGTGCCGGCATCGACGTCGATCGTCCCGCCGGATGCGCCGAGCGTAACACCGCGGTTGCCGTCCAGTGTGAAGCTTGCCGTCGTCTCCAGCGTGCCGCCGTTGAGCACGAGTTGTCCCGCTGTCGCGCCGCTTGGGGCCGTCCCGAGGTTGGCGTCGGCGCCGATGCGCAGGACGCCGGCGTTGATCGTTGTCGTGCCCGCATAGGTGTTGGCACCTGCCAAGGTCGTGGTGCCCGTGCCGGCCTGCACCAGATTACCGGTGCCGCCGATCGTGTTCGCGACGGTCGAGGCATCCGACCGGTCGAACGACAGCGTGCCATTGTTCGTGACGGCACCCGTGCCCAGCGTGCCGTTCGCGCCACCGTTGCCGACTTGTAGCGTGCCCGCGCTCACGGTCGTCGTGCCGGCGTAGGAGTTGGCAGCGGCAAAGGTCGTCGTGCCCGTGCCGGCCTGGACCACGTTGCCCGTGCCGCCGATCGAGTTCGCGACGGTCGAAGCATCCGACCGGTTGAACGACAGCGTGCCATTGTCCGTGACGGCACCCGTGCCCAGCGTGCCGCTCGCGCCACCGTTGCCGACTTGCAGCGTGCCGGCGCTCACGGTCGTCGTGCCGCCATACGTGTTGTTGCCGCTGAGGACGAGAGTGCCGGCATCGGTCTTCGCGAGTGCGCCCGGCCCGACGACGATGCCGCCGTAGCCGAGCGTCGTGCCGGCATCGACGTCGATCGTTCCGCCGGACGCGCCGAGCGTAACACCGCGGTTGGCGTCGAGCGTGAAGGTTGCCGTCGTCTCGAGCGTGCCGCCGTTGAGCACCAGTTGTCCGGCTGTCGCGCTGGTCGGCGCCGTCCCGAGGTTGGCGTCGGCGCCGATGCGCAGCACGCCGGCGCTGATCGTCGTCGTGCCCGCATAGGTGTTGGCACCTGCCAAGGTCGTCGTGCCCGTGCCGGCCTGGACGAGGTTGCCCGTGCCGCCGATCGTGTTCGCGACGGTCGAGGCATCGGACCGGTTGAACGACAGCGTGCCATTGTTCGTGACGGCACCCGTGCCCAGCGTGCCGCTCGTCCCGCCGTTGCCGACTTGGAGCGTGCCCGCGCTCACGGTCGTCGTGCCGGCATAGGTGTTGGCTGCAACCAAGGTCGTCGTGCCCGTGCCGGCCTGGACCAGGCTGCCGGTGCCGCCGATCGTGTTCGCGACGGTCGCTGCATCCGACCGGTTGAACGACAGCGTGCCGTCGTTCGTGACGGCGCCCGTGCCCAGCGTGCCGCTCGTGCCGCCGCTGCCGACTTGCAGTGTGCCCGCGCTCACGGTCGTCGTGCCGCCATACGTGTTGTTACCGTTGAGGACCAAGGTGCCGCCATCGCTCTTCGCGAGCGCGCCGGGGCCCGCGATGACGCCGCCGTAGCCGAGCGTCGTGCCGGCATCGACGTCGATCGTTCCGCCGGACGCGCCGAGCGTAACACCGCGATTGGCTTCCAGCGTAAAGCTTGCCGTCGTCTCCAGCGTGCCGCCGTTGAGCACCAGTTGTCCGGCCGTCGCGCCGCTTGGGGCCGTCCCGAGGTTGGCGTCGGCGCCGATGCGCAGGACGCCGGCGTTGATCGTTGTCGTGCCCGCATAGGTGTTGGCACCTGCCAAGGTCGTGGTGCCCGTGCCGGCCTGCACCAGATTACCGGTGCCGCCGATCGTGTTCGCGACGGTCGAGGCATCCGACCGGTCGAACGACAGCGCGCCGTTGTTCGTGACGGCGCCCGTGCCGAGTGTGCCGCTCGTGCCGCCGCTGCCGACTTGTAGCGTGCCCGCGTTCACCGTCGTCGAGCCGCCATACGTGTTGTTGGCCGTCAGTGTCAGGGTATTGGCTGCGCCCTTCACCAAGCTGCCGGCGCCGCCGATGGCATTGGCAATCGTCGTGTCGGCCGTCTGGTTGAGCGTGAGCGTGCCCGTGTTGGTGATGCCGTTCGTATTGCCGAACGCGAGCGTGTTGCTGTTCAGTATGCTCGCGCCGGTCACGGTGTAGGTACCGCCGGCGAGAGTGAGGGCATCGCTGGTGTCGATCGTCGCATTGTTCAGCGAGAGGTCGCCGCCGGCTTGCAAGGTGATGCTGCCCAGGCTCGCGCCGGTGCCCGACGACAGGGTGCCGTTGACGGCAATGCTGCCGCCGCTTGCCGGCGCGCGGATCGTGACCGGGTCGGTGAAGCTGGCCGTGCGCACATCGACGGCACCGCTGCCGTCGGCGCGGCCGATCGTGATCGACGAGAAGCCGTCCTGCAGCAGCCCGAGCGCGCCGGACGGCAGGCTGAAGGTGCCGCTGGCGCCGGTGCCCACGCCGATCGACGTGGACGGCGTCAGCGGCTGCAGCAGCAACGGACCGGTGCCGGATACCTGGCCGCTTGCCAGGTTGACCGTGTCGCCCGTGAGCGTGACGGCGCCGGCCTGGCTCGCGCCGCCGATGGTGCCGCCCGATTCCAGGCTGATGGCCGCGCCGGCCGCCGGATTGGCGCTGCTGCCTTGCAGCGTGAGCGCGCCGGTGGCCGTGCGCACGGTGCCGCCCGACACGACCACGCCGCGGTTGTTGCTGGCGCCCGTCGCCGTGGTGGTACCGTCGAGGCGGATGTCGCCGCTACCGGTCGATGCGATCACGCCGCCGCTCGTCACTTCGATGCCGTTGCTGCCGGTACCGGTGCCGGTGGCGCTGCCGGCAACGGTCATGGTGCCGTTGAAAACTTTCAGTGCGCTGTTGCTCAGCAGGATGCCATCGCTGGCATTGCCGCCCGCCGCGCTTTGCGCGTTGATGATCACGTTGCCGTTGCCCGTGGCCTGGATCGTGGCGTTCGTGAGCGACATGCCGGTGTTGCCGGTGCCCGTGCCGCGCGCGAGGCCTTGCACCCTCACGGTGCCGTCGACCGTGGTGATGGAGGGAGCGCCAGTCACCATGACGATGCCGTAGCCGTTGTTCACGGCCCCGGTCGCACCCATCCCGTCGATGGTGATCGAGCCGGAGCCGCTTGTCTGGATCCTGCTGTTGGCGAAGGCCACACCTATCGGATTGGCGCCGGTGCCCACGCCGCGTATCGTGATGTTCCCGCCGCCCGCGTCGAGTGTCGCAAAACCCATGCCGAACGTGTGTGCCGCAGTCGAATCCAGTGCGGCCGCGTAACCGGGATCGGTGAACGCCGGCAAAGGCGTGAGCGCGCCCGTGCCGCCGCGCATGACGATGTCGCCCCCCGAGGTCAGGATCCGGGCGCCGGCCGAGAAGCCGATGAGCCCGTTATTGCCGCCATTGAACGTGACGTTCAGATTGTCCCCGCCCGGCACGCTGTCCTGGATGACGCCTGCGTACTTGAGTTGGGTCCCGGTCGTCGGCGTCAGCGCCAGCGTCAGCGACCGGGTGCCGATGCCGTCGTAGTCGAGAGTGGTGGAGATATTCCAGGTGATGGCATCGGCCGTGAGCACGACGTCGTTGGCCATGAGCAGCGTCTTGATCTGCCCGGGGTTGAACGTCGAGGTGCCATTGCCGACGGGGCTGTTTTGCACGGTGATGGACGTCGGGTCCAGCAACAGCGTGCCGCCGCCCGTATCCACGTTCCCGGAAAAAGCGAGGTCGCCCTTGCCCGACACTTCCGCAAACCCTTTGCCGGCCGCATGGATGTCGCCCGCAAATCGGGTCGTGCCATCCGACCAGACGATCACGCGGCCGCCTTGCGTGGCCCCGTCGGCGCGGATCGCCGCGCCCTGTTCGACTGTCGTCTCGTGCGCATTCAGGATGGCCGCATTCTTGCCCTGGTAATCGCCGCCGACCAGCACCGTGCCGCCCGCGTCCCGTCCGGAGGCGTCGATGCGGGCGCCTCCGGCCACCGTGACCTGGTCGCCCAGCACGTGGACTTCGCCGCCGTGGCCGGTGGGCGCCGTGGCGTCGAGCACGCCGCCGGCCTTGACCGTGCCACCGGCACCGCCATCGAGGAAGATGCGGCCGCCTTCCTGGCGCACGCCCTGCGCCTGGATCAGGCCATCCGTGTTGATCAGGCTGGTGAGGACGCTGTCCGCGCGTCCCGCCGCCAGGTCGACCCGCCCGCCATCGGCCAGGATCTGCCCGTGATTGACGATTGCCGCGCCGGCCACGGAAGCGTCCACCTGCGCGCTGAGCAAGCCGTCGAGCAGGGTGACCGTGACCTGGTCGCCCGCCGCGAACGTCGTCCTGCCGCCGGGCGTGGCGATCGTGCCGTTATTGGTGACCTGCGGGCCGATGAGCGCCACGCTTGCCGCGTCGATCTGCCCCTCGTTGACGACGCTGCCCGCGCCGGTGCCGTTGGTGAAGCGGTAGCGGCCGGCCGCGAAATCGGCGTCGCTGATATTGAGCGTGGAGGCGGCCAGTCCACCCACGCTGACCTGGGAACCGGGCGCAAACAGGATGCCGTTCGGATTCACGAGGAACACTTGGCCATTCGCCTGCAGTTTGCCGAAGATCGAGGAGGCTTCGTTGCCGACGATCCGGTTCAGCGCGACCGACGAACTGTTCGGCTGATGGAACACGACGGTGTTACCGGCGCCGATATCGAAGCTTTGCCAGTTCGTGGACATCGACTGACTGGACTGGTTGACGGTCAGGGTCGTGCCGTTCTGGTTGATCGTGCCTTGCCCCGCGGTGATGACGCCACCCGTGGGCAAGGGCGAAGCCCAGGCGGCGCAGCCGCAGAACGCCGCGCCTGCCAGGAGCAATGCATGCCCGGCAGCGGACAGGTTTGACTCTGCCTCGAAAGCGCGTTCCGTCGCCGTGCCCGAACCCTTGCCATTCGCCCTGCTGGACTCTGCCACGGGCACGAGCATGCCCAGGCGCTTGCTGAAAATCGTGCGGTACCTATTGCGATTCAATCTGATACTCCAGTAATCGGTTTGCTTGTTGACGCCATGTTTGTCGGGGGCGTGGTCAGAACGCAGTGTTCAGCGAGACGTTGAGCTGGTAAGGCCGGTCCGGCGCCGCGGTCATTTTCCTGTCGCCCCGGAATGCGAGCGTGCCGGTGAACAGCACACGATCGGTCACGCGGACATCGAGGCCGGTACCGAAACCGGACAGGGTCACGTGGTTGGCGCCGCCGGTCCAGGGCGTGGCGTCGAGCGCGCCGTGAGCGTAGTCGTAGAACACGATCCCATCCAGCGCATGGCCCCACAGCGCCGGTAACGGCTGACGCCACTCGACGCTGGCGAGCGCCGCCTTGTCCGCCAGCGTGTCGCCACTGGGGTAGGCCCGTACGGAGTAAGGCCCGCCCAGCGCAAATTTTTCATAAGAATCGAGGTTGTCGCCCGTTTGCTGGGCGGACACGCGCAAGGACAGGCTCGGGTGTCCGAACCACAGTTGCAGCGTGTAGTTGAGCATCCACTTGTCGTAATTGCCCGCGGACCGGGCCGTCGATGCGTCGGCCGCCAGCGCGTCGTCGCTTTCGAGCTCGAGCTTGCCGCGTGTGTAGAGCACCGACAGCGTCGTCAAGGCCGGCGAACCGAACACGACGTCGCGCCAATCGCCGCTGAAGCCCAGTTCGACACGATCCTTGAGGCGTCGCTCGGCATGAGTCTGCAAGGCATCGACCGCATCGTGGAAGCGGCGCACCCCATAGCTGGCCTCCGCGCGCAAATTCCCCGACAAGCTCCGGACGAGTGGATAGGAGAGCGCCACGTCGCCGCTCCTGACCGTGCCGTTCGCCTGCAAAGACGCGTAATGGCCGCCCAACGCGTATTGCACGTACGAACCGCGCAGGTCGACACGCATGCCGCTGTAGCCGACCGGCAGGCCATAATCGAGCATGCCGTATTGCATGTCGCCGTGACGCGCCGTCGCCACGCCCTGGACATTGAGCTGATCGCCGAACCCTCCGGGACTGTTCAGCTGCAGCGTGCCGATCGCGCGCGTCATGCCCGAGTAATAGCCGCCCAGGTTGTCCAGCTGGACGCTGCCGGTGGCGAGCGGGTCGGCATCGACCTTGACGTCGAGCCGCGACGTGCCGATGTGGCGCCCCGGCGCCAACTGCGCGACGCCGTGCGCGCCGGCCGTGTCATTCAGCAGAAGGAGACCGCGCTCCAGCGCCTGGCGCTGGATCAGGGCGCCGCTGCAGTCGTCCGCCTGGCAAATCGCTCCTGTCAGGATGCGCCGTACCCGCTGCTCGTCCAGGCGGGCATTGCTGTCGATGCCGATTTGATCGTAGCGGCCTTCGAGGACGGCAATCGTGATGATGCCTTGCCCAATTTCCTGTCGAGGAAGATAGGCAAGCGCCAGGAGATAACCTTGGCTGCGATAATACGCCGCGACCTGATCGGCGGCCTTTCGCAATTCGTCCAATGACAAATTTCCGGTGCGACCGGCGATCAGCGCGAGCAGCGTACTTTCGTCGAATACGGTATTGCCGGTGATGCGATAACCATTGACTCGCACGTGAGCATCGCCGGGCACCGAATCCAGCGCCGGGGTTTCCGGTATATCGATCTTCGTACCGCGTGGCGAATTGATCGGCGGGAGAGGGGTGCTGCGTTCGATATTCCTGAGCACATCGCCGCCCGATGGCGGAAGGTTTTGTGCAAAAGCACCTGTGATCGTCATGCCGAATATTCCCATTGCGGCGGCGCGCCGGCGCAGTGGAGAAAATCGTTTGGCGTCTGCTCGACATGTGTTTTCTTTTATCGCTATTGTCACGTTGTAAATTACCTGTTCCGAGATGTTAATGCTGCCTATTGAATGTATATATTATTTCCATAATGCAATTGATGTTATACGCAAACATTGTGCGGTGCAACCAATGCGGCATGACATCGGAATTCGTGTAGCCATCCAGGTGGGATTCCCGCGATATCGGTCGCGCTGAATTGGACGATTCATTTCCATTCAGCTCGGGAGCGGTTTTCAATGGCCGGATAAACGTCCCGCCGGCCGGTGCGAGCGGCCTTCTTGATTTTTCGGGCACAATGCCCCTGCAGCTTGTTAAATCAACCAGACAGGGAACCCATGAACGAGCGGACCGCACGCGACGTCGTGCTGATGCGCGCCATCGAAACGGCCGACACCAGGCGCGAGATCCTTTCCGAAGACGACCGCGTGTACGCGAGCCGCAGCGCGCGCGAACTCGCGCATTGGCAGGCGGCCGAAGGCAAGAGCGAGCCGCGGCTCGATCACTTCCTCGGCCAGCGCGCGGAACTGATCCTCAAGCGCCTGGCCGAGCGCACGCCGGCGTTTGCCGCGTTCCGCCAGCGGCGCAGCGTGCTGCCGTTGCTGGCCGTGGTGCTGCCCATCGTCGGCTTCCTGGCCGGGGCGGGACTGGACCGCATCGGCAATCCGCACCGCGTCGACCTGCTGTCGGCCCCGCTGTTGTTGATCGTCGCGTGGAATCTGCTCGTGTACGTCGCGCTGATCGTGTGGACGCTCGTGCCGGCCAAGCGCACGGGCTGGGCGAGCCCGCGACTGCTGCGGCGGCTCTCGGTGGGCAAGGCGGCGCTGCCGCGCAAGCTCCCGGCGCCGCTCGCCGCCGGCATCGCGCAGTATTTCACGGAGTGGTCGCAACTGACGGCCAAGCTCACGCACCTGCGCCTCGCGCGCACGATCCACTTCGCGGCCGCCACGTTCGCGCTGGGCGCCATCGCGTCGTTGTACGCACGCGGCGTGCTGACGCAGTACGCGGCCGGGTGGGAAAGCACCTTCCTCGGCGCGGACCAGGTGCACGCGCTGCTGTCGTTCCTGTTCGCCCCCGCGCTCGCGGTGTTCCCGCTGCAGGGCTTTTCGCTGGCCGACGTCCAGGCCCTTCACTTCGTCCAGGAGCCGTCGCCGGCCGGCGGCGCGCGCTGGGTGCACCTGTATGCCGCGACGTTGTTGCTGCTCGTCGTGCTGCCGCGCCTGGTGCTGTCCATCGTGTCCGCATTGCGTGCGCGTCGCCTTGCGCACCGGTTCCCGCTCGACCTCGGCCAGCCGTACTATCGCCTGCTGGCCGATCGGGTCGGCGCGTCCGGCCCCGCCGTGCTGCGCGTGATCCCGTACAGCTTCACGGTCGACGAGGCCCGTCATAAAGGCCTCGCGGCCGTCGCGGCGATGGTCCTCGGCGAGCAGGCGCAGTTGATGTTGCGGCCGTCGTGCTCCTACGGCGAAGAGCCGAAGGACGCGTTGCGCGATGCCCGGCTGGACGATGCCGACGTCGCCATCACGGCCGTGCTGTTCAACCTCGCCGCCACGCCTGAGCGCGAGAACCACGGCGCGTTCCTCGACTACCTGGCGCGCAACACGCCGCGCGGCATCGCCGTGCTGCTGGACGAATCGGGGCTCGTGGAACGGAACGCCGGCCAAGCGGACACGCGTTTGGTGGAGCGCGTCGCGCTGTGGCACCAGTTCTGCCAGTACTACCACACGCAGGCGACCGTCGTCGACCTGCTGCATCCGGCGCGGCATCCGCTCGATCTCGGCAGCGGTCTCACCGTGTCGGGGACGGCATGAGCGAAGCCCCAGTCGACATCCAGTTCGCGCTCGTCTCCCACACGAACAACGGCAAGACGACCCTGGCGCGCACGCTCGTCGGCATGGACGTGGGCGAGGTCCGCGACGCGGCCCACGTGACCGTGTTCGCCGAAGCGCATACGCTGCAGACGAGCAGCGCGGGCGACCGCCTGCTGTTGTGGGACACGCCCGGCTTCGGCGATTCCGTCCGCCTGCTCAAGCGCCTGGCCATGACCGGCAATCCGATCGGCTGGTTCCTGCGCGAGGTGTTCGACCGCTACCGCGACCGCCCGTTCTGGCTCAGCCAGCAGGCGCTGCGCGCGGCGAAAGATGCGGCCGACGTCGTCCTGTATCTCGTGAATTCGGCCGAGGATCCGCGCGACGCAGGCTATCTGCCGGCCGAGATGCGCATCCTCGAATGGCTCGGCAAACCGGTCGTCGTGCTGCTCAACCAGCTGGGGCCACCGCGGCCGGACGACCAGGAGAGGGCGGAACAGGCACGCTGGAAGACGCATCTCGACCAGTACGCCATCGTGCGCGATGTGCTCGCGCTGGACGCGTTCGCGCGCTGCTGGGTGCATGAGGATGTGTTCTACGAGCGCGTCGGCAAGTGGATCGATGCGTCCAAGCGCGACGGCTATGCGCGCCTGCTCGCGGCCTGGCAGGCGAACAACGCGCAGCGCTTCCGCGCAGCGGTGGAGCTCTCCGCGCAGATGCTGGCCGGCGCCGCGCGCGACAGCGAGGCGGTCGAGCAGGAGGGCAAGGCGAACCTGCTCAAGTCGGCGCTAAAGGCGGTCGGCCTCGGCAAGGACGAGCAGAAGCGCCAGGACGCGGCGATGGCCGGTCTCGTCGAACGGCTGGAGCGCCGCATCGGCGACACGACCGTCGGCCTGCTGCGGCTGCACCGCCTCGACCCGGGCGACGCGGGCCGCATCAATGCCCGCGTGCGCGAGAACTTCGCCGTGCGCGCACCGATCGACAAGACGCAGGCGGGCCTGCTGGGTGCCGTCGTCTCCGGCGCCGCGACGGGCCTGTCGGCCGACCTGATGGCCGGCGGCCTCACGCTGGGCGGCGGCGCGCTGCTTGGCGCGATCGTCGGCGCGCTCACGATGGCGGGTGCCGCCTGGGGCTTCAATACGACGACGGACCGCGACCGGCCCGTCGTGGAGTTCGCCGATCCGTTCCTGCGCACGCTGCTCGTCGGCAGCGTGCTGCGCTACCTGGCCGTTGCCCACTTCGGACGGGGACGCGGCAACTTCGTCGAAGGCGAGGCGCCGCCGTTCTGGCAGGCGGAGGTCGAACGGAGCGTCGCGCGCCACGAGGCGGAACTGGCGCCGCTGTGGAAGGCAGTCCGCGCCGCACCCGATGCCGCTGGCGCCGCCGCGCCCGTGCAGGCGCTGCTCGGCCGCGTGATCGTCGAGACGCTCGAGCACCTGTACCCGGAGGCGGCGGCGCGCGCATTGGCACGCGCGGCCATGTGACACCTGTTGCAAATTGGTACAGCGGCAGCGCGCCAACGCCGCCGCCACGGGCACGCAGCGCATGGCACGCCGATTGCTCATGTAGGGTTAAACCGATAAACCTACAGGAGACATCATGAAACACGCTATCCGCACCGCCGCCGTCGCACTGGCGCTCGGCTCCGCCGCACTCACGTCGATCTGGGCCAACGCGCACGGCAACGTCGTCCCGCAAGCCGTCGACACGACGGGCCTGCCCGTCCTGGGCGACAAATGGCGCGACGAGAATCCGTACCGCACCAACAAGCTCGCGCTGAAGATCGGCTCGTCGGCGTACAACCAGAACTGCGCCCGCTGCCACGGCCTGGAAGCGGAATCCGGCGGCATCGCGCCGGACCTGCGCCTGCTCGACCGCGACTGCACGGGCATCAAGAACGACACCAAGAAGCAGGCCTGCTACAAGGAGACCGACAAGTACTTCCTGACCAGCATCCGCCACGGCAAGGTGCGTAACGGCGCCGTCTACATGCCGCCGTTCGAGGGCGTGTTCAACCAGGAAGCGATGTGGGCCATCAAGACGTACCTCGAATCGCGCCGCGCCGCGGACTGAGGCCGCCATGTCGACTCTGACTTCGCCGTCGCGCCGGCGCGTGCTCGCCGCCGGCCTGCTGCTGGGCGCGGGCGTCGTCGCGCCTGGCACCGTCCTCGCCGCCGATGCCCCCACACTGCGCGAAGCGGGCATCCTCAAGGTCGCCGTCTACAACGACCTCGCGCCGTTCTCCGATCATGGGCAGGGCATCGACGCCGATCTCGGCACCGCGCTGGCCGGCAAGCTCGGTCTGAAGCCCACGCTGTTGCCGTTCAACGCGGGCGACGATCTGGGCGACGACCTGCGCAACATGGTGTGGAAGGGGCACTACCTCGGCTACGGACCGGCCGACGTGATGCTGCACGTGCCCGTCGACCGTATGCTGATGAATGCGAATCCGCAGGTCGAGATCTTCGCGCCGTACTACGTGGAGACGGTGCGGCTCGTGCGCAGCGCGCAGGCGATTCCGCGGTTCGATGGCGTCGATGCGCTGGCCGGAAAACGCATCGGCGTCGAGAAGGTCTCGATCTCCGGCATGGTGATGTTGGGCGAGGGCGGGGGACGCTTCCGCGAGCAGGTGCACATCTACCCGACCGCCATGGAGGCGCTCGAGCAGCTGAAGTCCGGCAGCCTCGATGCGGTGCTGGCCACGCGTGCGCAGATCGAATCCGTCATGAAGGGCGACCCCGCGTTCCCGCTGCAGGAGGTGCCGTTCGATCGCTTGCCGCGCGGCGGGTGGGCCGTCGGCATGGCCGTGAAGAAGGATAACCTCGGCCTTGCGCGCAAGCTGCAGGCCGCGCTGAACGACATGGCGGCCAGCGGGGAGTTGAAGGCGATCTTCGCGAAGTACGGCGTGCAGGCCGTCAAGCCGTGATTAGTCGTCCGACCAAAGCTTGCCGCCCGTCGCCCAGTGCTCGCGCTTGATTTCGTGGATCAGGATATCCACGGATTCGGGCGGGCACTCGAGCGTCCGCACGGTGGCTTCCGTGACGGCTTGCACGAACGCGCGCTTTTGTTCCGGCGTGCGGCCTTCAAAGAGTTGGACGTTAATGGTCGGCATAGGGTTCCTCAAGTGCGGTAAGTCGGGCTGACCGCGTCCAGGCGACGCAGCAGGGATGGCCATTCGAGCACGCCTTCGGGGGAGCCATCGCCCAGCAGTTGGTCGTGCGTCTTCGCGCAGATGGCGTCCGGCGGCTGCCGCAGCGGCACGCCGGCCGCCTGCGCGCGCAACTGCACGTCGCACGCGCGGTCCAGCGTTTCCATCAGCACGAACGCTTCCGCGATCGTCCGGCCCACGGTCAGGCTGCCGTGGTTCCGCATCAGCATGGCGAGCCGCGCGCCCAGGTCATGCACGAGGCGCGCCTGCTCGTCCGGCGTCATCGCGATGCCTTCGTAGTCGTGATACGCGAGCGCGCCGTGGAAGCGCAGCGCGTACGGCGACAGCGGCAGCAGGCCGTCTTCCTGCATGCCGACGGCGATGCCGGCCGGGTGATGCACGTGCATGACGCACGCCGCGTCCGGGCGTGCCTTGTGCACGGCCGCGTGCAGGCGGAAGCCTGATTGGTTCACGGGCGCGGGCACGGCACCGACGACGTTGCCGGCGCCGTCGACCTTGACGAGGTTCGACGCCGTCACTTCATCGAAGCGCAAGCCGAACGCGTTGATCAGGTAGTGACCCTGCTCGCCCGGCACGGCCGCGGAGATGTGGGTGTAGATGCCGTCGTCCCAGCCGTACAGCGCGCACAGGCGGTAGCACGCGGCCAGGTCGACACGGGTTTGCCATTCGGTGGCGCTTGCAAGTGTGTCCATCACGCCAGCGTAGCAGGCATCGCATATGCTGGTCATATGCGTGCCTGCATAAACGCTATGCGCCCGGCGTATTCAGAACTGGTAGTGCACGCTGGCGCCCAGCACCCAGTTGCGTCCTGGCGCCGGCTCGTAATAACGCTTGTTGCTGTCGCCGACGATGACGGAGCCGACGTACGTGCGGTCGAACACGTTGTTCACGCGCGCGTACTCGCGCAGGCGCCACGCGCCCAGCGCCTGGTTCGCCTGCACGCGCGCGTTGACGATCGCATAGCCGGGTGCGGGCACCGCGGCGTTGGCATCGTCCGGATAGACGTTACCGCTGGCGATCGTCTCCAGCGCCGCCTGCAGCCGGCCGTCCGACGCTTTCCACGCCAGTTCGCCGAACAGGCTCGTACGCGGCACGCCGGGCAGGCGATTGCCTTGTGCGACGCCGGTGAACGCCTCGTCGTAGATTGCGCGCAGTACCGTGGCCGCCACGCGCGCGGAGAAGCCCGCGCGCAGGTCGGCGTCGAGCGACAGTTCCAGGCCCTGGCGCAAGGTGGCGCTCGCGTTGCGGTAGCTCGTGCGGCCGCCGCTGGCGCTGTCGACCACGAGTTCGTCGTGCGTGCGCACCTGGAAGAGGGCCGCGTTCACGCGCACGTCCTGGCCGATGATCGCCTTCGCCCCCGTTTCCAGCTGCGTGCTCGTGGCCGCGCCGAGGTGGTAGTTGAAGCCACCACCCGTCCCGGAGTAAAAGACTTCATTGAGCGTGGGCGTCTCGAAGCCGCGCGCCGCGCTGGCATAGACGTTGAGCGTCGGCGTGACCTTGTACAGGGCGCCCAGCAGCGGCGTCGTGTGGCGGTAGTCGACGCTGCCGCCGTCGTTGCCATTCGAGAGATAGTGGTCGGCGACGTCGAAGCTCACGCGGCTGTGGCGCAGGCCGCCCGTGAACACCCATGCACCGCGCTCCCATTCCAGCTGCAGGTATGGGTCGACGTTGCGCACGTCGTCGTCCTCGTCGCGGCGCAGGCGGCCCTTCACGCCGAACGTGTTGCCGACGTAGTTCTCGTAGCCCTTGCGCGCATCGTTCGACTTGCCCGCTTCCAGGCCCACCGTCGTGCGCAGAGTACCGTCGGCCAGCGGGCGCACCATCAGCCAGTTCGCGTCGAAGCCGTAGAAATCGCGGTCGAAGTCGACCACGCCGCCGGAATGGCTGGCCGGCGCCTGGAATGCTTTCGAGAAGGCCTGGTACTGGACCACGCGGCGGTTGCCGCCGTAGACCGTCAGGTGCAGGCGGTCGGTGCCGAATTTCTCGTCCCACGCGAGGCCGATCTGCTGGTGGTGGATGCTCTTGCGCGTGTCGTAGCGGTCGGCCAGCGTGCGCTTCGGTGTCTGCGTGTCCGTTGTGTCGATCTCGCCCGCGCGCGGGTCGCGCTGGAACGTGGCCCACGTGACGCCCAGCGGGTCTTGCGTGTCGTCCTGGCGCAGGCCGCCGGCCGTCACCGTCAGCTTGCCGGTGGCGGACGTATCGAAGGTGAGCTTCGCATACGCCTGGTCGCGCGTGGCGGCGCTGTGGGCGCGGTAGCCGTCCGTCTCGAAGCGCGAGCCGTCCAGCAGCCAGCCGAAGCTGCCCTGCTTGCCGCCCGCGTTGACGTCCGTCTTGCGCATGCCGTCGCTGCCGCCCGCGACATTCGTTTCGACGAACGGCGCGCCTTGCGGATCGCGCGTGAACAGCTGGATCACGCCGCCCGCGTGGTTGCCGTACAGCGTGGAGAACGGCCCGCGCAAGACTTCGATGCGCTCGGCCATGTCGAGGTCGAACGTGGCGGCCTGGCCCTGGCCGTCCGGCATGGTGGCGGGTACGCCGTCCGCGACGAGGCGCACGCCGCGCACGCCGAACGCGGAGCGGGCGCCGAACCCGCGGGAGGAAATCTGCAGGTCCTGCGCATAGTTCTGGCGGTTCTGCACCGTGAGGCCCGGCACGGCGGCCAGCGCCTCGGACGCGTTCACGCGCGGCTGGGCGGCGCCGATGCGGTCCGCGTCGACGACGTCGATGGCGGCCGGCAGATCGAAGCTCGTGTGCTCGGCGCGAGTGGCGCTGACGACCACCACGTTCAGCGGCGCCTCGGGCGCATCGGATGCGGCCGCAGTGGCGGCCAAGGGCGTGGCGGCGAACAGTGCCGCGACGGCGTTCAAACGAAATCTCATCATGTCTCCCTGTTGGATGGTCCGCCCTGTCGTCCGGGCGCTGACCATCAGCGCATGCAATATACCTGCCAGGCCGGGATTCTGCCGTCTCCGTGGCATGGCGCTTGCACGCCGAAGCGCATCACCCACCCCGAAAGGTCCATCATGTCCCGCATCCACTTCTCCTTTCTGCTGCTGGCGTGTGCCTGCAGCGCCGGCCAAGCCGCGCCGTTCGCCTACGTCCCCAACGAAAAATCCGCCAGCGTCACCGTGATCGACACGGCCACCGGCGCGGCCGTGCGCCAGATCGCGGCGGGCCAGCGCCCGCGCGGCATCGCGGCCGACCCGGCGGGCACGCGGCTGTACGTGACGGACGCCGCGGCCAATGCGCTGCTCGTGCTGGATGCGGCCAGCGGCGCGCTCCTTGCCACGATCCCACTCGGCAGCTCGCCCGAGGGCGTGAATGCATCGCGCGACGGCCGCTGGATCGCCGTCGCGGTGGAGGACACCAATAGCGTGGCGCTCGTCGACGCGGTCGCGGGGAAGCTCGTCGCCGACATTCCCGTCGAGGGCAGGAATCCCGAGCACGCCGTGTTCAGCCCGGACGGGCGCTGGCTCCTCGTCTCGGCCGAGAACGCGGAGCAGGTCGACGTGATCGACGTGGCCGCGCGGCGCCAGGTGGGCTCCATCGCCGTCGGCCTGCGCCCGCGCGGCATCGGTTTTTCGCCCGACGGCACACGGGCCTATGTCGCGTGCGAAGTGGCGGGCGCCGTGTACGTGCTGGACCTCGACCAGCGGCACAGCATCGCGACGATCCCCGCGGGGAAGAACCCGGCCGGCATCGCCGTCGCGCCGGACGGGAAGACCGTGTACGTGTCGAACGGCGCGGACGGCAGCGTGATGCGCATCGACGCGGCGCGCAACACCGTGGACGCCACCATCGCCGTCGGCAAGCGGCCGTGGAACATGGCGTTGACAAAGGACGGAGCCCGGTTGTACGTGGCGAACGGCCGCTCGGACAGCGTGTCCGTGATCGACACGGCCGCGGGCACGAAGGCGGCCGACATCGCCGTGGGCAAGCTGCCGTGGGGCGTGGTGATCCGCTGAGTTGTTCAAGTTTGGGACACCTGTACCAGAAACGGCCGGCCGCAGCCTGTCCGGTGCGCGAAACGAGGCGGAAACGGGCTGGCACGGCGTTTGCGAAAGAAGGGGAGTACCGATCGAACAACCAGCGCCGGCAACGGCCTAATCCAAACCCACAGAGAAAGAGGACGACATGAATCTCGCGGACATCAGCAAACTCGGCGTCGCCAACCCGTTCCGCCAACGCTACGACAACTATATCGGTGGGCGCTTCGTCGCGCCGGTCAAGGGCGAGTACTTCGCCAACGTCACCCCGATCAGCGGCCAGCCGTTCTGCGAAGTCGCCCGCTCGACGGCGGAAGACGTGGAGCTGGCGCTGGACGCCGCGCACGCCGCCAAGGACGCATGGGCCAGGACGTCGCCGGCCGAACGCGCCAACATCCTCAATCGCATCGCCGACCGCATGGAGCAGAACCTGCGCCTGATCGCGACCGCCGAGACCATCGACAACGGCAAGCCGATCCGCGAAACGATGGCGGCCGACATTCCGCTGGCGATCGACCACTTCCGCTACTTCGCCAGCTGCATCCGCACGCAGGAAGGCGCCATCTCGACCATCGACAGCGACACGTATGCGTACCACTTCCACGAGCCGCTGGGCGTCGTAGGCCAGATCATCCCGTGGAACTTCCCGATCCTGATGGCCGTGTGGAAGCTGGCGCCCGCACTTGCGGCCGGCAACTGCGTCGTGCTGAAACCGGCCGAGCAGACCCCCGCGTCGATCATGGTGGTGATGGAACTGATCGCCGACCTGCTGCCGGCCGGTGTCGTCAACGTCGTCAACGGCTTCGGCCTGGAAGCGGGCAAGCCGCTCGCGTCGAGCAAGCGCATCGCCAAGATCGCCTTTACTGGCGAGACGGGCACGGGCCGCCTGATCATGCAATACGCCGCGCAGAACCTGATTCCCGTCACGCTGGAACTGGGCGGCAAATCGCCCAACATCTTCTTCGCGGACGTGATGGACGCGGACGACGAGTTCTTCGACAAATGCCTGGAGGGGTTCGCGATGTTCGCGCTGAACCAGGGCGAGGTGTGCACGTGCCCGTCGCGCGTGCTGATCCAGGAATCGATCTACGAGAAGTTCATCGAGCGCGCGCTGGCCCGCGTCGCGCAGATCAAGGCCGGCAACCCGCTCGACGACGGCACGATGATCGGCGCGCAGGCATCGAAGGAGCAGCTGGAAAAAATCCTGTCCTACCTCGACATCGGCCGCCAGGAAGGCGCGCAGGTGTTGGCGGGCGGCGAACAGGCGCGCCATGACGGCGACCTGTCCGGCGGCTACTACGTCCGTCCGACCGTGTTCAAGGGCGACAACAGCATGCGCATCTTCCAGGAAGAGATCTTCGGCCCCGTGGTGTCGGTGACGACGTTCAAGGACGAGGCGGACGCGCTGCGCATTGCCAACGACACGCTGTACGGCCTGGGCGCCGGCCTGTGGACCCGCGACGGCAGCCGCGCGTTCCGCGTCGGCCGCGCGATCCAGGCGGGCCGCGTGTGGACCAACTGCTACCACCTGTACCCGGCACACGCCGCGTTCGGCGGCTACAAGCAGTCGGGCATCGGCCGCGAGAATCACAAGATGATGCTCGACCACTATCAGCAGACCAAGAACCTGCTGGTGAGCTACAGCCCGAAAGCGCTGGGCTTCTTCTGATCCGCGGCAGCGCCATGACGCCCCCCATCGCACGCGTGACCGCGACACCCGCCGCGCTGGCCTTCATCGGCGAGCTGCGGCAGCGTCATGGCCCGCTGATGTTCTTCCAGTCCGGGGGCTGCTGCGACGGCAGCACGCCGATGTGCTACGCCGCCGGGGAATTCGACCTCTCCGACACCGACGTCTACCTCGGCAACCTGGACGGCGCGCCGTTCTACATCGGGCTCGAACAGTTCGGCTACTGGGAGCACACGCAGCTGATCATCGACGTGGTGGAGGGCAACGGCGGCATGTTCTCGCTCGATAACGGCACGGGCCGGCGCTTCCTCACGCGCTCCCGGCTGTTCACCGACGAGGAAAACGGCCAGCTGCGCAGCCAGGCGCCCGGACCTTGGACCCATAACGACAACAAAGGAGACAAAGCATGAAGACGAGATTGACCGTCCTGCTCGCAGGACTCGCCCCGCTGGCGTTCATCGCCCAGGCGGCCGACATCACCAATGCGATGCTCGAGAATGCATCGAAGGACACGAAGAACGTGCTGTCCTTCGGCATGGGCTCGCAGGGGCAGCGTTATTCGACGCTCACCCAGATCAACACGAAGACCGTCGGCCAGCTGGTGCCCGCATGGTCGTTCTCGTTCGGCGGCGAAAAGCAGCGCGGCCAGGAATCGCAGCCCATCATCGCCAACGGCAAGATGTTCGTCACGGCGTCGTACTCGCGCATCTTCGCGATCGACCTGAAGACGGGGAACAAGCTGTGGAAGTACGAGCACCGCCTGCCGGAAGCGATCATGCCGTGCTGCGACGTCGTCAACCGTGGCGCCGCCGTGTACGGCAACCTCGTCATCTTCGGCACGCTCGACGCGCAACTGGTCGCGCTCGACCAGGACACGGGCAAGATCGCGTGGAAGGAAAAGGTCGACGACTACGCGGCCGGCTATTCGATCACGGCCGCGCCGCTGATCGCGAAGGGCGTCCTGATCACGGGCGTCTCCGGTGGCGAATTCGGCATCGTCGGCCGCGTGGAAGGACGCGATCCGCTGACGGGCGACCTGCTGTGGACGCGGCCGACCGTCGAAGGCCACATGGGGTACCGCTACGACAAGGACGGCAAGGCCACGGAGGCCGGCATCACGGGCACCGTCAACAAGAGCTGGCCCGGCGAGCTGTGGAAGACGGGCGGCGCGTCGACGTGGATGGGCGGCACCTACGATCCCGCGACGGGCCTCGCGTATTTCGGCACGGGTAACCCGGCGCCGTGGAACAGCCACCTGCGGCCGGGCGACAACCTGTACTCGTCGTCGACCATCGCGCTCGACCCGCAGACGGGCCAGATCAAGTGGGCGTACCAGAACACGCCGAACGATTCGTGGGACTTCGATGGTGCCAACGAATTCGTCACGTTCGACATGAACGGCAAGCGCTACGGCGGGAAGGCCGACCGCAACGGCTTCTTCTACGTGATCGACGCGAAGACGGGCCAGCTCCAGAACGCCTTCCCGTTCGTGAAGAAGATCACGTGGGCGAGCGGCATCGACCTGAAGACGGGCCGCCCGAACTTCATCGCGGCCAACCGTCCCAGCGATCCGACCAGGGGCGGCGACGGCAAGAAGGGTTCGACCGTGTTCGCCGCGCCCGCCTTCCTGGGCGCGAAGAACCAGATGCCGATGGCGTACAGCCCGCAGACCGGCTTGTTCTACGTGCCGGCCAATGAGTGGGGCATGGAGATCTGGAACGAGCCGATCACGTACAAGAAGGGCGGTGCGTACCTCGGTGCTGGTTTCACGATCAAGCCGCTGAATGAGGACTACATCGGCGCGCTGCGCGCGATCGATCCGAAGACGGGCAAGATCGTCTGGGAAGACAAGAACACGGCACCGCTGTGGGGCGGCGTGATGACGACGGCCGGCGGCCTCGTGTTCTACGGCACGCCCGAGGGCTACCTGAAGGCCGTCGATGCGAAGACGGGCAAGGCGTTGTGGCAGTTCCAGACCGGGTCCGGCGTCGTCGCGCCGCCGGTGACGTGGGAAGACGGCGGCGTTCAATACGTGGCCGTCGTCTCGGGCTGGGGCGGCGCCGTGCCGTTGTGGGGCGGCGAAGTCGCGAAGAAGGTCAACTTCCTCGAGCAGGGCGGTTCCGTGTGGGTCTTCAAGCTCGCCACGAAGATTTGAACTCCAGGTAAGTGGTCAGGGAGGGTTATGCATCGGCTGCGGCGGCGGCCGGCGTCAGGACCCTGTTTTGCCGCGGCTTCGGCCGCGGCTTTTTTTATTTATATCGTTTAGTTCGTTTCAAGGCGGGGCCGATCAAAACTGCAACACCTGATCCGATTCGCTACAGCAAAAACGCCTTTATCACGTGTTCTCCCCGCGAAACGACCGGGCACGCAACTTGCCATCACTGTCGGTACATCGAAACGATGTATTCACACCATAAACAAGAAAGCGAGGAGACGAATGAAGAAGGTTCACGTACTGGCCGCCCTGGCCTCGATCGGCGCCTGCGCGCAGGCTGCCGCGGTCGACCTGAAGGCCGGCGACTGGACGGTCAACGTCGGCGGCATCGTCAACGCCTATTACACGGGCGTCTCGTGCAGTGGCGACGCTGTCGGCGGCTTGGCGCTGGGCGGCCGCGCGCTCGGCTGCGGCGGCGAGGACCGCCGCACCACCATCGGCAACGGCCTGCTGCCCAGCGGCCTCGTGACGTCGGTCTCGTCGACGCAGGGCGGCTTCGACGTCACCGCGAAGATCGGCATCTACGCCGCGACAGCGACGGACAGCGCGATCGCGCAGAACAGCACCGTCGACGTGCGCCAGGCGTATTTCACGTTCGGCCGCGCGGACCTCGGTACGTTCAAGCTGGGCCGCGACTACGGGCTGTTCGGCCACGAAGCGATCCTTGGCGACATGACGCTCGTGGGCGCGGGCGCGCCCGTGCAGGCCACGCAGCGGGGCCGCGTCACCTTGGGCCACATCGGCGCGGGCTACAGCTATCTCGGCACCTATGGCCAGATCGTCTACAGCACGCCGAAGAACGATGCCGGCATCGGCTTCGACTTCGGCGTGATGAGCCCCGTGGCCGACACGCCCGTCATCGCCGGGCCGCGCTACTCGACCCGCACGAGCCCCCAGGTGCAGGCGCGCCTCACCTTCACGCAGGATGGCCTCAAGGCCTGGCTCGGTGCGAAGACCCAGCGCTTCACTGCGCAGACGGCGGGCAGCGGCGACCTCACGATGAACGGCATCGAAGCCGGCGCGTCGTACCAGCTGGGCGCGGCCGGGCTGCTGGTCAATGCGCAGACGGGCCGCGCGCTGGGCATCCTGTCCGACGCCGACCAGGGCGACGTCCGCTCGAAGAATTTCCTCGTGCAGGGCACGTTCAAGACGACGGACGCCTTGAAACTGGGCTTGTCGTGGGGCCGCAGCGCCAACGACGACGACACGGTCGGCACGGCTGGACTGAAATCGAACGCGAACGTGACGGCCGGCGCCTACTATGCGCTGAACAGTGCGATCACGCTGGTGGCCGAGGTCGGGCAGACCCGCTCGACAGGCTTCGGCGGCGCCTCCGCGCGGATGAACGGCGGTTCCGTCGGCGGCATCATCTTCTTCTGATACCGCCATGTGCCTGCTCCGCCTCGTCATCTGCTGGTTTCTGGTGTGCGCGTCGGCGCATGCCGGCACGCTGACGCAGGCGGCGCTGGCGCGGCGCTTTCCCGCCCCGCTCATCGTCGGGGACAAGGCGGCCGACGTGCCGGCCTGGCCGCTGTTCAAGCAGAACGGGACGGCGACGGAGCTCGTCGGCTATGCGTTCGAATCGGCCGACCTCGCGCCGGTGCCGGGCTTCGCCGGCGTGCCGCCGAACCTCCTCGTCGTCATCGATCCGAAAGGTACCTTCCTCGACGTCGCCGTGCTGTCGCAGCACGAACCCGTGTTCGTGGAAGGTCTCGGCGAGGCGCCGCTGCGCGACTTCCTGCAGCAATACCGGGGCCGCTCGTTGGGGCAGGGGATCACGGTCGGCGGCGGCAAGGGAAGCCTGGACGGCGTCTCGAAGGCGACGGCGTCAGTCCGCATCATCAACCAGAGCATCCTGTCGGCGGCGCTGAAAGTGGCGCGCGCCAAACTCGGTTTCGCGCAGGGGCGCGACCCGGGTCGCATCGGCCGCATCCTGCCCGACCGGTTCGAACCGTTGTCGCTGCAGCAGATGGTCGATGCGGGCCTCGTGCGCCACCTCCGCGTGCGCAACGGCGACGTCGAGCGCCTGTTCGCTGGCAGCGCCGGTGCCGGACTGGATGCACAGGCGCTCGAACATCCCGACGACGTCTTCATCGACGTGTGGGTGGCCTGGGCTTCTGTGCCGGCCGTCGGCCGCAACCTGCTCGCGCCACGCACGTGGGACCGGCTGCAGGGACGGCTGGAGCCGGGCGACCACGCGCTGCTCGTGCTGACGGCCGGCCCGCATCCGATCGCGGGCGACGACTTCGTGCGCGGCAGCGTCCCGCGCAACATCGTGCTGCGGCAGGACCGCCTGCCGGTCGAGATGCGCGACCTCGACATCGAGCCGCGGCTGGCGGACGGCGTGCACCTGCCGGCCGACGAGATGCTGCTGTTGCGGGTGATCGGCCAGGCGGGACTCGACCCGGCCCGCGCGCTCGACTTCGCACTGCCGGTCACGCGCAGCAAGGGCATCGTCTATCCGGAGCGGATCGCGCGCGAGATCGCGTTCCCGTACCAACTGCCGGCAGCGTATTACGTGGCGCCGGAAGCCGCGGCGCCGGCGTGGCAGGCCAGCTGGAAAGCGCGCCGCGTGGAATTGGCCGTGCTGGGCGTGGCGCTGGCGCTGCTCGCCGTCGCGTTGTGGCAGCAGCGCCGGCTCGTGGCGAACGCGCGGCGCTTTGCCTGGCTGCGCCGCGCGTGGCTGCTGTTCACCATCGGTTTCATCGGCTACGCGGCGCAGGCCCAGCTCTCCATCGTCAACCTCACCGGCATCGTGCAGGCGTTGCGCGCCGGGCGCGGTCTCGAATATCTGCTGTTCGATCCGCTGACCGTCGCGTTGTGGGCGTTCGTGCTTGTCTCGCTGTTCATCTGGGGCCGTGGCACGTTCTGCGGCTGGCTGTGTCCCTTCGGCGCGCTGCAGGAATTCACCGGCCTGGCCGGACAGGCGTTGCGGCTGCCGCAGGTCGGCGTGCGGCGCTTGCTGGATGCGCGCCTGAAGCGCGTGAAGTACGGCGTGCTGGCGGCCATCGTGCTGGCCGCCGTGTGGGCGCCGGCGCAGGCCGACCGGCTCGTCGAGCTGGAACCGTTCAAGACGGCGATCACGTTGAATTTCGTGCGGGGCTGGACTTACGTCGCGTACGCGGTGGGCCTGCTGCTCGGCGCGATGGTCGTCAACAAGGCGTTCTGTCGTTATCTCTGTCCGCTCGGTGCGGCGCTGGCGCTGCTGGGGCGCGTGCGCGTGCTCGACTGGATCCCGCGCCGCGCCGAATGCGGCGCACCGTGCCAGACCTGCCGCCACCGCTGCGGCTACAACGCGATCGCCCCGCGCGGGCAGGTCGACTACGAGGAGTGTTTTCAATGTATGGAATGTGTCGTTATCCACGCAAGCGACGAACAGTGCGCGCCGCGGATATTGGAGCGGAAACGGAACCGGTCGATCCCGATCGTGTCCATGGACGGGAGAGCATGATGCATCGCAGGACCTTCATCGCCGCCACGTTGGGCGGCATGGCCGGTGTCGCGGCCGACGCGACGGACGCCGACCGGCTGCCGCTGCACAGCGGCGCGGCGCTGGCGTTCGGCACCACGATCAGCATCGCCGTGCGCCACGCGGACCCGGAAGCGGCGCAGCAGGCCATCGCTGCCGCGCTGGGCGAGGCGCGTCGCGTCGATGCGCTGATGAGTCTTCACCAGCCGCCCAGCCAGGTCTTCCGGCTGAACCGCGACAAGGTGCTGCACAGGCCCGACCCACACCTGCTGGCCGTGCTGGAGCATGCGCGCACGCTGTCGCGCCTCACGCAGGGCGCGTTCGACATCACCGTGCAGCCGCTGTGGCGCGCGTTCGATGCGGCGCACGGGCTGCCGCCGGCGTCCGAACGCCAGCGCGCGCAGCGCCTCGTCGGCTGGACGCAGGTGCAGGCGGGCCCGGAGCGCGTCGTGCTGGCGCGGCCCGGCATGGCGATCACGTTGAACGGCCTCGCGCAGGGCTATGCGACGGATCTCGCGCTGGCCGCGTTGCGCCGCCACGGTGTATGTCATGCGCTCGTCGACACGGGCGAGTACGGCGCGCTGGGCCGCGCGGAAGGGCGCCCGTGGCACCTGGGCATCCGCGATCCGCGCCGGGACGATGCCGTGGCTGCAAACGTCGTGATGGATGGGCGCTGCGTTGCCACGTCGGGCGATTACGCATCCGCGTTCACGTCCGACCTGCGTCATCACCACATCTTCGATCCGGCCAGCGGCGATTCGCCGACGGAGCTGGCCAGTGTCACCGTGCTGGCACCCACCGGGCTGGAAGCGGACGGGCTGTCGACCGCGTTCATGGTGATGGGTGCGCGCCGCGCCCACGCGCTCGCGGCGCACCTGCCGGGCGTGGACCTGCTCACGATCGGCAAGGACGGCGCGCGCTGGAAGTCGTCCGGGTTCCCGGCGGCCTAAGGGGAGGTCTTGAGATGCGGCAGCTTGCGGTAGATGGTGTTACGCGAGACGCCAAGCGCACGCGCGGTGGCCGACACGTTGCCGCCGTTCGCCTCGAGCGACTTGAGGATCGCCGCCAGTTCCATCTCCTCGAGGTTGGCGCCGGCCGCGATCATCTGCTGGGCGGCGGGTGCGCTCGCCGGCGCGGCCTCGGATGCGTCGGCGATGTCGTCCAAGAAGTCGTCGGGCATGTGGCGCAGGCAGATCTCGTCGTCGTCGCCGGCCATGATCGCCGCGGTGCGCAACAGGTTCGTCAGCTGGCGGAAGTTGCCGGGCCACTTGTGGCGCTTGAACAGCCGCAGGACCTCGTCGGAGATCGTATGCGCGCCGCCGGTTTCCGTCTCCGTGGAGAGGATCTTCCTGACGACGATTTCGAGATCGGTGCGTTCGCGCAGCGGTGGCAATTTAACGACGAGACCATTCAAGCGGTAATACAGGTCTTCGCGGAACAGGCCTTCGGCGATGCGGCGACGCAGGTTGTGGTTCGTCGCGCAGATCACTTCCACGTTCACGGGAATCGACTTGCCGCTGCCGAGCGGCGTGACCATCCGTTCCTGCAGTACGCGCAGCAGGCGTGCCTGCAGCGCATACGGCATGTCGCCGATCTCGTCGAGGAACAGCGTGCCGCCGTTCGCCTGCAGGATCTTGCCGATCGCGCCCTTCTTGCGTGCGCCGGTGAACGCGCCGTCCTCGTAGCCGAACAGCTCCGACTCGATCAGCGTTTCGGGAATCGACGCGCAGTTCACGGCGACGAACGGCCCTTGCGCGCGCGGCGAATCGTTGTGGATGGCCTGGGCCAGCAGCTCCTTGCCGGTGCCCGTCTCGCCCATGATCATGATCGGCACGTCGCGCCCGAGCACGCGGTTGACCTTCTCGATGACCTGCTCGAGCTGCGGGTCGCCCGTGTTCAGGTAACGCAGGCCGGACAGGCGGCGCGTCGCGGCCTTCGCCGATGGCTGCGGCACGGTGGCTTGCGGGACATCGTCGAATGCACCCGTCAGCACGTGCACGCCATTCGTCAGGCGCAGTTCCGCGCGGGCGCGCACGCGCACGCCGTTGTGCATGCACAGGTCGAGCAGGCCGGGCGCCGCCGTGCGGTAATGGTCGTACAGGGCGGAGACCGGAAGGCCGAACAGGGAGCTGAACGTATGGGCCTGCAGCGCGGGGAAGGACAGGCCGAGCTGGAACAGCCCGTTGCGGTTCGCGGCGAGGAAGCGGCCGCCGGGGCTGAACGACGCGATCCCTTCCATCAGCGTGCCGATGAATTCGGGCCGCGTGTGGAAGTGCAGCGTGATCGCGTTCTCGAACGTCGCCGCGAACATCTGGTTCTCGATCATCAGCGCGGACATCCGCACGAGCGCCATCGTGTGCTTGTGGAAGCTGCGGCGGTCGCCGCTCACGTCGAGCACGCCGACCACGTTGCCGCGGTGGTCCGTGATCGGCGCGGCGGAGCAGGTGAGGAAGTGGTTCGACGAGAGGAAGTGCTGATCGGCGTGGACCGTGGTCGGCGCGCGCTCCGCGATGGCCGTGCCGATCGCGTTCGTGCCCTTGCTTTCCTCGGACCAGGCGACGCCGGGCGTTAGCGCGACGCGGTTCGCCTTTTCCAGGAAGTCGGCATCGCCCAGCGAATGCACGATCACGCCCTGCGCGTCCGTCAGCAGCACCATATTGTGCGTGTTGGCGATCTGCTGGTACAGCGTCTCCATCGCGGGGACCGCATGGCTGTACAGCAGACGGTTCTGTTCGACCAGGTGCGACAGGTCGGTACCGGACATCGGGCCGAAATCGGGACGTGAGTCGGGCGTCAGGCCGAATTCTTCGGAACGCCGGTGCGAGATGGCGATCATCGCGGCCATGTCATCGGCGGGGACGAGCAGGCCCGACGTGTGTTGATAAGTCATTCCATGTCTCCTGGTTGGCCCTGGACCGCGGCTCTATGTGGGGAATCGACTGTTCACAAATGTAGCACCTGTACCGGAACGGAACAATCGCGCCGGAAAATATGTTCCGTTCGTGCGATGCATTGTTTTATGCAACTTACCGTAAGCAAGCCGGATGCCAGCGTTTTGTGCACGCAACGATCGCACTTGCGCAGGTGGCTGCGGGTTTGCTATAGTGCGCGTCCTGCTTCTGCAGCGCATAAAAAGTTTAACCGAATCAATTAGTTAAGCTTGTCAGATCGATTACATCGAGTGCGCTTCAGAAAAAGAAGGGGTTGACGAGTTAAGCGAAGCACTGCATAATCTCGTTCCTCTGCTGCTGACGAACACAACGATTCGCAAACGCAGCAAGGCAGTACCGAATACAAGAGTTCTTTAACAATAAACAGTCGATAAGTGTGGGCGTTTGATGAGGTGCCAGCATCGCAAGGTGAATAACTGAGCGATGCTGAATGCTTAAATTATCAAATGTTCACGCAAAAGAAATACGTTGCTCAGCAATGAGTAACGGTCAGTATTTTGAGTGAGCGATCTGCTGTTGGCGAAAGCCGATGGCAAAAACAGGAATTAAACTGAAGAGTTTGATCCTGGCTCAGATTGAACGCTGGCGGCATGCTTTACACATGCAAGTCGAACGGCAGCGCGGGGCAACCTGGCGGCGAGTGGCGAACGGGTGAGTAATATATCGGAACG
>Ga0209563_100207_pt1 | contig 31065 bp, 28 predicted proteins | sample AraplaCvi_mMF_r2_FD_184271 | JGI IMG/M metagenome (GOLD analysis project Ga0209563, IMG submission 184271) | Arabidopsis root microbial communities from North Carolina, USA - plate scrape CL_Cvi_mMF_r2 (SPAdes) (version 2) | ecosystem: Host-associated > Plants > Roots > Endosphere | place: USA... | reverse complement strand
TCAGACGACCGTGCTCTACCTGTGGGACATGGCCTTCAACCGGCAGAACTTCGGCAAGGCGTCGGCGATCGCGTGGATGCTGTTCCTGCTCATCGTGATCTTCGGCGTGCTCAACTTCCTGATCTCGCGCCGCATCGCCTCCACCGAGACCCGCCTCCATCGGAAGAGGACCGCGAAACGCCTGCAGGCCTCCCGCATCCTGGCCGCCGCGAGCGAGGAGAAGAACGTATGACCGCCACCACGACCCGCCCCGCCGGCACCGGCGCGACCCGCAAGCCGCGCGCGCCCAGGCGCAAGGCCCTCGGCATCGACCGGCGGCCCGGATTCCTCACCTACGGCATCCTGCTCGCCCTGTTCATCGGCGGCGCCTACCCGCTGTGGTGGTCGTTCGTCGCCGGCTCCTCGAACAGCACCGTGCTCACCTCCACCTGGCCGCCGCTGCTGCCGGGCGGGCAGTTCTGGACGAACGTCGGGCAGGTGCTCGACACCGTGCCGTTCTGGCTGGCGCTCGGCAACTCGATCATCGTCGCAACGGTGATCACCGTCTCCGTCGTCGCGTTCTCGACCCTCGCCGGGTACGCGTTCGCCAAGCTGCGCTTCCGCGGGCGGGAGGGCCTGATGGTCTTCGTCGTCGGGACGCTGGCGGTGCCGACGCAGCTGGGCATCATCCCGCTGTTCATGGTGATGAAGCAGTTCGGCTGGACCGGGACGCTGGGCGCGGTCATCGTGCCCACCCTCGTCACGGCCTTCGGCGTCTTCTTCATGCGGCAGTACCTCGTCGACGTGATCCCGGAGGAGCTGATCGAGGCGGCCCGCGTCGACGGCGCCACCATGATCCGCACGTTCTGGCACGTCGGCGTCCCCGCGGCCCGGCCGGCCATGGCGATCCTCGGCCTCTTCACCTTCATGACCGCGTGGACGGACTACCTCTGGCCCCTGCTCGTCGCGCCGCAGAACCCGACGCTGCAGGTGGCGCTCAGCCAACTGCAGTCGGCGAAGTACGTCGACTACTCGATCGTGCTCGCCGGAGCCGTGCTCGCCACCATCCCCCTGTTGATCCTCTTCGTGCTCGCCGGCCGGCAGCTGGTCTCCGGCATCATGGCCGGCGCAGTGAAAGGCTGAGAATGACCCGCACCTGGCCCACCGGATTCCTCTGGGGCTCCGCCACCGCCGCCGCGCAGATCGAGGGCGCCGCCCACGAGGACGGCAAGGAGGACTCGATCTGGGACGCCTTCGCGCGCGTCCCCGGCGCGATCGCCGGCGGCGACACCCCCGAGGTCGCGGTCGACCACTACCACCGGATGCCCGAGGATGTCGCGCTCATGGCCTCCCTCGGCCTGCAGTCGTACCGGTTCTCGACCTCGTGGGCGCGGGTGAAGCCCGGCGACCGCACGGTGAACCGCGCCGGGCTCGCGTTCTACGACCGGCTGGTGGACGAGCTCCTCGGCGCGGGCATCCTGCCCTGGCTGACCCTCTACCACTGGGACCTCCCGCAGGCCCTGGAGGAGAAGGGAGGCTGGGCGAACCGCGACACCGCCTACCGCTTCCGCGACTACGCCGTGGCGGTGTACGACGCGCTCGGCGACCGGGTCGACCACTGGACCACATTCAACGAGCCGCTGTGCTCGTCGCTGATCGGCTACGCCGGCGGCGAGCACGCGCCCGGCCGGCAGGAGCCGCGCGCCGCGCTGGCCGCGCTGCACCACCAGCACCTCGCGCACGGCCTCACCGCCACCGAACTGCGCACGATGGCGACGGCCGCCGGCCGGGCGGAGTCGCTGCGGCTCGGCATCACGCTCAACCTGACGACGGCGGTGCCGGCCGACCCGGCGGACCCCGTCGACCGCGAGGCCGCACGCCGCATCGACGGCCTGTGGAACCGGATGTTCCTCGAACCGCTGCTGCTCGGCTCCTACCCGGCGGACGTGCTCGAGGATGTGCGCGAGCACCGCTTCGAGGAGCTCGTCCACGACGGCGACCTCGCCGCGATCGCCCAGCCGCTCGACTTCCTCGGCGTGAACCACTACCACGACGACAACGTCAGCGGGCATCCGCTCGGCGCGGGAGAGCCCCCGGCGGTGGTGCCCACCTCCCGGCCGACCTCGTCGCCGTTCGTCGGCAGCGAGTACGTGACCTTCCCGACCCGGCACCTGCCGACGACCGCGATGGGATGGGAGGTCAACCCGGACGGCCTCCGCGCCCTCCTGGTTCGGCTCACCCGCGAGTACCCGACGCTGCCTCCGCTCTACATCACCGAGAACGGTGCGTCGTACGACGACGAGGTGGCGGAGGACGGCGCGGTGCACGACCGCGAGCGGGAAGCGTACATCCTCGCGCACATCGACGCGGTCGGGCAGGCGATCGACGAGGGGGCGGACGTCCGCGGGTACTTCGTGTGGTCGCTGCTCGACAACTTCGAGTGGGCGTGGGGCTACGAGAAGCGCTTCGGGATCGTCCGGGTCGACTACGGGACGCAGGAACGCACGGTGAAAGACTCCGGCCACGCGTTCGCCCGCGTCATCGCCGCGGCGCGGACGGGAGACGCGGTGGAGGAGGCGACCGCGTCGCGCGTCTAGCATGGACGCGAACGACGAGGAGACCCGATGACGACGGAACAGGTGCCGGGCCGCACGGTGCCCACCCTGGAGGCGGTCGCCGCGCGCGCCGGCGTCTCGCGCGCAACGGTGTCCCGCGTCGTGAACGGGTCGCCCAAGGTGACGGCCGAGGTGGTCGCCGCGGTGGAGCGCGCGATCGCCGACCTCAACTACGTGCCCAACCGTGCCGCACGGTCGCTGGCCTCCCGCCGGACGCAGGTGGTCGCGCTGGTCGTGCCCGAGTCGACGGCGAAGGTGTTCGCCGACCCGTTCTTCGCCTCCATCGTGCAGGGCGTCGCGCTGAGCCTCGCCGACACCGAGTACACGCTCAACATGGTGATCTCGTCGGAGACGAACCCCGACAAGACGCGCCGCTACCTGATGGGCGGCAACGTCGACGGGGCGCTGGTGGTCTCGCACCACTCCGGCGACCACTCCTACGCGCAGCTGGGCACCTCCCTGCCGCTGGTCTTCGGCGGGCGGCCGGTCAGCGAGAGCGAGCACGCCTCCTACTACGTGGATGTGGACAACGTCGCCGGCGCCCGCACCGCCACCGAGCACCTGATCGAGCGGGGGCGGCGCAACATCGCCCTGATCACCGGGCCGCAGGACATGCCCGCCGGCCTCGACCGGTACACCGGCTGGAAGCAGGCGATGGATGCCGCGGGGCTCGACAGTACGCAGGTGGCCTACGGCGACTTCTCGCCCGCGTCGGGGCTGGAGGCGATGCGCCGGCTGCTCGCGGCCGGCCGTCCGATCGACGGGCTGTTCGCCGCGAACGACCAGATGGCCGCGGGCGCGTACTCGGCCATCCACGAGGCGGGGCTCAGCATCCCGGGCGATGTGGCCGTCGTCGGGTACGACGACGACAGCTTCGGCCTGATGTCGACGCCGCCGCTGACGACCGTGCACCAGCCGTCGATCGGCCTCGGGGAGGCGATGGCGCGCATCCTGGTGCGCCGCCTCGCCGGCGAGCCCGTCGACCGCGTCACCCTCCTCCCCACAGAGCTCGTCATCCGCCAAAGCACCTGACCCCCAGCCATCGAGTCCTCAAAAACTGCACGGCGGTGCGGCGTGTCGCGTGGAGTCTTTGAGGACTCGATGGTGGGGGGTGGGCGTCAGGAGGGGTGGGCGGCGCGCTTGCGGGCGCGCTGCTGCTCCCGCTGCTGGCCCTGCCGTTCCCCTCCGCCGGCGCCGCCGTCGGCGGGGCGGCGTTCGCGCTCGTGGGCGCGGCCGGTTCCGCACTCTTCGCCGCCACCCTCGCAGCCCGGACCGAGTACGCCCCTCCCGGCGCCGCTGCTCGTGTCTTCGCCACCGCCGTCGCCGCCGACTCCGCCCTGACCCCGGCCATCAGCTCCTGAGTTCTTCGAGCGACACGCCGCATCGAGGACGAAGAACTCAGGAGCTGATGGCTGGGGGCGCGGGGCTAGGCGGGGTGGGGGAGGGAGACGGTGAGGCGGAAGCCGGCGGGGGCGTGCTCGGCGCGGACGGTTCCGTCGTGCGCGTCGACGATGGCGCGGACGATCGCCAGGCCGAGGCCGGCGCCGGAGGCGGCGGGTCCGCGCTCGGGCGTCCGCGCGGGGTCGGCGAGCCAGCCGACCTCGAACATGCGGTCGAGGTCGGCGGCCGGGACGCCGGGGCCGGCGTCGGTGACGTGGATGACCGTCGCCGCCGGCGCTTGCTCCGCCGAGACGACCACTGCGCTCCCGGGCGGCGTGTGGCGCACGGCGTTCGCCAGCAGGTTCACCAGAACCCGGCCGAGCAGGGACGGATCGGCGAGCACCGTTCGCGGCCCGACCTCGCGGTGGGCGATGGTGACGTCCCGCGCCTCCGCCAGCGGCCGGACGTCGGCGACGGCATCGGAGACGACGTCGAGCAGCCCGACGTGTTCCCGCTGCGGGCGGAGGGTGCCGCTCTGCAGCCGGGACAGCTCGAACAGGTCGTCGACGAGCCGCGTCATCGCATCCACCTGCTGCCGGATGCGCGCGACGTACTCGCCCGGCTCGGCGGCGACGCCGTCCTCCAGCGCCTCGGCGAGCGCGCGGACGCCGGTGAGGGGCGTGCGGAGGTCGTGCGAGATCCATGCGAAGAAGGTGCTGCGAGCCGCGTCGAGCCGGACGAGTTCGGCGCGGGCGGCGGCGAGGCGCTCCGAGGTGTCCGCGAGCTGGGCCGACATCGCGGCGAGCTCCTTCGCCTCGCCCGCGCGCGGGGCCACGACCTCGCCGTCGGCGATGCGCCGGGCCGAGTCGGTCAGCGCCGCGATCGACCGCCGGACGCCGCGCGTCACCAGCCAGGCCCCCGCGACGCTGAACACGGCCGAGACCGACACGATCCAGAACAGCACGTCGAGGTCGTGCGCCGAGAAGTACATCCCGGCGGAGACCGCGACCGTGGAGCAGGCGATGGACACGATCGCGGCCGCGAGAACCACGGCGAAGCGCCAGCCGAGCGATGCCCGCCGCACCCGGTTGACCAGCAGCGCGGCGGCCCCGAAGACGAGGGCCGTGCAGACGAACGTGGTGGCGACGATGAACCACAGATCGGATGCGCTCATCCTGGCTCCCCACTGACGGTGAAACGGTAGCCCTCTCCCCACACCGTGAGCAGGTGCCGGGGGTCGTGCGGCTCCGGCTCGATCTTCTCCCTCAGCCGGCGGATGTGCACGGTGACGGTCGACGGGTCGCCGTGGCTCCACCCCCACACCTCGCGGAGGATCTCGTCGCGCGCGACGGTGCGCTCGGGATGCTGCAGGAAGTAGACGAGCAGTTCGTACTCGCGCGCCGTCAAGGCGATCGCGCGTCCGCCCGCCGACACCTGACGTCGCACCGGGTCGACCTCGAACGGCCCCACCTCGAACGCCGCCGCCGGCGTCGCGGTGGCGCGCCGCAGCATCGCGTTCACGCGCAGCACGAGCTCGCGCAGGGCGAAGGGCTTCGCGAGGTAGTCGTCGGCGCCGTGCTCCAGGCCCTCGATGCGGTCGTCGACGCGGTCGAGCGCGGTGAGCATCAGGATGGGCAGATGCGGCGCCCTGGCTCGCGCCTCCCGGCAGAGCTCGTCGCCGCTCACGCCGGGCAGCATCCGGTCGAGGATGAGCACGTCGGGGATGCGCTCGCCCAGCGCCGCCCGCGCGCTGGCGCCGTCGCCGTGCCCGGCCACGCGGTATCCCGCTTGGCGGAGGTAGTCGCCGACGACGGCGAGCACGGTGGGGTCGTCCTCGACGACGAGCACGCGGGGCTGACGGGCTGTGACCATGGCGTCGAGTCTCCCTCCGCGAAGCATGTGCCGAAAGAGTTCTTACAGCACTGAAATGGTCGATACCTGTGCCACGGCGCGTTGTTACGTTCGATTCCGCTGCGGCGTCCGCCCGGCATTCACGAACACGTAAGGCAGAACCCATGCGCAAGCCTCTCCTCATCGCCGCGACCGTCGTCGCTCTGACCGCCGGCCTCACCGCGTGCACGGCCGCGTCCGACGCGGACACCTCCTCTGCGCCGTCCGCCTCCTCCTCCGCCTCGTCGGTGGCGTCGACCGACGACCGCACGGGCAGCTTCTCGGGCCTCAACGAGATGAAGGTCGCGGGCACCGTGACCTTCGAGGGCGGAAAGCTGGAGCTCGCGGGCTTCTCGTCGTCCGAGGGTCCCGACCTGCACGTCTACCTGGCCAACGGGACGGACGAGGCCGCTGTCACGGCGGGCAAGGAGATCGCCGCCGTCTCGTACGACAAGGCCACGCAGTCGTTCGACCTGAAGGGCATCGACACGACCGGGTACACGGACGTCGTCATCCACTGCGACAAGGCGAAGGCGGTCTTCGGCGCCGCTGCGCTCTCCTGACCATGCGGAGGAATCCCGCACCCCTCGTCGCGTCGATCGTGGTCGGCGCGGCGAGGGTGGCCCTCGGGCTGCTGTGGCTGATCCCGGAGGGGCTGTTCAAGCTCCACGCCGGCTTCGGTTCCGCAGACATCCTGATCGTGGCGAAGGCCGGCGAGAACAACGTCCGGGTGCCGGAATACTTCGACGTCTTCGCGCAGGCCACGCTGGCGCGGGCCCCGGAGCTGTTCGGCTTCGGCATCCCCCTGCTGGAGGTGGGCCTCGGCGTCGCCCTCGTGCTCGGCGTCCTCACCCGGCCTGCTGCGCTGATGTCGGTCCTCACCCTGCTGCTGTACTGGTCCTCCGACCAGCTGACCTGGGAGTACCCGCTGATGGCGGCCCTCAGCGTCGTCGTCGTCGCGTGGCCCGCGCAGGCGCGCACGTTCTCGGTGACGCGCCTGGTGGAGCGGTTCAGTCCGGCCGTCAGGCGGATCCCCGTCGCCGCCAGAACCTGGCTCTGAGGCCTGGCTCTGAGGCCTGGCTCTGAGGCGGGCGTGGGTTGTGCCGCGACGGCGACGGCGTACCGTCGCGGCATGCCCACCTACACCGCCACCCGCCCGCTCGACGGCGACGCCGACGAGTACTTCGACTACGTCTCCGATCCGGAGAACCTCCCCGCGTACTTCCCGCGCGTGACGGCCGCTCACGAGCTGCCCGACGGCAAGGTGGAGACGACCGCGCACGTCGACGCCGACCGCGACGGCAGCGACGAGACCGTCACCAGCGAAGCGGCGTTCGACGTCGATCGCGCCGCCCGCGAGGTGCGCTGGTCGGCGCCGGGCCCGCACGACTATCACGGCTCGTTGCGGCTCACCGACGACGGTGTGGAGCTCAGCATCCACACCACGCACGAGTTCGACGGGATGCAGCAGGCCCTCGACGGCTCGCTGGCGAAGATCGCCGAGAACCTGCGCGCCCAGGCCTGACCGCCGGCGGGCCGGGATGTTCGACGGATTCGACGTCGACGACATCGACGTCGGCGAGGCGCGCCTGCACGTCCGGCACGGCGGTGACGGCCCGCCGCTCGTGCTGCTGCACGGCCACCCGCGGACCGGGGCGACCTGGCACCGCGTCGCGCCGCTCCTCGCCGGGAGCGACCGGACCGTCGTCGTCCCCGACCTGCGCGGTTACGGCCGCTCGACCGCACCCGCGCCGCGGCCCGACCACGCGCAGGCGTCGAAGCGCGCGATGGCGGGCGACATCCTGACCCTGATGCAGCGGCTGGGTCACGACCGGTTCGACCTGGTCGGCCACGACCGCGGCAGCTACGCGGCCTTCCGCCTGGCGATGGACCACCCCGCCGCTGTGCGCCGGGTGGCGCTGCTCGACAGCATCCCGATCGTCGAGCACCTCGACCGGATGACCCCGGAGTTCGCCACCGCCTGGTACCACTGGTTCTTCTTCGCGCAGCCCGGGACGCCGGAGCGCGTCATCGGCGCCGACCCGGACGCCTGGTACGGCGGCGACCCGGAGGCGATGGGCCGGGAGAACTTCGCGGAGCGGCGGGAGGCGGTGCACCGGCCCGAGGTGGTGCGCGCGATGCTGGAGGACTACCGCGCCGGGCTCACGGTCGATCGGGCCGACGAGGAGGCCGATCGCGCCGCCGGGCGCCGGCTCACGATGCCGCTGCTCGTGCTGTGGTCGCTGCGCGACGACCTTGAGCAGCTGTTCGGCGACCCCGTTGCGATCTGGCGGCCGTGGGCGGTCGACGTGCGCGGGCACGGCATCCGGTCGGGCCACCATGTCGCCGAAGAGGCGCCGGAGGAGCTCGCGGGCGCGCTGCGGGAGTTCTTCGCCTGATGCCCCGGGAGCGCGGGCCGCGGGCCGGACGCGCGCCGGCTCAGGCGAGCCGGCGGTAGAGCCGGTTGCCGAGGGCCGCGAGCACGAACCCGGTCGCCACGATCGCGGCGACGCCGCCCGCGTACGCGATGAACAGGTGCTCCGTGCGCGACTGCGCCGAGAAGTAGGTGACCAGCAGCGCGACGATGGAGCCCGCGGCACAGACGCCGCCGATCGCCACCAGCGGCCACAGCGTGGTGCGCACGGGAGGCTCGGCGCCCGGCAGGCGCAGGCCGGCCAGCACCATCCCGGCGACGCAGCCCCAGAACGCGACGACGAGCATCCCGGCCACCACGTCGCTCGGCCGGTGCCACTGCTCCACCAGGGTGGAGGCGCCCGCCGCGATCGCGAACAGGGAGCCGACCACCGCCGCCAGCGGACGGTAGCGCGGCGCCGAGAGCAGGAAGACCACGAGCGCGGCGGAGGCGGCCACCGCCGTGTGACCGGACGGGAGCGAGTTGGCGAGGCCCACGTCCACGCCCTTCTCCGGACGGGACAGCACCGTGTACTTGAGCACCTGCGTGCTCACATTGGCGGCGACCGCGGCCCCGACGGCGACGACGAACACCAGCCAGTTGCGCCGCACCAGCACGATGAGGAGCGCGACCACCGCCCCGATGATCACCGAGGCGACCGGAAGCGCGTCGAGGAAACTGTGCGCGAACTCGATCACGCTGCCCTTCCACGCGTCCGCCCCGGCGAAGGCGCGCTCGTCGATCACCTGCCCGATGTAGCTGCGGACGAAGACGAGGTAGACGGCGACGAACAGAGCTGCCGACACGAGAGCTCCCCAGAGGAAGGGGAGTGCACGGAGGCTCGATCGCATAGTCCTTCAACCCTTCCACACACCGCTACGAGAAATCCGGACGAACGCCGAATGCAGGTATAACTCCCCTGGTCCGAGGGGTGCCGCGGGCGGTAGACCGGGCCCATGGCCACCATCACGAACACCATCGACATCGCCGCTCCGCCGCACGAGGTGTACCTCGCGCTGCGGGCGCTCGACGCCTACCTGGCGTGGCTGCACCGGTCGGTCGTCTACCGCGGCACGCGCCTGCGCGCGCCGGACCGGTCCGGGGCAGCCGCCTACGAGGACTCCACCACGGTCGGCAGGATGCGCGGGTCGCTCGTCGACGACGTGCCGGACCACGCGCTCCGGTTCCACCAGGCGAAGCCGTCCGGACGGGTCGACGCCGCCATCCGCTACGACCTGGCCGACCAGGACGGACGCACCCGGGTCGTGCGGGTCGGCGAGCTCACCACGCACGGGGTGTTCCGCGCCGTGCAGCCGGTCCTCGTCCGGATGGCAGCGGCGGAGAGCAGGCGGACGCTGCGGGCGCTCAAGGAGCACGCCGAGGGCCGACGCTGAGGCGGGGAGACGCCGGTCAGCCGACGAACGCGACCGGCTGCTCGACCCGCGCCAGGCGCTCCCGCATCACCGCGACGGCCTCCGGGTTGCTGTCGACGAGGAGGAAGCGGCGGCCGAGCGCGGCCGCGACGGCACCGGTCGTGCCGCTGCCCGCGAAGAAGTCGAGCACCCAGTCGCCCTCCCTGCTCGACGCCTGCACGATGCGCCGCAGCACGCCCTCCGGCTTCTGGGTGGGGTAGCCGGTCTTCTCGCGGCCGGTGGGCGACACGATGGTGTGCCACCACACGTCCGTCGGCAGCTTGCCCAGCTGCGCCTTCTCCGGGGTCACCAGACCGGGCGCCATGTACGGCTCCCGCTCCACCGCGGCCGAGTCGAAGTGATAGGCGGACGGGTCCTTCACGTAGACGAGGATCGTGTCGTGCTTGGCCGGCCAGCGGTTCTTCGGCTTCGCCCCGTAGTCGTACGCCCAGATGATCTCGTTCAGGAACGACTCCCGGCCGAACAGCGCATCCAGCAGCACCTTCGCATAGTGCGACTCGCGGTAGTCGAGGTGCAGGTACAGCGTCCCGTCGTCGGCGAGCACCCGCCACGCCTCGATCAGCCGCGGCTCCAGGAAGCCCCAGTAGTCCTCGAACCGGTCGTCGTAGCGCAGCAGGTCGCCCTTGATGCGCTCGTACGACCGCCCCTTGAACCCGATCACGCTGCCTGCGCCGCCCTCCGAGCGCACCGAGGTGAGCGTCTGCCGGGACTGCGGGCGCCCGGTGTTGAACGGCGGGTCGAGGTAGATGAGCCGGAAGGATGCGTCCGGCAGCGCCGCGAGCACCTCCAGGTTGTCGCCCTGCGCGACCGTGCTCGGCCCGTCCGGGCGCCACAGCGGGGAGGCGGCGGGGACGGGCTGCGACATGCGACCATTCTCGCAGCGGGAGAATGGACCCGTGCACAATCTCGGCCTACTCTTCGACGTCGACGGACCCATCGCGAGTCCGGTGACGCGCACCATCGCCATCCGCAGCATCGTCACCGACCTGGTCGCCATGGCGGCCGCCGGTGTCCCGATCGCGTTCATCACCGGCCGCTCCGGCGACTTCATCCGCCACCAGGTGGTCGCGCCGCTGTGCGACGCCGGGCTCGGCGACGCCCTCGACCAGCACGGCGCACGCATGTTCGGCGTCTTCGAGAAGGGCGGCGCGTGGGCGCCGATCACCGGGGACGGGATGGGCGAGGTCACGGTCGACGAGTCGGTCGCGTTCTCGGCCGAGGCGGTGGACGCGGTGCGCTCGCTCGTGCGGGACCGCTTCGCCGACACGATGTTCTTCGACGAGACCAAGCGCGCGATGATCTCGGTCGAGCAGCGCACCGACGTGGACGGCGACACCTACGGCGAGGCGCAGTCGCGCTTCCAGGATGCGGCCTTCGAGGTGCTCTCCGGCCTCGGCGTCGGCCTGCGCTACGGCGAGCGCGTCGCCGCCGACGCGAGCGGCGCCGTCCCGTTCCGGATCGACCCGACGATCATCTCCACCGACATCGAGTCGGTGCTCCTCGACAAGGACCGCGGCGCGCAGCGGGCGTTCGACTACTTCGCCGCCCGCGGCCCGCTCCCGACCCGCTGGCGCTCGGTCGGCGACTCGCGCAGCGACTACAAGATGGCCGACTTCGTGCACGACGCCGGGTACGAGGTGGCGCACGTGGATGTGCGGCCCTCCGACGGGGTACTGGAGCGGCCGTACCAGGTGATCACGATCGGGGACGCCATCCACGACGACGCGGGCGCCGAGTTCCTGGCGCACTGGCGGCGGGAGCTGGGATTGGACGAGGCGGCCGATCGGGTCTGATCGGTCTTTTTGACCCATTTGGTACGATAGGGCGCATGACGGACCTGCTGTCGGTGTCGGAAGCGAAGCAGCACCTCGGTGCGCTCGTCGACCGCGCCCACTTCCACCACGAGACGGTCTCCTTGACGCGGCGGGGCCGCCGGGTGGCCGTTCTGGTCGATGCGGACGACTTCGACCGGCTGCTCGAACGTCTCGAAGACCTGGAGGACGCGGAGGCGGCCGAGGCCGCGCGGCGCGAGATGGCCGAGACCGGCGCGCAGCCCGTGCCGTGGGACGAGGTCAAGGCGGAACTCGGCCTCACGTGACCTACCGGATCGAGCTCGCCCCGGCCGCCGCACGCGGCCTCCGCAAACTCGACGCGCCCGCACGCCGCCGCATCCAGGCCGCACTGGAGCTCCTGGCCGAGACTCCACGCCCGCCTGCGGCCAAGAAGCTCGTCGGTGCGGGCGGCTCGTGGCGCGTCCGGGTCGGCGACTACCGTATCCTGTACGACATCCACGACGACCGGCTGCTGATCCTCGTGCTGCAGGCCGGCCACCGCCGCGAGATCTACCGCTACCTGGGCTGACCTCACTCCTCGGTGAGGGCCTCCTGCGCCTCCTTCGGCAGCTTGCGGACCTTCGCGCGGCGCTTGCGGCGGTCCGGGATCATGGACCGCATCTCCTCCAGGCGGCCGAAGCAGAGCAGACGGTCGCCCGCCTCCAGCACCACACCGCTGCGCGGGTTCGGGATGACGGAGGTGCCGCGGTGCAGCGTCAGCGCCGTGATGTCGCGCTCCCACAGGCCGGAGTCGCGCAGCGTCTTGCCGACGATGTCGGCGTTGGAGTGCACCAGCAGCTCGGCCACGCCGTAGCCGGTGGAGACGCTCAGCCGCTGGCGGACGTCGATCTCGGGGAACGCCACCTGGTTGTCGATGAAGTCGATGATCGCGCCGGCGACATCCAGCCCGGTCGCCCGCTCGATACCCTCCAGCCCCGGCGACGAGTTGACCTCCATCACCAGCGGGCCGTCCTTGCCCTCCAGCATGTCGACGCCCGCCACGCGGAGGCCCATGATCTGGGCCGACCGCACCGCGGCCTCCTCGAACTCGGGCGACAGCGCCACCTTCTCGACCGTGCCGCCGCGGTGCACGTTGGAGCGGAACTCGTCCCCGCTCGCCACGCGCCGCATCGCCGCGACCACCCGGTCGCCGACCACGAGGGCGCGGATGTCGCGGCCGCGACTCTCGGCGATGAAGCTTTGGATGAGGACGTTCTGCTTCGTCGAGTGCAGCGTCTCGATGATCGACTCCGCGATCTTCGCCTCGGGCGCCAGGATGACGCCGATGCCCTGCGTGCCCTCCAGCAGCTTGATCACGACCGGGGCCCCGCCGACCCGCTCGATGGCCATGCGCACGTCGGCACGGCTGTTCACGAACGCCGTGCGCGGCATCCCGATGCCGTGGCGGGAGAGGATCTGGGTCGCCCGCAGCTTGTCGCGGGAGTTCGTGATGCCGTTCGCGGTGTTCGGCGTGTACACGTCCATCTGCTCGAACTGCCGCACCACCGCCGTGCCGTAGTAGGTGATCGAGTTGCCGATGCGCGGCAGGATGGCGTCGTAGTCGGAGAGCAGCTTCCCCCGGTACTGCAGGTCGGGCTCGTCGCCGGAGAGGTCGATCGCGAACCGCAGCGTGTTGAGCACCTTGGCCGTGTGGCCGCGCTGTTCGGCCGCCGTGCGGAGCCGCTGCGTCGAGTACGCGTGCGGGGCGCGCGAGAGGATGGCGAGTTTCACGGGGGTGCTCCTGCGAAGATGGGGGAATGGCCGACACCCATCTAAACACCGACACGGTCGGCTGGCGCGAGTGGGTGAGCCTGCCGGGCATCGGTGTTCCCTGGATCAAGGTCAAAGTCGACACCGGGGCGCGCAGCTCGTCCCTGCACGCGTTCGACATCGAGGAGCTCCCGGGCGACCGGGTGCGGTTCCGGGTGCAGCCGTGGCAGGACTCCGACCGGGACGCGGTCACGGCCGAGTGCGCCGTGCACGACCGCCGCGTGGTGCGCAGCTCGTCCGGTCACACGGAGGAGCGGATCGTCGTGCTGCTCGACCTGGTGATCGGGGGGCGCGCGGTGAGCGCCGAGACGACCCTCACCAACCGCGACCAGATGGGGTTCCGGATGCTGGTCGGGCGTGAGGCGCTCCGCCAGGGCTTCGTGGTCGACCCGGCGCGCTCGTTCGTGGGCGGCCGTGCGCCGCGCGAGGTCCGGCGCCGCAACCGCGGGCGCGAGGTCGCCGGCTAGCGTTCTCCCCTCGGCACGGTGCTCGCGCGCACGTGCGCGCGCTCGCCCTGCGCGCCGAACAGGGAGAGGAGCTCGACGGCACCGCCGTCCGCGGTCCCGAACCAGTGCGCGACGCGCGTGTCGAACTCGGCGGCCTCCCCCGGCTCCAGCACGGTCTCGGTGTCGCCGAGGACGAGCCGCAGCCGTCCGCTGAGCACGTAGAGCCACTCGTAGCCCTCGTGGGTGCGGGGGCTCGGCGCAGTCCGTTCGCCCGGCGGAAGGACCATCTTGTACGCCTGGAGGCCCGACGCGTGACGGGTGAGCGGGAGCATCGTCATCCCGTTGCGGCGGATCGGGCGCGACCGCACGCGCGGGTCCGGCACGCCGGGCGGCCGCACCAGCTCGTCGAGGGTGGTGCCGTACACGCGTGCGAGCGGGAGCAGCAGTTCGAGGGTGGAGCGGCGGTTGCCGGATTCGAGGCGGCTCACGGTGCTCGCCGAGATCCCGGTGGCCTCCTCGACCTGGGCGAGGGTGAGGCCGCGCTCGCGGCGGAGCTGCCGCAGGCGCTCCCCCGCGGCGGCGATGGCGTCGTCGGTGTCCATGACGCCATTTTGCCATTCCGGCAAGACGGTTTGCTGTACGCATGAGCGCGCCGCAGACTCCCGGTATGACGGATGAGTACGACGAACGAGTGGATGCCGTGGTGATCGGGGGCGGCGCCGCCGGCCTCAACGGGGCCCTGATGCTGGCGCGGTCGAAGCGCGCGGTCGTGGTGGTCGACGCCGGCGCGCCGCGCAACGCGCCCGCGGAGGCGGTGCACGGCCTCCTGGCGCGCGACGGAACGCCGCCGGCCGAGCTGCTCCGCGCCGGGCGCGAGGAGGTGCTCCGCTACGGGGGCCGCATCCTCGACGGGGAGGTCGCCGACGCGGCGGTCGCGGAGGGCGGCTTCGCGGTGACGCTCACGAGCGGCCGCGTGCTGTCGGCGCGCCGGCTGCTCCTGGCGACGGGCCTCGTGGATGTGCTCCCCGACATCCCGGGTCTCGCCGCGCACTGGGGCCACGACCTCGTGCACTGCCCGTACTGCCACGGCTGGGAGGTGCGCGACCGGCCCATCGGCATCCTCGCCACGAGCACCGCTTCGGTGCACCAGGCGCTGCTGTTCCGCCAACTGTCCGACGACGTGGTCTACCTGGAGAACGGCCACCGGCTCGACGCGGATGCGCGGGACCGCCTGGCGGCCATCGACGTCCCCCTCGTGGAGGGTCGCGTGACGGCCGTCGAGTCCGACTCGGGACGCATCTCCGGCGCGCGCCTGGACGACGGTCGTCTCGTGGCCCGGGAGGTGCTGGCCGTGGCGACGCGGGTGGAGGCGCGCGTCGCCGGATTCCGGTCGCTGGGCGTGCGGGTCGACGACCTCCCCGGCGGGACGGGGACGACCGTCCACGCCGACGAGTTCGGCCGGACCGGCGTGCCGGGCGTCTGGGCGGCGGGCAACGTCTCCTCCGCGATGGCGCAGGTCGGCGCCGCCGCGGCGGCGGGCGCCCTGGCGGGGGCGCAGATCAACGCGGACATCGCCGCGGAGGACGCCGACCGCGCCGTCGAGCGCAGGCGGTCGGCCGCCCGCGCCTAGCCGACCGGCAACGGCTGGTCCCGACACGACGCGTCGGCGTGCGACGTGACGGCGTGTCGGGACCAGCCGATGCCCGGGTCGATCAGCCCCGGCGGGGGCGGCGGCGCAGCAGGCTCAGGGCGAGGAGGAACGCCCCGCCGAGGGCGGCGAGCGCCGCCCACAGACCGGCGGCGAGCACGTCGGATCCCGTGGAGGCGAGGCCCGCGGCCGGCGGGTCGAGCACGGTCGCGCAGGAGGCAGACGGGTCGTCGCATCCGCCGGTGCCGGTGGACGGCGTCCACGGCCCGGGCGGCGTCACCACGGTCGCACGGTTGACCGTGTCGGTCGCCTTCACCAGCTTCGTGGTCACCACGATGGTGGCGGTCGCTCCTGCCGCGATCGCCGGGATCGTCCAGTGCAATCCGTCCGCTCCCGCCGTGGCCGCCGGCACGGCGCCGATGACCTGCAGGCCGTCCGGCATGACGTCGGCGACCTTCACGTTCGTGGCGTCGATCTCGCCGTCGTTGGTGACCCGGATCGTGTAGACGATGGTGTCGCCCACGCTCGCGGTCGGACGGTCCGCCTGCTTGGCGATGCTCAGGTGGCCGATCCGGAACGCGTTCGTCACGGTCACCGTCGCGGCCGACCCCGACGGGACCGTCACGGTGCCGTCGGCCGGGCTGTACGAGGTGGAGGTCGCGAGGCCCGCATCCGTCTCCTCGACCGCGCACGACGCACCGGCGAGGATGCCGTCGACCGTTGCCGTGTAGCCGTTCGCCTTCGACAGCACCTGGGTGGCGTCCGCTCCGAGGTCGATCGGGGTCGGCACGCCGTCGATCACCGCGGTGCAGGTGAGCTGCATGGTGAAGGGCCCGGCGCCGAAGCGCGCGACGCCGGGGCCGATGCGCTTCTTGTCGATCGTCACGGAGCCGGTGTCGAAGGTGTTCGTGATGGTCACCTCGGCCGGGCTCCCGGCGGGCACCGTGACACCGGAGGCCGGGGCGATCGCGACGGAGGTCGCACCGCCCGTCACGGTCTCGGTGACGTCGCAGTGCGCACCCTGGATGAGGCCCGTCACGGTGGCCCGGTAGCCGTTCGCCTGGTCGAGCACGACCGTCCCACCGTCGGGCAGCGGGATGGTGAGCGTCTGCCCGTCCTTCTGCCAGGTGCAGACGAGCTGGGCGGTGAACGGGCCGTCGCCGTAGCGCGCGGAACCCGCTCCCGTACGCACCTTGGCGATGTCGACCGAGCCGGCGGAGAACGTGTTGGTCACGTCCACCGCGACGGCCGCGACGGTGCCGTCGGCGTTGCCCGGGATGACGACGGTCGGGGTGTCGACGGTGGTGCCGGTGGCGCCGCCGTTCGCGGTCTCGACGACCGAGCACGACGTCCCGGCCGGGAAGACGCCGGGCACGGTGAGGGTCTGCCCGCCGACGATGGTCAGGTCGCCGTCGAACAGCGTCTGGTCGTCGGCGTAGACGCACTGCACGTGCAGGGTGAACGGTCCGTCGCCGTAGCCGGCCGCGGCGTCGCCGTCGACCGTCTTGGTGACCGCGAGCGTTCCCGCGGCGTAGTGGTTCGTCACCACGGCGGTGTCGTCGCCGGTCAGCGTCACGACGGCCTGCGCGCCCGCCGCCTCGGCGGCCCCGTCGACCGCGATGCCCACGTGGTTCGGCGCGGTCGCGGCCCCGTCGGCGTCGGTCTCGGTGACCGTGCAGGCGGCGCCGAGCGGCAGGTCCGCGATGGTGCGGCTCTCGCCGTCGGCCAGCGTGAAGGCCGCGTCTCCGCTCGCGAGCGGGATCGCCGTGCCGAGGGCCGACTCGCAGGTGACCGTGAAGCCGAACGGACCGAACGTGCCGGTGGTCGCGGCGGTGTCGACGTGCTTGGTGACCGTCAGGGACGTCACCGCGTAGTCGTTGACGATGGAGACCTGCTGGCTCGCCGGGACCGGCTGCGCCGCATCCCCGGCGGCGATGGTCACCGCGGAGGGCGTGACCGTCCGCGTCGACTCGCCGTAGGAGCCCTTCGCCCCGTGCTCGACCGTCTGGCAGACGGCGCCCGTCGGGATGCCGTCGATCCGGGCGGTGTAGTCGCCCGCGGCCGACAACGTCAGCGACTTCTTGGCGCCGAGGTCGACCGCGACGCCGTCGATCGTGCAGGACACGTCGGCGACGAAGCTGGTCGGCGCGTACTGCTGCGCCGGCCCGGTGACCGTCTTGGTGACCTGCAGCGGGCCGCCGGTCAGGATGACGCCGGCCTTGATCGGCTCCTGCGGCCCCGCGGGCTGCGAGCCCGACGCGTACGTCGGGTAGAAGCCGAACGAGTTCCAGGCACGCACGCCGGAGACGGGCGCGGTGACCGGAGCACGGCCGTCGCCGGCGGCGGTGGTCGGGATGTTCGTGGTGCTGTAGGTGATCTTGACCGACGCGCCGGCCGGCAGGACGCCTCCCGCAGTCTTGCTGAAGTCGAACACCATCTTCACCGCGGTCACATCGGCTGCGGAGACGGTCGAGCCGACCGCCGAGGAGGGCACCCATGATCCGGCCGGGCAGCTGCCGCCCGGCGTGATCTCCTTCACGCACGGGGTCGCCGAGGTGGTGACGAACCACGACATGGCCGAGCCGGCCGCCTCCGCCGACGGCAGGTAGGCGATGTCGCCGTTGAAGCGCGGCGCGTACACCGAGCCGCGCGGCGACGCGTCGACCACGCCGACGTCGCCGTTGCGCGGGAAGACGTCCACCGCGGTGAGCGCCAACGCCGCGACGTTGCCACCGTTCGTCATCTCGAGCTTCCAGGAGTCGGTGTGGCCGATGCCGCTGACCGCGGCGCACGGGTAGCGGTAGTAGCCGTCGGCGTCCGCCGTGCAGGGCACGGACGCGTTGGCGACGTTCTGCGCCTCAGCCGTGTCGGACCGCACGCCCTTGGAGGCGGTGAACGATCCCTGCGAGAGGGTCGTGACGACGTTGCTCGTGGTGCAGGTGCCCGCCGTCATCGTCACGGCCCGGCCGTTGCCCGGGTTGAGCGCGGTGCAGCCGTTCGCATCCAGCGCACGGTCGGTCTTCACGCCGAAGGTGTTGACCGCGGTCGTGGCGGGCGACAGGCCCGGCTTGATCTGCAGCGCGAGGGTGATGCTGTACGTCTCGCCCGGGGCGAGCGCCGAGCCCGCCGGCCAGGCGAAGCGGATGCTCTTCGAGGCCGCGTCGTACGTGCGCGTCACCGATGCGGCGTCGACGGGGAGCGTCCCTCCGCTCGACGTGCTGTACGACGGCACGTTGGTCGGGACGAAGAGCAGCGAGCCGTCCGCCGGGAGCGTGTCGGTGACGACCGGGTTCGGCAGGATGCCGGTCCCGGTGTTCTTGAAGCGCAGCGTCCAGTTCACCTCGCGCCCCGAGGCCGCCTGTCCGGGGCTGGTCTTCTCGACCGCCAGGGTGGCGGAGCCGGGCTGAACCGTGAAGGTGGCGGAGGCGTTCGCCTGCGGTGCCACGACGGTGTTGTACGAGGCATCGGCGAGGACGATGTCCGTGATCTTCCCGGCCGCCGTCTCGCCCGGCATGGGCGCGGTGACGGCGGTGGAGGTCACCGGTCCTGAGCCGTCGCGCAGCGTCTTGCGCAGCGAGACGTTCAGGGTGACGTTGTTCCCGGTGCCGCTGGCGGCGAACGACGTCCCGTCGGCCTTGGTGAACGTGAAGCGCAGGCCGGTCACATCGGCCGCCGCGATCCCGGCGGGCAGAGCCGCCGCGGTCATCGTGGTGGGCGTGCCGGTCGTCCACGTCGCCTGCGCGCCGAGGCCGGTGCGCGCATCCACCTGGACGCGGTCGGCGCCGGTGGGCGGTGTCGGCTGGGTGAAGGACTTCAGCGTGAACGCGTTCCAGAAGGTGGTGGCCGAGTCCTCGATCACCAGCACCTTCGGCGCGAGGGTCCCGGCCGAGCGCGCCTGGAGGGCGACCTTGATGGGGTCGGTCGGCGCCGCCTGGAGGGTGTTCGCCGGCGTGAACGTCTTCGCCGTCGTCACCTGGAGGTTGCCGTTGGCCAGCGCGACGGACGCGCTGGTGGTGTCCGCCGCGACCGCGTCCGGGTAGACGTCGTCGTGGAGCGTGCCGGTCGCGGTGTTCGTGAGCGTGCCGGGCACCGGTGCGACACCCGTGGTGCGGCCGGTCTTGCGCAGCTGCGTGTTGAGCGTGACGGTGACCTGCTGACCGGGTGCGATGGTGCCGCCGGTGCCGACGGTCCCCTGGGCGTCGGAGCCGCGGAACATCGCGCTCACCCCGACGACGTCGGCGAGCGAGGCCGGCGTGAGCTGCTGCGCCTGGTCCAGCGTGACGGTCTGCACGGTGAGCGTGCCGTCCGCGGCGCGGTGCAGCAGCGAGACGGAGCTCTCGCCCGACCGGACGCCCGCCGCCTGCGTCGTGTTGATCGCGATCTTCGTCAGGTTGAGCCGCTCGAACGGGTTCGACGTCGCGTCGTAGGCGCCGAAGTCGCACACGTCCGCCGTGTTGGCGTTGAGGCAGGCGATGGGGTCGTTGAGGCGCAGCTGCCAGGTGTTGCTGGGCGACGTGTTCTTGATCGTCTCGGTGTAGATCGTCGTCGGGTAGGCGGTGTCGGGCACATCCGGCTGCGGGATGACCATCGTCGTCGGCGCGGCGGTCTTGGTGATCTTCGTGGTCAGCGTCGGGTCGACGATGAGCGCGTGGTCGTCCGCGAGGAGCGTGTGGCTGTCCCCGGCGGCCGGGATGCCGGTGACGGCGACCTGGTTGTCGACGGCGCCCGGCGTGCCCATGTTGTAGGTGCGCGTCCCGGTCACCCAGTCCGTCGGGGTGCTCCCGCGCACGCTATTGCGCAGCTGGAGGTCGAGGTGGATGGTCCGTGCGTTCGGGTCGGCACCGGGGAAGGCGCCGACGGCGGCGCTCGCGACGCCGGAGCCGACTGCCGGGGCGGTCGGGTCGCCGGTCGCGTTGATGGTCGTCTGACGGGTCGGGCTCTCCACGAAGGTCAGGCGCACGCCCTGCGTCGACGCCCTCTCGGCCGTGGTGAGCGGGTACCCGGCGAAGGCGCCGTCGCACGATCCCGCGGTCGGGCAGGCCTTCGCCGTGATGTCGTTCCACGTGGTCCCGTCGAACAGCTCGACCTTGGACACCGCATCCCACCGGATGAGCGGGTCGTAGGTGGCGCCGTTGGTCGGGGTCGGCGTGATCGGGTCGATGCGCACCAGGTCGAACGCCTGGAAGACGCTGCCGGAGACCGGCGACGGGGTCGCAGCATCCTGCACCACCATCGACCGGGTGCCGGTCAGCTGCGTGCCCCAGCCCAGCGTCACGCCGGTGACGGCGCGCGACTGCGCCTGCAGCGCCGCGCCGTCCGCGTCCCACTTCTTGCTTGCGGTGAGGCCGCCGTCGTCCGGACCGCCCGTGGTGGCCTGGATGCTGACGGTGCCGCACGCGGTGGCCGGGTCGCTGACGATCGTCGTGCCGCCGTTGACCGTTCCCTCCGCGGTGGTGACCGCGCAGTTCTCGTAGGCGGTCGCCGCCGGGTACGTGCCGGGGTTGGTCGCGCCGGACTTGTCGCGCAGCTCGCCGCGCGCGACGAACGTGATGGCGGGCTTCACGTTGGTGGCCTGGCCGAATCCGCCGTCGTCGGCGAAGGTGAAGCGGAGCCCGCGCACGTCGGTGTGCGTGGTGCCCGCCGGCAGCTTGCTGTCGAGGACGCGCGAGTAGACGCCTGCCTTCGTCGTCGCGTCGTAGGTCTCCAGGGTCGACCAGTTCGTGCCGTCGGTGGTGTACTCGACCTTCAGCGTCGACCCCTCCGGCACCGAGGTCGGCGCGATCGCGGTCGCGTCGAACGCGTTCCAGTACGCCGAGGACGGGTTGTTCGGCTCGGTGATGACGATGGAGTCGGGCCGCACCGAGCTGGTGCCGGCCGGCGTCTGCGCCGACAGCTGCACGAGGCTGGAGCCGCCGGGCCGCAGCACGGCCGGCGACCCCGGCGAGACCGTCTTATGCAGCGCGATGAGCACCTCCGGGAAGTACACCTCCAGGTCGGCGCTCGCGGTGTCGGATCCGGTGCCCGCGGCGTTCGTGCCGGTCACGTCGACGGTGTTCGGGTAGGTGGTGAAGCCCGCGGCTACGGGGCCGGCGTCGAGCGTCGTCTTCACGTCGAAGGGGATGACGGCCGAGGCGCCCGTGGCGATCGTGCCGGTGTAGGTGATCTCGAAGCCGGTGATGCGTTGCCCGTTCGCCAGCGACGGCGTCGCCGGGAGGCCCGACGCGGTGTCGAACGGCGAATCCGCCGGGGCGGCGCCCGAGTCGACGAACCAGGTCACGTGCGCGGCGGTGGCGCCCTGCGGCCAGGCCGCCGAGCCGGCGAAGCCGCCGAACAGGATCTTGTCGGAGAAGAAGGTGCCGCTTCCCGGCTCCCGCACGGTGAGCGTGTCGAGGGCGCCGGTGGAGGTGTTCCGCGCGGTCAGCGACGCGCGCGTCGTCTGGCCGGCCGGCAGCTGCGGGACGCTGAACGACTTGTCGGCCGAGACCGTGACGGTCAGCGGCGCGATGGTCTGCTGGGCGGAGGCCGGGGCCGCCTGGGCGTCGCCGCCCGCGGTGGTCACCGAGGCGCCCGCGACGTTCGTCCGGGTGCCGCCGGCGGCGATGCTCGAACCCGCGACCCGGTCGGTCGCGCGCTGGGCCAGGTCGATGGCGACCGATCCGGCGGCGCCGCCGGCCGCGATCGTCGTGCCCGTGCTGGAGCTGAAGACGAACCGCAGCCCGGTCACGTCGGCCGGGGCCACGCCGGACGGCAGCTCGGGGGTCGAGCCGGCGGGCCCGTCCGACCAGGTGCCGCCGGCGAGGGCGGACACCTGCACGGTATCGGCGCCCTCGGGGAAGACCACAGCGCCGAAGTCCGTGAAGTCGTAGAAGCGGAAGGTCGCGCCCGCCGCCGCCGGGTCGGCCGGCTCGGCGATCGTGAGGGCGGACGCCGGGATGTTCGACGTGTTGCGCACCTGCAGCGTGGCGGTCGAGCTCTCACCCGGCTGGAACTGGGTCGCGGAGGGCGTCCAGGTCTTCGCGACGGTCGCCGAGATCACGTCGGGGACGTGGATGCTGACCTCGTGCGCGGCCGTCACCGTCGCCGCGTTGGTCGCGGTGAAGGTGGCCGTGTTGGTCAGCGTCTGCCCGTCGTACGACTTCGCGACGGTGTCGGGAAGCTTCACCTGCACCTGCACGGTGCCGCCCGAGCCGGCGGCGAGTCCCGTGCTCGCCGGGGTGGTGTTGGGCACGGCGTCCTGGAAGGCGACCTTGACCGTGTTGCCCGACACGCTCGCGTTGAAGCTGCCCGCGCCGACGACGTTCGGCTGCCCCACGACGACCAGCGGTGCGGGGACCGGGTCGGTGATGGCGGCATCCACGCAGCCGGTGGTGGTGGACGAGCAGCCGAAGTTGATCGTGTAGAGGAACTGCTGGCCCGGCGCGATGACGGTGGCGTCCGCCGTCTTCGACAGGTTGAGGACGCCGGAGCCGAGGTCGTCCGCGCTGGCGGCCGGCGCACCGATCGCGAGCGAGCCGATCAGGGCGAGCACGACGCCCGCGGCGACGGTCGCCGAGGCGCGGAGAGTGGTGGTCTTTCGGGCAGCGAGGCGCGTTCGGGCGCGCGCCAACAGGCGTCGGGTAAGCACGTGTCCCCCAAGGGCACAGATCGGGTGGTAACGGCCTACCGCTCGGGCAGCGGTTCACCTGTATCGGGCAAGTGAAACGGTCGTTCTGTCCTTTCTATCGGGAGATCCATGTACATGCATACAGGCAGCCGGACCCCAGTTGTGGGGGTCTTGGGACGAACGTCCCAGATGGGAATCGGCTCAGGACAGCGCGCGGAACCGCGCGAGACCGGCCGCGAGCAACGCGCGCAGGTCGCCCCCGTCCGGACCGCTGGTCCAGCGGTCGAACGCCAACCGGAATGCGGCGACGGCCGCCTCGGCGGCGACCGCGGCCTCCTCCGGTTCGGCCCCGCGCGCGACGAGGGCGGCGGCTGCGGAGGTCGCGACGGTCGCCATCTTGAGCAGCTCGCGCTCCTGCAGGCTCGGGTTCGCCGCGATGACGGCCGCACGCCGCCGGGGGAAGCTCTCGTCGGGCCGGCTCTGCAGGAAGACGGCCGCGGCATCCAGGCCCGCGGCGGCCGCATCGAGCGGCGATGCGCCCTCCGGAGCGGCCGCGACCGCGTCGACGACGGTCTGCCGGAAGAGGTCGGAGCCGGCGAACAGCACCTCCCGCTTGTCGGCGAAGTGGCGGAAGAAGGTGCGCTCGGTCACACCGGCGCGCGCGGCGATGTCGGCGACGGTCGTCTGCTCGTACCCGGGGTCGAGGTAGAGGTCGAGCGCGGCGCTCGCGAGGCGTCCGCGCGCATCCGGCTCCCAGCGTCCCATACCTCGATCATAGTGATGACAGAGTCTGACATGAGTGCTACGCTGACGACAGTTTCTGACATCACGAGAGGAGAACGCCATGCGCGTCTTCATCACCGGAGCCTCCGGATGGATCGGCTCGGCCGTCGTCCGCGAGCTGCTGCCCGCGGGCCACGAACTCACAGGCCTCGCCCGGTCGGACGAATCCGCCGCCCGCCTCCGCGCCGCGGGTGTCGCCCCCATCCCGGGAGGCCTCGACGACCTCGACACCCTCCGGTCGGCCGCCGAGACGGCCGACGCCGTCATCCACCTCGGCTTCAAGCACGACTTCAGCGACTACGCCGCCTCCGGCCGCACCGAGCGCGCGGTCATCGAGACCTTCGGCGACGCCCTCGCGGGCACGGGCAAGCCGCTGCTGTTCGCCTCCGGGGTGGCGATGGCCGCTCCCAGCGGGGTGCTCACCGAGGAGGATGCGTCGCCCTTCTCCGGCCCGGACGCTCCCCGCGGCGGCGCGGAGCCGCTCGCGCTCGGGTTCGCCGACCGCGGCATCCAGCCGGTCGCGCTGCGCTTCTCCCCGACCGTGCACGGCGACGGCGACCACGGCTTCACCGCGGTGCTCGTCGACATCGCACGGCGCACCGGCGTCGCCGGGTACGTCGGCGACGGCGCCAACCGCTGGCCGGCGGTGCACCGCGACGACGCCGCACGGCTGGTCGCCCTCGCCCTGGAGAACCCGGGGGCGTCGCACGTGGTGCACGCCGTGGGCGAGGAGGGCGTCGCCGCCCGCGACATCGCTGAGGCGATCGGCCGCGGCGCCGGGGCGCCCGCCGCCTCCATCGCCCCGGACGACGTGGAGGCGCACTTCGGCTGGATCGGCGCGTTCTTCGGCCGCGACGTGCCCGCCTCGAGCGCGCTCACCCAGGAGCGGCTCGGCTGGACGCCGACCGGGCCGACCCTGCTGGACGACCTGGCCGACGGCCACTACTTCCGCCGCGCCGCCGCCTAGGTCGAGGCGCCGGGACCGGAGGGGGAGTCGCCCTTCGGCGGGTTCACCAGGACATCGTCGAAGGTCGCCTTCTCCTCCGGCGTGCGCTGATCCCAGCTGGGCCGTTTCGCCGCGTAGAAGATGATCGGCGGGAGCCCGAGCAGGATCACCACGAGCGCCACGATCGCCGGGTACGCCCATCCCGGAGCGCCCGCCGCGAAGCCCGCCGGCGGGACGAACCCGAGCAGGAACGCCGCGAGGCAGGCCAGGAAGCCGACGCCCGCGATGACGCCCATCGCGGGCGTGCGGTAGGTGCGCTTCACCTGCGGGTGCGTGCGGCGCAGCCGGATGGCCGCCGCGAACATCAGCATGTACATGATCAGGTACAGCGCCGCCGCCATGTCGACCAGCAGGATGAACGCGGTGTTGATGTTGGGCACGAAGATGAACAGCGACGCCAGCAGCGTCACCACGATGCCCTGAACGCTCAGGATGCCCACCTGCACACCGGCCTTGTTGCGCCGCTGCAGGAACGCCGGGAGGTAGCCCGACCGCGCCGCCGCGAGCAGACCGCGCGACGGGCCGGCGATCCAGGTGACGACGGAGGCGAAGGCGCCCAGCGCGATCAGCAGCGAGATCACCGGGGTCGCCCAGTCCATCCCCCAGGCGTCGAAGAACGTCTTGAACGCCAGGTTGATGCCCGTGGTCAGCCCCAGCTCCGACGACGGCACTGCCACGGCGATGGCGATGGTCGGGAAGATGAAGATGCCCAGGATGAGGATGGACGAGATCAGCACCGTCTTCGGGTAGCCCCGGCCCGGGTCCTTCAGGTCGTTGGCGTGCACCGCGTTCACCTCCATCCCCGCGTAGGCGAGCACGTTGGAGACGATCAGAACGATCGACGCGATGCCGGTGAACGGCGGGATGATCGCCGACGCCGTCAAGGGCGTCTCGCTGGCATGCCCCGTGCCGAGCCAGATCGCACCGAACAGGATGAGCAGCACGCCGGGGAAGATCGTCCCGGCGAGCCCCGACCACGACCCGACCTTGGCGAACAGGTTGCCGCCGCGGAGGGTGATGAACGTCGAGAACCAGTAGATGACCAGGATGACGATCGCGGTGTAGAAGCCCGAGTTCGCCAGGTTCGGATCGAGGAAGACGAACGCCAGCGACGCCGCGATGAACGCGATCTGGGTCGGATACCAGACCACGTTCTGCACCCACTGCAGCCAGATCGCCTGGAACCCCCAGCGCTCGCCGAACGCCATCCGCACCCAGGTGAAGACACCGCCCTTCCACCCGGTGGCGAGCTCGGCGGCCACCAGGGCCACCGGGATCAGGAAGAAGATCGCGGGGATGATGAACAGCGTGATCGACCCCAGACCGTAGCCGGCCATCGCGGGCAGGCTGCGCAGCGAGGCGACCGCGACGACGGTCAGCATGGCCAGCTGGGTCAGCGACATGAACTTCGTCGCCGTTGTGCCCGGCGCGCCGATCGCCGGCTTGTGCGGCACGGAGGCGAACGGATGCGGTTTGACGTGCTCGGGAGACGGTGCCGGCGTACCGTCGGCGCGGGTGTGCTGGGCCGCGGCTTTGCCGGGCTCGCGCGTTGCGGTCATTGTTCTCTCCGCTCAATCAGGGTCGGTCGGGGTTCTGCCGGGCGGGTCAGTGGGTGAAGGAGTGCACCTGGCCTTCGGTCGGCATGGCACCTTCGAGCGCATCCAGGTACTCGACGGCCTCCTGGATGTCGACGACGAGCGACTCGGCCAGGTTGCGGCTGAGCCCGTTGCGCACGACGATCCGCTGCACAGTCAGGTCGGTGAGGTTGTCGGGCATGGGGTAGGCCGGGATCAGCCAGCCCTTCAGCCGCAGCCGCTCGGACAGGTGGTAGAGGTTCCACTTGTCCGTGTGGCCCTTCTTCAGCTGCCAGGCGAACACGGGGATGTCGGAGCCGTCGTTCCACAGCTCGAAGGCGGGCATCCTGGCGATCTCCCCCGAGAGGTAGAGGGCCACATCCTGACAGGCCTTCTGCACCCGGTAGTAGCCGTCGAAGCCGAGCCGCAGGAACAGGTAGTACTGCAACAGCACCTGGGCGCCGGGGCGCGAGAAGTTGAGGGCGAAGGTCGGCATGTGGCCGCCGAGGTAAGTGACGTCGAAGACGAGGTCGTCGGGGAGGTCGTCCACGGTCCGCCACACCACCCAGCCGAGGCCCGGGTAGACGAGCCCGTACTTGTGCGCGGAGGTGCTGATGGAGACGACGCGCGGCACCCGGAAGTCCCACACCAGCTCCGGCTGCAGGAACGGGGCGATCATGCCGCCGGACGCGCCGTCGACGTGGATCTTGACGTCGAGGCCGGTCTCCTCCTGGATGCGGTCGAGCGCCTTCGAGATCTCGTCGACCGGCTCGTACATCCCGGTGTAGGTGACGCCCATGATGGCGACGACGCCGATCGTGTTCTCGTCGACGTACTTCTCCAGCTCGTAGCCGTCGAGCACCTTGTGGTCGTCGGTGATGGGCACGTAGCGCGGCTCGACATCCCAGTAGTTGCAGAACTTCTCCCAGCACACCTGCACCGCGCTGGACAGCACGAGGTTCGGCTTGTCGGTCGGCTTGCCCGCGGCCCGCCGTGCCTTCTGCCAGCGCCGCTTGAGGGCGAGGCCGCCGAGCATGCACGCCTCCGACGACCCGATCGTGGAGGTGCCGATCGCCTGCTCCGGGTCCGGTGCGTTCCACAGGCCCGCGATCATCTTCCAGCACCGGGTCTCGATGGCCGCCGTCTGCGGGTACTCATCCTTGTCGATCATGTTCTTGTCGGCGGACTCGGCGTACAGGCGGGCGGCGTGGTCGTCCATCCAGGTGCCGACGAACGTCGCCAGGTTGAGGCGGGCGTTGCCGTCGAGCATCGACTCGTCGTGGACGATCTGGTACGCCGTCTCGGGCAGCGACTCGTTGTCCGGGATGCGGTCGACCGGCAGGTCGCTGTTCTCGCCCGGCCGGGCGAAGATCGGGTTGAGCTGGGTCCGGTCGTTGATCCCGGTGTAGGCGGTCGCGGACGGCCGGTTCTCGGCGCTGCGTTCCTTCGTGTGTCCAGTGGGCATTCGCTTCACTCCTCAGACGGCGCGAGCGCTCTCGCGCAGTGGATGATTCCCCGTCGCCTGCCGGTCGCCGGTCAGAGCGGCCCGAGGCAGGCTCACGGTACGACCGCCGCTGCACGCTTGGCTAGACAGGATCCGAGGGGTCAGCTGCCGGAGCGCTTGAGCGTGCCGATGGTGCCGCCCTTGTCGTCGAGCACGGTCATCGTGTCGCCGGAGACGTTCCCGGTCGCGGCCTTGCCGAGCCAGGTGTCGACGCCCTGGCACGCCATCATCGTGGAGGCGATCGCCCCGAAGGTGATCTCGTTGCCGTCGATCTGCCCCTGGCCGCTGAGGTGGTTGCAGCCGTCGCTGCCCGAGAAGGTGCCGTCGTTCTCGATGTTCAGGTTCGGCTGGCCGGAGGCGGTCGAGCCCCACTCGCCGACGACCTTCGCGCCGCTCGGGGTGCCCGCGCACCCGGCCAGGAGCAGCACGGCGGCGAGCACGCCGACGGTGCGGTGGATGCGTCGCTGCTGCAGCATGGTCCCTCCCCGCTCTCGGGGGAAGGCTAGCGCCCGGGCCGCCGCGCGCGACAGGGGTCAGTCGGCGGGCGCGAGGGCCTCGTCCACGACGGCCAGCAGCTCGGGCCGGGCCAGGATGCGGAAGTGGCCGCCCACATCCAGCTCGATGTTCTTCGCGCCCTCCAGGCGGCTGCCGCCGGGGACGTGCGGGTCGAACCAGCCCCAGACCGACACGATCTGCGCGTTCACGGCCCGGCTGAGCGCGAGCCGCAGCAGCCCGGGCGCCGACGGCAGGAGCGCACGCACGGCCGGGAGCGGGATGAGCGCGGCGAGCGCGGAACCGGCGTACGGCGTGGCGACCGTGACCGCGCTGCGGATGCGCGGGCCGGTGTCCGGCATCCCCATCAGGTACTTGGCGACCAGGCCGCCCTTGCTGTGGGCGACGATGACGACGCCGGTGAGGTCGTGCTCCTCCAGGTGTGCGCGGACCAGGGCCGCAGCCTCCGGGACCGAGATGCGATTGTCGCCGAGGCCCGTGACGACATGCACGGGGTGGCCGTTGCCGTGGATGTGCTCCGCGAGCGGGCGCAGGAACCGCCACGTCTCGAAGATGCCGGGCAGCAGCACGACGGGCGCGCGGTCGCCGGCGCCGGCGATGAGCGCGTCGGGCGTGCTGCGGTCGAAGAGAGCCCGCAGCTGGTGCCGGCCGGCGTAGAGGTAGTCGAGCAGGACCACCCCCGCCCGCCGCAGCAGGGTGCGCCTCATCGGGGGACTCTCGCGACCTCGGCGATCAGCGAGGCGGTGCGCCAGGGCGCGCCGTGCATGACCAGGTGGGCGACGCCCGGCACGCGGGCGGCCCGGCCGCCGGAGCGCTCCGCGAGCCGGTCGACCCACGCGTCGCGGGCGATCGGGTCGCGCGCGCCGCGCACGACGACGAGCGGGACGTCGACGCGCTCCACCTCGTCCTCGGTGCGGAACCCCAGCATGGTCGGCAGCGTAGCCAGGTACCAGGCGAGTCCGCAGTGCAGGTAGTCGCCGACGACGATGCGGTTGCCCCGGGCATCCTCCCGCAGGATGTCGAGCCCGAGCAGCACGCCGGCCCTCAGGGCGTTGCGGTCCTCCGGGGCCATCACGGGACCGAGCAGGGCGAGCCCGGCGACCAGGTCCGGACGCCGCGCGGCGAGGCAGACGGCCACCTGGGTGCCCATGGAGTGGCCGACGACGACCGCGCCCGCGATCCCGAGCTCATCCAGCGCCGTGGCGACGGCGTCGGCGAAGTCCTCGATGCTGAGTGGATGCGACGGCCGCTGGGGCTTCGCCTTGCCGAAGCCGGGCAGGTCGACCGCGACGACCCGCCCCTCCTCGGCGAGCGCCGGGACGAGCCGCTCGAAGTACCGGGAGCTGACGCCGATCCCGTGCACCAGCACGAAGGTGGGCCGCCCGGGGGCGGACGCGCCGATGCCGCCGAGGTCGACAGCAGTGTCGACCGTGACGACGGCGCGGGGCTGGGGCTGGTCGGTCACCCCACCACGCTACCCGCGGCTTCCGTCGCTGCCGGCTAACCGCAGTGAGAAGGGCTCAGTTGTCCGTCTGGGCCGCCTGACGTCGGGGATTCGGACGGCTCGGCGCCGAATCCCCGACGCTGCCGGGGCGGCGCGTCAGGGGGTCAGGATGGTCTTCAGCCAGCCCTCGTCGCGGCGGTCGAAGCTGCGGTAGGCGGCGAGGGCGTCCTCCGCGCCGACCTGCTGCGTGATGAAGCGGGTGGGATCGAACAGGCCCGCGGTGACGAGGTCGATGAGCGGAGGGGTCACGGCCCGGTGGTTGCAGTTGCCCATCCGGATCGTGAGGTTCTTGTTCATCGCCGCCCCGATCGGGTAGTGCGTCAGCTGCGGTGAGTAGACGCCGATGATGCCGATACGGCCGGTCTTCGCGACCGACTCCACCGCCCACTGCGACGCCAGCGTCGGCGCATCGCCCGGCACCCAGCTGTCGCCCTGCGGGTTCGTCTCGGGGGCGACCTGCTGCTGCGCGGCCTCGAACTCGGGGATCTGCTCCCGCGCCTGCTCGGCCGCAGGCCCGCTCTCCGGTCGCTGCGCATCCACGCCGACCGCGTCGATCACGGCGTCGACGCCCGCTCCGCGCGTGAGCTCCAGGAGGGCGTCGACCGGCGCCTCCCGATTGAAGTCGACGATCTCGGCGTTCTGCTCCAGCGCCTGCGCGAGGCGGGTCTCGATCCCGTCGACCGCGAACACGCGCCCTGCACCCTGCCGGAAGGCGGAGGCGATGGCCAGCTGACCGACGATGCCCGCGCCGAAGACCGCGACGGTGTCGCCCTTCCGCACGCCCGCCAACTCGGCGCCGAACCAGGCCGTCGGGAAGATGTCGGACAGCAGGATGGCCTGCTCGTCGCTCACCGCCTCCGGCAGCGGGATCAGGGTGTGCTGCGCCCACGGCACCCGCGCGTACTCGGCCTGCAGCCCGTTCACCGGCCCGGTCGTCTCCGGGCCGCCGAAGAACGACGTGCCCGCTGCCGGCCCGTTCGGGTTGGCCACGTCGCACTGCGCGGTGTTTCCGGCACGGCACTGCGGGCACACGCCGCACGAGATGGTCGAGCAGACGATCACCCGATCGCCCGGCGAGAATCCGCGCACGGCGTCTCCCACCTCCTCCACCACCCCGACCGCCTCGTGACCGAGCACCGTGCCCTCCCTCATGCCCGCCATGGTGCCGCGGA
>Ga0209563_100205_pt1 | contig 31421 bp, 29 predicted proteins | sample AraplaCvi_mMF_r2_FD_184271 | JGI IMG/M metagenome (GOLD analysis project Ga0209563, IMG submission 184271) | Arabidopsis root microbial communities from North Carolina, USA - plate scrape CL_Cvi_mMF_r2 (SPAdes) (version 2) | ecosystem: Host-associated > Plants > Roots > Endosphere | place: USA... | reverse complement strand
GAGGTGCTCGCCGCCTACCGGGCCGCCGCGGACGGGCCGCTGCGCGGCATCCTCGACTACGCCGACGAGCCGCTGGTCTCCAGCGACATCACCGGACAGCCCGCGTCGTCGATCTTCGACGCCGCGCTCACCCGCGTGGACGGGCGGCACATCAAGGTCGTCGCCTGGTACGACAACGAGTGGGGCTTCTCCAACCGCGTCGTCGACACGCTCGAACTGCTCGCCCGCTCCTGAGGGAGCCGTCCGTCACTCCGCCGCGGGGACCTTGACCTTCAGGCTCGACGGGTCGACCCACGTGCGGAGGGCGGACGCGCGGCCGAACAGGTCGCCGTCCAGGTCGACCTCCTGCGGCCGGCTGAGCCGCATGACGAACTCGCGGCCCTTCAGGTAGTTCATCGCCCGCACCTCGCGGTCGGCGCCCATCAGGCGCCGGCCCACGGTGGTGCGGCGGAGCACCCCGTTCTCCCAGAACACCTTCACCGCGATCTGCACCCAGCCGATGAAGCCCTCCGGCCGCAGCACGACGATGTCGAACTCGCCGTCGTCGACCGCCGCCTCCGGCAGGAGCAGGATGTTCGCGGGCAGAGAGCCGCAGTTGCCGATGAGGACCGTGTGGGCGCGCGCCGAGTGGACGCCCTTCTTGTCCAGCTCGTACCGGATGCGCAGCTCGTTCTTGTCGCGCAGCACCTTCCCGATCGCCTTCACGTAGGCCAGCCAGCCGTGGCGCGCCTTCAGGTCGTCGTCGGTCGCGGCGATCATCTGCGCGTCGATGCCCACGCCCGCCATGACCAGGTAGGAGTGCTTGCGCGTCGGCCCGTCGCCGTCGCGCAGCTCCACCACCCCGACATCGATCGCCCGGTCGTCGCCCGCGAAGGCGGAGTCGAGCGCGTTCTCCACGTCGTCGAGCGTGAGGTCGAGGTTGCGGGCGAGCAGGTTGCCGGTGCCGGAGGGCAGCAGCGCGAGCGGCACGCCCGTGCCCTGCAGCGCCTCGGCGACCGTGCGCACCGTCCCGTCGCCGCCCGCGGCGATCACCACGTCGGCCCCGCGGTCGAGCGCCTCCTTCGCCTGGCCGGCGCCCGGGTCCTCCTCGGTCGTCTCCAGCCAGAGCGTCTCACCCCAGCCGTGGCGCTGTTCGGCGGCGGCGAGCGCGGCGCGCAGGGCGGCCTCATCCACTTTCACCGGGTTGACGACGATCGCGGCGGTCTTGCTCTGCTCGGGCACGCACCGACAGTACCGGCGAAGTCCCGGGTCGGGAAGCGGTCAGTCCTTGCCTTTGCCGTGGCCCTTGTCCGGTTTGCCCGGCTTGTCCGGGCCGTGGCCCTTTCCGGGGCCGTCGCCCTTGCCGGGGCCGCCCTTCCCGCCGGAGTCGCCGGTGTCACCCGAGGGCTGCTGCACGGTCTGCTCCGGCGTCGGCTGCGGCTCGGTCGTGGCCTCGACGGGCGCCACGGTGGTCGGCGGTGCCTGGATCGTCGGCGTCGGCCGCGGGGTGGTGGGGACGCTCTGCGGTGTCTCGCTCGCGGGGGCCATCATGCTGCCGAGGGCCAGGGTCGCGGCGACCGCCAGGACCGACCCCGCGGCGATCCCTCCGGCGAGGATGCCGCGCCGTCGGCGCTGCGTCGTCGGGAGGATGCGCGTCCGCCGGCCGGTGTCGGCGGCGGCGGTCGCGCCCAAGGCAGCAGCACCGAAGCCGGCCGCCCCCGCACCCGCTGCGGCGGCCGCGCCCGCACGGCGCGTGGTGTGCACGACCGTCGGCGCCGTGTCCTCCGCCTCCGCTGCGGCAACCGGCGGCACCCACCCGGCCAGCTGCGGCGCGAGCTCGCGCGCCATCACGGCGACCTCCAGTGCGGTCGGCCGCAGCGCCGGGTCCCGCGCGGTCATGGCGCCGAGCAGACCGCGCCAGTCCTCCGGCAGCGACGCCGGGATGCGCGGATCGCGCGCGGCACGCGCGGCGACCGCCTCCACGGGAGTGCCCGGATACTCGCGCACCCCGGTCAGCGCCTCCAGGACGACGAGCCCCAGGGAGTAGATGTCGGCCGACGGCCCCGGCTCGCCGCCGAAGATCTGCTCCGGGCTCAGGTATCCGGCGGTGCCGATGACGGTCCCGATGGTCGTGATGCGCTCCGAACCGACCAGATGCGCGATCCCGAAGTCCGCGAGCTTCACCACCGGACGCGCGCCCGGCACACTCGAATCGGCGAGGAGGATGTTGCCCGGCTTCAGATCGCGGTGCACCATCCCCGCCTCGTGGACGACCACCAGCGCCTCCGCGATCCCGGCCCCGACCTCCACCGCGTCGTCCGGGTGCAGCGGGCCGCTCTCGAGCCGCGTGCGCAGGTCCTCCCCGTCCACCAGCTCCATGACCAGGAAGCTAGGGGTGGTGTCGCCGTCGGCGGCGAGGTGCGCGTCGTGCAGCGCGACCAGGTGCGGATGGCTGAGCCGCGCCAGCATCGTGGCCTCGGTGCGGCGCCGCGCGTCGTCGACGGCTGTTCCCTGAGCGAACACCTTCACCGCGACCTCGCGGTCGAGCCGCCGGTCGAGCGCGCGGAAGACGGTCGCCATTCCCCCGCGTCCCAGCCTGTCCTGGAGCACGTAGCGGTTCAGAAGCACTCGATCGTCCACCGCGCGAGCATACGCGCCCGACGCGTCGCCGTGAATCCGCCGACAGTCGGGTCCACCCCCGTTGCGCGTCCGGGCGGGAAGGGCATGACTGGGAAAAGTGACGCACGAACCGGAGCAGCCTCGGCCCGACACGGGCGTGCTCGAGGCGCTGCAGGTCTACCGTGCCGCCGAAGCGGCGATGCGCCGCCGAACGGGAGCCGCGATGGGGATCGGCGAGAACGACCTCCTGGCGATCCGGCTCATCCTCGACAACACGGCGGCCGGCCGGCCCACCTTCGCGAAAGATGTCAGCGCCTACCTGGGCGTCTCCAGCGCATCGACCACGCTGCTGGTCGACCGGCTGGTGCGCAGCGGCTTCGTCGAACGCCGGCCCAGCCGGGCCGACAAGCGCTCGGTGGAGCTCGTGCCGACGAGCGCCGCCCTGGGCGACACCGGCCCACTGCTCACGGCTGCACAGGAGCAGATCGCCGCCGCGACGGCCGAACTCAGCGCCGATGAGGCCGAGACGGTGACCCGCTTCCTCACCAAGATGCGCGAGACCGTCGACCGCATCGCGGCGGAGCGCACGGCTAGGCCGAAACGCACCTGAAGTCAAGGGGATTGTTAGGCAATTGAAGCAGTTGTTTCGTGGAGCGCGTCAAGGAAAGGACACTTCTCCATGAACATCCTGCTCATCATCATCGCGATCATCGCGATCATCCTCCTGCTCACCGGCGGCTTCGTCTCCTCGCTGAACTTCCTGCTGTGGGTGGGCATCATCCTGCTCGTCCTGGCCGTGATCGTCTGGCTGGTGCGGCTGCTCACCGGGAGCCGTCGGGTCTAGGCGGAGCCTCCCATGAGTCTCGGCGCAGGGATCTTCCTGGTCGTGGTCGGCGCGATCCTCGCGTTCGCCCTCAACATCCAGGTCGGCTGGATCGACCTGCACCTGGTGGGCTACATCCTGATGGTGGCCGGCGTCATCGGCATCATCATCGGGATCGTCCTGCTCACCCGGCGTCGCACCTCCGTCGCCACCACGCGAACGGCCGTCGATCCTGCGACGGGCGAGCGCGTGACGCGCCGGACGGGCGAGTCGGACGACATCGTCTGACACCCTCCCTCTCGAATGCGGAAAGGCCCCGTGCGGAAACGCACGGGGCCTTCTGCTTTCTCATCACTCCATGGTGTCGAGGATGCCCACGAGGTCTTCGAAGGTCGTGAGCGGGTTCAGCACCGCGAACCGGGTGTTCGGCCGGCCGGCGTGGGAGCTCGGGGTGACGAACGCGCGCTGGTCCTCCAGCAGGCGGGCCGACCACACCGCGTAGTCCTCCTTGCTCCAGCCCTCCTTCTCGAACACGACGACCGACAGCTGCGGCCGGCGCACCAGACGGAAGCCGTCGCGCCGCTCGATCTCGTCGGCGATCCGCTCGGTGAGCCGGATGGAGGCGGTGACCGCGTCGCGGTAGGCCGCCGCGCCGTGCGAGGCGAGCGAGAACCAGAACGGCAGCCCCCGCGCGCGGCGGGTGAGGTGCGCCGCATAGTCGGACGGACTCCACTCGGTCGTCTCGGTGAGCGTGTCGAGGTACTCGGCGTGCTGGGTGTGGGCCCGGCGTCCGGCCTCCGGGTCGCGGTAGATCAGCGCGCACGCGTCGAACGGCGCGAACAGCCACTTGTGCGGGTCGACGATGACGGAGTCGGCCTTCTCGACACCGGCGAAGCGGTGACGTGCCAGCGGCGACAGCATCCCGGCCAGCCCGTAGGCGCCGTCGACGTGCAGCCAGAACGAGAAGTCCGCCTTCAGCGCCGCGATCGAGGCGATGTCGTCGACCACCCCGAAGTTGGTGGAGCCGCCCGTCGCCACCACGGCGAACACCGCGTCCCCGTACTCCTCCAGCGCCGGGCGCACCGCGTCGCCGGAGAGCACGCCCGACTCGCCGGGCGAGACGGCGACGACGTCGACATCCATCACCCGCGCCGCGGACTGCACGGAGGAGTGCGCCTCGGAGCTGCACACGATCACCCAGCGGCCGGCCGGGTTGCCGCGCTCGGTCCGTGCGGCGTCCCGCGCGGCGACGAGCGCGGAGAGGTTGCCCAGCGTGCCGCCCTGCACGAACACGCCGCCGGCGCTCTCAGGGAGGCCGAACTCCGACGCCAGCCACGCCAGCACCTGGTTCTCGGCGTACACCGCGCCGGAGCCCTCCAGCCACGAACCGCCGTACACCGCGCTCGCGGAGACGACCAGGTCGAAGGCGGTCGCCGCCTTCGTGGGGGCGGTGGGGATGAAGGAGAGGTAGCGCGGGTGGTCGGTCGTGATGCACGCGGGCGCCAGCACGTGCTCGAACAACGCGAGAGCGCGCTCGGCGCCGATGCCGCGCTCGGAGACCGTCTGCCCGGCGAGGCGGCGCAGCTCGTACTCGGGCAGCGGCTTGTCGAGCGGGGTGTCTTCGCTGAGGATGCGGCGGCGCGAGTAGTCGAGCACCAGGTCGACGAGCTCGCGGGTCTCGGGCGTGACCGCATGCATGCGGTCGGCGGACTGGGTCTTCTCGGTCATGGAACCTCCGTGGACCATGCTCGCACACAGAACCGCGCATCCGTTTGGCTCTGAACGCAACTGATCGTCGCATTCTGGCAAGCCTTGCACGTTAATTGCGTTACGCCTGCCTGCGACGCTGACGATCGCGCGGACAAGCACCGCGATCCGCAACCCGGCGGGCCTGCTAGGTTCGACCGGTGAGCGACACCCCCGCGGCCGACATCCCCGCCGACGCCGAGCTGGTGGCGCGGCTCCTCGCGGAGCAGCACCCCGACCTCGCCGGGCCGCTGCGACTGGTCTCCGACGGCTGGGACAACCGCCTCTTCCGCCTGGGCGACGCCCTCGCCGTGAGGATCCCGCGGCGCGAGGTCGCCGCGCACCTCGTGGAGCACGAGCAGCGGATGCTGCCCTCCATCGCCGCGCGGGTGAGCGTCCGCGTCCCGCTGCCCATCCGGGTCGGCCGGCCGTCCACCACCTTCCCGTGGCCGTGGAGCGTCGTCGAGTGGTTCTCGGGGACCGACGGCGCCTCGGTCGACGCCGACGCCCGGGCGGGCCTCGCCGAACCGCTCGCCCGCTTCATCGGCGAGCTGTCCGTGCCCGCTCCGGATGCGCCCCGCAATCCGGTCCGCGGCGTGCCGCTCGCCGACCGGCACGAGGCCGTGCGGATGCGGCTGCGCTCGCTCGCCGGTCGACGGCAGGTCGCCGACCTGGAGGAGGCGTGGCGCGACGCCCTCGACGCTCCGGTGTGGGACGGTCCGCCCATGCTTCTGCACGGCGACCTTCACCCCGGCAACCTGCTGCTCGACGACGCCGGCGGCCTCGCGGCCGTGCTCGACTTCGGGGATGTGACCTCCGGCGACCCCGCCACCGACCTGGCGACGGCGTGGCTCACCTTCGACCGCGACGCGCGAGAGCGCTTCCGCGAGGCACTGGCGCCGGCCCCGGATGCGGCGACCTGGCGCCGGGCCCGCGGCTGGGCGGTCGCCATGACGACGGCGCTCGCCACGGCATCGGACGACAACCCGCGCATGGCCTCGCTCGCGCGCCACGCGCTGGAGCAGTTCGCCGACTGACCGGCTACATCCCGCGCTCGTGCGTCGAACCCACCACCTGCTGGCCGTCCTCGTCGATGGCGATCAGGCCGGTGGAGCTGGCCGCGGCCGCGGCGAGACGCTCGATCCAGTCGCGATCGAGCGTCGGAGGTCGTGAACCGTTGAACCGGAAGCGCAGCGGGATGGAGGGGTCGATCCAGATGGTCGTTCGACCGTTGCCGTTGTCCGCAGGCTCGCGCCAGCTCAGCGCGAAAGACTCCTTGCGTCTCAGCTTCGAGACGATGACGACTTCGAGGTGCGCAAGCACCCGGTCATCGAAGGAGATGCTCGTACTGCTGTCGTAGACCAGGTATCCCATGGCACCTCCAGTGCACACCGTACGCCATGGTCTACGGAAAGATGCGGCGCGGGACCGGCGTCGGTCCCGCGCCGCTTCAGAGGTCAGAGCGGACGGATGTCCGACGCCTGCAGACCCTTCGGGCCGCGCGTCACCTCGTACTCGACCTTCTGGTTCTCTTCCAGGTTACGGAACCCGCCGTTCGACTGGATCTCGCTGTAGTGGGCGAAGACGTCGGCCGAGCCGTCATCCGGGGCGATGAAACCGTACCCCTTCTCCGTGTTGAACCATTTGACGGTGCCTGTGGCCATCGTTTCTTCCTTCGTATTTCCAATGAGGGGGCTGCAGGAGCGGCCCCGGTCGACCGCGCAGAGCGCGGACGGTGTGGGCGGCGGGACGGGCATCCCGCCGCAAAGTCGTTGTGGGCGGCGGCACGTCGGCGAGCGACGGTCGTGGGCGGTTCCCGCCAGACTACAGGAGATCGGCCGGATGCGGTCAGGTCGACGGGAGGACGGCCGACGACGCGAGCACCGCCGTCGCCACCGCGACCGCCACGGCGAGGGCGGCGGCGACGCCTGGCGTGAGGCCGCGCCGCCGGGCGATCGCGACGGAGGACGCCGCGACGGCCGTCAGCAGCAGGGCGACGACCGCCACCGCCGCCAGCACCAAACCGCCGTCTCCGTCGTTCCAGGTCGGGTCGATGGTGCCGAGACCGAGCCATGCGCGAAGGTAGGCGGCCGCCATCCCGGCGACGAGGAGCGGCGGCGCGGCGAGGAGACCGCCGCCGACGGCGAGGCCGAGCACGGCGAGTGCGGGGAGCGGCGTCGGGGCCGTCGGGCGCGATTCGGAGGTCACGCTCCGATCCGATCACGCGTCCGCCGCTCGGGGGATCGGTCGCAGGGATGATCCGGGACCCGCTGGGCCAGCGGGCATATCGCAAAAATGCTGATATTCTCTGAGAGTTTTCTGATCGGCGCGCCCCTCTGGTGGGCGGATCGAGCCGGCACACATCGACGAGGGGGAATCGTGAGCGACCCGACCATGCCCGAAAACGACCGCGAGAGGGCCGGCGAGCCGCCGGCCGCGGAGACGCCGCAGGCGCCGGTGGATCCGGCGGCTCCCGCGCCGGAGCAGGCCGCGGCGCCGGCCGAGAGCCCGGCTCCCGAGCAGGCCGCCGCCGCAGGAGCCCCGGCTCCCGAACAGCCCGCCGCTCCCGGCCAGGCTCCTACTCCCGCTCCCGCTCCCGGCGACCCGGCCGCCGCGTACAACCCGTACGCCGCACAGCCCGGTCCCTACGGCGCACCGCCCGCCAAGAAGTCGCCCGTCGTCCCGCGCTGGGTGTGGTGGGTGATCGGCGGCGCCGTCGCGTTCGCGGCCCTGGTCATCGTCGCGATCGTGGTGATCGCCAACCTGCTCGGCGGCAGCGGCGCGAAGCCGGTCGCCCAGGAGTACCTGAACGACATCGCGAAGGGCAGCGCCTCCGCGGCGAACAAGCTCGCCCGCGTCGACAGCAGCGACGACGCCTTCCTGCTGACCGACAAGGTCCTCGGCCAGGCGCAGCGGATCACCGCGCCGACCGTGACGCGCACGCTGACCAGCCGCAGCTCCGACCTGACCCAGGCCACCGTCACGTACAAGCTGGCGGGTAAGTCGTACCGCGGCACCATCGAGCTCGACAAGGACGAGAAGGGTTGGTACGTCACCCGCGGGCTGACCTACCAGCTGCCGTTCGTCTCCTCCAGCATCCCGGGCTTCTCCGTTCCCGGAGCCTCGCGTCCCGTGACGTCGAAGGACTCGCAGGCGGTCGCCTACCCCGGCGTCTACACGATGAAGGCGCCGAACCGCTTCTACGAGCTGGCCGGCTCGCCCAAGCTGACCATCGCCGCCGACTCCTACCAGATGAAGGACCTCAAGCTGACCCCGTCGCAGGCGTACCTCGACGAGGTGCAGAAGCAGGTGGATGCGCACTACGCCGACTGCGCCACCAAGACCTCGTACTACGACGTCGAGGACTGCGGCATCGAGCTCAGCTACCCGAACAACATGTCGGTGTCGAAGTCGACCGTCGCGGTCAAGGTCGACGAGACCCCGAAGGTCGACATCGACGACTCCGACTCGTACTACCAGTTCAAGATCGGCCCCGGGAAGTTCTCCGCGGTCATCACCGGGAGCGACTTCAGCGGCAACCCGGCCACCGAGAACCTGACCGGTGCCGCGGGCTACATCAGCGCCGACATCAAAATCGCCGACGACAAGGTCGTGGTCACCTTCAAGTGACGTAAAAGGAGGAGTCCCCGGCCGATCCGGCCGGGGACTCCTCCTTTTGAGTCGGTCGCTGCTACCAGTCGTTCCCGACGCGAATCAGCTTCTTGTTGACGAACTCGTCGGCGCCGAAACGGCCGAGCTCACGGCCCGAGCCGGAGCGCTTCACGCCGCCGAACGGCAGCTCCGCGCCGTCGGCCAGCACGACGTTGACGAACACCATGCCCGCCTCGATCTTGTCGGCGACGCGGGAGGCCTGCTCCTTGTCGGTCGTGTAGAGGTACGAGCCGAGGCCGAACGGGGTGTCGTTGGCGATGCGCACCGCGTCGTCCTCGTCCTTCGCGCGGAACACCTGCGCGACCGGTCCGAAGAACTCCTCCTTCGACGCCGGGTTCTCCGGGGTGACGTCGGTGAGCACGGTCGTCTCGAAGAACGCGCCGTTGCGGCCGCCTCCGCGCACCAGGGTCGCGCCGTTCTCGACCGCGCGCTTCACCTGCTCGTCGAGGTTCTCCGCCGCCTTCAGCGACGAGAGCGGGCCGAGGGCCGACTCCTCGCTGGTGGGGTCGGAGGCCTCCACCTCCGCCAGCTTCTCGGTGAACTTCGAGAGGAACGAGTCGTACAGGCCGTCGATCACCACGAAACGCTTGGCGGCGTTGCAGGACTGCCCGCTGTTGTCGAGGCGCGCATCCACCGCGTTCTGCACCGCCGCATCCAGGTCGTCGGTGGAGAGCAGGATGAACGGGTCGGAGCCGCCCAGCTCCAGTACGACCTTCTTCAGGTTGCGGCCTGCGATCTCGGCGACCTTCGCGCCGGCGCGCTCGGAGCCGGTGAGCGAGACGCCCTGCACGCGCGGGTCCGCGATGACGGTCTCGATCTGCGGGTGGCTGGCGTAGATGTTGACGTAGGCGCCCTCCGGGAAGCCCGCGTCGAGGAAGATCTGCTGGATGGCCGCGGCCGACTCCGGGCACTGCTCGGCGTGCTTGAGGAGGATGGTGTTGCCGATCACCAGGTTCGGGCCGGCGAAGCGGGCCACCTGGTAGTACGGGAAGTTCCACGGCATGATGCCGAGCAGCACGCCAAGCGGCGAGCGCCGCACGACCGCCGACCCGTCGCCGTCGAGCAGCTGGATCGGCTCGTCCTTCAGGAACTCGCCCGCGTGGTCCGCGTAGTACTCGTAGATGGCCCCGGCGAAGTCGACCTCGGCGAGGGCCTGCTCGACGGGCTTGCCCATCTCGCGCACGATGATGTCGGCCAGCTCCTGCCGGCGCTCCACGTGCAGTTCGCCCACGCGGCGGACGAGCGCGGCGCGCTCGTCGACGGTCGTCGACCGCGACCAGGTGCGGAACGTGTGGTCCGCGGCGGCGATGGCGGCCTGCAGGTCGTCATCGCTGATGGTGTCGAAGGTCTTGACCGTCTCGCCGGTGGCGGGATTGGTCACGGCGTAGCTCATGGCTCTCCTCTTCTTCGCTGAAACGGGACTGGCCCAGTGTCGAGAATACGAGGTCCGGGGGTGCCGTGTCTCGACATCTCGTCCAGTGGGCCGGGATGCGGTCGACACGGCGTACACGGCGCCTGGCTGCATCCTGAGCCTCCTCGCAGAACGATTGCATTAATGCAACTGAAGGGTTCAATGGGCGCTGACCCGAGGGAGGAACGGTGGGACTAGAGGGCAAGAGCGTCGTCGTGACGGGCGGCAACAGCGGGATCGGCGCGGCGATCGTCCGCTCGCTGGCCGCCGCGGGAGCGGGCGTGGTGATCGACTACGTCGCCCATCCCGAAGACACGGCCGACCTGGTGAAGGAGATCACGGCGGGCGGCGGCCGCGCGGTCGGAGTGGAGGCGGACGTCACGACGTCGGCCGGCCTCGACAAGCTGATCGGCGCCGCCGTGGACGAGTTCGGCCGGCTCGACGCCCTCGTCAACAACGCCGGGATCGAGAAGCGGCACAGCCTCCTCGAGGTCGACGAGGAGACCTTCGAGAAGGTCATGGCCGTCAACCTGAAGAGCGCGGTCTTCGGCACCCAGCGCGCCGCGAAGAGGTTCATCGAGCAGGGCACGGGAGGGGTCGTCGTCAACATCTCGTCGGTGCACGAGGACTGGCCGATGCCCGGCAACCTCAGCTACTGCGTCTCCAAAGGCGGTATGCGGATGCTGACCCGCACCGCCGGGGTGGAGCTCGGCCCGCAGGGGGTGCGCGTGGTCAACGTCGCCCCGGGCGCGGTCGACACGCCCATCAACGCGGCGACGATGAAGGACGACTCGCAGCGGCAGAAGCTGCAGAACGCCATCCCCCTCCGCACGGTGGCGGACCCGAAGGAGATCGGGGACGTGGTGGCCTTCGTCGTCTCCGATGCCGCCCGGTACATGACGGCGACCACGGTCTTCGTCGACGGCGGCATCATGCAGGGCAGCGTGGGTCTGTGAGCGCGTCCCGGATCGGCAACAGGAAGGACTGACCTCATGCCGGAGCCGCACATCCTCGTCCTGGGGGCCGGGTTCGCCGGGTTCACTCTCGCCCGGGAGCTGCGGCGGGACGCCGCGGCGCACCGCATCCGCCTCACGGTGGTGGAGCCGGAGCCGTACCTCACCTACAAGCCGCTGCTGCCCGAGGTGGCGGGCGGCGAGACGCAGGCGCGCGACACGGCCGTGCCGCTGCGCCGCCCGCTGCGGAACGCCGAACTCGTGGCCGGCGCGGTCGAGTCGGTGGACACCGCGGCCAGGGTCGCGGTGGTGCGCTCGCTCGACGGCACGCAGCGGCCCATCCGGTACGACCACATCGTGTTCGCGCTCGGCGCCGTCACCAAGACGCTGCCCATCCCCGGGCTGGAGGAGAACGGCATCGGGTTCTCGAGCATCGAGGAGGCCGCCTTCCTGCGCGACCACGTCCTCGGCCGCGTCCGGGTCGCCGCCGCGACCTCCGACGCGGCCGAGCGTCGACGCGCGCTCACGTTCGTCTTCGTCGGCGGCGGCTACACCGGCGTGGAGGCGATCGCCGAGCTGCAGCGCCTGGCTGCGAGCGAGCTCGATCGCTACCGTGAGCTCGACGGCGAGCGCATGACCTGGCTGCTGGTGGAGGCCGCCGACCGGATCGCGGCGGAGCTGCCGGAGCAGCTCTCGGCCTGGACGCTGCGGCTGCTGCGGCGACGCGGCATCCAGGTGCTGCTCCGCACCGAGATGACGAGCTGCGAGAACGGCGACGTGGTCCTCAGCACCGGAGACCATCACCCGGCCGACACGATCGTGTGGGTGGCGGGCGTGACTCCGAACCCGGTGCTCGACCGCACGGACGTCCCGCGCGGAAAGAAGGGCCACGTCCAGTGCAACGCCCGGCTGCAGGCGGTCGACGACGACGAGCGACCGGTCGAGGGCGCCTGGGCGCTCGGCGACGACGCCCAGGTGCCCGACCTGACCGCCGAGAAGCAGCCCGCGTACTTCCCGCCGAACGCCCAGAACGCCATCCGCCAGGCCCGCGTGCTCGCCGGGAACCTGCGCGCGGCGATCGCCGGCCGAGAGCCGGCCGAGTACCGGCACCGCAGCCTCGGCACCCTCGCCAGCTACGGAGGGATGCGCGGCGCCGCCGTCGTGCGCGGGGTGCCGCTCCGCGGCGTCGCCGCCTGGGCGGTCGACAAGCTCTACCACGCGATCGCGCTGCCGAGCGCGTCGCGGCGGTTCCGGCTCGTGCTCGGCTGGGTCGGCAACGGCCTCACGCCGCGCGACACGGCGCCGGTCGCGAGCGTCCGCGATCCGCGCCGGCGGTTCCGGGAGGCGGCGCAGGCGCAGGAACAGGAGAAGAAGGGAAAGGAGTCGACGTGACAGCTGCACGACGAAGCCGCCGCCCGCAGCGGCGCGCGGCCGCGACCACGGTCCACGGCATCGACCGCATGGTGAGGAACGTCGAGACCGGCCGGTTCGAGCGGTCCCTCTCCGGGCTGACCGCGGTCGGCTCGCTGGTGACCGCGGGCGAGATCTTCTTCGAGCACGACAAGGCCAGCTTCGGCAACCCGTGGATGTGGGCTCCCGTCGTCCTCGGCCCGGTCGGGGCGATCGCCGGTGTCGCGGGCGTGTTCAACCGGCGCGCGGCGAAGACGCTGCTGCCCATCGCCTCCGCGACCATCGTCGCGAACGGCCTGCAGGGCACGTACCTGCACGCGCGCGGGGTCGGGCAGAAGCCGGGAGGCTGGCGCAACCTCCGCTACAACATCGAGATGGGGCCTCCCCTGCTCGCGCCGCTGCTGGTGACGATGGTCGGCGGGATGGGCCTGCTCGCCGCGATCCTGCGGAGGGAGAAGTGAGCACCCCGCCGGTCGAGCGCGGCACGAGCGTGCCCGTGCGCTTCCCCGGCTTCCGCGTGCTCGACCAGGCGCGGCACTGGGACGACGCGACGCGTGCGGTCCTCCTCGGCCGCGTGGGGCGTCCGGCCGACATCCGGTTCTTCGACCTGGCGGAGCAAGCGGCCGCGACCGCCCTGTTCGACGACCTGCTCGATCAGGAGGGCGAGCGCCGCGTCCCGATCACGGCGATGGTCGACGCGCGGCTCGCCGAGCGCCAGACGGACGGCTGGCACTACGACACCATGCCCGCCGACGGGGACGCCTGGCACCAGACCCTCGCCGCGCTCGACGCCGACGCCCGGGAGGCGCACGGCGCGGTGTTCGCCGATCTGGACCGGGCCGCGCGCCGCGACCTGCTGGAGGCGATCCGGGGCGGCGACGGCGACTGGCACGGCCTCCACCGCGGGCAGGTGTGGAGCCTGTGGACGCGGTACGCCTGCACCGCCTTCTACAGCCACCCCGACGCCTGGGACGAGATCGGTTTCGACGGCCCCGCCTACCCGCGCGGCTACAAGAACCTCGGCGTGGGCAAGCGGGAGCCGTTCGAGGTGGAGGATGCGCACCCCGCCGAGCTGCCCGCGACGAAGGCCGGGGGCGGATCGTGAGCGCGGCCGTGCGCGAACGCAACGCGTCGGCGTGGCTGCTCACCCCGGACGGCTCCCGCACCCGGCCCGACCTGCTCGACGGGATGCGCCGCTTCGCCGACACCGACGAGGTCGACATCGCGATCGTCGGCTGCGGGGCAGGCGGCTCCGTCCTGCTGCAGCGGCTCGCGCGCGCCGGCTGGAGCGCCGTGGCCTTCGACGCCGGTCCGTTCTGGGACCCGGAGCGCGACTGGGTGAGCGACGAGGCGGGCTCCCACCACCTCTACTGGACGGAGCCGCGCCAGATCGGCGGAGGCGACCCGGTGCCGCTCGGCTCCAACAACTCCGGCCGCGGCGTCGGCGGTTCGATGGTCCACTACGCCGGGTACGTCCCCCGGTTCCACCCCAGCGACTTCCGCACCCGCAGCACCGACGGCGTCGGCGCGGACTGGCCGATCGCCTACGACGAGCTCGCGCCGTACTACTCCGCCATCGAGAACGAGCTCCCCGTCGCGGGCGAGGACTGGCCCTGGGGCGACCCGCACACGTACCCGCACCGTCCGCATCCCGTCTCCGGCAACGGCGAGACCTTCCTGCGCGGCGCGGAGGCCGCCGGGATCTCGGCGAAGGTCGGGCCGGTCGCGATCACGAACGGACGCTTCGGGCACCGGCCGCACTGCATCTACCGCGGGTTCTGCCTGCAGGGCTGCAAGGTCAACGCGAAGGCCTCCCCCCTCATCACCCACCTGCCCGACGCGCTCGACCACGGCGCGGAGATCCGCGCGGACAGCATGGTCACCTCCATCGAGGTCGACGAGCGCACCGGACGCGCCACCGGCGTCCACTACGTGAGGGACGGCGTCCAGCGGTTCCAGCGGGCGCGCATGGTCGCCGTCGCCGGGTACTCGATCGAGACGCCGCGGCTGCTCCTCAACTCGCGGTCCCCCCGCTTCCCGGACGGCCTGTGCAACGACTTCGACCAGGTCGGCCGCTACCTCATGGTCCAGGGCGCGCCGCAGACGGCCGGCCGCTTCCCCGACGAGGTGCGGATGTGGAAGGCGCCCCCTCCCGAGGTCAGCACCGAGGAGTTCTACGAGACCGACCCGGGCAAGCCGTACAAGCGCGGGTACTCGCTCCAGACCGTGTCGCCGCTCCCCATCACCTGGGCGGAGCATGTGATGGCGCAGGGGCACTGGGGCGCCGACCTGCGGCGCTACATGAGCGACTACGTCCACTGGGCCTGCCTCGGCGCGCTCTGCGAGTTCCTCCCGCACGCGGACAACCGCGTGACGCTGGCCGACGAGACCGACCGCTACGGCCTGCCGGTCGCGCACTTCTCGTACACGCAGTGCGACAACGACCGCGCGCTCGCGAAGGCGGCGCAGGCGACGATGGAGCGCATCCTGGAGGCCGCCGGCGCCCAGGAGACCATGACCGTGCAGCGCTATGCGCACCTGGTCGGCGGCGCACGCATGGCCGCGACCGAGAGGGAAGGGGTTGTGGACGCCGATTGCCGGACGTTCGCTGTACCCAACCTGCTCATCACCGACGGGAGCGTGCTGCCCACCCAGGGCAGCGCCAACCCCGCCCTCACCATCATGGCCGTCGCGGCGCGTGCCGCGGACCGGCTCATCGAGCGCCCGGAGCGGTGACCCGCCGCCGGACGCGGCAGACGAAGGAGATTCGAGAATGGCACAGACGGTCAGCGAGTTCGTGATCGGCCGGCTCCGGGAGTGGGGAGTGCGACGCGTGTTCGGCTACCCCGGCGACGGCATCGGCGAGTTCGACGGGATGCTCGGCAAGGCGGAACGCGCGGGAGAGGGCCTGGAGTACATCCGGCCGACGCACGAGGAGATCTGCGCGTTCATGGCGACAGCGCACGCCAAGTTCACCGGCGAGGTCGGCGTCTGCATCGCCACCTCCAGCCCGGGCGGCTTCCATATGATGAACGGCCTGTACGACGCGAAGATGGACAACCAGCCGGTCGTCGCCATCGTCGGCCAGCAGGGCCTCAACGCCTTCGGCACCTTCAACCAGCAGGAGAGCAACCTGGAGCAGGCCTTCTCGGATGTCGCCGAGTACGTGCAGACGATCGTCTCCCCCGAGCAGGCGCAGGCCGTCATCGACACCGCGTTCCGCACCGCGATCACGCGCAAGCAGCCGTGCGTCGTCATCCTGCCGCACGACGTTCAGGGGCTGAAGATGGCCGAACCCGGCGCCGAGATGTGGGTGTCGCGGTCGAGCGCCGTGGCGCCGTCGACGGAGATCGCCCCGCCCGCCGCGCAGCTGCACGCCGCGGCCGAGATCATCAATGCCGGCGAGCGCGTCACCTTCCTGGTCGGCGCCGGCGCGGACGGCGCCACCGACGAGGTGCTGCAGGCCGCCCGGCTGGCGGGCGCCGGCGTGATCACCAGCCTGCGCGGCAAGCAGGTCGTGCCCGGCGACATCCCCTTCCACACCCAGCAGGTCGGCCTGCTCGGCTCGCGGGCGAGTTACCGGCAGATGCAGGAGTGCGACACGTTGGTGCTGCTCGGCACCAACTATCCGTACGGGCAGTTCCTGCCGAAGACCGGGCAGGCGCGTGCCGTCCAGATCGACCTGCGGCCGGAGCAGCTGGGGCTGCGGTATCCGACCGAGGTCAGCATCTGGGCCGACGTCCGGACCGCGCTCGCCGGCCTCCTGCCCCTCCTCACGCAGAAGACCGACCTGTCGTGGCAGGAGAAGGTCGCCGACGACATGCGCGACTGGGACGCCGAGCTCGCCGCGCAGGCCGAGAACCACTTCGACGACGGCGTGAACCCCCGCAAGGTGTACGCCGAACTGAACAAGCGCCTCCCCGCCGGCGCCATCGTCACGTGCGACGCCGGCACCACCGCCGACTGGTACGGCCACTACATCCGGCTCCGCGACGGGATGCGCGGCGACCTCTCCGGCCGCCTCGCCAGCATGCTCGCCGCCATGCCCTACGCGGAGGCCGCGAAGTTCGCCTACCCCGACCGGACCGTGGTGTGCACCATCGGCGACGGCGCGTTCCAGATGCTCGGCATGAACGAGCTGATCACGCTGAAGAAGTACCTGTCGCGCTTCGACGACCCGACCTTCGTCGTGCTCGTGCTGCACAACGACGACCTCAGCCAGGTGTCGTGGGAGATGCGCACCGAGGACGCCAACCCGGTCTGGTCGACCTCCCAGGAGGTCGAGTCGGTCGACTACGCCGGCTGGGCGCGCCTGCTCGGCTTCGAGGGCATCACCGTCACCTCCGACGACCAGATCGGGGCGGCCTGGGACGCCGCACTGGCGCACCGAGGCGTGACGGTGATCGACGCGCACACCGGCAAGAACGTCCCGCCGCTGCCCCCGCACATCACGTACGAGTTCGCGAAGAACACCGGCCTCGCGCTGCTGAAGGGCGACCCCGACGGCATCGGCGCGATCAAGGACTCCGCGACGTCGCTCATCACCGAGGGGGTCGAGCGGGTGAAGGACGCGCTGCACATCGACCGCGACCACGACGGCGATGAGAAGTGACGCGGATGCGGTGCTCCGCTCGGTCACGGTGGACGCGTTCGACGTGCCGACCGCGACCGGCGGCCGGCCACGTCCGGAGAGCGACGGCACGATCGCGTGGAGCAGCACCGGCCTGATCGTCGTGCGCCTGGCGGCCGGCGGCGAGACCGGACTCGGCTTCTCCCACGCGCCGGCGGCCGCGCTCGGCATCGTGCGCGACCTGCTCTGTCCTGCCGTCGCGGGGATGGACGCGCGGGACACCGAGCGCATCTTCTGGGCGATGGCGCGCGCGGTGCGGAACGCCGGCTGGCCGGGTGTGTGCGCCGCCGCCGTCTCGGCCGTCGACATCGCCGCCCACGACCTGGCCGCGCGGCTCGCCGGCACGTCGCTCGTGCAGTACCTGGGAGGAGCGCACGACTCCGTCCCGGCGTACGGCAGCGGCGGCTTCACCGACTACACCGACGCCGAGCTGACGGACCAGCTCGGGTCCTGGGCCGCCCACGGGCTGCGCGCCGTGAAGATGAAGGTCGGGTCGCATCCCGCCGACGACCCACGCCGGGTGGCGCTCGCACGCGAGGCGGTCGGCCCGCAGGTGGAGCTGTACGTCGACGCCAACGGTGCCTACCAGCACAAGCAGGCGCTCGCCCTGGCCGAGGCCTTCGCCGACCTCGGCGTCACCTGGTTCGAGGAGCCGGTCTCGAGCGAAGACCGCGCCGGTCTGCGCCTGCTGCGCGACCGGATGCCCGCGCCCATCCGGGTGGCGGCGGGCGAGTACGCGTACACGCCCGCGGACTTCCGCGACCTGCTGACCGCCGGATGCGTCGACGTGCTGCAGGCGGACGCCACGCGCTGCGGCATCACCGGCTTCCGGGCGGCCGCGGCGCTCGCCCGCGCTTTCGGGGTGCCGCTCAGCGCCCACACGGCCCCCGCACTGCACGCGTCGGTCGCCGCCGCCTTCGACGGCGCGATCAACGTCGAGTACTTCCACGACCATGCGCGGATGGCCGGAGCCTTCTTCGACGGAGTGCCCGGCCTCCGCGACGGCGAGCTCGTCCCCGACAGGGCGGCTCCCGGGCACGGTCTCACCCTGCGCGAGCCGGACGCCGCACCGTACCGGGTGGACGTCGCGCACGCCGACCTGTGACCGCAAGCGTTGCGCACCCGCAACGGGTCCGGTCCACGGTAGAAAGGGGACGTGAGCGAAGACGACCCGATCGAGGCGGCCCTACGTGCCGCGGACGTGCTGATGCGGGTGGCCGCCCGCTCGGTGATGGAGGTCGACCACATCGTCACGTCGCCGCAGCTCCGCATCCTGGTCCGCATCGCGACCCGCGGCCCGCAGAACCCGGGCGACATCGCGACCGAACTCGGCGTCCACCCGTCGAACGCCACCCGCGCGAGCGAGAAGCTGGTGCGGGCCGGCCTCATCCAGCGCGAAGAGGACCCGGGCGACCGCCGCTACGTGCGCCTCACGCTCACCCGCGAAGGCGAGCGCCTGGTCGAGCGCGTCATCGGCCACCGCCGCGACGCGATCGCCGAGGTCCTGGAGGCGATGCCGGAGGCCGAACGCGCGGCGGCCGCGCGCGCCTTCGACGCGTTCGCCCGCGCTGCCGGCGTGGAGCCGGGCGCCGACGGGCGCTTCACGCTGACGCTGCACGACACGCGGGGCGGGTGACGCGCGCGCCCTTGGCGCACATCCCGAATCTCGGGGTATCGGTCGACTTCGCTTGACGAGCGGCACTGTTCGGCGGTCCCTGCCCAGAGGGTGCTTCTCGGGAACGTGGCCGCGCGGCTACCGTCGGCGGCCTCTGCGTCGCGCGGCGGGCCTCCTCGCTCGGATCTCGCCGATCGCCGGAACCAGTCCGAACGTGGTGAACACCGCTCCGAAGAAGAAGCAGGATATCCCGCCCCCATACATTTCGATCCAGCTTTGCGGATCATGCAGTGTCGAATCCACTGGATCATCCGGAGAGTAGAAAACCGTGCTCGCTGCGCTTGCCTTGATGTCGCCGCACCCGCCCGCGTAACTCGTCTTGACGCGGTAGCTCTCACAGTCCACTGCGTATCGGTAGCTCACGAAACAAGACCTGCCCCTGCCCCCGTGCCGTTCGGAAGCGCCCTCCACCCAGCCCTCGGTCGTCAGAGGAGGTCTCGCGCCCGCGCCACGGGCACTTCTTTCTTGCCGGGCTGGGCCCTAAATGCGCCAGACGACCATCACCGCGAGTTTGCCCGGTTCCACCCGTGCTCGCGTACTCCCGTTTCCAGTGAGTTACGAACTCTCTAGCAGCACCAACACGCCGTCTGGAGCCAAGACCGGATTCTCGCGACCGGATCGGCGGACTGCATACTGCGCTGGGCCAAGGTCGCCGCTTCCCGATCCAAGGACGCCGTCCCTAACCAGTCACACCATGAAATGCGGCTTGCCCTCAGGATCCAAGGCCGACTCCCGAATCTCGTCCGGACTCAGGTTCACGTAATGGGAGAACTTCACAAGCTGCACGTCGTCGCCATAGCGCACGACCGGTTCGCCGGTGCGGTGGAGTTCGAAACCCGGCCCAGGGGCCTTGGTGATGGTGAACCCCGGCGCAATCTTGTCGTTGGTGACCGGAATTGACACCACCAAGAGCATCGGCAGCTGACGATCCCATCGAAGGCTATTGCAGAGTCTGTAGGTGAGAAACTTCTCCATATCGGTGAGCAAGGGCGTCGAGAACACCAGCTTCTTGTCATCGTTCGAACGGTACGCCTCGGTGAACACCAGCCTGTCCTCGGCGATCCTAAGAAAGTTCCGCACCTCCCCTCCAGAGGTAGCGAACACCCAGGCACCGTGTTCCGGAACGAAGGGTCGGGGCGACTGGACCGGCGGATCAATCGCATCAACTCGATCGACCATGTCTTGCACGTCGCCAAAGGTGAGACTCATTTGTTGGCACCCCCGCGGATGAGAACTCCCCTTTCCAGCAAGTGTTGTACAAGCACCTTGTTCCCTTCCGCGTCTCGGATGAGGATTTGTTGTGCGCCCCCGTCTCGGCCGAACGCGGGTGCGACGTCGGAGATTTCGATGCTCCAGCCTTAGGAGTTCCTGTCCTCCACGACCCATTCATAGGCCTCGCTCAGCGTGCCGAGGAACTTCTCACCATCCGCTCCTGATACACGAAAGAAGTTGTCCCTCTCATCTGAGAGCCAGATTTCATAAAGACCACCGCCCGCGGGCACGAAGTTAAAGCGTCGTAATGCCCAGCTTGCTCGATCCCGTGGGAGCTTGATCAGAGCCTCGGCACCCTCGCTCGAGTAGCCAAGCTCTACCATTCTTTGTATGTACTGCTCGTGATTCACGGAATCTCCTTCAAGTACCCTTGCTTGGCCAGTTTGTTGACGCCGTCCGGGAAGTGGTATTGCGTGCCCAGACCCCCCTGTTCGAAGCCCGGCGCGATCGCGCCCATTCGGACATTGTCTGGTAGCGGCTTCAAGATTTCGTAGCGCACTGTTGTCATCTTGTTCCCGAGGCGATCGGGCGGCAGCGACAGCTTTTCGAACGGCGTCCCCGGAGGCGCGGCAAACCTACCGTCAACGAGCTTGCCATCGTTGTCGCGGAAGGCGATGCGTTCGAGCGTGTCGCCGGGAGCAAGATCGGCCGGTTTCGATACCCCGTCAAGGAAGCCGTTCGTGTGTGGCGGGTTGTCGGGCCAGTTCCATCTGGGTAGTCCTTCCGTGTCGAACCCGTCCAGGTACTTGTCCATGAAGCGGTCCCAGCCGAGCCCTCCGGTGGGATCGTAGCCGGGGAGGCTCTTGGCCCGGGTTGCGTCGATCAGCTCGTTCTTCAGAGCTTGGACCTCATCGGCCGTTCTGGTGACGGTACCCGGGGCGCCGAGCGGCTTGACACCGGGCAGGTACTTTCCGGATTTGCCCAGACCGTCGGCGAGTTCACCGGCCTTGCTGACGAACCCGGCGGCGCGGCCGGCTTTGGCGGCGACGGCGCCGGGGATGATCAGGGCTGCGGCTTCGCCGACGATCTGCCCGGCGGTGTACCAGTCGCCGGAGGCCACCTTGGCGCCGGTTTCGACCAGTTGGTTCCATAGGGCGTCGCGCGCGGCTTGATCCGTGATCAGCGCAGACACCCCGGCGGCGGTGTCTTTGACACTGAACTGCGCCGCCCCGGTGACCGCATGCCCGAGTCCGGAAAGAACACCGCCGGTGAACGGCGACACCGACGCAACCGGTTTGGCGACATTCGTGTCCCACCACTGGGCTGCCATGCCGGCCAGGTTGAACTCCTCACCGGTGGTCGCGATGGAGTAATGGTTGATCCCGTTGTTGATGCCGCCGACCACCATCGCCGCACCCAACCCGGTCAACAGGAGGGAGGATCCAGCGGTGAACGGGGTCAGCCCCAGCCCGACCACGGTGACCACCGCACCGGCGACGACCTGCAGTCCATCCCAGAGCAGATCCCACCCGGCCTGCTCCCGCCGCGCCTTCTCCGCCGCCTCCTCCAGGTCTTTCTGATACCCGGAGAACGCCGAGTTCCACCCGTCGGTGGCGGCCTTCTGGTTGGCCTGGCAGTACTCCACCATCCCCGCCGTCAACACACCCAACCCGTCAAGCGTCTGCTGGAAACTCCCCGCCGTGTAGGAGCGGCCCTGCCCCACCGTCAACGAGCCCACATTGCTGATGATCCGGGAAAGCGCCGCGACCAGCTCCTGCACCTGCGCGAACCCGTGATCAGAGGCCTCATACGCCTCCCAGGTCTCCTTATGCGACTTCGCGACCGCGTGCATCCGACCCAGGTCATCCACACACCGCTCCGCTTGGGTGGCACCAGCACCACCCAACGACACCAGATGCGAGGCATCACCGGCGATCTTCCGCAACTGCTCCGCGAGCCCCCGCAGCGAACCCATCCCGGACTCCAACTGCTTCAGGTGCGCATCCAACTCATCCCTGACCAGACGGAAGTCCCCACCCGTATCAACCTGAGCGTACCCGTTCCAATACACCCCCACCGCCGTCTGGAACGTCGTCAACCCGACCAGCAACGACCGCAGGATCGGCCCATGCACCTCCCGAATGTAGGCACGCATCGCATCCGCACCCTCACCCGTGATCGCCCGCGACCCCGCCAACACCTCCAACCCCTGCGCCAGCTCGGACACCGCCTCCAACCGCCGCGCCAAACCACCCCGCAACCCCGGCGACGACGCCTGCCACGCATCCGCCGAAAACTCCACCACACTCACCGCTTGGCATCCTCACGGTCCTGCACTTCGATGCTCACGCCGAAGTGGTCGAACTCCTTCGTGTCCTTCTGGGCCAAGGCGCCATAGGTCGCGATCAGGCCGGACAGCGTCCCATAGATCTCCGACACGGTCTTCGCTCCGGGGACGTTCATGGGCTCCTCACGCACCCATCCGTCTTTGATGCCCGCAACGTGGGCGGTCAGTGCCGAGACCTTACGGGTCTCGTCGTGAAAGCCCTCGTGGATACTCCTTGTCGCCATCTCACCTCTCCGTTTCTGCTCAGCGCGATCTAGTTCAGGGCGATCAGGAATGCCTGCGCCGAGAGCGCCGGATGCTCGACCGGGTTGATCGAGAACGCCAGAGCCCGCTGCTTGCTTCGGCAATCGGCGATGGCCTGACCGATCTGGTCGCCGATCTGCGAGTGACTCGACTTGGCCGAGTCGAAGCCGTCCTTGAAGCGCTTCCGCTGCTGCCCCGCCCAGAGAGCCGAACCTGCGTGCTCCAGGTCGTCGACACGGAACTTCCCCGCTGCGTCTTGGGCCTTCTGGAGCCTGCCGATGATGTCTTCGAGGTCCAGGATGCGCGCCAGCGCCTGCTCGTCACTCATCGTCGTCCGCCAGATCCCGAACGCTCGCGAACAGGTCCTCAGCCTCTGCGACCGGCGGCACGGGGGCCACAGGCCTCGGCCCGCTCGCCGGTCGCGCCTGGAACTCCGCGTACGCATCGTCCAGGATTTCGAGCACGAGCTCGTTGTCATCGTCGCGGTAGCCCTCATGCACGACCTTGAGGATGTTGTCGTGGTTGAAGTAGGCGACGTTGGTGTCGATCATGCCTTCGGGGTACATGAAGGCTCCGTAGTCGAAGAAGCTGCCCTCCACGACGGTGCCGCGGGACACGATCAAGAGCTTCTTCACCGAGCCTTTCAGGATGACGACGCTCCCGAGCGGGAGGAATCGTCGTCTCGTCTCGCGGTCCTGGTGTTCCTGAGTCATTTCCGTCTTCCTTTGCTCCGTAACTCACCGAAGGGGTCCGTGGGGTCGGCTATCGCCGCTGTCGGGTGGGCATCGTCCGCACTCGGCGCTGGTGTGGTCGGTCGCGGCGCGACGGGCTTCGAGAGGTCGATCGTCAGATCGGGCTCCGGAATCGCGGCTTGCTTCACGGGCGGGGCCTTCGCCACCTCCAGCTGTTTCTTCGCGAACTCCGTGTCCTCCGGGCTCTCGTACCCCCGGTGCAGGATCTCGGCGATCTGCGCCTCCCTGATCACGACCTCTCGCGCACCCGAACCCGCCCCGAGCGGGTGCCGCACCCCCTTGTAACCGGCAAGGAACCCGTCATCCGCCTTCTGAAAGCCCCGCGCGACGATGATGTAGATGCCGTCCTCGTCCTCGAGAGTGACGGCGGTCCCCAAGGGAAGCAGTGTCGGCGCCTTGCTCATGCCGCGGCTCCCTTCGATCGCGGGAGTCTGACCTTCTGGAACGTGCTGCCGCCGCGCAGCACGAAGAACGGCTCGTCGGTTCTCGGCTCCGGCTCGCTCGAATGGCCCATCCCCTTCACGAGCGGACTGTCGTACGCCCGCGCACCGACCAGACCGCTGAACTTGAGCTCCCTGACGAGCTTCGGCACCGCGTCGAAGGACTTGGCGACATAGTCGTGCCGGCTGAAGACCATGAAGTCGAGTCCCACCTTCCACGTGTTCTTCACGGCGAGGCCGAAGTCGTCCGGTTTCAGCCCTGTCTTGGCGATGAAGTCGGCCAGGTTCGCGATCACAAGCACCATCCGGGTGCCCTGCGTCTTCTGCTTGTTCAGCGCAAGGTACGCGACGATCCCCGCGACGACCTGGTTCGCATCGGCCGGGTTGGTGACGCGGCTGAAGTTCCCGGGAAGCCCTGACTTGTCCAGCACCTCCTCGAACGAGTCGTCGAAGTCGACGATCATGAACTCGGTCTTCGTCCGGGCGCCCTGCGCCAGCAGCACCTCCTGGAACAGCAGCTCCTGGTCGTCGTCCCGAGCCGCGAACAAGAAGAACGGCTGCGAACGGGGAAGGAAGCCGACCGCTGTCGTGGTCGCTTTCGACAGACCCAACGCCACGCCGCCGGCCTCATCGAGCGCTCCGACAGAGGGGATGCCCCGAAACGCCTCCACCGTCAGCTCCTGCGGCACCATCGGGATCCGCTCCGGCCGGCTGCCCGTCCAGGCCGACGCCATCGCGCCGATCTCGTTCTCGAGGTTCTCCAGCACCGCCGCGTCGTCGGCGCCCTCGCACGGCAGGAACACCTGGATCGCGGTCGGCTGGTCGAGCTGCAGCTGGCCGCGGCCGAGGATCTCGCTCTGGACGACGCGGTCGCGGCCGAACAGGGTGGACGCGTCGGACTCGTCGTTCAGGTACAGCGCGATCGTGTTCGGGATGTTGCTGCTCATGTTCATCCGGATGGAGTTCGCCCGGTTCGCCGTCAGCACGAGGTAGACGCCGAGCGCCGCGCCCTCGCGCAGCACCTGGATGAGCTGGGTGTCTATCGCGTCCTTGCGCTTGTCCTGGGCGAGGGCGTCGTACCCGTCGAGGACGGTGAGCACGGTCGGGAGCGACTCCCCGGTCTTCACCTGGTACTGGGCGAGGCTGGCTACCCCGGCGGCGCGGAGGCGGCGCTTGCGGTCGGCGAGCTCCGCGGCGATGCGCTCCATCGCCTTCTGCAGCTTCTCCTCCTCTTCCAGCGTCACGATGTCCGCGACGTGCGGGAGGGGCGCCAGCGGGAGCAGCCCGTTGTTGCCGAAGTCCAGCAGCAGCACGTGCAGCTTCTCCGGGGTCTGCTGCCGCGCGAGGTTCAGCACCATGGTCTGGAGCAGCGTGGAGGCGCCGTACCCGGGGCTGGCGAAGACCGCGGTGTGCCCGGCATCCTCCAGGCTGAAGCGGTAGACCTCCTGCGCCTGACGGCTCGGGAGGTCGAGGAGGCCCAGCGGGATGCCGGAGCCGTCATCGACGGGCGGGGTCGCGATCCTGGTCTCCAGCGGCGGCAGCCAGGGCTTGTCCGGGAGCACCGCGCCGGCCTCCCGGGCCACCGCGGCGAGGTGGTCGACGACCGCGGTCAGCTCGCTCACGGTCTCCGCGCGCGACTCCTGGTCCGCCTCGTCGCCGGAGAGGTCCTGCGTCCACAGGTCGTACTGGCCGAAACCGTTGATGTGGTAGATCCGCTCGTCGACCGTTTCGACGTCGGTCTTGTCCGGCTCGTAGGCGGCACCCGACCACGCCGACTGGAACAGCTCGTAGATCTCGTTGTTGCCGACCTGCAGGTAGGCGCGACCCGGCTCGACGATGCTCGCCGCATCCGGGGTCTTGATGATCTCGTTCGAGTCGGAGACGTCGGCGACCTTGAGGGCGAGCTTGAAGCGGCTGTTGGACCAGATCTGGTCGTTCACCACGCCGCTCGGCTTCTGGGTGGCCAGGATGAGGTGCACGCCCAGCGAGCGGCCGATGCGGGCCGTCGACACCAGCTCGTCCATGAACTCCGGCTGGTTCGCCTTCAGCTCCGCGAACTCGTCGGAGACCAGGAACAGGTGCGGGAGCGGCTTCCGCGGGTACACGCGACCGTCGCCCTGTGCCGCCGGCGTGCGCCCCTGCTTGTAGAGCCGGGTGTAGCCGTTGATGTGGTTGACCCCGAACTCGGCGAAGAGCCGCTGACGCTTCTGCAGCTCGGCGCGGATCGAGGCGAGGGCGCGGGCGGACGCCGCACCGTCGAGGTTCGTGATGGACCCCAGCAGGTGCGGCAGGTCGGCGAGCATGTTCGCCATGCCGCCGCCCTTGAAGTCGATGGGGAGGAACCCGACGTCCTCCGGCGCGAAGTTGACGGCCAGGGAGAGCAGGAAGGACTGGACGATCTCCGACTTCCCCGAACCGGTCGTTCCGGCCACGAGGCCGTGCGGCCCGTGCGCGCGCTCGTGCAGGTTCAGCTCGACGATGTCGTCCTTCCCCCGGAGGCCCAGCGGGACGGCGAGCGTCTTCGACGTGTCCGCGGCCGCCCACCTCCCGGGGACGCCGAGGGCGCCCACCTCGGTGACGCCGTACAGCTCGAGGAAGGTGACCGCGGTGGGCACCGCGTTCTTCTGCACCTCGACGTGGCGGAGGTTGGCCAGCCTGCGCAGCGCACGCTCCATACCGTCGGGGGTCCGGTACGGGGCGAAACCCTGATCGACGTACGCGCCCTCGTCGTTGACGAGCGTTCCGGCGCTCCTGTTCGCGTAGTCGACGAGCGCTGTCACGGTCTCCGGCAGCAGCTTGCGGTCCTCGGTGCACCAGATCACGGTCACGCCGAGCTCGGCCAGGTCTTCCGCCAGGTACTCGTTGATCCCGTGTCCCGCGAGGTGGGACCCGTCGAGCACGGTGAAGACGTAGTGCGGTGAGAAGACCGGCTTCTCGCGCCCGGCCTGGCGGGCGGCCTGCCGGCGCTGGGCGAGGATCTGGGTGAAGCTGTTCAGCACCATGTCGCGGGTCCTGGCGTCGTGCACGAGCCCGCGGATGTTCAGCCCCTGCATCCGCACGTGCGGGAGGAAGCGCCAGCGACGCCAGTCGGCGCGGAACGACTCCGGCGAGACCAGGGTGATCAGGTTGACGTCGCGATACGAGTGGAACACCGCCGCCTGGAACAGCAGGCTCTGCGCTGCGGCGGTCACCGTGTCGCCGGAGCCGACCAGACCGACGGTCTGCGTGCGGAGGTTCACCGGGATGGGGACGTTGCGCTGGGTCGCGAACTGCTCGGCCAGAGCCGTGACCCGGCGGGCGTCCTCGTCGTCGTCGCGCTCGTCGACGTCGGTCGTGACGGCGACGGCCGCTGGGGCGTCGCCGAGCCCGAGCGAGACCTGCAGGAAGTCCTTGTTGTGCGGGAGCCGCTCGTAGATCCGCGGGTCGTAGCGGTCCACCAGCTCCACGAGCGCCTCCGGGCTCGGAGTCGCGTACGCCCGCACCTCCCGCTCGCGCGAGGCGTACCGGGAGAGCGACGCGACGACGTTCAGGAGGTAGCGCTCGTAGCCCTCGCGGCGGGCGCTGTCGCGTTTGCGGCGTTCGCGCCGCTCGCCGACGAACTGCGAGATGGTGAAGGATGCGGTCAGCAGGCTGAGCAGCCCCATCCCCGCCATCAGCAGCGGATTGCGGCCCGAGAGGAGGCTCGTCGCCACTCCGACGGCCACCATGCCGAGCGGCGGCAGGAGCGCCTTGAGGATGCCGTTCTTGTTCGGCTTCTCCGGCGGCTCGATCTTCTGGATGCGGACCGCGTCCGCCGGCGGCTCCAGCGTGACGCGGGGGCTGCGGCGGTAGTCGGGGAAATCGGGTGGGAACTCCGCCGCCGGCTCCTGGTGCAGGTAGGTCGCCGGGTCGAGCTCGACCGTGCTCGCGAACGAGGTCAGCCGCCACTGCGCGGGGCGCCGCTCGAGCAGGTACGCCGCCGTCAGGATTGCGTCGCCGGTCCCGATCCGGTGGACCGAGCCGGCCGCCGGGACGCGCCGGCCGTTGATGTACAGGATCTCGCCCGCGGCCGCGACCGTCAGTTCGTCGCCGCGGACCGCGATCGTGCCGGCACCCTCCACCCGGGCCGCGGCCGAGTCGGAGTCGCCGAGCACGAAGGAGGCGCCGCGATCGAACACGACGTGTCTCGTCGCGGCGATGCGGGCATCCACCACCAGGAGCCGGCGCCCGTCGATCGCCGAGAGGCCGGTCGGCACGATGCTCCCGTTGACGAACACCCGGTCGCCGACGACGCCGAAGGTGAGGTCATCGCACACGGCGGACGGGCGGTCGGCCGTCAGGGCGACCCTGTTGAGCTCGTCGTCGAGCAGGTAGACGACGAAGAGGACGTTCGACGGGTCGAGCCGGTCGTCGGCCAGCGCGAGACCGTCGTCGACGGCGATGTCGTCGCCGAACACCGCCGCAGCCGTTGCCGTCACTGGGCGCCCCCCAGTCGCGCGCTCAGCTCTTCGATCTTCTTCGCGTACTCCTCCAGCAGCTTCTGCTTCTGGGCGCCGTCCATCCTGGTGTTGAGCTTCGTCGCCTGGTGGAGGTCGGTGTACGCGAGGAGCGTGAGCTGGTCGTCGCCGATGTTCTGGGCGAGGTTCAGCGCCCGCTCCAGGTCGCCGCGTTCGAGCGCGATCCAGTAGTCGAGCGTGTTGTCGTCGGTCTTGGTGGAGAGGGTGCCGAGGACGGCCTCCTTCTGCGCCGGCGACAGCTCGGCCAGCTTGACCGAGCTCACGGCGAGGACGTATCGCGCGGCCTTGGGGAGGTCTGCGGCCGGGTAGCCCTTCAGCTCCGTCAGGGTCTGGCCGTAGTCGCCGATCACGAAGCTGGACTGGGCCGCGATGATCGCCTCCTGCTTGGGGAGGGCGACGGCATACGACGTCCAGGTGAACCAGCCGAGCACAACGGCGGCGACGACGGCGGCCGCCCCGACGGTGGTCAGGAGGCGGTACCGCCGCCGCGGCAGGTTCAGCGTGCGGCGCGACGCGGCCCGCTCCTCCGCGTCCGCCTCCGCGTCGATGAGGGCCACCACCTCGTCGACGCTCGCGCACGCGACGATCCGCTCGCTGAGGTCGTCGCGGAGGGTGGCGGAGCCGTCGATGAGCTTCTCGAAGGGCAGCCGCGCGTGGAGGATGCTCAGGACGAGCGCCTTGTATCCGCGCAGGAAGAGGTCGTCGTCGAAGGACATCGGGGTGAGGATGCCGGCGAGACCGGAGTGGAGGGCGACGGCTCCCGCGCCGGTCAGCACCACATTCTCCGGATGCAGGAACGGGACCGCGAACCGCTCCGCCGCCGTGCGCAGTGCGGCGAGCCGCTGCGCCGCCTGGAGCTTCGCCAGCCGGGTCTTCGCCTCGCCCGTCGCCTGGCGCACCGACCGCGCACCCGGCGGAACGGTGTACACCAGGGCGGCCTGGTACTCCTCCGGGCACTCGTCGGCGACCACCCGGTGCTGCCGGACGAGGTCGAGCGCTCCCATCCGGATCTGGGTGCCGGTCAGGAAGACCGACACCCGGTCGCCGCTGCGCTCGAACACGACGGTGTCCCGTCCGTCGAAAAGTCTCATTGCACTCCCCCGGAGTCTCTGTCGCTGCGCATATACACTGACATACCGCGCGTAGTATTACTATTGTAGACGCTGCCACGCCCGCGCGACCCTCGGAGGTACGGTGCTCAAGAAGATCCTCGTCGGACTGGTCATGCTCGGCCTCGCCGGAGCCCTGATCGCCTCGGCCAGCACCGTGGGACAGAACGGGGTGACCGCAGCGCCGGGCGCGCCGACGATCGCCCTGGTCAACGAGGACGAGCCCGCGTCGTTCAACGGGACCGGCTACGCGTTCGGCAAGGAGTTCGTCGGCCTCGTGTCGAACGACAACCGCTACAACTGGCAGGTGGTGTCGCGCGGCGTGGCCGAGAAGGCGTACTCCGACGAGGCGGTGAGCGCCGTGATCGTGCTCCCGCGATCGTTCTCGCACGACCTCCTGACGCTGCAGGACATCGACCCGACGGAAGCCGTCATCGACTACCGCGTCACGCCGGGGGACGCCCTGTCGGAGCAGCGCCTCCAGAACGAGCTGTTCACCATCCTGCGCGACTTCAACACGCGCGTCGTGAAGATGTACTTCGCGAGCGTTGCCGGCAACATCGCGGGCGCCCAGGTGGGGATGGAGACGGTCGTCGGGCGCTACTCGAAGCTCGTCGGCACGCTGGCGGACGACGTGCAGCCGCAGCTCGCCAAGACCGGGGAGGGGTACGCGCGGAGCGAAAGCATGGCGCAGATCCTGCGCTCCATGAACTCCGCCTGGATCCAGGCGCAGAACGGCTTCACCAGCACGACCACGGGCGCTCTCACCTCGATCAGCGGCTCCCTCGCCGCCCAGCAGCCGAAGATCTCGGACTACTTCTCGCTCCAGGAGCAGATCGCCCAGACCAACCTGCTCAACGGCAACGCGGCGATCGACGGACAGGCCACCTCGGACAAGGACTACTACAGCCAGGCGTTCGCGGAGCACATCGGCGTGCTGCGCTCGGGAGACGGCACGTGGTCGGGCCTCGACGGCCTGACCGCGGAGGATGCCGACGGCAAGCCGACGGGAGCCCTCGCCGCGCTGCGGAAGACCGTGTCGGAGTACGACCAGCTGGCCACCCGGTACAACGCCAGTGTCGCGGAGATCGTCCAGTCGCTGAGCAAACAGGAGGGGAAGCTCGCGACGTCCTCCACCGAGCTGGCTGCGCTGGCCAAGACCCTGCTGAACGAGTACTTCGGCATCGCGCTCCCCGACGGCAGCGGCGAGGTGGGTCTCCCGGACGGGACCGCCGACATCGACGGATCGAACTACACGCAGGTCGACCTCTCCACGGTCGCCGCCGAGCGCGCCCGCGCGGCGCTCGCGCAGAAGGTCGCCACGAGCTTCGCCGTGGGCTCCTCCACCCCGGATGTCATCGGCGGCTACGAGGCGCAGGTGAAGGCGCTCGTCGCCGGCATCTCCACCGACCCGGCGATGTACACCGCCCTGTTCGACACGCTGGAGAGCGCCCCCGGCTTCTCACGCGCTCAATACGAGAGCCAGCTGGCACTCATCAAGGGATATGTGGACGCCAACGGCATCGCGAGCCCGGCGCTCACCGCCCTCCACACCTCCCCCGCGGCAACGGAGCAGACCGTCACGAAGAAGCTGCCCGTGACCGTCCCCGCCGGCGCGAAGCAGCGGGTGGAGATCCAGCTCCCGAGCACCGTGAAGCCCTCGGACGTGACCGTGTCGGTCGCGTCGCCCAGCAGGTCCGAGCCCGGGAGCGACCGGATCGCCGTCGACGCGGCGACCGGCGCCACCACCATTGACAACACGGAGTCGCAGGACCCCCTCACGGTCGTGCTCGACTACGCGATCGACCTCCACGACCTCGCGGGGGACACACTCGTGGAGTACACGGCACGCGATGCCGACACGAGCCCCGCCCCCGGCGCCGCCACTCCGGAGGTGCGCAGCC
>Ga0209563_100203_pt1 | contig 31876 bp, 27 predicted proteins | sample AraplaCvi_mMF_r2_FD_184271 | JGI IMG/M metagenome (GOLD analysis project Ga0209563, IMG submission 184271) | Arabidopsis root microbial communities from North Carolina, USA - plate scrape CL_Cvi_mMF_r2 (SPAdes) (version 2) | ecosystem: Host-associated > Plants > Roots > Endosphere | place: USA... | reverse complement strand
GGGCGAACAGCCAGTTGACCACCGGGGCTTTCCATTTGAGGAAGGTCTCGCTGTGGAAGGCCAGGGTCAGGCTGCCGAACACCAGGCAGGCGATCAGGGTCAGCCATTGGCTTTTTTCCAGCTTGCGCTGCTTGATGAACAGCGCGCCGTAGACTACGAGGGAGCTGATGATCAGCATCGCCGTGGCGCTGTAAATACCGCCTACAGTCACCTCATGGCCGGCGATGTCGACGACCCGTGGATCCAGTTTGTAAACGATGAAAAACAGCAGAAGCGGGATGAAATCGATGAATTGTTTCACAGTGAGAGCCAGAAGCTGGATGTGGCGGCATAATAACAAACATATGGGCGCGCGATAGCGCCAGCTGATTTGAGGTTACAACTCCCCGTGAATGTTGATTTGCACTGCCACAGCACGGCCTCCGATGGCGCCTTGGCGCCGGCGGTTCTGGTTGCGCGTGCGTTTGAAAACGGCGTGCGAGTCCTGGCGTTGACCGATCATGACACCCTAGAAGGCCTCGCCGAAGCGCGCAGCGCTGCCGAAGAACTGGGCATGCAGTTGGTCAACGGCGTCGAACTGTCCTGCACCTGGGGCGGGGCGACCATCCATGTGCTGGGTTACGGTTTCGACGTCAACGCCGCGCCACTGGTCGAGGCCATCGCCAAATTGCACGATGGCCGCTGGCTGCGGTCGGAAGAAATAAGCCGCAAGCTCGGCCTCAAAGGTATGCCCGGTGCCCTCGACGGCGCCCGGCAGATCCAGCAGGAGCTGGGCGACAGCGGCAACGCCCCGGCCCGTCCGCATTTTGCCGACTGGATGGTGCGTGAAGGTTTTGTAAAGGATCGCGCCGAGGCGTTCCGTAAATGGCTCGGCGCCGGCAAGCTGGGTGACGTCAAGCAACACTGGCCGACGCTGGAAGACACCGTCAGCACCCTGCGCGCCGCCGGAGCGTGGGTCAGTCTGGCGCATCCATGGCACTACGATTTCACCCGCAGCAAGCGCCGAAAGCTGATTGCCGACTATATTCAAGCGGGCGGGCATGCAATCGAAGTGGTCAATGGCCATCAGCCCGCGGAACAGGTCGGCAGCCTGGCAATCCTTGCCCGCGAGTTCGGTCTGCTGGTCAGCGCCGGCAGTGATTTCCATGGCCCTGGAGGCTGGTCGGAGATTGGCCAGTACCGGCCGGTTCCCGAGGACCTTCCACCCCTGTGGTGTCGGTTCAAACATGACACAGTTATTGCCGCCGTCTGAACAGGTAGAAAACGTGAGTCAATTTTTCCAGATCCATCCGGAAAACCCGCAAGCGCGCCTGATCAAACAGGCGGTCGAGATCATCCGCAAGGGCGGGGTGGTGATTTATCCCACGGACTCTTCCTACGCCATCGGTTGCCAGATCGGCGACAAGACCGCGATCGAGCGCGTGCGCCGTCTGCGTCAGCTCGACGAAAAGCACAACTTTGCGCTGATCTGCAGCGACCTGTCGCAACTGGGCAACTACGCCAAGATCGACACCGGCACCTTCCGCATTCTCAAGGCGCATCTGCCGGGGCCTTACACCTTTATCCTCAACGCCACCCGCGAAGTGCCGCGCCTGTTGCTGCATCCGAAAAAACGCACCATCGGCCTGCGGGTGCCGAGCCATCCGATTGCTTTGGCGTTGCTGGCCGAACTCGGCGAGCCGCTGATGAGCGTGACCCTGATCATGCCCGGCGATGAAGATCCGCTGAGCGATCCGTACGAAATGCGCCAATTGCTTGAACATCAGGTGGACCTGATCATCGACGGCGGTTTCGGCGGGATCAAGGCATCCACCGTGATTGACCTGACCGGCGACGACCCGGAAGTGATCCGCGTCGGTTGCGGCGACCCCGCGCCGTTCATGGTCGAGGCCTGAATGTCCGCAGTGGAAACCGTTGTCGATCCCCAGGCCGGCGCCCAGCAGGAACTGCCGTTTGCCATGGTCTATGGCCAGGCTGTCACGGAAATGCCGCTGGACCTGTACATCCCGCCGGATGCGCTGGAAGTGTTTCTCGAAGCCTTCGAAGGCCCGCTTGACCTGCTGCTGTACCTGATCCGCAAACAGAACATCAACATCCTCGACATCCCGGTGGCGGAAATCACCCGTCAGTACATGGGCTATGTCGAATTGATGCAGTCGGTGCGTCTGGAGCTGGCCGCCGAGTATCTGGTGATGGCGGCGATGCTGGCCGAGATCAAGTCGCGGATGCTCCTGCCGCGCGCCGAAACCGTCGAAGACGAAGAGGACGACCCGCGCGCCGAACTGATCCGCCGCCTGCAGGAATACGAGCGCTTCAAGGCTGCCGCCGAAGGCATCGACGGCCTGAGCCGGGTCGGTCGCGATGTTGTAGTGCCCAAGCTCGACGCCCCGGAAGCCCGGGCGCGCAAGCTGTTGCCGGATGTCGCGCTGGAAGAAATTCTGATGTCCATGGCCGAAGTGCTGCGCCGTGGCGACATGTTCGAGAGCCATCAGGTCAGCCGCGAGGCACTGTCGACCCGCGAGCGCATGAGCGATGTGCTGGAACGGCTCAAGGGCGGCGGTTTTGTACCGTTCGTCGAGCTGTTCACCGCCGAGGAAGGTCGCCTCGGCGTGGTGGTGACCTTTATGGCGATCCTTGAACTGGTCAAGGAATCCTTGGTCGAGCTGGTGCAGAATGAGCCGTTCGCCGCGATCCACGTGCGAGCCCGAGCCGAATAACGAGTCGAAACATGAACCTGACTGAACCCCGCGAGCTGGCGTCCCTGCTTGAAGCCTTTCTGTTGGCCTCGGGAAAACCGCAATCGCTTGAACGCCTCTACGAACTGTTCGAAGAAGGCGAGCGCCCTGAACCGCCGGTCTTCAAGAAAGCCCTGAGCCTGCTGGCCAAGTCCTGCGAGGGCCGTGCGTTCGAGCTCAAGGAAGTCGCCTCCGGCTACCGCTTGCAGATCCGCGAGAAGTTTTCGCCGTGGGTCGGGCGTTTGTGGGAAGAGCGGCCACAGCGCTATTCCCGTGCGCTGCTGGAAACCATGGCGCTGATTGCCTATCGCCAGCCGATTACCCGGGGCGAGATCGAAGACGTGCGGGGCGTGGCGGTCAACACCAACATCGTCAAAACGTTGATCGAGCGCGAGTGGATCCGCATCGTCGGTTACCGCGACGTGCCGGGCAAACCGGCGATGTTCGCCACCACCAAGGCGTTTCTCGATCACTTCAATCTGAAAAACCTCGAAGACCTGCCACCGCTGGCCGAACTGCGCGAGATGGAAACCGAGCCCGTCCTCGATTTCGACGACGCACCGGTGCCGCAGGGCCTGCAGGAACAGGCCGACGCCAGCGCCGAGCCGGAAGAGCCGAAGGAAGAAACCAGCTTCCACAGCTTGCTGCTGGAGCTGGACAGCATGGAGGAGGGGATCAAGACCGACTTCGATGATCTGTTGCGCGATGCCGCGGATGGTGAAACGTCGACGACTGAGCCGGAAGTCGAGACCGTCGAGCCGGCGATTGAAGTTGAACTTGAGGCCGAGCCTGAAGCCGAACCGGAAGAAGATATTCTTGGCGTTGCCCAGGCCCGGGAAAAACTTCTGGCTGCCGTCGCTGCCCTCGAACAACCGGCGCCAGCACCTGAACCCGAGCTGAGCGAAGAAGAAGCCGAGGCCCGTGCGCTGGCGGAAGCCATCGAAGCCGAACGCCGCGAGTTCGAGGACTGACCGAAATCCGGGGAGCAATGAGGCCCCTGTGGGAGCGAGCTTGCTCGCGAAAGCGGAGTGTCATTCAAAGATGATGCGTCTGACATGCCGCCTTCGCGAGCAAGCTCGCTCCCACAGGGCTCAGCGTAAGCCAGGAATATCAAATGAGCTCAACCAAAGACCCCTGCATCAGCCTCTGCAAATTCACCGACGACATCTGCCTCGGCTGTGGCCGCAGCAAGCGCGAAATCCGCGCCTGGAAGAAACTCGACAAGGACGACAAGCGCACAGTGCTGGCGGAAGCCGCGCTGCGCCTGATCAAACTCGGTGGCGCCGGTCGGCGGAAAAAGAAATAACTGTCGATCGATCAGCTAGTCTCTGATGCGCGATGGCGCACATCCGCGTATGATTCGCGACCCTTCGGCGATCCCTTCGTCCGAAAACCAGATTTCAATGCTTCAGGCGCCGCCTGAACAGACCACACCGGGAGGTGCCCAGATGAGTGACATCAATCAGAAAGACGACCAGGAAATCGGCCCAGCAGGCGAAAAACTGCAGAAAGTCCTCGCCCGTATCGGCGTCGGCTCGCGCCGTGACGTTGAAGCCTGGATCAGCCAGGGCCGGATCAAGGTCAATGGCAAAGACGCCACCCTCGGTCTGCGCGTCGACATGCACGATGCCATCACCATTGATGGCAAAGTGATCAAGCGCGAAGAGGCGGCCGAGTCGGTCCGCCGCGTGATCATGTACAACAAGCCCGATGGCGAGATCTGCACCCGTGACGACCCGGAAGGCCGTCCGACCGTGTTCGACAAACTGCCGCGTCCGAAAGAAGGCCGCTGGATCAACATCGGTCGTCTCGACATCAACACCACCGGTCTGCTGATGTTCACCACCGACGGTGAGCTGGCCAACCGCCTGATGCACCCGTCCTACGAGATGGACCGTGAGTACGCCGTGCGTGTACGCGGTGAAGTCGACGATGAAATGATCGAGCGCCTGAAGGCGGGCGTGGTATTGGAAGACGGCCCGGCGCGTTTCACCGACATTCAACAGGCTCCGGGCGGCGAAGGCTTCAACCACTGGTATCACTGCGTGGTGATGGAAGGCCGTAACCGTGAGGTTCGTCGTCTGTGGGAATCCCAAGGCCTGGTGGTCAGCCGTCTGAAGCGCGTGCGCTTCGGTCCGGTATTCCTCAACTCCGACCTGCCGATGGGCCGCTGGCGCGAAATGAGCCAGTACGAAGTCGACGTGCTCAGCGCCGAAGTCGGCCTGACGCCGGTGGCGATGCCGCAACTCAACGCCAAGAGCAAGGACAAGCTGGAGCGTATGCAGCGTAAATCGTCGCGGCCGATGGCCAAGACCGAGCGCGTGCGCACCCTGCGTCCCGCCGCTGGCGCGCCGACCGGTCCGCGTCCGAGCCGTGAGCCGCAGATCGAAGGCGAGCGTCCGGGTCGCAAGCCAGTGGCCCGTGACGGCGAGCGCGCACCGCGTCCGGCCAACGGTCGCACCGAGCGTGGCGAAGGTCGTGCGCCGGCCGGTCGCGGTACGCCAGTGGCGGATCGTCCTGCGGACACCACCAACAAGCGTCCGGCCAAGCCTGCACCGAAGCGTCCGGGGATCAAACTGGTCGACGGCGACAAGCCATCGGGCAAGCGCCGTGGCGCACCGGCCGGTTCTGGTCAGCGTCCAGGCTTCGGTCGCAAGAAGCCTGAGTGATCGGGTTTAGTGCCTGAATGACAAACGCCAACCGCAGGGTTGGCGTTTTTTTTCGTCTGGATTATTGGCGCGCTATTCCTGTAGGAGCTGCGGCACGCTGCGATCTTTTGCTCTTCAAAAGCAAGATCAAAAGATCGCAGCCTCGTTTTACTCGACAGCTCCTACAGGGAACAGTGGTTTCAAAACAGAAATTTCTGCTTAAAAGACGAAGCGTCCGTCAAACACCGGCTTGTCATCCAGCGCCAACACCCCGCCGGAGAAAATCAGGTCCAAATGATGACTGCCCTTGGCGCCACCGCCGAGGCCCAGGTGCAGGCCGCAATGGCGCTCCTCGAAACCGGCATTGCGCGCATACAGATCCTTCACCCCTTCATTGGTACCAATCCCCAATTCCTCAATGCGCCGGTTCGACGGATTGGCGTCCAGGTACTTGTTGAAATCATGCTCCAGCCCCGGCACATCGGTGGCGATGCGGCTGATGGTCGAGTTCTCGATCCACAGTTCCAGTGGCGACTCCAGCACGCCGTACTTGCGCGCAAACGGGATGGTGCTGAGGAACGTGCCCTTGAATTTCACATGGCCGTTAATGGCTTCGCTGTGGGTGGCGATTTCGCCGGGGGCCAGGTCGAAGTTGCCGACGCCGTTGATGTCGGTCCACTTCTTGATGCTGCTCAGCGGCGTTTCAAACCATGAGCCGTGGTCGTCCTTGAAACTCAGCGTGGTCGCTTGGGACATGCGCTGGATCAAGTGACTGTTGAGCCCGGCGATACGCTGCGGCGTCACGCTGAAGGTGTCGTAAAAATAGTCGCCGTAATCTTTGAACAACAGCGACTTCTTCCAGTTTTCCGCCATCACGCCTTGCAGGGCGCGCACGAACTCCGGGCCGTCGGGGCGCGGGTTGGGCAGCGTGGAAGAGTCGTAGAAGAAAATGTACAGATCGCTGTCGGCAATCGCCGCGGTCAGCGTTGCGGTGCTTTCCAGGTCCAGGCGTCTGGCGCTGAAGGTGAAGCGGGGATGATCGCCGGCCTGTTCGGCGATGGCGCCGGTCAGGGCTTCGTAATCGGCGGTGTGGCCGAGCAGTACCTTCGCCGAGTCGAGACCGGCAAGGGCAGGGTGATGTTCGAGGTAGTAAAGGAAATGCGAGATCGCGCGGGGCTTATCCATGAGTCCTCCCTGACTGACCGTGAGAAAGCGGCAGGCACGACCGGCCGGATCGTGCCTGCCCGGGGATGTCTTACAGAGGCCACATCGCCGTGCCGAACGGAACCACCGCGTCGGCTTGCATCATTTCCACGGCGGCCTCATGGGTTGGCGCTTCAAACCATTCGTCCAGTTGCAGTTCGGTGTCCAGGTCTTTTTCCAGTGCTTGCATGGTCGATCTCCTAGATGACGTTCACGGTTATGACTGGCCGGTCGAGGTGGCCGGCAAGACGTGAAGAACCTAGTTCAGGGTGTTTTGTAATGCAAAAAATTATTTATTTAAAATTTAAATAAACTTTTTATTCTGTTTTTAAGTGGCGTTTTTCTTATTTGAAAACAAAAAACTAAGCGGCCACTTTCATTAGCAAGCTTGCTACCGTCAATTTGCAGACGTCCTACAGAATTCTCCGAAATGGAAAATCTGCGTTACGCCTTGTAAAGAAAGGTTTACGAAAACCCCGGTAAAGGCCAGTGGATTCACCCCGTTGCCGACACTGTAAGGAAAACCTGCCGAGGCCCGGCTGAAAAGGCCTTGCGCAGGGCTCTGGCGTGCTTGTTTCAGCCTCGTTTGCAGGGTGAGATGCGCCCCATGCCTGTCGTGCAGGTGCATAACAAGAAGGAGGCGCAATGAACGCCGAGATTGACTTTCACTTCTCTCCGTGGGGCGGTTTTTCGCTCGTCCCCGTCGATGGCCTGCAAAGGCCTGACTCATTTTTTGCAGTCGCCCGAGTGTCTCGAGGCGGACCCACGCAATCCCGGCAGGCGCCACGCTGATCCAGCGGGGTCTGGCAGCAGGGGGTTAGCGGTGTACAATGCGCCGCGTTTTAACTGTGACCCTCTGCGTAATCGCGCAAACCTCAAGGCTATCCGCCTTGTTCACTCCGCCACGTCACAAACGTGTCGGGTTCGATTTCGTCACAGATAAAAACAAACAGGTGACGCATGACCGTTGTAAAAACGCTGAATTCCTGGTGCTTGCGCTGGGGTTTGATCGGGGTTGTCTGAAATCGCAACCTTGCAGCAACGTCTACTGAACATCATCAAACCTTGCGTGGGACCTTTTTCATGAGTGGACAAAACTCGCAATCAGGCGAGCTGAAACGCGGCCTGAAAAATCGCCATATTCAACTGATCGCCCTCGGTGGTGCGATTGGTACCGGATTGTTCCTCGGCTCGGCCGGGGTCCTGAAATCCGCCGGCCCGTCGATGATCCTCGGCTACGCCATCTGCGGCTTCATCGCCTTCATGATCATGCGCCAGCTCGGCGAGATGATCGTCGAAGAGCCGGTGGCCGGTTCCTTCAGCCATTTCGCACACAAGTACTGGGGCGGTTTTGCCGGTTTCCTGTCGGGCTGGAACTGCTGGATTCTGTACATTCTGGTGGGCATGTCGGAGCTGACCGCGGTCGGCAAGTACATCCACTACTGGGCGCCGGACATCCCGACCTGGGTCACCGCCGCTGCATTCTTCGTGCTGATCAACGCGATCAACCTGGCCAACGTCAAAGTCTTCGGTGAAGCTGAATTCTGGTTTGCGATCATCAAGGTCGTGGCGATCGTCGGCATGATTGCACTGGGCAGCTACCTGCTGGTCAGCGGCCATGGCGGCCCGCAGGCCTCGGTCAGCAACCTGTGGTCGCATGGCGGGTTCTTCCCCAACGGCGTCAGCGGCCTGGTGATGGCGATGGCGATCATCATGTTCTCCTTCGGCGGTCTGGAAATGCTCGGTTTCACTGCAGCCGAAGCCGACAAGCCGAAAACCGTGATCCCGAAAGCGATCAACCAGGTGATCTACCGCATCCTGATTTTCTACATCGGCGCGCTGGTGATCCTGCTGTCGCTGACCCCGTGGGACAGTCTGCTGGAAACGCTCAATGCGTCCGGCGATTCGTACAGCGGCAGCCCGTTCGTGCAGGTGTTCTCGATGCTCGGCAGCAACACCGCCGCGCACATCCTCAACTTCGTGGTACTGACCGCGGCGCTGTCGGTGTACAACAGCGGTACTTACTGCAACAGCCGCATGCTGCTGGGTATGGCCGAGCAAGGCGATGCGCCTAAGGCCTTGTCGAAGATCGATAAACGCGGCGTGCCGGTGCGTTCGATCCTCGCGTCCGCGGCGGTCACGCTGGTGGCGGTGTTGCTTAACTACCTGATGCCGCAACAGGCGCTGGAACTGCTGATGTCGCTGGTGGTGGCCACCCTGGTGATCAACTGGGCGATGATCAGCTTCTCGCACTTCAAGTTCCGCCAGCACATGAACAAGACGCAGCAGACGCCGCTGTTCAAGGCGCTGTGGTACCCGTACGGTAACTACGTCTGCCTGGCGTTCGTCGCGTTCATCCTCGGCGTGATGTTGCTGATCCCGGGCATCCAGATCTCGGTGTACGCGATTCCGGTGTGGGTCGTGTTCATGTGGGTCTGCTACGTGATCAAGAACAAGCGCGGTGCGCAACAGGCGCTGCACGCGGCGAGTGCTTCGAAGTAAGCGCTGAGGCAACAAACAACAAACCCGGCCAATGTGCCGGGTTTTTTATTGCCCCTTCGGCAGCTCCTACAGGGTTGATGGCGTATCCTGCTGCTTCTGAATACGGACGCTTTTCCATGCTGGTGATTTCCAACAATGTGCATCTGCCGGATGCCGAGATCGAACTGACGGCCATTCGCGCGCAAGGCGCCGGTGGGCAGAATGTCAACAAGGTCTCCAGCGCTGTGCACCTGCGCTTCGACATTCCGGCCTCGTCCTTGCCCGAGTTCTACAAGGAGCGGCTGCTGGCGCTGCGCGACAGTCGCATCACCAGCGACGGCGTGCTGATCATCAAGGCCCAGCAATACCGCACGCAGGAAGCCAACCGTGCCGATGCGCTGCAGCGTCTGACCGAGCTGATTCTCAGCGCCACCAAGGTCGAAAAGAAACGCCGCCCGACCAAACCGACCCTCGGCTCGAAGAAGCGCCGGCTCGAATCCAAGACCAAGCGTGGCAGCATCAAGGCCGGGCGGGGCAAGGTGGATTTCTAATCTTCTCGGTACTTCGCCGTGTGCTTGTAAAGGTAAACGCTCAACGCCAGACCGCTCAGGGAGGCGAGGGCGGCGAACAGGAAGATCGAGGCAAAACCGAAGCCCGACGCAATGGCCCCGGCCAATGGCCCGGTAATCCCCAGCGACAAGTCGATGAACAGCGAATAAGCGCCCACGGCCGCGCCTCGGCTGGAGGCCGGCACCAGGTTCACCGCTTCCACGCCCAGCGCCGGGAACACCAGCGAGAAGCCGAAACCGCTCAGCGCCGCCCCGGCCAGTGCCCAATGTGCATCCGGTGCCAGCCACAGCAGCAACAGGCCCAGGGTTTCCACCGACAGGCAGGCAATCGCCACGCGAAAGCCGCCGAGGCGGTTGATCAGGTTGCCGAACAGCAGCCGCGCGCCAATGAAGCTGGCGCCGAACAGGCTCAGGCACAACACCGCGTTATCCCAGTGCTGAGTGGCGTAATACAGGGTGATGAAGGTGGCGATGGTGCCGAAACCAATCGAGCCCAGTGCCAGTCCGCAGCCGTGCGGGAACACGCGACCGAGCACATGCATGAACGGCAGACGCTCGCCGGCGACAATCGGCGCGGCGGTTTTCGGCCAGGCCAGCAGCAGACCCAGCGCTGCCAGCAGAATGATGCTGACGCCCATGCTCCACAGCCCCAGCTGGCCGACCAGCCACACGCCGAACGGCGCACCCACCGCCAGCGCGCCGTAACTGGCAATGCCGTTCCACGAAATCACTTTGGCGGTATTCGCCGCACCAACGCGGCCGATGCCCCAGCCGATTGAACCGGAGCCGACCAGGCTTTCCGCGCTGCCCAGCACCAGACGGCCGATCAACAGGCTGATCAGGCTGAGCATCGGCAGGTTCGGTGTCCACGCCGAAATCAGCATGAACACGCCACTCAAGCCGCAACCGGCCAGACCAATCATCACCGCGCGCTTGCTGCCCTGGTTGTCGATGATCTTGCCGGCGTACGGACGGCTGAGCAGGGTGGCGAGGTATTGCACGCTGATCACCAGCCCGGCGATCACCGCGCCAAAGCCCAGATCACTGTGGACGTAACCGGGCAACACCGCGAGCGGAATGCCGATGTTCAGGTAGCCGATGAAAGTGAAGAGGACGATGGAAACGACTTGCAGCGTGACCGCCAGGGGGCGCTGGGGTTGTGGCGTAGAGGACGACATGGGGAACGATCCACGGCAAAGCAGGATTAGATAGGCTGCTTATGATACCGGCGTGAACGCATCTGGGGCGGGGAAAAGTAAAACTATTTGCCCGATGGGGGGTATCAGGGTTTGGCCGGGGCGACCAGTTGCGTGGTGACGAGGGCGGCGAGGGCGTTTTCTTCGCTGCCAAAACGGGCGAGCAAAGCAGCCTGTTTTTCCGGAGAGAGGCGCTGCCAGATCTCGATCATTTTCTCGGTGGCGCCGATCAGGACGGCGGCTTGGCTTTCGGAGAATTCGTCGGTCATGGCGGGCTCGGTTTCAGGCAGTGTGGAAAGCGCATCTTAGCGCTTTCCACACGGTCTGTACGGCGGGGTTTTACTCTTCGTGGTCGGCCTTGCGGCTGTCAACGGCTTCTTTCGGCTCGGGCTGTTGGGCACCGGCTTGTTGCGTGGTCGTCTGCTCAGGTACGTGCAGGCTTGGGAAGGGGAGATTAGGAATCTCGTGCATGGTTGCGCTCCTCGCTAAGTCTGTTGATAGATCTGGTAGATCCGCGCTTCTTGAAAGCCTGCGCAGGATACAGCAGGAAAAATGACAATCAGACTTTTAATTCAAAATAATGCGACAGATGGCCGCAGGGGGGGCAAAAACAACTGTGGGAGCGAGCTTGCTCGCGAAATCGGTGTATCAGTCAACATATCTGTCGAATGACACTCCGTATTCGCGAGCAAGCTCGCTCCCACAGGGGGTTGTGTAGCTGGATCTACTTGCTGACGTCAGCGATGGCTTGTGCCAGCAGTGCCAGGCGCGTGGCGTCGATCCCGGCGACGTTCGCCCGGCCCGAGCTGACCATGTACACGCTGTGCTGCTCACGCAGTTGTTTGACCTGCTCCGGCGACAAGCCGGTGTAGGAGAACATGCCGCGTTGCACGCCAATGTGCGCAAAACGCTCGCGCAAGCCGTGCGGTTCCAGCGCTTCGACCAGACCGCTGCGCAACTGCGCGATGCGCAGACGCATGGCTTCCACTTCGTCGGCCCAGCGGGCTTTCAGCTCCGGATCGGCGAGGATGGTCGCGACAACCGCTGCACCGTGATCCGGTGGCGTCGACCACAGGTTGCGGGCGATGTTGGCCAGTTGGCTGCGAATGTCGATCAGTTTGTCGGCGGTTTTCGCGCAAACAATCAGCGCCCCGGTGCGGTCGCGGTACAGGCCGAAGTTTTTCGAGCAGGAGCTGGTGATCAGCAACTCGGGCACTTCGGCAGCGAACAGCCGGGTCGACCATGCGTCCTGCTCCAGCCCGTCGCCAAAGCCCTGGTAGGCGAAGTCGATCAGTGGCAGCAGGTCACGCCGGCGCACGACGTCGAGCACGCGTTGCCAGTCGTCATGGTTCAGGTCGAAACCGGTCGGGTTGTGGCAGCAGGCATGCAGCAGCACCACGTCGCCTTGCGGCACTTCGTTGAGCACGGCAAGCATCGCATCGACGTCGAGGCGGTTGTCGCTGCCCACGTAGGGGTAGTGACTGACCTTGACCCCGGCCGCGGCGAAAATCGTTTCGTGGATCGGCCAGGTCGGGTTGCTCAGCCAGACGCCCTTGCCCGGCAGGCACCGGGCGATGAAGTCGGCTGCCAGACGCAGGGCACCGGTGCCGCCCGGAGTCTGGGTGGCGCCGGCGCGCTGTTCGGCGATCAGCTTCGAGTCGGCGCCAAGCACCAGCTCATTGATGACCTTGCCGAACAGCGGATTGCCGTGACCACCGATGTAGGTCTTGGTGTCCTGGCTTTCGACCAGTCGCGCCTCGGCAATTTTCACCGCTTCGGGGATCGGCGTCAGGCCCTGGGCATCCTTGTAGACGCCAACGCCGAGGTCGAACTTGCGCGGGTTAGTGTCCTGCGCATAAGCCTCCATCAAGCCGAGGATCGGGTCGCCGGGCACCCGGCCGATGGCGTCAAAGTGCATTACTTGCGTCCTTCTGCGGTCTTGGCCACTTCGTCAGTGCGCGCGGCCATGATGAAGTCGTTGCGGTGCAGGCCCTTGATCGAGTGGCTCCACCAGGTCACGGTGACTTTGCCCCACTCGGTCAGCAGCCCCGGGTGGTGACCTTCGGCCTCGGAGATTTCACCGACGGCGTTGGTGAAGGCCAGTGCGTGCTTGAAGTTCTTGAACAGGAAGACTTTCTCCAGCTGCATGATGCTGTCGCGCACTTCGATGTTCCAGTCAGGGATCTGCTTGATCAGGATCGGCAGTTCTTCGTCGCTGACTTGTGGCGCATCGGCACGGCAGGCTTCGCAGTGGGCTTGGTTCAAAGTGGACATGGTGTGATTCCTGAAATCGAGTGTGTTTTTTTTATAGAAACTATCGGCCCGTCAATGCCGTCACGCTAAACCAAAGTGGCGGCGACTGACAGACTCAATTGTCAGCAAAAGTCGCGGATCACGCGGCTTTCGGTTTTGGCGGAAACTTCGGTGCATGCAACCCCAGCTGCATGCCTTGCTTGACCATGCCCATGATGTCTTCGTGGGCCAGGTCGAACAGGCGCTTGAGGTTGGGCAGGACAAAATAAAGTGGCTGCAGGATGTCGATGCGATACGGCGTGCGCATGGCTTCCAGCGGATCGAAGGCCTGATGCTCGGGCTCGTCCGACAGCGAATAAACGGTTTCCTTTGGCGAGGACAGGATGCCGCCGCCATAGATGCGTTGGCCTTGCGGGGTGTCGACCAGGCCGAACTCGATGGTCATCCAGTACAGGCGCGCCAGGTACACGCGCTCTTCCTTGGTGGCCTGCAGGCCGAGCTTGCCGTAGGTATGAGTGAATTCGGCGAACCATGGGTTGGTCAGCAGCGGGCAGTGACCGAAGATCTCGTGGAAGATGTCCGGCTCTTGCAGGTAGTCCAGTTCTTCGCGGGTACGAATGAATGTAGCCACCGGAAACTGCTTGCTGGCGAGCAGTTCGAAGAAGGTCTGGAAGGGGATCAGTGCCGGGACGCGGGCAACCTGCCAACCGGTGGTCTCACCGAGCACCTTGTTGATCTCGCCCAGTTGCGGAATGCGGTCATGGGGCAGACCGAGTTTTTCGATACCGTCCAGGTATTCCTGGCACGCGCGACCCTCGATCACTTTCAGCTGGCGGGTGATCAGCGTGTTCCACACCGCATGTTCTTCGGCGGGGTAGTCGATAAAACCTTGCGCATCGGGCTCGCGGGCCACGTATTGCGTCTGCTTCATACTGCTCTCCTGCTAGGGGAATTCGTTCTTGTTATGTCCAGCGATGGGGTCAGGATTACCCGAGAGTGGGGCGAGATGCAGCAGGTTGAATGCGATCTTTGTAGGAATAATCACCGTATTTTGTAAATAAATCGTTACGCTTTGGCGGATATCTCGCGTTTGCGCTGATTTGCAGGTTTGAAAAGGGCTGTGGCTGTCACATAATCTTGACAACTATCTGCGCGCCTCGACAGAAAAATGGGTTCCGGGCGCACCGCAATACCCTGTGGGAGCGAGCTTGCTCGCGAAAGCGGCAGTTCTGACACATCAATGTCGGGTGTGCTGACGCATTCGCGAGCAAGCTCGCTCCCACAGGAATTGTGTTCAATCCCAATTTGTCGGGTCATTCATATGCGTATCAAAGTCCACTGCCAGAACCGCATCGGCATCCTGCGCGACATCCTCAATCTGTTGGTGGAGTACGGGATCAACGTCGCGCGCGGCGAGGTCGGTGGCGAGCATGGCAATGCGATTTATCTGCACTGCCCGAATCTGATTAACATCCAGTTCCAGGCGCTGCGGCCCAAATTCGAGGCGATTGCCGGGGTGTTTGGCGTCAAGCGCGTCGGGCTGATGCCCAGCGAGCGTCGGCACATGGAGTTGAACGCGTTGCTCGGCGCGCTGGAATTCCCGGTGCTGTCGATCGACATGGGCGGCTCGATCGTTGCTGCCAACCGCGCCGCGGCGCAGTTGCTCGGGGTGCGGGTGGACGAGGTGCCGGGGATTCCGCTGTCGCGCTACGCCGAGGATTTCGACCTGCCGGAACTGGTGCGCGCCAACAAATCGCGAATCAACGGCATGCGCGTCAAGGTCAAGGGCGACATCTTTCTTGCCGACATCGCACCGCTGCAATCGGAGCACGACGACAGCGAAGCCATGGCTGGTGCGGTACTGACCTTGCACCGCGCCGATCGCGTTGGTGAGCGCATCTATAACGTGCGTAAACAGGAACTGCGTGGCTTCGACAGTATCTTCCAGAGTTCTAAAGTGATGGCGGCGGTGGTGCGTGAAGCGCGGCGCATGGCGCCACTGGATGCGCCGCTGTTGATCGAAGGCGAAACCGGCACCGGCAAAGAATTGTTGGCGCGGGCCTGTCACCTCGCCAGTCCGCGTGGGCAGTCGCCATTGATGGCGCTCAACTGCGCGGGGCTGCCGGAGTCGATGGCCGAGACCGAACTGTTCGGCTACGGACCCGGCGCGTTCGAAGGCGCGCGCGCCGAAGGCAAACTCGGCCTGCTGGAACTGACGGCGGGCGGTACGCTGTTTCTTGATGGCGTCGGCGAAATGAGCCCGCGCTTGCAAGTGAAGTTGCTGCGCTTTCTGCAGGACGGCTGTTTCCGCCGGGTCGGCAGTGATGAAGAGGTGTATCTGGATGTGCGGGTGATCTGCGCCACTCAGGTCGACTTGTCCGAGCTGTGCGCGCGCGGCGAGTTTCGTCAGGATCTGTATCACCGCTTGAACGTGTTGTCGCTGCACATCCCGCCGCTGCGCGAATGCCTCGACGGTTTGACCCCGCTGGTCGAGCACTTCCTGGATCAGGCCAGCCGCCAGATCGGTTGCTCGCTGCCGAAACTGGCGCCGGCGGCGATGGAGCGTCTCAGTCACTACCACTGGCCGGGCAACGTGCGACAGCTGGAGAACGTGCTGTTTCAGGCGGTCTCGCTGTGTGATGGCGGCACGGTCAAGGCCGAGCATATTCGCCTGCCGGACTACGGCGTGCGTCAGCCGCTTGGCGATTTCTCGCTGGAGGGCGGGTTGGACGAAATCGTCGGGCGTTTTGAAAAAGCGGTGCTGGAGCGCTTGTATTCCGAGCACCCGAGCAGTCGGCAACTGGGTAAGCGGTTGGGGGTTTCGCACACCACCATCGCTAATAAGCTGCGCGAGTATGAGGTCGGTAAAGACCCTGCCGAGTAACCATTGTGGCGAGGGAGCTTGCTCCCGCTCGGCTGCGCAGCAGTCGTAAACCGGATCAATGCGGTTTGTCTGATACACCGTATTGAATGGGTTTGGGGTTGCTACGCAACCCAGCGGGAGCAAGCTCCCTCACCACAGGTTTTATTTCCATCCGCAAAAGTCGGGATTGCCGCCCAGCGGCATAACACCGCCGGTTTTTCGACTTCGATACATTTCCAATTTCCCCGCAATACCCCGCAAGTCCTTTGTTTACCGGGCCGCAAGCCGCCAGAAAAAAGTTGGTCTGCAAATTGCTTATGGCTCAGCAGTACAGCGGTGGGCGGCAAACGTCCGGCATGCAGAGGAAAGAGTGTGGACAAGTACCTTTATGTGGCAATGACCGGCGCCAGTCAGAACGCACTGGCGCAAAAGGCCCATGCCAACAACCTGGCGAACATCTCCACCAACGGTTTTCAGCGCGACCTGGAGCAGGCGCGTTCGATGCCGGTGTTCGGTGACAGCTTTCCGGCGCGTGCGTTTGCCATGAGTGAGCGGCCCGCCACCGACTTCACCGCCGGTTCGCTGGTGCAGACCGGGCGTGATCTCGACGTCGCCGTGACCGGCAACGGTTTTATTGCCGTGCAGAACCCCAGCGGCGGCGAAAGCTACGTGCGCACCGGCAGCCTCAACATCGACGCCCTCGGCGTACTGCGCGCCGGCAACGGCATGCCGGTATTGGGCAACGGCGGTCCGATCGCCGTGCCGCCGGAGCAGCAGGTCGAAGTCGGTGAAGACGGCACCATCAGTATTCGTGCGATGGGCGAAGGCCCGCGCGTCATGGCGGAAGTCGACCGGATCAAACTGGTCAACCCGGACATCAAGAACCTCAACAAAGGCCTCGACGGCTCGATCTACACCAAGGACGGCCAGCCGGCGCCGGCCGACGCCAACGTCAAACTGGTGTCGGGTTTCCTCGAGTCGAGCAACGTCAATGCCGTGGAAGAAATGACCTCGGTGCTGGCCCTGGCCAAGCAGTTCGAGTTGCACGTCAAGATGATGAACACCGCCAAAGACGACGACCAGGCCATGGCTCGGGTCTTGCAGATCAGCTAATTATCAGAACGTCGCGCCGTAAAACAGGCGCACGAGGAGAATCGAATGCTTCCGGCTCTATGGGTTGCCAAAACCGGTCTGTCCGCCCAGGACACCAACCTGACCACCATTTCCAACAACCTGGCGAACGTCTCGACCACGGGTTTCAAACGTGACCGTGCCGAGTTCCAGGACCTGCTGTATCAGATCAAGCGTCAGCCAGGCGCCCAGTCGACCCAGGACAGCGAACTGCCGTCGGGTCTGCAACTGGGTACCGGTGTGCGCATTGTCGGTACCCAGAAAAACTTCACCGCCGGCAGCCTGCAAACCACCGAGCAGCCGCTGGACATGGCCATCGACGGTCGCGGTTTCTTCCAGATCCTGCAGCCGGACGGCACCACGTCCTACACCCGTGACGGTACCTTCCACCTCGACTCCAACGGCCAGATCGTCAACGCCAGCGGTTTCGCCCTGGAACCGGCCATCGTCATCCCGAACAACGCGCAGAGCTTCACTGTCGGCACCGACGGCACCGTCTCGATCACCGTGCCAGGCAACCCGGCCGCTCAGGTGATCGGCAACCTGCAAACCGCCGACTTCATCAACCCGGCCGGTCTGCAGGCGGTGGGTAACAACCTGTTCCTGGAAACCGCTGCTTCCGGCGCGCCGCAAATCGGCACTCCGGGCCTGAACGGTTTCGGTACCACGCTGCAGAACACCCTGGAAGGTTCCAACGTCAGCACCGTTGAAGAGATGGTCAACATGATCACCACTCAGCGCGCCTACGAGATGAACTCCAAGGTGATCTCCACCGCCGACCAGATGCTCTCGTTCGTAACGCAGAATCTGTAATCAAGTCTATGGGGCGGCCTGAGGCCGCCAGCAACACCGTGAGGTAGGGTCATGAAACGCTTCGTATCTGTTCTGGCATTGGGTGGGGTCGTCTCGCTCGCGGGCTGCGTCGCACCGACGCCCAAGCCCAATGACCCTTACTACGCTCCGGTGTTGCCACGCACGCCATTGCCGGCGGCGGCCAACAACGGCTCGATCTATCAGGCCGGCTTCGAGCAGAACCTGTACAGCGACCGCAAGGCGTTCCGGGTTGGTGACATCATCACCATCACCCTGAACGAGAAGACTCAGGCGAGCAAGAACGCCAACTCCCAGGTGGCCAAGAACAGCAAGACCGGCATCGGCCTGACCTCGCTGTTTGGCGGCAGTGGCACCACCAACAACCCGTTGGGTGGCAATGACCTGAGCCTCGACGTCGGTTACAGCGGCGACCGTGCAACCAAGGGCGACAGCAAGGCCGCGCAGGGCAACACCCTGACCGGCTCGATCACCGTGACCGTGGCCGACGTGCTGCCCAACGGCATCATCGCCGTGCGCGGCGAGAAGTGGATGACCCTCAACACCGGCGACGAGCTGGTGCGGATCGCCGGTCTGGTGCGTGCCGATGACATCGCCACCGACAACACCGTGTCGTCGACCCGCGTCGCCGATGCGCGCATCACCTACTCGGGCACCGGTTCGTTTGCCGATGCGAGTCAGCCAGGCTGGTTCGACCGTTTCTTCCTCAGCCCGCTGTTCCCTTTCTAGGTGGCGACTTTGAATTTCAAGAGCCTCATGCTGGCGGCGGCCCTGTTGTCCGCTGCCTTTGGTGCCCACGCCGAGCGGCTGAAAGATATCGCCAGCATTTCCGGCGTGCGTTCCAACCAGTTGATCGGTTACGGCCTGGTGGTCGGGCTTAACGGCACCGGCGACCAGACGACGCAAACCCCGTTCACCCTGCAGACCTTCAACAACATGCTCTCGCAGTTCGGCATCAAGGTGCCGCCGGGATCGGGCAACGTGCAGTTGAAAAACGTTGCGGCGGTGTCGGTGAGTGCCGATCTGCCGGCGTTCGCCAAACCGGGTCAGCAGGTCGACATCACCGTGTCTTCGATCGGTAACTCCAAGAGCCTGCGCGGCGGCACCCTGTTGCTGACCCCGCTCAAAGGTATCGACGGCAACGTCTACGCCATCGCTCAGGGCAACCTGGTGGTCGGCGGTTTCGATGCCGAAGGGCGTGACGGTTCGAAGATCACCGTCAACGTTCCGTCGGCCGGTCGTATTCCGGGCGGTGCGTCGGTGGAGCGTTCGGTACCGAGCGGTTTCAACCAGGGCAACAGCCTGACGCTGAACCTCAACCGCTCCGACTTCACCACCGCCAAGCGCATCGTCGACAAGATCAACGACATGCTCGGCCCTGGCGTGGCGCAAGCCATCGACGGCGGTTCGATCCGTGTGACGGCGCCGCTCGATCCGAGCCAGCGCGTCGACTATCTGTCGATTCTGGAAAACCTTGAAGTGGACCCGGGTCAGGCGGTGGCGAAAGTCATCATCAACTCGCGCACCGGCACCATCGTCATCGGCCAGAACGTGAAAGTCTCGCCGGCCGCCGTGACCCACGGCAGTCTGACCGTGACCATCACCGAAGACCCGATCGTCAGCCAGCCGGGCCCGTTGTCCAATGGGCAGACGGCCGTGGTGCCACGCTCGCGGGTCAATGCCCAGCAGGAAGCCAAGCCGATGTTCAAGTTCGGCCCGGGCACCACCCTCGACGAGATCGTGCGGGCGGTGAACCAGGTGGGCGCGGCACCGGGTGACCTGATGGCCATTCTCGAAGCACTCAAGCAGGCCGGCGCGTTACAAGCCGACCTGATCGTGATCTGAGGACGGCGACCATGGATATGCGCAAAGGCAGTCTGGTGGGCACGGGCGATTCGGGTTCGTACTCCGATCTCAATCGTCTGAACCAGCTCAAGGTCGGCGACAAGAACAGTGATGCGAACATGCGCAAGGTGGCGCAGGAATTCGAATCGCTGTTCCTTGGCGAAATGCTCAAGTCGATGCGTTCGGCCACCGAGGCGTTGGGTAAGGACAACCCGATGAACACCCCGGCGGCCAAGCAATATCAGGAAATGTACGACCAGCAACTGGCGGTCTCGCTGTCCCGCGAGGGCGGGGGTATCGGTCTGGCCGACGTGCTGATGAAGCAGATGTCGAGGAACAAACCGCTGGCGCCAGGCGAGGCGGCGGCCGCGTCCGCCGCCAAGCAAGAGGCGGCGAAAGCGGCTGCGGTGCAGACGCCGATTGCCGCCGGCACGACCGCCACCAATGGGCCGTTATCGCGGCTCAATGGCGAGCGTCCGTTGTGGGCGTCGCGTTCCGGGCGTGTCGCCACGACCGAAGCCTCGCACAGCAATGACATGGCCATGATCAACAAGCGTCGTCTGGCCTTGCCGCCGAAACTGGCCGATCGTTTGCTCGCCGGTCTGGTGCCTTCCGCCACGCCGACCACCGCCAATGCCTTGCCGCAACGTGCCGCAACGACGGCCACCACCGGCGCCGGTCCTCTGTACAACGGCGACTGGTTGACCCGTGCAGAAGACGCCAAGGCGTCCGGCGGGCAGATGCAGATTTACGGTCGGGCAATGGCGCAGATTCCGCTGGCGCCGGCCAAACGCGCGTTCAGCTCCGCCGATGAATTCGTCAACACCATGCTGCCGATGGCCAAAGAAGCCGCCGCGCGTATTGGCGTCGATCCGCGTTATCTGGTGGCGCAGGCCGCACTGGAAACCGGCTGGGGCAAATCGGTCATGCGTGCCCAGGATGGCAGCAGCAGCCACAACCTGTTCGGCATCAAGGCCAGCAGCAACTGGACCGGCGATTCGGCCCGGGCAATCACCAGCGAGTTCCGCAACGGGCAGATGGTCAAGGAGACGGCGCAGTTCCGTTCCTATGCCTCGTACAAGGACAGTTTCCACGATCTGGTGACTTTGCTGCAGACCAACAATCGCTATCAAGATGTCGTGAAGTCGGCCGATAACCCAGAACAGTTTGTACGCGAGTTGCAAAAGGCCGGTTACGCGACCGACCCGAACTACGCGACGAAGATTTCGCAGATTGCCAAGCAGATGAACAGTTTCGAAAACTACGCTGCGGCCGGCGTTTCAACGACGCCTCTATAAACACACGGTAAGGTTTGAATCATGAGTTTGCTCAATATCGGGATGTCGGGGTTGTCCGCGAGTTCTTCCTCTCTCGCGACCACAGGTAACAACATTGCCAACGTCGACACCGCCGGTTATTCACGCCAGCAAACCGTGCAGAGCACCAAGTCCTCGCAGCAGTTCGGCAACGTCTTCATCGGGACGGGGACGACCCTGGCCGACGTGCGCCGGGTCTACAACTCTTACCTCGAAAACCAGCTGCATACCGCCACCTCGCTCAATAGCGAAGCGGCTGCGTACGGTGCCCAGGCCACTGCACTGGATGCCTCGATGTCCGACACCAACACCGGCCTGACCGGTGTGCTGCAGAAATTCTTCACCTCGATGCAGGGCGTGGCGACCTCTGCCACGGACGACACTTCCCGTCAGTCGGTGCTGACCGGTGCGCAGGCGCTGACCAGCCGTTTCAATGCCCTGGCCAAACAGCTGAACGATCAGAACACCACGATCAACGGCAACCTTGCGGACATGACGTCGCAAGTGAACAAACTGGCCACCTCGATTGCCAATCTCAACCAGAAGATCGGCGAGATTTCCACCAGCGGCGGTCAGCCGAACGATCTGCTCGACAGCCGTAACGAAGCGGTGCGCCAGCTCTCCGAGCTGACCGGTGCGCAGGTCGTCGAGCGTGGCACCAGTTTTGATGTGTACATCGGCACCGGCCAGCCGCTGGTGATCGGCAATACCACCAACACCCTGAGCACCGTGCCGAGCAAGGATGATCCGACGCGCATGGCCATTCAGATGGACCGTGGCTCAAGCGTCATCGACATCACGTCGGCCATGAGCGGTGGCGAAATCGGTGGTCTGCTGACCTACCGCAAAGAAGTGCTCGATCCGTCGCTCAATGAGTTGGGCCGTGTCGCGCTGGTGGTGGCCGACCAAGTCAACAGCCAGCAGGCCCAGGGCATCGACAAGAACGGTGACTTCGGTGCAGCGATTTTCAACAACATCAACAGTGCCGCGCTGATCAGCCAGCGCAGCATCGCGCAGGCGGGCAACAGCGCCGGCTCGGGCAACCTCGATGTCACCATCAAGGACACCGGCAAGCTGACCACCAGCGATTACCAGGTGACCTTCACCAGCGCCACCAATTATTCGGTCAAGCGCTCCGATGGCACTGACATGGGCTCGTTCAGCACCACGACCACGCCGCCACCTGTGATTGACGGTTTCACCCTGGCCCTCAACGGCGGCGCCCTGAGCGCGGGCGACACCTTCAAGGTGACCCCGACCCGTAACGCGGCGAGCTCGATTCAGACCGTATTGACCGATCCGAAGAAAGTCGCGGCGGCAGCGCCGTTGACCGGCGTGGCCAGTGCCAACAATTCCGGTACCTACACCCAGCCGACGCTGACCGATTCGATTGACATCTACAACCCGGCGTCGCAGACCGAGTTGCAAAATGCGCTCAAATATTCGACGCCGGTCAAGCTGGTGTTCGGGGCGGTCGCCAGTGGTAGCCAGTCGTACAACATGGTCGACGCCAAGGGCAACACCATCGGTTCGGGCACCATCGTGCCGGGGCAGGCCAACACCTTGAACCTCAAGGTCGGCATGGTCGACTCCACCGGCGCGCCGGTGATGGACACCACGGTCACGCCGAACGTGCAGAAGACCTTCACCGTACAGACCACCGTGGGCGCGACGCCGAAGTCCGGCGAAACCTTCACCATCAACCTGACCGGCGCGGCCTCTTCGGACAACCGCAACGCCCAGGCACTGGTTGGCCTGCAGACCAAACAGACCGTGGACACCGGCAGCGGCAGCAAAGGCATCAGCCTGACCGACGCCTACAACAAACTGGTGACCAACGTCGGTACCAAGGCTGCGCAGAGCAAGTCCGACAACGACGCCACCTCGGTGATCCTCGATCAGGCCAAGGGCGCGCGTGATTCGCTGTCCCAGGTCAACCTCGATGAAGAGACCGGCAACCTGGTCAAGTATCAGCAGTACTACACAGCGTCTTCGCAGATCATCAAAGCTGCGCAGGAAACTTTCGCCACGCTGATCAACAGTCTTTAAGGAGTCGTAATTCATGCGCATTTCCACCGCCCAGTATTACGCGACGCAAGCTGCTCAATATCAGCGCAACTACAGTAAGACGGTCGCGACCGCCAACGAAGCGAGCAGCCTGCAGCGCATCAACACCGCTGCCGACGATCCGATCGGCGCCGGTCGTCTGCTCAAGCTGGGTCAGCAAAGTGCGATGCTTGACCAGTATCAGGGCAACATCGACACCACCAAGAGTGCGCTGACCGTGCAGGAGTCCACTCTGAATTCCATTACCACGGCTTTGCAGCGCGCCAAGGAAATCGGCCTGGCGGCCAACAACGGCATCGCCACCGACGACAACCGCAAGGCCTATGCGGCAGAACTGAGCCAGATCCAGCAACAAGTGCTGGGCCTGATGAACTCCAAGGATGCCAACGGCAACTATCTGTTCTCCGGTTCCAAGACCGATACCGCGCCGTACTCGCAAAACGTCGACGGCACCTACACCTACAACGGTGACCAGACCCAGATCAACCTGGGCATTGGCGACGGCATGTCGGTCGCGACCAACACCACCGGTTGGGATGCGTTCCAGCAGACCATCAACACCAGCCGTACGCAGACCAACATGACCGCTCCGGCGGTGGATGACGGTCGTGTGGTGCTGTCCAACGGTACGGTCGGCACCGCGGCGACCTACAACGCCAAGTTCACGGCGGGCCAGCCATACACCGTGGATTTCATCAGCAGCACGCAGTTGAAAATCACCGATGCCCTGGGCAACGACGTGACGTCCGAGGCCAGTCAGAACGGTCTGATCAGCAACAGCAATGGTGCCAACCAGACGGTCAGCTTCCGTGGCGTCGACATGAAGTTGAACATCAACCTCAAGGCTGGTGACACCAACCCGGACGCGGTCATCGCCGGTCACAGCTTCCAGCTGTCGGCCACGCCTGACTCGTTTACCACCGCGCGCAGCCCGGGCAACCCGTCGACGGCGGTCATCACCGGCTCCAGCGTGACCAACCAGGCAGCCTACAGCGCAGCCTTCCCGTCGGGCGGCGGCGCGGTGCTGAAGTTCACCAGCGCCACCGATTTCGACCTGTACGCGGCCCCTGTGACCGCCGACAGCAAGCCAGTGTCGTCGGGCACCATGGTCGGCGGCAACGCCACGGCCGCCGGTGTGACCTTCGCCATTGGCGGCACGCCGGGCGCGGGCGATCAGTTCTCGATCCAGTCCAACAACCACCAGACCCAGAACGTGCTCGACACCCTGGGCCAGATGGTCACGGCGCTGAACCTGCCGGTCGACGGTGATCCGGTGGTCAAGCAGCAGTTCCAGGGGGCCATGGAATCGGCGCTGGGTAACCTCGACAGCGCCTCCAACCAAATCGGCGCAGCGGTGACCTCGATCGGTGCTCGCGGCCAGTCGCTGGAGGATCAGAACACGACCAACCAGAGCCTGATCCAGGCCAACACCACGACTCAGGGTTCGATCCGTGATTCGGATCCGGCCGAGGTGATGACCCGCCTGACATTGCAACAGACCATGCTGCAAGCCTCGCAACTGGCGTTCAGCAAGATCAGTCAGTTGGGTCTGTTCAACAAGATCTGACGTCGGACGGGCGCCTCGGCGCCCGTTTGTCTCGTCCCTCAGTTAATGTTTTTTTGCGGTTTCATGGGCTCGCTTTACCGAGCGGGCTCGTACCGCCTGTGAGCCCGCCGTGAATCCACTTCCTCTCGTCAGTCTGGTCATTCCCGCCTTCAATCCGCGCTTCTTCGAGCGGACCTTGAACAGTGCGGTGAGCCAGACTTATGGCCAACTCGAAATCATTGTGTGCGACGACAGTCGCGGCGACGAGATCGAAGCCATCACCGCGTCTGTGACCGAACAGACAGGTGTGGCCGTACGCTACGTGCGCAATCCGCGGACGCTGGGGCTGGTCGATAACCTCAAGGCTTGTCTCGAGCAGGCGCAGGGCGAGTACATCAAGTTTCTGTGCGATGACGATCTGCTCTATTCCGCGTGCATCGAGCAGCAGGCCCATGAAATGCAGCGTGAAGAAGTCAGCCTGGTGGTGGCGCAACGGCTGCTCTGGGACGCAAACGACATCATTCTGCCGGCGCGCATCGAAAACACGCCGTTGTCGCCAGTCAGTGGCTTGCTCAAGGGCGACGACGTACTGGGCATCTTTGAAAAATTCCCGGTCAACGTGCTCGGTGGATTCAGCAATGCGCTGATGCGTCGTGCCGACGTCGTCGAGCTGTTGCCGGCATTGACCGAGGACGGCGCCTGCTTCGTCGCGACGCTGGATTTTGCCCTGTATGTCTGCCTGCTGCGGCGCGGCAATCTGGCGGTGTCCAACAGCGTACTCAGTGCCGAACGCCTCTACCCGGAGCGTCTGAGTGCACAGCAACCGATGAAGGATGCTGCGCAAGTCGAGCGCGAGTGGATTTCGCAAATGCTCAAGGCGCGCAGCGGTGAATCGGCGCCTGCTCCGGGATGGGTGCGTTATGTTCCGCTGTCCCGGGCCGATGAGTTGCCCCGGGTCTGGCAAGAGTTGCCCCTGAGTCGAACGCTGGGTTCCAAGCAGAGCCGTCAGGAGTGGGGAGTCGGCGTCAACAGCTTCAGCTTCGGCGAACTGTACGCGCAGTGGCTGGCATGTCGGGTGCTCACCGAGCAGCAACGTCACTGGTTGCCGGAAACGCTCGCCAGTTGGCCCTGCCAGCCGCGCATCGTACCGATCATCATTGACGGGCAGGGCAGTCGCGATGGTCTGGAGCGCACGTTGGAGGCGCTCGCTGCGCAGGATTATCCGCCAGAGCTGATCCTGGTCCTGTCCGCTTCGTGTACCGAGGTGCGGCTTGACGGGCGAGTGTTCCACATGCCGTTGCAGGATGATGGGCTGGAGCAGATCAACACACTGCTGCCGCAGCTCGAAGGGGCTGACTGGTTCTATCTGTTGCAGCCAGGCGATCGCCTGGTGGCGCCGGCGTTGCTGGTCATGGCCGACCGAATCGCGCACACCCCAACCCTGACATGTCTGTACGGCGACGAAGGTAGCCTGCGCAACGGCGAGTCGGCAGAACCTGCGTTCAAACCGGATTTCAACCTCGACCTGATGCGCAGTTATCCCTACGTCGGGCGCGCCCTGGCGTTCAAGCGTGAGCGATTTCTGGCGCTCGGCGGCTTTACGCCGACGTTTGCCGAACTGGCGCCGCATGATGCGCTGTGGCGGATGGTCGAGAACGACGGCTTGCACGTCGTGGGACACATCGCCGAAGTGTTGCTGGAGTCCAAATTCGACCTCTCCCAGTGGCTGACCGAGCCCGGTGTCGTGGCGCAAAGCCCGCGGATTCTCGAAGCGCATCTGCAACGCCTGGGGATTGCCCATGACATCCGCCGTGGCGGCAGCGAACTGCTCAACCGCGTGGATTATCTTCATGCGCGACGCCCGCTGGTGTCGGTGGTGATTGTCACTCAAGACCAGACGGCTGCATTGCAGCGCTGTGTTGAAACGCTGCTGGAAAAGACCGCTTACACCGAGTACGAATTACTGTTGGTCGACAACGGCAGCGAAAGCGCCGAGGCGCGGGTGTGGCTGGACGGCATGGCGCAACTGGGCAGCGAGCGAATTCGTGTGCTGAGCTATCCGCAAAAGGGTAATGCGGCGGCCGCGCACAACTTTGCGGTCAGCCATGCGCGTGGCGAGTATGTGGTGCTGCTCAATGCTTTTGCGGTGATCACTCAGGCCGACTGGCTCGACGAATTGCTCAATCATGCGCAACGCCCGGAAGTCGGCGTGGTCGGTGCAAAGCTGTTCAACCCGGACGGTGGTGTGCTGCACGCCGGGCTGATTCTCGGTTTGAACGGCCCGGTCGGTCTGCCGTTCTATGGCCAGCCCGTGCAGTCGGACGGGTACATGTTCCGCCTGCAAGCGGTGCATGACCTGAGCGCGGTTGGCGGCGATTGCCTGATGATTCGCAAGTCGGTCTTCGAGGTTGCCGGTGGGCTCGACGAACAGGATCTGAAGCAGACGTTGAACGTCGTGGATCTGTGTTTGCGGGTCGGCCGCGAAGGCTACCTGGTGGTATTGAATCCCCACGCCATGCTCGCAGTGGGCGCACGCCCGAGCGCCGCGGCGACGACTGAAGACGAAGCGCTGTTCGCCGAGGAAAGGGAAACCTTCTACCAGCGCTGGTTGCCAACCATCGCCCGCGATCCGGCCTACAACATTAACCTGACTCTGCAGGGGGTCGGTGCCACCAACTTCAGTCTTGAGCCTGGCCTGCGAACCGGTTGGAGTGCCTTTTCCAAAGCGCAGTTGCCGAATGTGCTGGTGGTGCCGATCAACGCCTCGGCCATCGGCCATTACCGCATGAGTCAGCCGATGATCGAGTTGCAGGCGGCTAACAGAGTCGAGGGGCGCATTTGCTACGGTTTGCCGTCGATCATTGATATCGAGCGCCAGTCGCCTGATGTGATCGTGCTGCAAGGGCGCTATTCGGAACACGCCATCGATGAAATCCCGCCTCTGAAAAAATACTTCAATGCGCGGCGCATCTTCGAGCTCGATGACTACGTCATCGACGTTCCCCATCGCAATGCGCACATCCGCAACATGCCGAGCAAGCAGGACATGGAGCGTATGGTGCGACGTGCCATCGGTCTGTGTGATCGTGTGGTCGTATCGACCCAGCCACTGGCTAACGTGCTGTCCGACATGCACCACGACATTCGTGTCGTACCGAACATGCTGTCCAAGGACTTGTGGAGCCACTTGCGCAGTCAACGCCGCACCTCGAAGAAACCACGGGTCGGTTGGGGCGGCGGGACCAGTCACCACGGTGATCTGGCGGTGATCGCCGATGTGGTGCGCGAACTGGCCAACGAAGTCGACTGGGTTTTCTTCGGCATGTGCCCGGACGATCTGCTGCCGTACATGCATGAGTTCCACGGCGTGATCGATCTGGAGGTCTACCCGGCGAAGCTGGCCAGCCTGAACCTGGACCTGGCCCTCGCGCCGCTGGAATTCCACGTCTTCAATGACTGCAAAAGCAACTTGCGGCTGCTGGAGTACGGTGCCTGCGGCTATCCGGTGATCTGCACCGACACCGAGGCCTATCGTGGTTATCTGCCGTGTACCCGGATCAAGACCAACAGCACGGACGAGTGGCTGCAAGCGATCCGCATGCACCTGGCCGATCCGGATGCCAGTTACCGCATGGGTGATGAGTTGCGTGAGGTGGTCTTGCGTGACTACGTGTTGCGTGGCGATAACCTGCGGTATTGGGAGTATGGCTGGTTGGCGGATTGATCAATTCACGCACGGCCCACTGAAAAACAGGCGACTTTCGAGTCGCCTGTTTTTTTTGCATGGCAAAAAGTTTTTGTATCAAGCCGGATACTTTTTTTGGCGGCGGGCTCAAGCATCGGGATTTTTCTGTCGATACCTTTCCATGCGCTCAATTGGCACGGTCAGCGAAGACCTGTCCGGCCAGCGTCTGAGGTGACCGATTTCCGGATTCGACAACAACGCAAGGAAGAAGCAAATGGCAGTAGTAAATGGAACGAGTGAAGCGGATGTCCTGTCGGGCACCGATGGCAATGACGAACTCCATGGACTGGAGTCCGACGATCAACTGCTGGCCAGTGCGGGATCCGACCTGCTCGACGGTGGTGAAGGTTTTGACACGGCGAACTATTACGCAATGGGGTCGGGAGTCAACGTCGAGTTTGGCATCGGTGCGGCAACGGTCGCAGGGCCTGACGGCAAGGTCGATACGCTGGTGTCGGTGGAGAAGGTGGCCGGCAGTTACCACAACGACACGTTCACCGTTTCCGTGGGCGGGGTGACGCTGGAGGGCAGCGGCGGTGATGATCTGTACATCGTCGACGCCGAAGGCGTGACCCTCGTTGAAGAAAACTACGGTGGCTACGACGAACTGCGCACCAGCCTCAACACGATCAAGATGGATCCGTTCATCGAGAAGCTGACCTTTACCGGTACCGGCGATTTCAAGGGTTACGGCAACGCCAGTGACAACGAAATCATCGGCGGTGCGGGCAATGACTGGCTGTGGGGCGGTGCCGGTGCCGACCACTTTGTCGGTGGCGATGGTTACGATACTGTCAGCTACACCGACAGCCTTGAAGGTGTTCGGGTTCTGGACTTTGCCAACTACGATGGCTTGACCATTGCCTACGGCGATACGTTCACCGGCATCGAGGCAATCCAGGGATCGAATTTCGATGACGAGGTGTACCTGCTCGATAACGCCATGACCGTGGATGGCGCCGATGGCTACGACACCGTGAGCTATCGCCAATCCTGGGATGGCGTCAGCGTCGACATCGGCCAGCGCGCCGGTGCCGCGGGTGTCACGTTGCTGAACGTGGAGAAGGTCATCGGCACATCGTCCGCTGACCAATTCACGGCCAACATCGCGGGCGTGACGCTGGAAGGTGGAATGGGCGACGATGCGTACACCATCAACAGCACCGGTGTCAGCATCGTCGAGACAGACCTCTTTGGTGGCATCGACCATGTGTACACCAGCCTGTCGTCGCTGCACATGGACCCCTTCGTTGAAAAAATGACGTATACCGGCACCGCAGACTTCACGGGCTACGGCAATGACGGGGACAACGTCATCGTTTCGGGCGCCGGCAACGACGTCCTGTTCGGCGGCGCGGGTGGCGATCGCTTCGAAGGCGGAGCCGGTGTCGACACCGTCAGCTACGAAGACAGCACTGAGGGTTTGAGCGTTTCTCTTGGCTGGGGCCCGCAGAGCGGGATCGCTCTCTACGACACGTACATCGACATCGAAAACCTGCGTGGCAGCCATTTCAATGATGTGCTGCAAGGTGATTGGGGCGACAACATTCTGGAAGGCGGTGCGGGCGACGATTTCATTCAGGGTGGCGCAGGTGCGGACATTCTTTATGGAGGCCTGGCATCCGGTCTGGATGGCGAGGCGCCGCAGAACGATACGCTGATAGGTGGCGATGGCGATGACACCTATGTGGTGAATGCCCCAGGCCTGGTATCCATTCAGGATATGGCGAGCAGCTACAACGACACCCTGATCATGAACACCATTGCCAACCTCAGTCAGTTGAGCGTCACGCGCGTCGGCGACGATGCCTACCTGCACGGCGCCAATGACGGCAGCAGCGGTGTGCCGGCCAATGGCGTGAAACTGGTGGACTGGTATGTGGGTGGGTACAACAACATCGAACATCTGCAGACCGCTGACGGCCAGTCCTACGACCTGCCGGCCACGATCGATGGATTCGCGATGTTTGGCTGATCCGTCCGATTCATTGAAGTCGCTTGATGAAGGGGATGATTCCGGCAACGGACTCATCCCTTTTTCATGCCTTGAACTCCCGCCGACGCAGCGCTCGCGGAGCTGGCGCGTTTCCTGCAAGTCCCCCTCAAATCGCCATAAAACGAGCGCTCGCGGTCATCGCAGCGGCGCCGCAGGCGGCAAAAGGGTTAGCCAGACGGCCCGCATCGCTCAACCAAGCCATGCGCAGCCCGGTGACGAACGAGAGGGGAGACGATGAAGGCAGTTATTTTGGCGGGTGGCCTCGGCACGCGCATCAGTGAAGAGTCGCACCTCAAGCCCAAGCCCATGATCGAGATCGGCGGCAAGCCAATTCTCTGGCACATCATGAAGCAGTATTCCGCCCACGGAATCCACGACTTCGTGATCTGCCTGGGCTACAAGGGCTATGCGATCAAGGACTTCTTCGCGAATTACTTCCTGCACACCTCCGACGTCACGTTCGACATGCGCAATAACCGCATGGACGTGCACCAGAACTACAGCGAGCCGTGGAGCGTCACCCTGATCGACACCGGCGAGGAAACCATGACCGGTGGCCGCCTGCTGCGTGCCGGGCGTTACCTCAAGGATGAAGAGGCGTTCTGCTTCACCTACGGCGACGGCGTTTCCGACATCAACATTGCTCAACTCGTCGATTACCACAAAGCCCACGGTCGCCTGGCCACCGTCACCGCGGTGCAGCCGCCGGGACGTTACGGCGCCCTCGAGCGGCAAGGCGATCAGGTGCTGGGTTTCACCGAGAAACCGCGCGGCGACGGTGGCTGGATCAACGGCGGCTTCTTCGTGCTGTCACCCAAAGTCCTGTCCTATATCGCTGGCGATGAAACCACTTGGGAAGCCGAGCCGCTGGCGCGTCTGGCTCAGGAAGAACAGTTGAACGCCTTCGAACACGAAGGCTTCTGGCATCCGATGGACACCCTGCGCGACAAGAACCACCTCGAAGCGCTGTGGCAGAGCGGGGAGGCCCCATGGAAGCAATGGGCCTGAGTGCGGATTTCTGGCGCGGCAAACGCGTACTGATTACCGGCCACACCGGTTTCAAAGGCAGCTGGCTGACCCTGTGGCTGCAAAGCCTCGGCGCGCACGTCAGCGGTTTTTCGCTGGATCCGTCGACCGAACCGAGCCTGTATGAACTGGCGCGGGTTCACGAAGGGATCAACGATCAACGCGGTGATCTGCGCGATCTCGGCGCGTTGCTGGAGATCATTGCCGACACCGAGCCGGAGATCGTCCTGCACCTGGCTGCGCAGCCACTGGTGCGTGAAGGCTATCGCGATCCGCTGGGGACTTACTCCAGCAATGTCATGGGCACGCTGAACCTGCTCGAAGCGATCCGTCAGGTCGGTTGCGTGCGCGCCTGCGTGCTGGTGACCACCGACAAGGTTTACGCCAACAAGGAATGGCTGTGGCCGTACCGCGAAGACGAAGCC
>Ga0209563_100202_pt1 | contig 31882 bp, 26 predicted proteins | sample AraplaCvi_mMF_r2_FD_184271 | JGI IMG/M metagenome (GOLD analysis project Ga0209563, IMG submission 184271) | Arabidopsis root microbial communities from North Carolina, USA - plate scrape CL_Cvi_mMF_r2 (SPAdes) (version 2) | ecosystem: Host-associated > Plants > Roots > Endosphere | place: USA... | reverse complement strand
ACGCCGACCCAGCGGATGCCGTGCCGCTCGATGAGCCGCTGCGTCAACGCGGCCCGCCAGGCGTAGAACTCGTGCGTCCCGTGCGATGCCTCTCCGAGGCAGATGAAGCGGGCGGACGCAGCGTGAGCGGCGACGGACTCCAGGTCGGGCGTAGTCCTCAGCGGCGCGGCAAGCGCGGCGAGTTCTTCCGCGGCCGCCTGATCCGACGGGTCGTGCCGTTGGGTAGCTCTCCGGGGCGGGCGGAGCGACGCCTCGCGGAGCAGACGCACGACCTCCGCGTCGGGCGTCGGCGAGAAGTCCCGGTAGTACTCCCCGACCGCCCGGAAGTCCGCGGGCAGCAGCGCGCAGGTGAGGCGATCCACGTCCTCCAGCTCCTCGACGGCTCCCGGCGCGATGACGGGTGCGGCCACGACGACGACGCCGGCGCCCAGGCGCCGGGCCACGATGGCCGCCGCCCGTGCGGTGGCGCCCGTCGCGATCCCGTCGTCGACGATGATCGCCGTGCGGCCGCGGAGGTCGGCGGGAGGCCGCCCCTCCCGGTACAGCGCGAGCCGTTCGTCGAGGATGCGTCGCTCGGCGCGCTCGGCGTCCTCGATCTCCTGCTCCGAGATCCAGCCGCGCGAGACGATGGACGGGTTGAGCACGCGGGCCCCGCCCTCACCGATCGCGCCCATCGCCACCTCCGGCTGCCCCGGCAGCCCCAGCTTGCGGACGACGATGACATCGAGCGGCAGGTCCAGCGTCTCGGCGACCAGCGCGGCGACCGGGACTCCGCCTCGGGGAAGCCCGAGGACGACGGCGTCCGAGCCGCGCAGGTCGAGCAGTCGCTGGCCGAGCACATGGCCCGCCTGGATGCGGTCGGCGAACATGGGTCCTCCTCAGACGTCTCCATGCTCCGCGCATGCGCCGGGCCCGCAGAGGGCACAAGGTCCCGGCCGCCGCCTTCCCCAGCTACATCGGTGTCGCCCAGGAAGCGTCGACGGTCTCGCCGTCTTCCGGCACCCGCGCTCCCCAGCCGAGGTCCCTCGCGATGCGGAGCCGGAGGGCGTCGGAGGCGTTCGGCTCCCCGTGCGTGAGGTAGACGGCCCGCGGAGGCGTGGGCGCTGCTCGCAGCCAGTCGACGATCTGGGAGGCGTCGGCGTGGGCGGAGAGCATCTCCAGGCTGTGGACCTGCGCGCGGATGGGCACGTCGCGGCCGTAGATCCGCAGCACGCGCTCGCCGGCCTTGAGGGCGGCGCCGCGAGTGCCGCCCGCCTGGAAACCGGTCAGGACGATCGCGTTCCCGGGGTCGGGTCCGTACGCGGCGAGGTGATGGAGCACGCGTCCGCCCTCCAGCATCCCGCTCGCCGAGATGATGACCGCCGGCCCTCCGCGGAGGTTGAGGAGCTTGGAGTCGTCCACCGAGCGCACCAGCGTCGCCAGGTGGTACATCGCCCGGAACTCGGCGGGCGGGATCCTGTGCTCCTCCGGGTACCGCGCGTAGATCTCGGAGGCATCGACGGCCATTGGGCTGTTCACGAAGACGGGCACGTCGGGGATGTCGCCGCGGGTGCGGAGGCGGCTGAGGTGTAGCAGCAGCGTCTCGGCGCGCCCCACCGCGAAGGCCGGGAGGAGCACCACCCCGCCGCGCCCGCACACATCGCGCACGATGCGTCCGAGCTCCTCTTCGGCGTCGAGGGCCGGATGCCCGCGGTCGCCGTACGTCGACTCGCAGACGAGCACATCGGCGGCTTCGAGTCCACGGGGCGGCCTCATCAGCGGGTCGTCGACCCGCCCCAGGTCGCCGGTGAAATGGAACCGACCGTCCGCCGAAGCGAGGAGCACCTGGGCGGCACCCAGGATGTGCCCGGCCGGCGCGAACCGCAGGTCGAACCCGTTCAGCTCGAAGCGCTCGTCGAAGGGGTGCGGCTGGAACCGGGCCAGAGCCGCCTCTGCGTCGGCCTCCGTGTAGAGCGGCCGGGGCGGGGCGTGTTTGGACGTGTGGTGCCGGTCGGCGTACTGGGCCTGCTCTTCCATCAGCCGGCCACTGTCGCGGAGCACCAGCCTGCTCAGTTCGAGCGTCCCGTAGGTGGAGTGGATGCGCCCGCGGAACCCGTCGCGAACCAAGACCGGCAGGAATCCGGTGTGGTCCAGGTGGGCGTGGGTGACTACCACGGCGTCGATCGAGGACGGTTCGACGGAGAACGGGCGCCAGTTGCGCTCCCGGAGCTTCTTGTAGCCCTGGAAGAGTCCGCAGTCGACGAGCAGCCGCGACCCGTCCGACTCCAGCAGGAAGCGCGATCCGGTGACCGTGTCGGTGGCCCCCAGGAATCGAAGCGTGGTGACCATGGACGCCCTCCTTGTGCGCGGTCCCACGATCGTTCGTCCGCGCCGGCGTTCGGCACAGGGCCGAAAGCCCCGCGCCGCGGGCCGTTCGACCCTCCCGCACGGACGGGAAGCGGCGGCAGAGTCTCGGCATGACCACCATCTCGATCTCCCAGCACGCGGAGCAGCCGACGGCCGCCGTCCGCGAGAAGGTCCGGCTGGAGGACCTTCCGGCGTTCTTCTCGCGGGCGTTCCGCGACACCATGGCGGCCCTCGGCGCGCAGGGCAGGCACGCCGCGGGGCCGCCGTTCGGCAAGTACTACGGGATGCCGTCCGACGTCCTCGAGGTGGAGGTGGGTTTCCCTGTGTCCGCGCCGATCGAGCCCTCCGGCGCGGTCGTCCCCGGCGTCCTCCCCGGTGGACGTGTCGTCGAGGCGATCCACGTCGGGCCGTACGACACCATGCAGGAGGCGTACGCGGACGTGCGGCGCTACTTCAGCGAGCAGGACCTCACGCCGGGCGACGTGATGTGGGAGTCGTACCTCAGCGGTCCCGGGTCGGAGCCCGACGCGACCCGGTGGCGCACGCAGATCTGCTGGCCGGTCGCCGAGTAGCCGTGCGCATCCCGCTCGGCTCGTGCGCTCAGCGCGGGACGGGGATGCGGGCGCTGCTCGCGGCGACCGTCGCGGCGATGCGGCGGACGGCCTCCACGACGGTGGACGGGTCGCACGCGAGGTTGATGCGCGCGAAGCCGCGGCCGGGCTCGCCGAAGGGGAGTCCCGAGTTGAGGGCCACCCGTCCCGTCTCGATGAGGACGCGGGCCGGATCGTCTCCGAGGCCGGCCTCCCGGAAGTCCAGCCAGACGAGGTAACCCGCTTCGGGGCGGACCACGCGCACGGAGGGGGCGTGCACCGCGAGCTCCGCCTCCAGCAGCGAGAGGTTGGCAACGATCGCGTCGACGAGGTCGTCCCGCCAGCGCCGGCAGGAGAGGGCGGCGACGTTGGCGTGAAGGCCGAGGATGCTGGTCCGTGCGGCGAGCTCGTCGGGCAGTGCGGTGAGGAGCGCGGCCGTGCGGTCGTCGGCGGCGACGATGACGGCGCACTTCAGGGCGGCGAGGTTCCACGCCTTGCTCGCGGAGCTCACGGTGACAGAGCGGGCGCCGGCGGCTCGGGCGACCGGCGCGAAGGGGGTGAACCGCGCACCCGGGTGCGCGAGAGGGGCGTGCACCTCGTCGCTGACGACGAAGACGCCGTAGGAGGCGGCGAGGACGGCGAGCCGCTCCAGATCAGCGCGGCTATGACATCGTCCGGTCGGGTTCTGCGGGTTGCACAGCATCAGCGCGTCGGCGCCGGCGGCGAAAGCGGCCTCGATGCCGGCGAGGTCGAGCGACCAGCCCGCCTCCTCGCGCAGGGGCACCGGGATGGCGACGGCATCCGCCTCCTCCACCATCTCGAAGAACGGCGGGTAGACCGGAGGCGTGAGCACGACGCGGCCGCCGGCCTCCGGCAGGACGAGGCGCAGCGACTCCACGACGCCCACCGTTACATCGGTGGCCACGTGCACCCAGGCCGGGTCGACCTCCCACCCCCACTCCTCGCGCGCGAAGGCGGAGAAGGCGGGAGCGAGCGGGCCGGCCGAGTCCAGGTAGCCGGTGTCGGAGTGCCGGAGCGTCTCGGCGACCCGGTCGAGGATGGCGGGCTCCACGTCGAAGTCCATCTCGGCGACGAAGACAGGAAGGACATCGGCGGGATAGCGACGCCACTTGATGCTCGAACGCGTCGCGTACAGCTCCTCCAGGGGGCGCGCCGGTCCGAAGCTCATGAAGGGATCATGCCCGTGCGCACGCGGGAGCGCGAACGGCGACGTCAGAAACCGTAAGGAAGAGCCGGCCAGAGCCTGGTCGATCGCTCGGCCAGGCTCTGGGTTTTTTCCCCATACCCGTAGCTACGGGGAGCCCTCAGGCTAACCGTTCGCGATGCGCAGGCGCCAGGGGTGCCGGGTGCCGCCTCACAGGGCGGAAACAGGCACCCGCGCGGCCGAGCGCTGCTCCTCCGCCTCGATGACGAGCCCGCGCGAGCTGTCCGCGGAGTCGGCGAGCCGGGCGAGCCACTCGCGGTTGAGCGCGGGGGTGCGGGAGCCGTCGAAGTGGAAGACGATGTTGCTCGCCGGGTGCAGCCACACACTGGTGCGTCCGCCCCCCGATGCCGGGGTGTCCCTCCAGGACAGCGCGAAGCTCTGGCCGTGGCGGAGCTTGTTGACGATGACGACGTGCAGGTGCGCGAGGGTTCGGTCGTCTATCTCGAATTCGTGGTTCTCGTAGCTGAGGAAGCCCATGATGTTCCCCTCCTGGATCAGTCCGGAAGGGGGCAAAGAGTCGGATGCCAAGCGAGGCTTCACGTCTACCGGAGGGTGTCTTCCCAGTGTGACCCATACGGGGGCGGAAGGCGAGTCCGCCCGGTGGATTGTCAGGCGTGGAGGATCGCTTCGTCCACGACGGCGAATCCGTCGACCGCCTCGGCGGCGGCCTCGGCTTCCGCCAGCTCGAAGTAGACGCCCGCGACGAAGGGGGTGATCTCGTGCGGGATCACGACGACGTATACGGCGACATCCATTCCGTCAGCATCCTCTCCTCAGCGGTGCGCGCAGGCTATTGACAACGGGACGTGCGTGGGCGTCCCTGTCAGGCGCGGCGGAAGCGTTGGGCGGCCGGGCAATCGAACGGGTCGCGGGCGGCGAGGCCCACCCGGTTCAGGTAGGCGATGACGATCCGGTACGAATTGACCAGCCCCGTCTCGGTGTACGGGATGCCGTGGGCGGCGCAGTGCTCGCGCACCAGCTCCCTGGCGCGTCGGAGGTGCGGTCGCGGCATGCTCGGGAAGAGGTGGTGCTCGATCTGGTGGTTCAGGCCGCCCATGAGGATGCTCATCCCGAGGCCGCCGCGGATGTTGCGGGAGGTCAGCACCTGCTTGTTGAGGAAGTCCACCCGGGAGCCGGCCGGCAGCAGCGGCATCCCCTTGTGGTTCGGCGCGAACGACGCGCCCATGTAGACGCCGAAGACGGCGAGCTGCACCCCGAGGAAGGCGAACGCCATCCCGACCGGGAGCATGAGGAACACGATCGACAGATAGATCGACAGGCGCAGGCCGATGGCGACCAGTTCGGAGCTGCGTCGCTCCACGGGTCCGCGGGCCAGGAGCGAGCGGATCGAGGTGACGTGCAGGTTGACGCCCTCCAGCAGCAGCAGCGGGAAGAACAGGTAGCCCTGCCGGCGCGTGATGACGGCGATCAGGCCGCGGCTGCGGGCGGCGTCCGCCTCGGTGAAGGAGATCGTGTCGACCGCGATGTCCGGGTCTTTGCCCTCGGTGTTCGGGTTGGCGTGGTGGCGCGTGTGCTTCGTCATCCACCACTGGTAGCTCATGCCGACCAGCCAGGTCGCGATCAGCCGGCCGGCCCGGTCGTTGACGGGACCGGAGGCGAACACCTGCCGGTGCGACGCCTCGTGGCCGAGGAACGCGAACTGCGTGAAGATGAGGCCGAGCGCCGCGGCGATGAGCAGCTGGAACCACGAGTCCCCGAGCAGCACGAACCCGGCGGCGGCGCCGAGCAGTCCCACCGTGAGCAGCGCGAACATGAGGATGTAGAAGCCGCGCCTGCGCTCCAGCAGGCCCTCGCCCCGCACCCGCGCGAGGAGCTCGTTGTAGGTGCTGGTGACCGGGGTGCGGCCCGGGGTGCGCGGCACGGTCCGCCGGACCGGTCCGAGAATGGTTGCGGTCATTGCGTTCCTCCGCCGAGTGTGACGACTTCCCAGCCGAGGATGCGGGCGGATCGCCCAAGATGGTGCCAGCGTAGGCGCGGTTTCTGAGTGTTCGTCGGTGCGCTTATCGGATAGTCCCGACACGCCGCATGCTGCCTGGCGGTAGCGGCGTGTCGGGACCAGCGGATGCGGTCAGTATCCGGGGAAGCAGCGCAGAGCGCGCTCGACGACGCGAAGCAGTTCGGCGCGGGTGGCGCCGCCCGCGGCCTGGACGGCCAGGCCGGCGGACACCGTGTTGACGTACTTCGCCAGTTCGGCCGGGTCTTCGGTCGCATCCAGGTCGCCGTCCTCGACAGCCTTCGCGAAGCGCTGGGCGAAGCGGGCCTCACCGGCCGCCCGGCTGTCGGCCAGGTACCGGACGACCCGGTCGTCCTCCGCCGAAGCCGACAAGCCCCCCTGGATGGAGAGGCAACCGGGCGGGCGCCCGGGCGTGGTGACCGCCTCCACATTGTCGTGCAGGTACCGCGAGGCCACCTCGTGCGCGGTGGGCGCCGCGAGGGCGGCGTCGACGTACGCCATGTCGACGCGTGCGTAGCGGTCGACTGCGAGCTTGAAGGTCTCCTCTTTGTTGCCGAACGCGTTGTAGAGGCTGGGGCGGTTGATGCCCATCGCGTCGGTCAAATCGGTCAGACTGGTCCCCTCGTAGCCCTGCCGCCAGAACACCTCGATGGCCCGGTCGAGGGCGGCATCGGGGTCGAACGCGCGGGGGCGTCCCCGGGTCGCGGTCATGCGTCCTCCTCCCGTCGTCGATATCGGTACCGATCGGAACACAATACGCTCTGCGGGCACCCGCGCGCGTCAGGTCGTCAGATCTGGCTCGCGCCCCCGTCGACGTAGAGCTCCGATCCGGTGATGTACGAACTCCGGTCGGAGGCGAGGTACAGCACCGCGTCGGCGATCTCGTCCGGAGACCCGAGCCGCTTCATCGGCACGCCGGATGCCAGGCCGTCGAGCAGCGCTTCCGCCTGCTCCGGCGCCCCCGCCAGTGCGCTCAGGCCCGGCGTGGCGATCGGCCCAGGAGCGATGGCGTTGACCCGGATGCCGCGGCCGACGAGCTCAGCCGCCCAGCTGCGCGCGAAGCTGCGGATCGCCGCCTTGGAGGCCGCGTAGACGCTGAACGACGGACTGCCTTTGACGTCGATGTTCGAGCCGGTGAGGATCACGGACGATCCGGCGCGGAGGAACGGCAGCGCCTTCTGCACGGTGAACACGGTCCCGCCGACGTTCGCCTCGAAGGTCTCGGCGAAGTGCTCCCATGTGATCTCTTCGAGTGCGGCGAACTCCCCGCCGCCGGCGTTGGCGAAGACGACGTCGAGGGTGTCGCCCCGCTCCGCGACCGACGCGAGGAGCGCGTCCAACTCTTCGGGCGACGAGACGTCCGCGGAGACGGTCGTGACGCGGTCACCGAGCTCTGCGGCGACGGCGGCCAGCTTCTCCGGGTTACGGCCCGTCACGATCACGTGCGCCCCTTCGGCGGCGAAGCGTCGGGCGACGGCCAGGCCGATGCCGGAGGTTCCGCCGGTGACCAGCGCTGTCTTGTTCTGAAGCTCTCCCATGAGAGGCATCTCCTTAATTTGTATTGGTTGGTACAGAAAGGGATGCTAGCGATGCCCGCGCCAGAAAGCAATATGTATCGATTGGTACAAAGGTGGTCGTCGACGGCGTCATCCGGAACGCCTGGATGCGGTCAGTCGTCGTCGAAATCGACGTCTCTGCCGCGCAGGGCGGCGATGGCTTTGACGATCAGCTGCACGGCGGCGACCGCGATCAGGACGGACACCCCGAGTGCGAGGACGGGGTCGAGCCAGGACAGGCCTCCCGTGACCAGGATCACGATCCCGGCGACGGCGATCGCTCCCGCCGCCGCGGCATCCGCGAGCGCATCGATCAGCACCGAGCGCATGTGGAGGTCCTCGCCCGCGGCGGAGCGGCCGAGCACGAGCGCGCCGGCCAGCATCACGGCCATGGTCACGACGCTGACGATCACCATCGGGAGGCCCTCGACCGGCGGCGCGCCCTGCCGCAGGCGGTCGACCGCCTCCACCACGACGGTGACGGTCACGGCCAGCAGCAGGGTCGCGTTGACGAGCGCGGCGATCGCGATCGGCCGCTGCGCGTGCGGGTGGTCGGGGTCGCGATCGCGCAGCGCGATCGCGACCAGGCCCAGGATGAGGGCGAGGCAGTCAGCGGCCGTGTCACCGGCCGCCGCGAGCACGCTGACGGAGTTCGCCAGCATCCCGGCGACGACCAGGCCCGCGATGAGGGCCAGGTTCAGCGCGAGGACGACCGTGATGCGGCGGCGCTGGCTCCAGCGCGGCGCGGGAGCCGCGCGCTTCGGGGCGTCGTGCACCCGAGCATTGTGTCATCCCGCACAGGAGGCTGCCGGCGCGGCCGGGGCGCCCGACCGACCGCGCGCGGCCGACCGGCCGACCGCTCAGGCAGCCGACCGCTCCGCGGCGGGTCGCCTGCGCAGCGGGGCGCTCACGATCGGCGGCGTGTTGTACTCCTGGTCCATGCGGCCGACGCCGGTGCCGGGCGGGACGATCTCGTCGATCCGGTCGAGCAGGTCGTCGGAGAGCTCCACCTCCGCCGCGGCGAGCAGGTCGTCGAGCTGCTCCATCGTGCGCGGCCCGATGAGGGCGGCCGTCACGCCGGGGTGGGCGATGACGAAGGCGAGCGCGAGGTGCGTGAGCGGCAGCCCGGCCTCCTCGGCCAGCGGGATGAAGCGCTCGACCGCGTCGATACGGCGCTCATCGCGGAGGGCGGCGAACATCCCGACCCGGCGCAGGTCCGTCTCCTGCCCGCGGCGGACACGACCGGTGAGCATCCCGCTCGCCAGCGGGCTCCAGATCACGGTCCCCATGCCGTAGCGCTGCGCGACCGGCAGCACCTCGCGCTCGATGGTGCGGTCGAGGAGGGAGTAGTGCGGCTGCTCGACGCGGAACCGCTCCAGCCCGCGGCGCTCCGCCGTCCACTGCGCCTCCACGATCTCGGAGGCGGGCATGTCCGACGACCCGATCGCGCGCACCTTGCCGCTGTGGACGAGGTCGCTGAGGGCGGACAGCGTCTCCTCGACATCGGTCTCCGGGTCGGGCCGGTGCATCTGGTACAGGTCGAGGTGGTCGGTCTGCAGCCGGCGCAGCGAGTTCTCGACGGCGTTCATGATCCAGCGGCGCGAGCCGCCGCGACGGTTGACGTCGTCGCCGATCGGGCGCGCGAACTTCGACGCGAGCACCACGTCGTCGCGGCGGCCTTTCAGGGCGCGGCCGACCATCTCCTCCGAGTCGCCGTAGGCGTCGGCCGTGTCGACGAGGTTGATTCCGGCGTCGAGGGCGCGTCCCATCATCCTGTTCACGTCGTCCTGGTCGCTGTTGCCGAACGAGCTGAACATCATGGCGCCCAGCGCGAAGGGCGAGACGTGGATGCCGGTGCGGCCGAGCGGGCGGTACTTCATGGTCTCCTCCAGTCGGTGCCCGGGTGCCGATCGCGGTAGGATCGGCTAAGCGGAACACTCGTCCGCAACTATACGGAACACTGTTCCGTTTGTCACGCGAAGGATTCCCGATGACCACGCCCGACGACGGCACCGCCGCACCCCGGCGCAAGCGCGCCGACGCCGTGCGCAACACGGAGGCCGTGCTCGAGGCCGCGAAGTCCGCCTTCGCCGAGCTCGGGGTCGACGCGCCGATGCGCGAGATCAGCGCGCGCGCCGGGGTCGGCGTCGGCACGATCTACCGCAACTATCCGCAGCGCTCCGACCTGATCATCGCGGTCTTCCGCCGCGAACTGGATGCCACGGCGGCCGAGGCGGAACGGCTCGCCGGCGAGCACCCGCCGGCGGAGGCGCTGCGGCTGTGGGCCGGACGCCTCGGCCGCTTCGTCGCCACCAAGCGCGGCTTCGCGAGCGCGCTGCATTCCGGAGACCCGGCCTATGCGCCGCTGCCCGGCCAATTCCTGGGGGTGCTCGCGCCGAAGGTGCAGCGCATCCTCGACGCCGGCGCCGCCGACGGCACGCTGCGGCCCGACCTGCGGGCGGAGGACCTCATCCACGCCCTCGCCCGGCTGGCCGACGACCAGGCAGGCGACTCCGACGGCCGCGCCGGCCGCATGATCGGCGTGCTGCTCGACGGGGTCGTCCTGACCCCCGCCGAGTAGCGCCGGCCGGACGGGTCGGCGTCAGCGGAGCAGCTGCGCCAGAGCGCCGAGGTGGTCCCGGGTGAGCCGGGCGGCCTTCTCCGCATCCCGGGCGGCGATCGCTTCGGAGATGCTCTCGTGGACCCGCTGGTCGGCGTCGTCGCCGTGGTGCCCGCGGAGGCGGAGCATGTCGCTCATGGCCCGGGTGCTGCGCGGGGCGAAGCCGTCGAAGAGGTCCAGCAGGATGGGGCTGTGCGCGGCGACGACGATGCCGCGATGGAAGGCCAGGTCGGTGGCGACGTGCGCGTCGATGTCGTCGCGGTGACGCGACCGCTCGTCCAGCGCCGTGCGGAGGGCCGCGAGATCGGCCGAGGTGCGGCGCTCGGCGGCCAAGGCGCTGGCCTCCACCTCGATCGCCGTGCGCGCTTCGATCACGGCGAGGATGTCGGCCCGCTGAACCGCGGCCTCCCAGCTCTCGGAGACATCCGCGGCGACGACGAACACCCCGGCCCCTTGGCGGGTGGCGAGCACGCCGCGCCCGACGAGCAGGCGGATCGCCTCCCGGGCGGTGGAGCGGCCGACCCCGAGCTGCGGGGCGAGCGTCGTCTCGCCGGGCAGCTTGCCGCCGACCGGCCACTCCCCGTCCCGGATGCGGGCGAGGAGGAGCTCGGCGGCCTGCTCGGCGAGGGATTCGCGGCGCACGGTCGTCATGGGAGCCATTCTCCCATCCTCGACCAACTCCTCTACTTGTCTGAGGAGTTGTGCTAGCCTCGGGACATGCTCACTCCCGGGTTCCTCCTCCTTCTCCGCCACGGCGGGGCGTAGCCAGGCCGGCTCCCCGCCGTGGAGCCGAAGCGCGCCGGTCGAACATCCCCGAACGATCGGACAGGAACCAGACCATGACGAGCAGCACCTTCCCCACCCTCTCCACCCCCGCAGGACCGGTACCGGCCGAGGCGCCGGCCTGGAACCGGCAGCGGCACTCGCAGATGCCCTCGCACCGCTACCGGGATGCGTACTCCCGTGTCGCCGTGCCGCTCACCGCGCGTGAGTGGCCGGCCCGTCGCCTGACCAGCGCGCCCCTGTGGGTGCCGGTCGACCTCCGCGACGGCAACCAGGCGCTGGCCGAGCCGATGGACCCGGCGCGCAAGAAGCGCTTCTTCGAGCTCATGGTCACGATGGGGTATAAGGAGATCGAGGTCGGCTACCCGTCCGCCTCGCAGACCGACTACGACTTCGTGCGCCTGATCGCGGAGACCGACCTCGCGCCGGAGGACGTCACGATCGTGGTGTTCACCCCGGCGCGACGCGACCTGATCCAGCGCACCGTGGAGTCCATCGGCGGCATCCGGAACCCCGTCGTCATCCACCTGTACACGGCGACCGCGCCGATCTGGCGGGAGGTCGTCCTCGGTCAGGACCGCGACGGGCTGAAGGAGCTGATCCTCGCCGGAGGCCGGGATGTGCGCGAGTTCGCGGGGCACCTGCCGAACGTGCGGTTCGAGTTCTCGCCCGAGGTCTTCAACCTCACCGAACCCGACTACGTCCTCGAGGTCTGCGACGCGATGACCACCCTGTGGGACGCGTCCCCCGACCGCCCTGTCATCCTCAACCTGCCCGCGACGGTGGAGATCGCGACGCCGAACGTGTACGCCGACCAGATCGAGTACATGCACAAGAACCTCGCCCGCCGGGATGCGGTGATCCTCTCCGTGCACCCCCACAACGACCGCGGCACCGGTGTGGCCTGCGCCGAGCTTGCCCTCCTCGCCGGCGCGCAACGCGTCGAGGGCTGCATCTTCGGCAACGGGGAGCGGACCGGCAACGTCGACCTGGCGACCCTGGCCCTGAACCTGCACGCACAGGGAGTGGACCCGATGATCGACTTCTCCGACATCGACGAGATCCGCCGCACCGTCGAGCACTCCAACCGCATCGAGGTCCACCCGCGCCACCCGTACGTCGGGGACCTCGTGCACACCGCCTTCTCGGGCACGCACCAGGACGCGATCAAGAAGGGGTTCGCCGAGCATCGTGCCCGCGCCGCCGCGGAGCAGCGCCCCGAGCGGGAGATCGAGTGGCGGGTGCCGTATCTGCCGATCGACCCGGCGGACCTCGGGCGAAGCTATGACGCGGTCATCCGCGTGAACTCGCAGTCCGGCAAGGGCGGCATCGCCTACCTGCTGGAGACGGAGTACGGCATCGAGCTGCCGCGCCGCCTCCAGATCGACTTCGCCCGCCGGGTCCAGCAGCACACCGACGTCACCGGAGCCGAAGTCACGGCCGAGCAGCTCTGGGACCTCTTCCACGCCGCCTACCTCGCCGACCCCGCCGCCACCCCGCCGGAGCTCGCCGCCCTGGTCGCGCGACCGGCGGTCACTCCTTCCGCTGGGAGCGGTATACCGTCGGCGCGACGTCGTGGAGCTGCCGGAACACCCTGCTGAAGTAGAAGGGGTCGCTGTACCCGACCTCGCGGGCGATCGACTCGACGCTGTGGGACGTCGTGTCGAGCAGCTCCCGGGCGCGTCCCATCCGGACCTGGGTCTGAAACCGGATGGGGCTCGTCCCGACCCGCTGCCGGAACTGCGACGCGAAGTGCGACGGGCTCATACGCGCCATGGCGGCCAGACCGTGGATCGTGATGGGCTCTGCCGGGTTCGCGATGATGTAGTCCCGCGCCGCGTCGACGACGGGCAGGGCCGCGTCTCCGGCCACCTGCTCCGAGCACAGCTGGGCCATGAGGTGCCAGGCGGCCCCGGATGCGGCGAGGAGGCTGCCATCGGTGTCGCCGCGTTCCATCGCCGCGACGATCTCCTCGATGAGGGCGACAGGGCGATACACGTCGCGGAGCTGGCGGACAGGACGCGCCGCCGTCATCCCTGTCTCGCGGAGGAACTCCTCGAGGTCGCGCCCCTGCAGGTGGACCCACCACAGCGTCCAGGGCTCGGTCTCGTCGGCCTCGTACGAGTGCGGGACATTCGGGGGGAGGACGACGACCTGGCCGCGTGTGACGTCGTGGTGGACGCCCTCGATCGAGACGCGCCCGCCGCCGAGCACACAGACGAGCACGACGCACTGCGGGATGCCCGTCGCGCGCACTTTGCCGTGGGCCTGGGCGGTGGGGAAGTAGCCGGCGTCGGTCACCACCAGATGGGCGATCCCGGGCTGGGCGAGGGCCCGCTCGACCCGTCGCGCCGAGAGGACGCGGAGCCGCTGCCCGGGGAAACCGTCTTCGATGAGCACACCACATCGTCCACCGGCCATCGTCGTTTTGTCCAGGTTTTCCGTCGGATCACCCGTTCCGACCACGGGAGCGGCGTTCCTAGACTCGCTGCATGCTCACCGAAGAGTCGAGGCTCGACCTCCCTCCGATCCCAGCCGATCAGCAGAACCTGGGCGTCGCCGCCTGGTCAGAAGCACTCACGATCGACACCTACGAACCGCTGGATCCCGACCGTTTTCCGCAGTTCCTAGACCGTCGGGTCTACCAAGGATCGTCCGGGCGCGTGTTCCCGCTCCCCTTCCACGAGCGCATCTCCTCCACGAAGCGTCCGCGGCGGTGGGAGGCCGTCCACCTCGAGAACCGCTGGATCCGCCTGGTCATCCTCCCGGAGCTCGGTGGCCGGATCCACGTGGGGTACGACAAGACGGCGCAGTACGACTTCTTCTACCGCAACAACGTCATCAAGCCGGCACTCGTCGGCCTCGCCGGTCCCTGGATCTCCGGAGGCGTCGAATTCAACTGGCCCCAGCACCACCGCCCGGCGACGTTCCTCCCCACCGATGTGTCGATCGAACGGGAAGACGACGGCTCCGTCACGGTGTGGTGCTCGGACCATGATCCGTTCGCCAGGATGAAAGGCATGCACGGCATCCGCCTCCGGCCGGACTCCTCGGCCATCGAGGCGCGGGTCCGCCTCTTCAACCGGAGCGAGAGGACCGAGACCTTCCTCTGGTGGGCGAACGTCGCCGCCGCGGTGAACGACGACTATCAGAGCTTCTTCCCGACGGACGTGCACCACGTCGCCGACCACGCCAAGCGTGCCGTCTCGACGTTCCCGGCCGCCGACGGCTCCTACTACGGAGTCGACTACCCGGCCCGCGTCGACGCCGACCATCCCGACGCCGACCGGCTGGACTGGTACCGCAACATCCCGGTGCCGACCTCCTACATGGTCACCGACACCGAGGACGCCTTCTTCGGCGGATACGACCACGGCCGCCGCGCCGGCTTCGTGCACTGGGCCGACCGGGCCATCTCACCGGGCAAGAAGCAGTGGACCTGGGGCAACGCGCCGTTCGGGCACGCGTGGGACGCCAATCTCACCGACGGCGACGGACCGTACGTCGAGCTCATGGCCGGCGTCTACACCGACAATCAGCCCGACTTCTCGTTCCTCGAGCCGGGGGAGACCAAGTCCTTCTCGCAGTTCTGGTACCCGATCAGCCAGATCGGTCCCGCGATGCAGGCGACGAGGGAGGCGGCGATCCGCGTCGACGTCCTGGGAGGGCGGAGCCTGCGGATCGGCGTCACGGCGAGCATCCTCGCCGAGGACGCCCGCATCCGGATCCACGACGCCACCGGCGTGGAGCATGCGGTCCTGACGGCACGGCTCACGCCGGCGACACCCGTCGTCGTCGACTGGGAGGCGGCGCCCGAGGTGGACGCCGCTGCGCTGCGCGTCACCGTGACGAGCGGCGACCGCGAGCTGGTCCGGTTCGCCCGCCGGCGCGCCGATGCCGCGTCGACCGAAGCGCCGGCGCCCGCGGTCGCCCCGCCGGCTCCCGACGAGGTCGCCACGACGGAGGAGCTGGTCGTCATCGGGGACTACCTCGAGCAGTACCGGCACGCCACCCGCTCGCCGGAGCCCTACTGGCAGGAGGCGCTGCGCCGCGATCCGGGAGACATCCGGGCCAACGTCGCCCTCGGCTCCCGCCGCTACGCCGCAGCGGAGTACGACCGGGCGATCGAGCACTTCGAGCGCGCGGTGGACAGACTGGTCTCGTGGGCGCCCAACCCGCCGGACGGGGATGCGCACTACCGGCTCGGGCTCGCCCTGCTGCGTGCCGGCCGGACCGCGGACGGGCGGCGCGCGCTGGAGAAGGCCACCTGGAACGCCGCCACCGCTGCGCCCGCTCAGCTGGCGCTCGCCCGCTGCCTGGCGGTCGGCGATCCCGCGGGTGCCCTGGATCACGTGCAGGCGATCCTGCGACGCGACCGGGAACACCTGCAGGCGCGGGACATCGGCGTCGTGCTCCTCCGCCGGCTCGGCCGGACGGCCGAGGCGGAGGCCCTGCTCGCCGAGACCCTCGCCATCGACAGCCTCGACCAGTGGGCCCGGCACCTCGCGGGCCGTCCGCTCAGCGACGACGCCACCGTGCTCCTCGATGTCGCGCTCGAGTACTCCTCCGTCGGAGCGCTCGACGACGCGCAGCAGGTCCTCGGGCTGGCGGAGCAGCGTGCAGGCAGGCAGGCGCTCGGCCAGGTCAACATCCGGCCGCTGGTCGCCGTGCACCTCGCCGACATCGCCCTGCGGTCCGGCCGGGAGACCGACGCGCACCGTGCCGTCGCCTACGCCTCAGCCGTCGACCCGGCCCGCGCGCTGCCGTCGCGCCTCGACGACATCGACGCCCTCCGCCGCGTCCTCGCTTTCGAGCCGGCCGGCGCGGCAGTGCTGTGGTCGATGCTCGGATCCTGGCTCTACGATCGCGGCCGCACCGCCGACGCGGTCGCGTCGTGGGAACGGGGTCTCGCCGCCCAGCCCGACCGCGCGAACGCCGCCGTGCTCCACCGGAACCTCGGCGTCGCGGCCGTCAACGGAGCACACGACACGGCAGCGGCCGCATCCCACTACGCCGCGGCGCTCCGAGCGCTGCCCGACGATGCCCGCCTCCTCTACGAACGGGATGAGCTCGCGGCCCGGATGGGGACGACCTCGGCGGAGCGTCTCCGGCTGCTCGACGCCCGACCCGACCTCGTCGACGAGCGCGACGACCTGACCCTGAACCGGGTGGGCCTCCTGCTCGACCTCGGGAGGGTGGACGAGGCCCGCACGATCCTCGAGAACCGCCACTTCCAGCCGTGGGAGGGCGGCGAGGGCCGCGCGCTCGCCGCCTGGGACCGCTGCCTGCTCGACACGGCGCGACGGGCTCTCGCAGACGCGGACCCGGCCGGCGCCGTTGCCGCGGTGCAGCGCGCGCTGAACGCGCCGTCCTCGCTCGGCGAGGCACGGCATCCGCTCGCCACGACCGCCGACCTCCACCTCGCGCTCGGCGACGCGCTCGCGCGCCTCGGACGGGACGACGACGCGCGGGCGGCGTGGGAGACGGCCGCGGCCGCGGCAGGCGACTTCACCGATATGGCGACCGCGCCGTTCACCGAACGCAGCGCCTGGTCCATCGCCGCGCTGGACCGGCTCGGCCGGACCGGCGAGGCCAGGCGGCGGCTCGACGACCTCGCCGGGTACATCGACGGGCTCTCCGTCGCACCGGCCGAGATCGACTACTTCGCCACCTCCCTGCCGACCATGCTCCTCTTCCACGCCGACCCGGTGGCGCAGCGCGACGCGCTCGTCGCGCGCCTCCGGGAACTGCACAGCCAGCTGTCTGTGTCCCTCCGGGCCGATGTCGCGGACGCCGTCCGCGACTGAGACCCGGCTCAACCCCTCCGACCCGGCAATGCCGCCGGCTCCAGAAAGGAAAGCACCATCATGAATCGAATCCACCTCCGGCGGGGTTCGGCGGTCGCCGCCGTCGTCGTCGCCGCGGCGCTCGCGCTCAGCGCGTGTGCCATCCCGAGCGCCGGGACCGGCAACGGCTCCAGCCTGCGCATCGGGGCCATGTACCTCGACTCCCAGGGGTTCTACGGCGGTGTGAAGAAGGGCGTCGAGGACGCGGCGGACGCGAGCGGCACGAAGGTGAAGTTCCTGGAATCGACGTCCGCGGGCGACGTGTCCAAGGAGAGCTCCTTCATGAACACGCTCGTCTCCTCCAACGTCAACGCGATCATCATGTCCGCCGTCTCGACCGACGGCAGCCTCCCCGCGGTCAAGCAGGCGTCCAAGGCCGGCATCCCTGTCGTGTGCTACAACACCTGCGTCCAGGACAGCGCCGTCAAGCAGTACGTCTCCGCCTACGTGCTCGGCGACCCGACCAAGTTCGGCTCCCTCCTGGGAGAGAAGGCCGCCGAGTACTTCACGAAGGCCGGAATCGCGGCTCCCAAGATGGGCGTGATCAACTGCGAGCAGTACGAGGTCTGCAAGCAGCGGTTCGCCGGCTTCAAGGATGCCCTCACCAAGGCGCTGCCGGATGCGCAGTTCGTCGCCAACCAGGAGGGCGCGGAGGTCGACCAGGCGCTGCCGACCGCCGAGCAGATGCTGAGCGCGCACCCCGACCTCAACGGCCTCTACGGCGAGGCCGGAGGCGCGACGGTGGGAGCGTACAAGGCTGTCGAGAGCCGCGGTCTCACCGACAAGGTCGCCGTCTTCGGCTCCGACATGACCAGCGACATCGCCAACGAGCTCAAGAAGGGCACCGTGCTCAAGGCTGTCGTCGACATCTCCGGCATCGCCGCGGGCAAGCTGGCTTACAAGGCCGCGGCCGCCGCGATCGACGGGAAGGGTAAGAAGGGGGAGATCATCCCCGCGCCGATCGACCTCTACCAGCCGGACGACGCATCGAAGTGGCTCGAGACGCACAAGGACGGCCTTCCCTGAGTCGGCTGCTCCCGTCCGGCCGGCGACTCCGGTCGCCGGCCGGCGACCGCGGGCGACCCCACCCGCGGAGCTTCCGCCCGAACCGACAAGAGGACCGACGATGACCTCAGCACCACCATCCAGCACCCGGCCCGCGATCGCCGAGGTCCGTGGAGCGCGCAAGCAGTACCCCGGCGTCGTCGCGCTCGACGATGTGGACTTCACGATCGCACCCGGAGAGGTCCGTGCGCTGCTCGGGCAGAACGGCGCGGGCAAGTCGACACTGATCCGGCTCCTGTCGGGCGTCGAGACACCGGACGCCGGCACGGTGATCATCGACGGCGCACCGCTGGCGGGCGGCGTCGCGGAAGCCGGCCGTCGCGGTGTCGCGACCTGCTATCAGGAGCTGAGCCTGGTCCGCGAGATCACCGTCGCCGAGAACCTCAGCCTCGGCGCCTGGCCGATCGGCCTCTTCGGCATCGACCGCAAGAGGATGATCGCGTCGGCCCGCGCGACGCTCGCCCGGCTGGGCGCGGACATCGATCCGGAGGCGATCGTCGGATCGCTCACGCTCGCCCAGCAGCAGATCGTCGAGATGGCGCGCGCCGTGCAGGAGGAGCCGAAGCTGCTCATCCTGGACGAGCCGACGTCCGCGCTCGCCGCAGCCGAAGTGGACCTCGTGCTCGCGACCGTCCGCCGGCTCTCCGCCGAGGGCGTCGCCGTGCTCTACGTCAGCCACCGCATGGAGGAGATCCGGCAGATCGCCGACTCCGCCACGGTGATGCGGAACGGACGGGTCGTCGAGACCGTCTCCATCGCGGGCGCCGACACCGGACGGATCATCCACCTCATGCTCGGCGAAGCGCTCGACGCCGCGCCCGCGATCAGCGCCGGCCGTCCCCTCGGCGAGGTGCTCCTGGAGGTGCGCGAGCTGTCGCTTCCGCCGAAGCTCGAGTCCGTGACGTTCACCGCCCGGGCCGGTGAGGTGCTCGGCATCGCCGGCCTGCTCGGAACGGGCAGGACCGAACTGCTGCGGGCGATCGCCGGCTACGAGCGGGCGAAGTCGGGCGAGGTCGCCGTGCGCGGTGTGCCGGAACCACGCCCGACCGTCAGCCGGATGCGGCGGCTGGGCGTCGGGATGACGCCGGAGGACCGGAAGGGCAGCGGCATCATCCCGGGCCTCGGCATCGACGAGAACATCGTGATGTCGGACTACCGTTCCGTCTCCGCCGGCGGCGTCCTCGTGGCCGCGCGGATCCGCACGGCGACGAAGGCGCTGGCCCAGCGCCTCGCCATCAAGGCGGACAACCTGTCGCGGCCGATCACCACGCTCTCCGGAGGCAACCAGCAGAAGGCCGTGATCGCCCGCTGGCTGCACGCCGACAGCGACATCCTCCTGCTCGACGAGCCCACCCGCGGGGTCGACGTCCGGGCGAAGGCCCAGATCTACGACATCATGCGGCAGGTCGCCGACAGCGGGAAGCTCGTCGTCTTCGTCTCGAGCGAGGCGGAGGAGCTGCCGCTCGCGTGCGACCGTGTGCTCGTGCTCCGCGACGGCCGCATCCGCGAGGAGTTCCGCGCTCCCGACATAACGGTCGCCGATGTGCTCGCCGCATCGATGGGCGCCCACGGGGGAACCCCCGTCGCCGTGCCCGCCGCCCCTTCATCGACCCATCCGACGGCCGCCGACTCCGGCGTCCCCTCCGAGTAGAGGACCAACCATGACCACCACCGTGGACACCTCGTCCCACCCCGGGAGCGACCACTCGGCACCGCCGCCGCGCCCGAACCCGTTCACCCGTGCCCGTCGCGCGATCGGCGGGAACACCACCCTCGTCAACATCGTCGGACTGCTCGTCGCGATCGTCCTGCTGTACGCCTACCTCACCTTCAACGCGGTGGGGTTCATGACCGCGGCCAACCAGAGCGGGCTGCTCCGCGACGCGGCCCTCATCGGCGTGGCCGCCACGGGCATGACCCTGGTCATCATCGCCGGCGAGATCGACGTCTCGACGGGTCCGGCCGTCGCGCTGTCCAGCGTCATCGTCGCCTCGGGCATCTCGCAATGGGGCCTGCCGACGTGGCTCGCCATCCTCCTCACCCTGGCGATCGGTGCGGCGTGGGGGTCGATCGCCGGCATCCTGCGCGCGCGGTTCGCGGTGCCGTCGTTCATCGCGACACTGGGCCTGTGGAGCGTGCTGCGGGGGCTCGCGCAGTTCGTCACCAACGCGCTTCCGGTGCAGATCCCCGACTCCGACCCGATCATGGATGTGCTCAACGGCAGCGTGCTGGGCATCCCGACCCCGGCGATCGTGATGATCCTGGCGTTCGTCGTGTTCGGGTTCATCGCGCGGAAGACGCCGTTCGGCCGGTCGGTCTTCGCCATCGGCGGAAACGCCCCCGCCGCGCGGCTGGCGGGGATCCCCGTCCGCCGCGTCCGCGTCGCCCTCTTCGCGATCATGGGCCTGCTCGGCGCCGTCTCCGGCGTGCTCCTCACCGCCCGCCTCGGCTCCGGGAACTCGACCGCAGCCAACGGCCTCGAGTTCGACGTCATCGCCGCGGTCGTCGTCGGCGGCACCGCGATGACGGGCGGGCGGGGGAGCCTCATCGGCACCTTCCTCGGCGTCATCTTCATCACCCTCATCGGCAACGGCCTGGTCCTGCTCGGTGTGAACTCCTTCCTGCAGAACGTGGTCCGCGGCGTCATCATCGTGCTCGCGGTGCTGCTCAACGTGACCCTGTCCCGCCGCCGCGGATCCCGAGAGGACGACTGACATGACCCGGACCGAGAAGAGCACCATGCACGGCGTCTTCCTGCCCGGCGATTCGACGGCGGAGGTCCGGGAGGTCCCGATCCCGACGCCGGGCGAGGGCCAGGTCCTCGTCCAGGTCGGCGCGTCCGGCATTTGCGGCAGCGACATCGGGTTCATCTACCGCGGCTACAAGACCCACAAGGGGCTGAACGGCGAGCCCGCGTACAAGGGCGTGGTCGCCGGGCACGAGCCCTCCGGCCGGATCGTCGGCGCGGGCCCCGGGGTCACCCGTTTCGGCGTCGGCGACGACGTCATCGTGTACCACATCCAGGGCTGCGGCCGCTGCCGCAACTGCCGGAGCGGCTACTTCATCAGCTGCACCGACCAGCCGCACAAGGCGTCGTACGGATGGCAGCGCGACGGCGGCCACGCGGAGTACGTCCTCGCCGACGAGTCGACTCTGGTGCCGCTCCTCGGCGACCTGACCTTCGTCGACGGCGCCCTGATCGCCTGCGGGTTCGGGACCGCGTACGAGGGATTGATCCGCACGCGCGTGCACGGCGGAGAGGACCTGCTGGTGGTGGGGCTGGGGCCGGTCGGCCTCGCCGCGGCGATGCTGGGCAGGATGCTCGGCGCGCGCCGGGTGATCGGCGTCGAGAGGAGCCCCGAGCGCATCGCGTTCGTGGAGCAGACCGGCCTCGTCGACCACGTGGTCGCGGCCGACGAGCACGCCGTCGACCGCATCCTGGAGCTCACCGACGGCGTCGGATGTCAGGTGACCGTCGACTGCTCCGGCACGACGCCGGGCCGCTCGACGGCGATCGACGCGGCGGCCGAGTGGGGCCGCGTCGGTCTCATCGGCGAGGGCGGCCGGCTGGAGACGGAGGTCTCGGACGCCCTGCTGCACAAGCAGCTCACCCTCACGGCGTCGTGGGTGACGTCGCTGCAGGGCATGGAGGACGTCACCCGGATGCTGGCGGAGGCACGCCTGCACCCGGAGGTCGTCGTCTCCCACCGGCTGGGCCTGCTGGAGGCCGACGAGGGCTATCGGATCGCCGCGGACGGAGCGACGGGGAAGGTGGTGCTCCTCCCGGACGGGGCGCCGGTCCGGTGAGTGCGGAACTCCCGCTTGTCGCCCTGCAGCGCGAGGGGCTCACGGCCACGTTCGCCCCCACCCGCGGAGGCCGGCTCCTCTCGCTGCGCCTCGGCGACGAGGAACTCCTCTGGCAGAACCCCGCCCTCATCGGGGAGGACCTCCGTCCGGTGACGCCGGTGACCACGTGGCCGCGCGGCGACGGCGGGATGGGCACCTGGGCCAACGTCGGCGGCTCGAAGACCTGGCCTGCGCCCCAGGGCTGGTCGTCTCCCGACGAGTGGGCGGGGCCGCCGGACCCGGTTCTCGACTCCGGCGAGTGGGATGTGGTCGAGCGGTCGGCGACGGCCGTGACGCTCGCCAGCGCCGCAGACCACCGGACGGGCCTGCGGCTCCGTCGGTCGTTCGAGCTGCTCGGCGGCGGGCGCATCCACCAGAGCATCGTGATGACGAACCTCGGATCGTCGACGACCTTCTGGGCGCCGTGGGAGGTGTGCCAGGTGCGGACGGACGACGGTGGCGCGATCCTCGTGGAGGGGGCCGACTCCGTCGACGAGGTCGACCTCGGCCTGTGGGAGGGGGACGTGGCCTCCTCCCCGGTCCCGGACGGCCTCCGCCTTCCGGTGGGCACGGCGGTCGCGAAACGCGGTTTCCGGTCGGGGAACGGGGTCGCCTATCGCCGGAGGAGCGGCACGACGCTCCGGCTCGGTGCCGCGCAGGAGGCCGGGACCCCGCTGGCGGCCTTCCCGGACGGCGGGTGCCGGTTCGAGGTCTGGCTCCAGCGACCGGTCGCCGAGCCCATCGACACCCTCGACGGGCTCCACCCCGACGCTCACCTCGCTGAGCTGGAGGTGCTCGGACGCCGCGAGGCCCTGGCCCCGGGCGCATCCCGCGTCGTGACCATCCGGTGGAGTGTCGAGCCGTCCGGCAGCGGCCAGGCGGACGTCTCCTAGGCGCTCACCTTGGCGGGCTCGGCGTCGGGGACGGTGGTCGGGAGGTTGCGCGAGAAGAACAGCGCGCCGCACGAGATCAGGGCGAGCGTGGCGAACGAGAGGCGGAGCGCCGCCAGCTGCGACTCCGAGTAGAGGTGCTGCAGCGTGGTGCTGTCGGTGGAGGACAGGCCGTGTTCGGAGGCGATGTGCGGCACCTCCGAGACCGCGACGACGCCGACGCCGTTCTGCGTCTCCTGCTGCACCTGCGTCTGCACGTCCTGCGGCAGCTCGCTCGCCGTGACGTTCGACGCGAACGTCGTCGACAGCGCCGCGATCATCACCGACCCCACCAGGGCCGTGCCCAGCGACGAGCCGAGATTCTGGAACACCCCCTGGATGCCGCCGGCCTCGCTCAGCTGGTCGGGTCCGACCGCCGACATCGTCACGTTGCCGAGCTGGGAGGCCAGGAGGCCGAGCGCCGCGCCGGCCACGAACATCCCGACCCCGAAGCTCCAGCTGTCCAGCTGCGGGTCGACGGCGCCCAGCAGCACCAGGCTCGCGCCGACGAGCGCGAGCTGGCCGATCCGCGCGATGCGCCGGGGCGCCACCCGCCGCGCGAGGACCGTCCCGAGGATGGAGAACAGCACGAGCGCGATCGACAGCGGGAAGATCCTCAGCCCGGTGGTCAGGGCGTCGAGGCCGAGCGTCAGCTGCAGGTAGATCGGCACGACGAAGAACAGGCCGGCCGTCACCGTGTACTGCAGCCCGAGGCTGCCGACGCCCGCGCGCAGCCGCGGGATGCGCAGGAGCGAGGGGTCGAGCAGCGGGGCGCGCCCGCCGCGGATCAGGGCATGCTGCCGGAGGAAGAACAGCCAGAGCACCACGGCGCCGCCCGCGACGAGGAACGGCACGGGGGAGAGGCCCAGGATGCTGACGCCGGTCGTGGGGAGCAGCCAGCCCCACGTCTTCGTCTGGAGCAGGCCGTACACCACCAGCACGAGGCCGGCGGCGGAGAGGAGGACCGAGAGCGCGTCGATCCGCACCCGTTCGCGCTCGCCGCTGTCGTGCACGAGCCGGCTGAACATCAGCACCACGGCCATGATGACCACCTCGCCGGCGAAGACGTACCGCCAGCTCGCGTACGTGGTGAGGAATCCGCCGATCAGCGGGCCCACGGCGACGGCGACCCCGGAGGCGGCGCCGATCACGGCGAAGGCCGTCACGCGCGCATGCCCGGAGTAGTTGTCGGCGATGAGCGCCGCGATCGCGGGGATGACGAGCACGGCGCCGAGACCCTCGATGACCGACCAGCCGATGAACAGCACGGCGATGTTGGGACTGAGCGCGGTCGTCCCCGACCCGACGGCGTAGACGATCGAGCCGACGATGAGGGCGCGTCTGCGGCCCCAGATGTCGCCCAGCTTCGCCCCGAGCAGCATGAAGGCGGCCATCGTGAGCGTGTAGAAGGTGATCGTGGACTGCATGGCCGCGATGGTGGTGTGCAGGTCGCGCACGACGGTCGAGATGGAGACGTTCATCACGGTGCTGTCGAGCACCATCACGAACTGGGCCGCACCGAGCACCGTGACCGCGCCCCACCGTTCCGCCATCGCACGTCCTTCCGCCGACACGCGGAGGCTAGCATCGCCGGGCCGGCCGCGGCACTCACCATCTCTTCGCTGGCGTCGCTCCTCCCGCCGCCGTCCGCGAGGATTCCTTGCTTTTGCGAGCCGGGCGGAGGAGAGTCGACCCAAGACCTTCTCGTGCTGCGCATCCGGCCACCATTGGGAGATCCCGATTTCATGGGGATGAACAGAAGGCGGTTCAGCATGACGTCCAGCGCGACGGTCATCGTGGACGGGAGGAAGTTCCGCGTCGACACGGACCTCGATGTCCTGAAGTCGGAGATCCGCGAAGCGGTGCGCTCCGGCGGCGACTGGGTCCGGCTCACGACCGTCGGCGGTCACCGGAACGACGTCCTGGTGACCGCCCTCAGTCAGATCCGGATCGAGCTCGCCCGCCCCGACGACGAGGACGACGCGGACGACGAGGAGCTCGGCGCGGGCAGCACCAGCGTCTCGGCGTTCTTCGTCGAGTCCTTCGACGAGTACGGGCTGTGACGACGACGGCCGACGCGGCGCTCGTCAGAGCCGGAAGCTGCGCGCGGTTCCCGTGTGCACGGTCGCCGGCCGCCCCTCGACCATGATGCGGATGGGGTCCGCCGTCCCCGGGGCCGAGGTGAGCCGGAGGCTCAGCGGCGTGATCTCCACCGCCAGCCGGTGGCCGCGGTAGACGATCGTGAATGCGAGCGACTCCAGCTCGATCGGGAGCCGCGGGTGGAACCACAGCATGTCGGCGCGCGCCTCCAGGCCCGTGTAGCACCGCAGCAGCAGGTCGACCGAGCCGGCCAGGGCGGCGAGGTGGATGCCGTTCCTGGTCGTGCCGCCCTGGATGTCGGCGAGATCGCTCGCCAGGCAGCGCTCCAGGAACTGCCAGGACCGGCCGCGGTCGCGCCGCGCCTCCAGCCAGGAGTGCACCACGTTGGAGAGGGTCGAGCCGTAGCTGGACGCCCGGGTGTAGCGCTCCACCGTCCGGACCACCGCATCGGCGTCCAGCGCGTAGCCGAGCTGGGCCAGCACATCCCGCAGCTCCTCCGCCGACAGCAGGTAGAGCAGCATCAGGCCATCCGGCTGCTTCGAGACCTGGTACCTGTTCGTCGTGTCGCCGAGCGCATCCAGGACCAGGTCGAGGCGCCCCGCCAGCGGGTAGCGCGAGCGGTAGGCCTCCGGGTCGATCGGCGCGAGGCGGTCGTAGCCGTCGAACTGCGACAGCGTCCCGTCGGCGTTGAAGACGATCCGCAGCTTCGTCGCGATGTCCTGCCAGTGCTCCAGCTCCGCGGCGGAGACGCCGAGCGCGGACGACGCGGCCGGGTCCGGGCGGCCGGCGACGACCCGCACGGCGGCGACGGCGTGCGACAGCAGCCAGGCGGTCATCACGTTGGTGTAGACGTTGTCGATCAGCCCGGTGCCCGGTGCGTCGGCCGGCCCGTCGTGGAACTCGTCCGGACCCATCACGCCGCGGATGCTGTAGCGGCCGGTGCTCTCGTCCCACTCGCTCAGCGACGCGAAGTACCGCGCGACGCCGACGATGAGCTCTGCGCCCTGCTCGGCCAGGTAGTCCCGGTCGCCCGTCGTCTCATAGAACTGCCACGCGCTGTAGGCGACCGCCAGCCCGACGTGCCGTTGCAGGTGCGAGTGGTCCGGCATCCACCGCCCGGTGAGCGGGTTGAACAGGCGGTCGGGCGTCACATCGTCGCCCGTCGTCGCGCTGCGCCAGGGGAAGCGCGCTCCGGCGTGACCGGAGTCGGCCGCCGCGATCCGCGCCCGCGGGAGCCGGCGGGCGCGGTACGCGAGGAGGGAGCGGGTCAGCTCGGGCCGCCGCAGCGTCAGAAGCGGGTAGACGAAGAGCTCGTCCCAGAAGACGTGGCCGCCGTAGCCCTCCCCGTGCAGACCCCGCGCGGGGACGCCGGCATCCCGGTCCTCGTCCGCGCCGCACAGGGTTTGGAGCACGTGGAACGTGTTCACATTGACGGCGAGGCCGTGCGGCCCGGCCGGTCGCAGGCGGACGGCGAAGACGTCCCAGAGCCGTTCCCACTCCTCGGCGTGGGCGGCGAGCGCCGCATCGAACGGAGGGATGCGCGCCAGCCGTGCCGCGGCGGCGGCCGCAGGCGTCTCGCTGGCCCGGTCGCGCGAGCTGGCGACGGCGACCGACTTCTCGACGACCAGCGGTTCGCCCTGCTGGAGCGCCGCCGTGAGGTCGTGGAAGCCGAAGCCGTCCTGCCGCTCGAACCGGGATGCGGGCGCCATCGCAGCGCCGCCGCCGGGGATACGCGCGCTGCGGACGCGCGTGCGCTCGGCCCCGGCGATTTCCACTCCGGAGGTGCGCGTGCGCGCGGACACGAGGGTCGCCTCCGCCGCGAGCTCGCGCTGCTCCCGCACGACCAGGTGGTGTCTCGCGGTCTCGCCCGGGGTGTCGGTGGAGGTGTTCGCCACCCCCGCGTCGATGCCGCTGCGGATCGTCACGGGGCCGGACCAGTTGTGGGCCAGTACGCTCACCCGCAGGAACGCGGTGCGCGGGTCGGCGAGCGAGACGAACCGCTGCGAGCGCACGGTCGTGACCCGTCCCGCCGGGTCGTGCACCGTGAAGGTGCGGCGCAGCAGCCCCTGCCGGACGTCGAGCTCCTGGCGCACGGTCGCCTGCTCGTCGTCGGCGCTCAGCCAGTCGCCGCCCTCCGGCCGGATGAGGAGCGGCAGCCAGTCGGGGGCGTTCACGATCTCCTCGCCGCGAACGGCGCCGTCGGCCGCCGCGTCCCCGTCGCCGGCCGCGTCGTACAGCCCGGCGAAGTAGGTGCCCGGCTGGTGGCCGGGCCGCCCGTGCGACTCCTCCGCGCATCCCCGGGTGCCCCAGTAACCGTTCGCCAGGGTGCACAGGCTCTCGCGGGTGGTCTCCGCCGCCGGGTCCGCGCCGTCGAACCGGAGCAGCCACTCGTCGTCGGGTCCGGTCGCCGTGAGGCCGCCTCCCGGGAGGATGCGCAGCGTGTCGAGGCCGCCGACCACCGCGTCCGCCCCGGCCCGCCGGAGCGCCGCCTGCCGCGCCGGCCCGCGGCCGACGCCCACCGCGCAGGCGAACCCGGCCGCGGCCGCCGCGGCGACACCGGCCTCCGCATCCTCCACCAGCACGGCGTCGCACGGCGCCACGCCCAGGCGACGGCAGGCCTCCCGGAAGAGGGCGGGGTCGGGCTTGGAGGGGAGCCCGAGTGCTGCAGCGGCCGTCCCGTCGACCACGGCATCCAGCAGCGGGGCGAGCCCGGTTCGGCCGATCACCGCGGGCGCGTTCCTGCTGGCCGTCGCGACGGCGATCCGCACGCCCGCGCGGCGCAGCGCCCGGAGCAGGGCCGTCGCGCCCGGCAGCACCGCGACGCCGTGCCGGCGCAGCGACGCCTCGAAGAGCTCCTGCTTGCGGTCGGCGAGGCGTGCCACGAGACCCGGCGTCACGGTCGAACCGGGCACGCCGCGCGCGGCGAGCAGCGAGCGGATGCCGTCCTCCCGCGACCGCCCGTCGACGTACCGCTCGTAGTCGGCGGGGGTGAACGGCCCGGCGGCGGGCGCGATCGCGGGAAGCTCCTGATCGAACAGCGCGGTCCACGCGTCGAGGTGCCGCGCGCGCGTGTCGGTGAGGACACCGTCCAGGTCGAACACGGCCCCGGCGAACGACGAAGGGAGCAGCGTTGCCATGGGCGCCCTCCTTCGCTGCTGGCACGCTAGCGCCGTCCGGTTCCCGCGAGCGGGCCTTAAGCCCCTGCATCCCGCGGCCCGAGCACGATATCCCTGGCTGACAGGCGACGAAAGGCGGCCCGTGGAGGAGGTGGTGCAGGAGGAGGAGGAGGAGGAGCGGTTCACGCGCGTACCTGTGTCGCGGCTGCTCCGTGACCTGCGCACCACCGCCGACGGCCTGGGCAGCCGGGAGGCCGCCCGGCGCCTCCTCGTCCACGGTCCCAACGAGTTGCCGCGCGGCAAGCGCGCCGGCTGGGCCGGCCAGCTGCTCCGCCAGTTCACCCACCCGCTCGCGCTGCTGCTCTGGCTGGCCGCAGTGCTGGCGACCGTCGCGGGCACGCCCATCCTCAGCTGGGCCATCGTCGCGGTCATCGTCATCAACGCCGTCGTCGCCTTCCTGCAGGAGCGGCAGGCGCAGCGCGCGGTGGAGGCTCTCGGGCGCTACCTGCCGCAGCAGGCCCGCGCGCTGCGCGACGGCGCGGTGGAGACGATCCCGGCCTCCGAGCTCGTCCCCGGCGACGTGCTGCTCATCGCCGAAGGGGACCGCGTCTCCGCGGACGCCCGGCTCATCTCGGGATCCATCGAGGTCGACCTCTCGGCACTGACGGGGGAGTCCGTCCCCGTCCCGCGGTCGGCGGGGGCGCCGGACACCGCGGATCGCCTCGTCGACGCACCCGACGCCGTGTTCTCGGGGGCCGGGTGCACCTCGGGTTCGGCCCGGGCGGTGGTGTTCGCGACCGGCGCCGCGACCGAGCTCGGGCGCATCGCCGCGCTCTCGCACCGCGGACGGCCGACCGCGAGCCCGCTGGAGCGGCAGGTGCGCACGTCGACCTGGCTCATCGCCGGGGTCGCCGTCGGCGTGGGGGCGCTGTTCCTCCCCCTCGGGCTGCTCGCCGGCCTGTCGCTCCCCGAGGCGGCGGTCTTCGCGGTGGGCCTCCTGGTCGCCAACGTCCCGGAGGGCCTGCTCCCGACCATCACGCTGGCGCTCGCCGTGGGGGTGCGCGCCCTCGCGCGGATGGGCGCGCTCGTCAAACAGCTCTCCGCCGTCGAGACGCTCGGCTGCACCACGGTGATCTGCACCGACAAGACCGGAACGCTCACGCTCAACGCCATGCAGGTCACGCGCCTGTGGACCAAGGACGGGGACGCCTCCGCTGACGCCCCCGCCGGCTCCCCCTCCCTGCGGCGGCTGGCGCAGGTGATGGCCGACTGCACCGAGCTGGACCGGACGACCGACCCGATGGAGGCCGCCCTCCGCGACAAGGCCGGCGCGCTGGGGGTGCAGCAGGCCCCACGGGTGGCGACCTTCCCGTTCGACCCGGGGCGCAAGCGGATGAGCGTCGTCAGCAGGCGCGAGGAGGGGCTGCGCGTCGCGGTCAAGGGCGCGCCGGAGGGCCTGCTGCCGCTGTGCGACACCATCCTGAGCGTCGACGGGCCGGAGCCCCTCTCACCGGCCGTCCGCGCGCAGGCCATGGCGGCGGTGGACCGGCTCGCCCGCGACGGGCTGCGCGTGCTCGCCCTGGCCGACCGCGACGCGCCGTCGGAGCCGGCGGACGCCGCCGCGGCCGAAGCCGGGCTCTGCCTGCTGGGCCTGGTCGCCCTCCTGGACCCGCCGCGGCCCCAGGTGGCACCGGCGGTCGCCGCGTGCCACAGCGCGGGCATCACCATCCACGTCGTCACCGGCGACAACGGCAGGACGGCCGCCGAGATCGCCCGCGAGGTCGGCATCGGCGCCGACCGCGTGATCTCCGGCGTCGAGGCCGACGCGCTCACCGAGCCCCAGCTGGATGCGCTGCTCGCCGCGCCGGGCGAGATCGTGTTCTCGCGCAGCACGCCGGAGGGGAAGCTGCGCATCGCCGAAGCCCTCCAGCACCAGGGCCAGGTGGTGGCCATGACCGGCGACGGCGTCAACGACGCACCCGCGCTGCACCGCGCCGACATCGGCGTGGCGATGGGGCTCTCGGGCACGGACGTCGCGCGCGAGGCGTCCACCATGATCCTCACCGACGACGACTTCGCGACCATCGTCGCCGCCGTGCGCGAGGGCCGGCGCGTGTACGACAACATCCGCAAGTTCGTGCTCTACATCTTCGTGCACCTCGTGCCGGAGGTCGTCCCGTTCCTGCTCTTCGCGCTCTCCGGAGGCCTCATCCCGCTGCCCCTGACGGTGCTGCAGATCCTCGCGATCGACCTGGGCACGGAGATCCTCCCCGCCCTGGCGCTCGGGCGCGAGCCCGCCGAGCCGGACATCATGGACCGGCGACCCCGTCCGCGCACGGAGCACCTCATCACGCGGCGGCTGCTCCTGCGGGCGTGGGGCGTGATGGGGACCATCTCCGCGGTGCTCGCGCTGGCCGTCTTCTTCGCCGTGCTCGCCTCCGGCGGCTGGTACCCGGGCGCGCCGGTGGGAGCGGGGACGCCGCTGCACGGCATCTACCTGCAGGCGACGACCGCCACCTTCGCGACCATCGTGGCCTGCCAGGTCGGAACGGCGTTCGCCGCGCGCACGGAGCGCTCGTCGCTGCGCAGCATCGGCGTCTTCTCCAACCGTCCGCTGCTGGGCGCGATCGCGGCGGAGCTGCTCTTCGTGGTCGCCCTGTGCACCATCCCGGCCCTGCAGGTCGCCTTCGGCACCGCCCCGCCGCCGGCGTGGGCCGTGCTCCTGATGATCCCGTGCCCTGTGATCGTCTGGGGTGCGGACGAGCTGCTGCGCTGGTCGACCCGCCGGCGCGCCCGCGCGCACAGCTGATCGCCGCCCGGCGTCTGCGGCGGTGCGGAACGACTGCGGCGCTGCGGAACGACTGCGGCGGCGCGCGCGGCCGCAGTCGTTCCGGGACGCCGCAGTCACGCTCCCGTCTACGACGCCCGGCGGCCCTGCTCGGGGGAGGCGCCGGTGGGAGGGGTCCGAAGGTAGGCGGCGATCGCCTCGCGGGCGACTTCGCTGGGTTTGCGGTGCTCAGCGGCCGCCCGGGCCTTCAGCGCAGCGTTGAGGTCGTGCGGGAGTCGCACCTGCACTTTGGGGGATTCCCCGCGCCTGCCCGGGCCGGCGAGCGGGGGGCGTCCGCGCCCGATCGCCCCGCTGCCGGCGATCTCGTCCACACGCGCGCGAGCGGCCTGCTGGGCCTCTCCGCCCTCGACCGCCTCGGCAGCACCGATCAGCGGGTCTGTCTCTGTCGCCACTCCTGCTCCTCTCTTTCCGCACTGCTCGCCCACCGCGTTGGAGACAGCTTTCATTGTGCTCCACAGACGGCGAAACGCCCGCCGAAACATCCCCGTCGTAATGCTTTTATTGCCGGGCGCGCGACCGCGGCGCTGCGGAACTGACCGTCAACCGGCGCTGGACATCAGCGCCGCGACCCGGAGGGGAAGGCGCCCGGCAGTCGCCCGTCAGCTCGCCTTGTGCGTGGAGAGATACTCGTGGATCGCGTTGCGCACGAGCGTCGCCTGCCGGGCACCGGTGCTCCGGCGCAGTTCCTCGAACGCGGCGTAGTCAGCGTCCGACAGCGTCGCCCGCACGGTACGCGCGGTCGCGGCCATCACCGGCTCGGTCCCGATGCGGGGGCGGCCCCGGCGGATCTCGGCTTCCATCGCCTCGACCGAACCGTACTCGGCGATCGCGAAGTCGCGTCCGGCGGCCGCGGCCGCCTCGCCGGTCAGCGCCGGCCCGGAGGTCACCACGGGGACGCTGGGGTCCGCGTAGCGCTCGCTCAGTGCGTCGTAGTCGATGTCCTTCTCGCTCATGATGGATTCTCCTCTCGGAAGCGCCGGAACTTGGGCCCCAACGGCATGACGTGGAACACCACAGCCTCGCGGCCCGAGCCGTCG
>Ga0209563_100201_pt1 | contig 32234 bp, 30 predicted proteins | sample AraplaCvi_mMF_r2_FD_184271 | JGI IMG/M metagenome (GOLD analysis project Ga0209563, IMG submission 184271) | Arabidopsis root microbial communities from North Carolina, USA - plate scrape CL_Cvi_mMF_r2 (SPAdes) (version 2) | ecosystem: Host-associated > Plants > Roots > Endosphere | place: USA... | reverse complement strand
GGTGATCGCAGGGTGGCCCGCCGCCCGGACGGCATCCAGATCGAACCGCATCAGCGGCTCGCCCGCTCGCACCGCGGCACCCGACTCGACGAGCGGCTCGAAGCCGTCCCCGCCCATCCGGACGGTGTCGATGCCGAGGTGGATGAGCAGCTCGACACCCCCGTCGAGCACCAGGGCGAGCGCGTGGCCGGTCGCGGCGATGTGGGCCACCGTCCCGTCGGCGGGCGCGACGACCAGGCCGTCGCTCGGTTCGATGGCGAGGCCGGGCCCCATGATCCCCTCGGCGAAGGTCGGGTCGGGCACCGCCGAGAGCGGACGCACCACACCGGGCACGGGCTGCCGCAGCGCGAGCGGAGCGCCGCCCCGGTCGGCGGCCACGCCTGCCGCCGGAGCGGCCGGGGCCGGCTGGGCGCTGTCCCCTGCCTCCACGGCCGCCGGCACGAGCTCCCCCGCAAGCACGCGCTCCATGGCGTCCTTGACGAACTGCACGGTGAGTCCGTACACCACCTGGATGGCACCGCCGCCCGGGCGAATCGTTCCGGAGGCGCCGGCCCGCTTCAGTGCGACGTCGTCGACGAGAGCCGGGTCCGCCACCCGCATCCGCAGCCGCGTCGCACAGTTCTCCAGCTCGAGGATGTTCTCCGGGCCGCCGAGCGCGTCCACGAACCGTGCGGCCGTCACGGCATAGCGGTCGGCACCGGCGGCGGCCGGCTCGTCGTTCCCCTCCTCCTCGTCGTCGTCCTCGCGACCGATCGTCTTGAGGTCCCAACGGCGGATCACGAACCGGAACACGAGGAAGTATGCGAAGAACCAGAACACCCCCATGACGAGCAGGATCCAGGGGTTCTGCGCCAGCGGGTTCACCCAGTTGAGCACCAGGTCGATGAATCCGCCGGAGAAGCCGAACCCCTCGCGCACCGGCAGGGCCGCGCTGACCGCCATCGAGATCCCGGTGAACAGCGCGTGGATGACGTACAGCCAGGGTGCCAGGAACATGAACGAGAACTCCAGCGGCTCCGTCACCCCGACGAAGAACGACGACACCGCGGCCGACAGGAGGATGCCGGCCGCCGCCTTCCTGCGCTTCGTCTTCGCGGTGACGTACATCGCCAGGGCCGCGCCGGGCAGACCGAACATCATGATCGGGAAGAACCCGGTCATGTACTGCCCCGTGACACCGGGCGTCCCGGTGTTGTTGAGGAAGTCGGTGAGGTCGTTGATGCCGGCCACGTCGAACCAGAACACCGAGTTCAGGGCGTGGTGCAGCCCGAGCGGGATGAGCAGGCGGTTGAACACGCCGAACAGGCCGGCTCCGAGCGGACCGAGGGTGACCATCCATTCGCCGAATGCGACCAGGCCGCCGTAGACGACCGGCCAGACGAAGAAGAGCACGAGAGCGGCCAGCAGCGAGACGCCCGCCGAGACGATGGCGACGGAGCGCTTGCCGGAGAAGAACGACAGCCATTCGGGCAGCCGGGTGTTCTTGAACCTGTTGTACGAGAACGCCCCGATCAGACCGCACAGGATGCCGATGAAGGCATTGCTGACGTTGCCGAACGCCGGATCGACGTTGCCCGGCTCGACGCCTGTGATCCCGGCCACGGTCGCCGGACTCAGAAGCCGGGTCACCACGAGCCCCGACGTCAGCCCGGCGAGGGCCGAGGTGCCGTCCGTCTTCGTCGCCATCCCGATCGAGATGCCGATCGCGAACAGCAGCGGCAGGTTGTCGAGCAGCGCGCCACCGGCCGCGACGAAGAAGACCGAGACGGTGTCGGTGCCGGTGACGGTCTTGATCCAGTAGCCGACCCCGGACAGGATGGCCGCGACCGGAAGAACGGCGACGGGGAGCATGATGGACCGGCCAAGCCGTTGCATGAATTTCATTAGCGTCCTTGCCTGAAACGTGAGATGTTGCAGGTTGACGATAGTGAGACGGGGGTCCCCGCTCTGCATTTAGGTCAGGACCGGTGCAGGGCCTCGAGAGGGGAACCGCGACGCACGATCGGTGCGCGAATGCGCGCCCCGACGCGGGAATCGCGCGCTCAGACCGACTTACACTGGAGAAGTGACAGCGTACGTCTCGGCCTTCGACCTGTTCTCGATCGGCATCGGCCCTTCGAGCTCGCACACCGTCGGACCCCTCCGCGCAGCGGCCTCCTTCGCGGCCCGGCTGGAGGCGGAGGGGATGCTCGACCGCGTCGACCAGGTCACCTGCACGCTGTACGGCTCCCTCGGCTCCACCGGCATCGGCCACGGCACGCCGGATGCGGTCATCGCCGGGCTCCGCGGCCTCCAGCCCGAGACCTGCCGCCCGGAGGATGTGCGCGGCGCCTGGTCGGAGCTGTCCCCCGGCGCCACCCTGCTCCTCGCCGGCCGGCGCCGCATCCCGCTGTCGAAGGACGACATCGCCTTCGAGCCGCGCACCCGCCTCCCCGGCCACCCGAACGCCCTCACGCTGCGGGCCTGGGGCCGTGACGCCGCGGGCGCCCGCTCGCCGCTGCCGCTGCTGGAGGAGACGTACTACTCGATCGGCGGCGGCTTCATCCGCCGCGACGGCGAGGAGGCCGCGCTCGCCGCGCGCAACGCCCACCCGCTCCCGTTCTCGAGCTCCGCCGAGCTGCTGGCGATCTGCGAGCGCGACGGCATCCCGATCTGCGAGGTCGCGCGGCGCAACGAGGTGGCGCTGCACGGCGAGGAGGCCACGCGCGAGCGGCTGGACCTGATCTGGGAGGCCATGGCCGAGTGCGTGGCGCGCGGGCTCTCCGGCGAGGGGACGCTGCCCGGCGGTCTCGGCGTCTGGCGCCGGGCCGCGCGGATGCGGGAGCACCTGGAGTCGGTGCAGGACGACCCGGGCCGCGCGACCGCCCTGGAGTGGCTGCACGCGTTCGCGCTCGCCGTGAACGAGGAGAATGCGTCCGGCGGCCGCGTGGTCACCGCGCCCACGAACGGAGCGGCCGGCATCGTGCCGGCCGTCGCGCACTACTACCTGCGGTTCGTGCCGGGAGCCTCCGCAGAGGGCATCCGGCAGTACCTGCTCACCGCGACCGCGATCGGCTCGCTGTTCAAGGCCAACGCGTCCATCTCCGGCGCGGAGGGCGGCTGCCAGGCCGAGGTCGGCTCCGCCTGCGCGATGGCCGCGGGCGCGCTCTGCGCGGTCCTCGGCGGCACGCCCCGTCAGGTGGAGAACGCCGCGGAGATCGCGATGGAGCACCACCTGGGCCTCACCTGCGACCCGGTCGGCGGGCTGGTGCAGATCCCGTGCATCGAGCGCAATGCGATCGCCTCCTCCACCGCCGTCTCGGCCGCGCGCCTGGCGCTCCACGGCGACGGCTCGCACCTGGTCTCGCTCGACACGGTCATCGAGACCATGCGGCAGACCGGGCTGGACATGTCGACCAAGTACAAGGAGACCAGCGAGGGCGGTCTCGCGGTCAACGTCATCGAGTGCTGACCGGCGCCGCGTTACGACGCGTTGCGTGCTGCATACCGGGCGTCGGTGGTGGTGGCTAGCGTGAACGGGTGACTGACACCATCCGCACCTCCGCACCGCACGCCGACGCGCTCGCCGCCGCCCTCGACGGACCGCTCGTCTCCACGCAGTGGCTGGCCGACCACCTCGGCGCCGACGGCCTCGTCGTGCTCGACGCGACCGTGGTCGCCGCTCCGGGCGCGGACGGCCGGCCCGGGTACACGAGCGGACGCGCCTCGTTCGCCGAGGCGCACATCCCCGGGGCCGCGTTCGCCGACCTGCTCGACGACTTCAGCGACGCGGCGGCGCGGTTCGCGTTCACCCGGCCGACGGCGGAGGCGTTCGCGGATGCCGCGGCGGCCCTCGGGATCGGCGCGGAGACCACGGTCGTCGTCTCCGACGCGGCCGTCGGGCAGTGGGCGTCCCGCCTCTGGTACCTGTTCCGGTCTTTCGGGCACGGGCGCGTCGCCGTGCTCGACGGAGGGATCGCCAAGTGGCGGGCCGAAGGCCGACCGGTCGAGAGCGGGGCCGGTGCGGTGATTCCGCGTGCGGCCGAAGCGCTCCCGGCGGTCGAGCGCCCGGGCTTCTGGGTGGAGACGGCGGAGGTCGCCGCCATCGTCGCCGGCGAACGCCCGGGGGCGCTGGTGTGCGGTACGCCGGCGCGCGACTTCGCCGCGCGCCACATCCCGGGCAGCACGAGCGCACCGGTCGCGCGGCTGCTCGATCGCGAGACGAACGCGTTCCTTCCCGCGGCGCAGCTGCGCGAGCTGCTGGCCGACGTGCTGGAGGCTCCTGGCCCTATCGTCGTGTACTGCGGCGCGGGCATCGCCGCCGCGGCGGACGCGCTCGCGCTGAGCCTGCTGGGGCGCGACGATGTGCTGCTCTACGACGGGTCCCTCGGCGAGTGGACGGCCGACCCGGAGGCGCCGCTCGCGTCCGCCGCCTGAGCGCGGGCCAGCGGGCCCCACGGGAGGCGCGGGCGATTTCCGAGCCGGCTCCGAGCCGGGGGCGCTACGCTGCGGCCATGAGCGTGATGGACATCCCCTTCCACACCATCGACGGCACCGAGACCTCGCTGAACGCGTTCGCGGGCAAGGTCATCCTCGTCGTCAACGTCGCCTCCCGCTGCGGGCTCGCGCCCCAGTACGAGAAGCTGGAACAGCTGCAGAAGACCTACGGCGACCGAGGCTTCACCGTCGTCGGCTTCCCGAGCAACCAGTTCCTGCAGGAGCTCGGCTCGACCGACGCCATCAAGGAGTACTGCTCGACCACCTGGGGCGTCACGTTCCCGATGGCCGAGAAGGTGCGCGTCAACGGCCGGAACGCGCACCCGCTCTACCAGGAGCTGACCAAGGCGCCGGACGCGCGCGGCAAGGCCGGCCGGATCACCTGGAACTTCGAGAAGTTCGTCGTCACGCCCGACGGCGCGGTGCACCGGTTCCGGCCGCAGACCGAGCCCGACGACCCGGCGATCGTGGCGCTGATCGAGGAGTCGCTGCCGGCCGCCGCCTGACGGTCGGGACGCGCCGACGGCTCACGCCCTCCGGTACCAGCGGCCGCCGACGCGCTCGGTGAGCCGCCACGGGCCGAGCTCCGCGACCGTGCTCAAGCGCGCCACGGTGTGCTCGGCGACGCGCAGCGCCGTGCGCGGGTTGTCCTCGGTGAACCGCACGGTGATGCGCGCCTCGCCCGACACCACGTCGACGCTCGACGCCTCCACCACCGCGAGCTCGCGGGCCGCGTCCGCCGCCCGGGGTTCCACATCGCGGGGGTCCACCCCGGGCTGCAGGCGGCCGACGGCGACGATCACACGGAAGGAGGGCACCCGCCGAGCCTACGCGCGTCGTAGGCCCGAATGCCGACGGCCGGGCGTACCCTGACTCGGTCAGGAGCACGACTCGGGGATGGAAGGAGTGCACCGGTGCAGGAGGTACGGATGGACGAGCGGGCGCAGACGGACGACGACGTCCTCAGCGACGACGAGCGGGAGGAGTTCGCCGCGCTGCTGCGGGAACGCCGCCGCACCGACGTGGCGGAGGCGCAGCGCATGGCGGAGTCGCTGGGGGTGCTGCTGTCGTCCCGTTCGGAGTCGACGGCGGACGACGAGCACGACCCGGAGGGCCCGACGCTGTCGTCGGAGTGGAGCCGGTTGCAGGCATTGCGCTCGGACGCCGCACACGACATCGTCGCGGTGGATGCCGCCCTCGAGCGGCTGCAGCGCGGCACCTACGGCGTGTGCGCGCGGTGCGGCGAACCGATCGGCGTCGACCGGCTGCGCGCCCGGCCGACGGCGGAACTCTGCATCCGCTGCGCGGTGGCCGTCGAGAGCTGACCGGCTGTCCTCGGCTCGCTGAGCCTCGGCTCGCCGGCCTCAGCCGGCTGACCCTCAGCTGGTCGGCCGCGAGGCCAGGTAGACCGCTTCGGTGCGACTGGAGGCGCCCGTCTTGCGGAGGATGCTCGACACGTGGACGCTGGCCGTCTTCGCGCTGATGTAGAGCCGCTCGCCGATCTGCTTGTTGCTGAGGCCCTGCTCGATGAGCGCGAGCACCTGCTCCTCGCGCTCGGTCAGCGGCTGCCCCTGCGATCCGGCCGAGGCGGCGCGGATGGGCGCGTGCGCGCCGAGCGCATCCGCCGCCTGCACCAGCACCTTCACGCCGCCCGCCTCGGCGAGCTCGCGCCCCTGGGTGACCAGGCGGTCGGCCCGCGCGCGGTCGCCGCCCCATCGCGCGACCCGTGCGGCGCGCAGCAGCGCGTACGGGAGGAGGTGCGCCGGGGCGAGCGGGTCGCCGGCGGCGGAGGTGGCCTGCTCCCACGCCGTGGCTGCCCCGGCGTAGCGGACGCCGCGGTCGGCGGCGGCATAGCTGTCGCCGCGGTCGGCGGCGGCCCGGGCCGTGGCCAGCTCGGCCTCGATCAACGGCGCCCACGCCGTGGCGGTCGGCCACTCCCGCAGCGGTTCGAGCACGGCCTCCAGCCGCCGGACCTCGCCCGGCACGTCCAGCGAGCGGTCCCGCTCGGGCGCAGCGGCCAGCTCCGCGAGCGCACGGGACGCCATCGCGAGCACCGGGAGGTCGTACCCGGGCAGCGACCGGAACGGTACCGCCCCGATGCCGCAGGTCTCCGCCCACGCGCGCTCGTAGTCCCCCAGAGCGATCGCCACCTCGCCCGCCGCCCGGGCGAGCGCCAGCCGGGTCTGCTGCTCCAGCTCGGCCAGGGCGCGCAGCGGCGACCGCAGCCGGCGCAGCAGTCCGTCGGCGCGCTCCGGCTCGCCGTGCCAGACCCAGAGCCGCACGCGCTGCAGCTGGGCCGTCACGCCGGTGCGATCGTCGAAGCCGAGCGCGACGCGCAGCATCTCGGCGGCGCGGTCGTACTGGCCGAGGGCGATGAGCGGCTCCGCCGTGTTGGCGGCGAGCCAGATGCCCGAGGTGCGCTCCACGCCGCGCTCGCGCGCCTGCGCGACGCCGGACTCGGCCAGCCGCACGGCCTCCGCGTACCGGCCCACCGAGTTGAGCGCATCGGAGGCGTTGACCAGGTAGCGCAGTGTCGCCCCGGCGTCGCCCGTGCCGAGCGCGGCGGCGATCTCGAACTCGGCGAAGCCCTCGTCGATCCTGCCCGACTCCACGAGGGAGGCGGCGAGGATGTTGTGCGCGATCGAGCGCATGCGCGCCGGCGCCTCCTGCGCCTCAGCGATCGCCCCGCGCGCGGTCTCGATGGCCACGTCGAACCGGCCGGCGAGCATCCGCTGCGCGGCCAGCTCGGTCAGCAGGTGCGGCCGCAGCGGGTCGCCCGCGGCCACCGCGTCGGGCGGTACGAGCGCGAGCGCCTCCTCCAACAGCTCGGCGCTCCCCGGGCGGTTGAGGTTGCCGAGGTACTGGCCCTTGTCGCGCAGCAGCCGCGCCCGGCGCGCCGGTGCCAGCGGTCCCGGCTCGGCGAGCGCCGCCTCCACCAGGGCGAGCGCGCGCTCGTTGTTGCCCGCGTTCCGCAGGGCAGAGGCGGTCTGCGCGAGCACGGCGACGCGGTCGCGCCCGCTGAGCTCCTCGGCGTCGGGAACGCTGTCCCAGAGCTCGAGCACCCGGTCGCCCATCGCGGCGACGGTCGCGTACGCGTAGGCGCGCTTGGCCTCCTCCATCGCCTCCAGCGACGCCAGGAACGCGCGCCGCACGTCGTGCGCCGCCAGCCAGTGCGCCGAGAGCTGCACCGCGGAGCGCTGCGGCCCGGCGTCGAGCGCCTCCGCGAAGCGCGCGTGCAACCGCGTCCGCTCTCCGGGCAGCAGGTCCGCGTGGATGGCCTCGCGCACGAGCGCGTGCCGGAACAGGTACTCGGTCGAGTCGGCGGTGAGCAGATTGGCCGTCACGGCCTCCCGTGCGGCGACGTCGAGCTCGTCGGGCGTGCCGTCGAAGACCAGGGCGAGGAGCTCGTGCGTCACGCACACCCCGCCCGCCGCGAGCACGCGGAGCAGCCGCTGCGCGGGCTCGCTCAGCCGCTCGTAGCGGGCGAGGACGAGCTCGCGCAGCGTCTCGGGCAGGTCGTCGCCCGAGCGCAGGCCGTCGATGCCCACCAGCTCCTCGACGAAGAACGGGACGCCTTCGCTCAGCTCGGTGACCCGCTCCAGCGAGCCGTCGTCCGGCACCCGGCCGAGCAGCTCCTCCACCAGCTCGGCCACCTGCTCGTCGCCGAGGCGTGCCAGCTCCCAGCGCGTCAGGCGACGCGTGCGCTCCAACTCGGGCAGCCAGGACCGGAGCACGTGCCCGCGGGGCACCTCGTCGCTGCGGTAGGTGAGCACGACCAGCAGCCGGCCGCTCTCGGCCATCCGCACGATGAAGCGCAGCAGTTCGAGCGTCGACCGGTCGGCCCAGTGCAGGTCTTCGATCGCCAGGATGACCGGACGCTCGGCCGAGATGCGCTCCAGGAGCACCGTCACCAGCTCGTAGAGCCGCTCCGCCCCGGTGCGCGGCGGGACCGCGGAGTCGTCCGCCAGTTCGGGCAGCAGCGCCGAGAGCACACCGGCGCCCGGGCCGGCCGCCTCCAGCACCCGGTCGAGACCGACCGTGCGGATGAGCCGTCGCAGCACCGCCGCGAACGGAGCGTAGGGGGCGCCGTCGGCGCCCAGGTCGACGCACCGGCCGAGCAGCACCGTCGCGGCCGCCTCCTGCTCCGCCAGGAACTCGTCGAGCAGCCGCGACTTGCCGATGCCCGCCTCGCCGCCGACGACGACGGCCCGCAGCTCGCCCGCGGAGGCCGCCGCGAACTCGTCGCGCAGCACCGCGAGGTCGGATTCCCTTCCGACCAGGCGAGGGCTCGACGCCGGTGTTCGCATGGTCTCATCGTGCCACCGACCACCGACATCCGGACCTGTCCCGAGCAGGGCTTCGCGGGCAGCAGAAAACGGACGGCCGCCCCCGCTCACCGGCCGGCGTGGGCGAGCTCGCGCTCGGGCGCCGCGGCCTCCTGCACGGCAGGCGCGCCGGCCGGCGCCGACGGCTGAGCAGACGATGGAGCCGACGGCTGCGACGCCGCGGACGCGGCCGCTCCGCCACCCGCACGCGCCGCACGACGCGGCCGCGCGGACCCCAGCAGACGGCGCCGCTCCTCGGCCCGCCGCAGCTGCTCCCGCTCACGCTGCTGCCGGTCCGTCTCCCCCATCCGCACCCGCAGATCCACGAACTCCTCGATCATCATCTTCCCGTTCCCCTCGTTCGTCGTACGGCTCAGCCTTCTCGCTAAGGCACCCCCGCAGCATCGGGCGAATGCCCTATTCCGGGCGCACCGACGGCCATAAGGGGCTTCACGCGCCCGCGGCCCGGGGGCAGCATGGGGGCATGGCGACGATCAACGAGCTCCAACCCCCGTACGCTGTCGGGTACTTCGTGGGCAGCCTCTCCGAGCAATCCATCAACCGCACCCTGTCGAAGGCGCTGCTGCGCCTCGCCCCCTCCGAGCTGCGGTTCACCGAGATCGGCATCGGCGAGCTGCCGCTGTACAACCGCGACCTCGACGGCGACTTCCCCGCCGTCGCCCGCGAGTTCAAACAGGCGATCGCCGCGCAGGACGCGCTGCTGTTCATCACGCCGGAGTACAACCGGTCCATCCCGGGCGCGCTGAAGAACGCGATCGACTGGGCCAGCCGGCCGTACGGCGAGAACGTGATCGCCCGGAAGGCCACCGCCGTCATCGGCGCCTCGGGCGGCCAGATCGGCACGGCCGTCGGGCAGCAGCACCTGCGCAGCATCCTGAGCTTCCTGCAGGCGCCGCAGATGAACGCGCCGGAGGCCTACATCTGGATGCGGCCCGGACTGATCGAGGAGGACGGCACGGTCACCGACCCGGGCACCGAGGAGTTCCTCCGCGGTTTCATGAACTCCTTCTTCGAGTACATCGAGCGCGTGCTGACGGTGGTTCCGAGCGCATCGTGAGGCTGCGGGACGACGCGGACGACCGGGCGGTCGAGTTCCGTCCCGTCGCCGTCGTCGACGACGGTGTCGACGGCGAGCGGGTCGTCGTCGACACGGTCGTCGAGGACGGCGATCGCCGCTGGACGCTGACGGCGTCGTTCATCACCGTCGCGGAGGCGCGCGACCTGGCCGCGTGGCTGGCCGGCATCGCCGAGGACGCGACCGCGGGGGCGGACGAGTGGACGTCGCTCACCTTCGCCGCGGACGCGCTCTCGATAAGCGGCCACCGCGTCCCCGGCGGCACGGTGGAGCTGCGCATCGCGGTGCTCAGGATGCGCACAGCGCGGATGAGCCCAGCGCGGATGAGCGCCGGCGTCCCCGGCACCACCGACGTCGTCGTCGGCCTCCGCGCGCCGCAGGACGACGTCCTCGCCGCCGCGCGCACCCTCGTCGCCGAGCTCGACGCCCTCCCCTGACGCGACCATTCGTCACGAATGGGCGCGATTCGTGAGGAATCGCGCCCGTTCGTGACGAATCGCGAGAGGGGTCAGCGGCCGCCGGCGGGGTTGCGGTGGCGCTGGGCGACCGCCTGCGGGCCGTAGGGGTAGACGTCGGCGCGGGGCGCGCTCGCCTCGTCGAGGCGGGCGCGCTGCTCCGGCGTGAGCCGCAGGTCGGCGGCGCCGAGGTTGTCCTCCAGCTGCTCGACGGTGCGCGCCCCGAGGATGACGGAGGTCACGGCCGGCCGGTCCGCCAGCCACGCCAGCGACACCTGCGAGGCCGAGGCTCCGGTCTCGGCCGCGACGGCATCCACCGCCTCGATGATCTCCCACGTGCGCGGGTCGGCGTTCCGTGCCTCCCAGGCCTCCATGCCGCGCGCCGGGTTCTCGCCCAGCCGCGTGGCGCCGGTCGGCGGCTCGTCGCGGCGGTACTTGCCGCTCAGCCAGCCGCCCGCGAGCGGCGACCAGGGCAGGAGGCCGACCCCGGCATCCTGCGCGGCCGGCACGATCTCGTGCTCGATGCCGCGCACGATCAGGCTGTACTGCGGCTGCAGCGTGACCGGCGGCGCCCAGCCGTTGGCGCGCGCGACCTGCACCGCCTTCGTCAGCTGCCAGCCGAGGTAGTTGGAGAACCCGTAGTACGAGATCTTCCCCGCGCGGACCGCGTCGTCGAGGAAGCGCAGCGTCTCCTCGATCGGCGTCAGCGCATCCCATGCGTGCATCTGGTAGAGATCGATGTGGTCGACGCCCAGCCGGCGGAGGGAGGCGTCGAGCGCGGTGCGCAGGTGCGTGCGGGAGAGCCCGAGGTCGTTGGGACCCGCTCCCATCGGGAAGCGCCCCTTCGTCGCGATCACGATGCCGTCGCGGCGGCCCGGATTGCGGGCCAGCCACCGGCCGATGATCGACTCCGAGGCGCCCGACGAGTAGACATCGGCCGTGTCGACCAGGTTCCCGCCCGCGTCGAGGTAGCGCTCCAGGATGGCGTGCGAGGTCCGTTCGTCGGCCTCCGCTCCGAAGGTCATGGTGCCGAGGGCGAACTCCGACACGATCGTTCCGCTGTTTCCGAGGGTGCGTGGCTGCATAGCGCGACGCTAGCCCCGTTCGGCCGGTTTGCGTACTGTGTGCGTTCGTGAAGCTGCTCCTGATCTCCGACACGCACGTCCCGAAGCGCGCCCGCTCGCTCCCGGCGCAGGTCCTCGCCGCGGTGGAGGCGGCGGACGTCGTCATCCACGCCGGCGACTGGGTGGATGCGGCGACGCTCGACCTGCTGGAGGGGCGCGCGAAGCGGCTCATCGGGGTCTTCGGCAACAACGACGGGCCGGAGCTGCGCCGCCGCCTGCCGGAGGTGGCGACGGCCGAGCTCGGCGGCCTGCGGTTCGCGGTGGTGCACGAGACGGGTCCGGCGGCGGGGCGCGAGGCGCGCTGCGAGCGCGACTTCCCGGACGCCGATGTGCTGGTGTTCGGCCACTCGCACATCCCGTGGGACACCGTGACGCCGCGCGGTCTGCGCCTGCTGAACCCGGGGTCGCCGACCGACCGGCGCCGCCAGCCGGTGTGCACGTTCCTCACCGCCGGGGTGTCGGGCGGCCGGCTGGAGGCGGTGACCCTGGTGCCCGTCGACCGCACGGCCTGAGCCCGCCCCGGCCGCGGGACCGCTGTCTTTCGCCGCGAGTGCCCGAGCGCGACCCTTCTCGTAGGGCACGACAGGCACACACAGGCGGGACACACGGGAGGCGGCCATGCGGGAACCCCGGCCGACGCGGTTCGACCACGAGGGGCTGCTCGCCTGGCTCGGCACCGTCGTGCTGGCGGTCATCGGGATCGGGCTGGTCGGGCTCTGGCTCACCACGCGGACGATCGACCCCGCGACGACGCGCGGCAGCCTCGAGAACGCGGCGGAGGTCGCCGTCGCGGCGGCCGGCCTCCTCTGCGTGCTCGCCGTCGGCGTCGGCGCCTCGCTGCTGCTCGACCGCGCCCCCGCCGCCCGCGCGCACCGGGTCTCCCCCGACCCCGCCCGCCACGGCGCCCACGCCCGCTCCACGCTCACCCCCACCCCTGCGCCCGCCGTCCCGCACCACCACCCACCCCGCCACCTCTGACCCCGCCCCCACCATCGATTCCTCGAAAACTCCGCGCGACACGCCGTGCGAACGTGGAGTTTTCGAGGACTCGATGGTGGGGGGCGGGGGGTCAGGCGTGGAGGAGGCGGTCGGTGAGGAGGGCGCGGACGGCGGGGAGGAGCTGGGCTCGGAGGGCGTGCTCGTCGACGTCGAGGAGCTGCGCGAGGGCGGCGGTGATCGCGCCGACCGAGAGCTCGCCGTCGCACGCGCCCACGAGGGCGGCGAGGCCGGTGTCGGCGGACACCACCCGGCCGAAGCCGCCGCCCTGCCGGAGCAGGATCGCGGTCGGCGCGTCCGCCCCCGGCCACAGGTGCCGCTCCTCTGTCACGTCGCCCGCGACGACCGGACGCAGCCGCGCGAGCTCGTCGTCGGTCAGCGCGGCCTGCAGGTCGTGGGCGGCGAGGGCCTCCCCCAGGTGCACGCCGAGGCCCGCCTCGTTGGCGCCGAGCGAGCCGTGCCGCCGCTCGAACCGCCGCAGCGTCGGCACGCCGCTGGTGCGCCGGAGCAGCAGGTAGCCGAAGCCGACCGAGCGCACGTCCCGGGCGGCGAAGTCGTCGAGCCACGCCCCGAGGAGCCGCTCGAACTCCGCCGTGCCTGGCCGGGTGCCGCCGTCGCGGATCCACGTCTCGGCGTAGCGGACCGCATCCTCCACGTCGCGCTCGATCACCCAGGCGTCGAGCGGCTCGGGGGACGCATCCACCCAGTCGCGCACGCGCTCCAGGCCGTCGCCCGTCCCGCGGTACTCCCAGTTGCCGAGCAGCTGCGCGACGCCGCCCTCGGCGAGGTGCTCCGCGCATCCGCTGACGAACGAGGCGACCAGCCCGTCGCCCACCATGCCGCCGTCGCGGTACTCGTAGGCGGGAACGCCGTCCACGCGCGGCGTGATCACGAACGGCGGGTTGGAGACGATGTGGTCGAACCGCTCCCCCGCGACCGGCTCGAACATGCTGCCGAGCCGCAGCTCCACGCCGTCGATCTCGTTGAGCGCGAGGTTGAGCGCGGCCAGCCGCAGGGCGCGGGCGGAGATGTCGGTCGCGACCACGCGCCGGGCGTGGCGGGCGGCGTGCATGGCCTGGATGCCGCATCCGGTGCCGAGATCGAGCGCGGTGTCGACCGGCTCCTGCAGCATGAGGCCGCTCAGCGTGAGGGAGGCGCCGCCGACGCCGAGCACGTGGTCCTCCGGCAGCGCGTGGCCGAGCGCCAGCTCGCCGAGATCGGAGACGATCCACCACTCCGCGGGGCCGGCCGCGTCGACGAAGGTGTAGGGCCGGAGGTCGACGGCCGCAGTGACCGTCTCCCCCTCGGCGACGAGCAAGCCGAGCGCTGCTGCGCCGTCGACGCCGAGGCGCGGCAGTGCTGCCGCAGCGTCCTCACGGGCAACCGGACGGCCGAGCACGAACATCCGCGCCAGGGTCGCGAGCGCCCTCGGCCCCCGCCCGGCCAGCGCCCGCTCCGCCGGCACGCGCTGACCGCGGTGCAGCGCCTCCGACGCCTCCTCGCCCCACAGCGCCGTGAGGGCGTCGACGGTGAGCCCGGCGGCGGTCAGGTCGGCGCGGAGGTCGGGGATGCGTTCGGCGGGTTCGCTCATGCCTCCATTCAAACAGGGGCACAATGGGGCTGTGATCCGCAGGAGAGCGATCGTGTCGGGCGGCGTGCAGGGCGTCGGGTTCCGCTGGGGCGCCCGCGCGGCCGCACAGCGTCTCGGCGTGACCGGTTGGGCGCGCAACCGCCTCGACGGCACCGTGGAGGCGGAGGTCGAGGGGACGCCGGAGCAGGTCGACCGGATGCTGGACTGGCTGCGCACCGGGCCGCCGGGGGCGACGGTCGAGCACGTCGCCGTCTCGGACGCCGAGCCGCGCGGCGACGACGCGTTCCGCATCCACGAGACCGCCTGAGCGCACGGAGTGGAGAATGGTCGCATGACGCGCGCGACCCTGCTGACCATCACCACGCCCACCGGAGCCCGCGAGCCGGGCGACCCCGGCTTCGCGGTGGCCGACTTCGACGCGCCGCAGGTGCGCATCACCGATCTGTCGGTGACGCGCGGCGACGGCGTCTTCGAGACCGTCGCGGTCATCGGCGGGCACCCGCAGGCGCTCGAACCGCACCTGGAGCGGCTGGCGCACTCCGCCGCCCTGCTCGACCTCCCGGCGCCGGCGCTGGACGTCTGGCGGGAGGCCGTCCGCGCGGGTGTCGCCGACTACCTGACGCGCAACGGAGACGCGGGCGCAGAGCTTTTCGCCAAGCTCATCTACTCGCGCGGGGTGGAGGGCGCGGACCGGCCGAGCGGCTGGCTCTTTGTCGACCAGGGCGAGGACTTCTCGCAGGCCCGCCTCGGCATCCGCGTCGTCACGCTCGACCGCGGGGTGCGGCACGACGTGGCCGAGACCTCCCCGTGGCTGCTGGCCGGGGCGAAGACGCTGTCGTACGCCGTCAACCGCGCGGCCCAGCGGGAGGCGGTGCGCCGCGGAGCGGACGACGTGCTGTTCGTGAGCAGCGACGGCTACGCGCTGGAGGGTCCCACGTCGAATGTGGTCATCCTCTCCGACGGCGTCGTGCGCACGCCCGACACGGACAACGGCATCCTCGCCGGGACCACGCAGGCCGCGGTCTTCGATTTCTTCGCGCGGCGGGGCCTCCGCACCGAGTTCGCACCGCTGACCATCGGGGAGGTCGTCGCCGCGGACTCCCTATGGCTGGTCTCCAGCGTCCGGCAGGCCGCTCCGGTGACCCACCTCGACGGCCGCGAGTACCCGGTGGACGCGGCGCTCACGGCCGAGCTGAACGCGTACCTGCTGGCGCGCACCGAATAGCCGCGCCTCGTTATTAATAAAGGTCGTTGTCTTATTGTGACGAACGATGACGCCCGTGCGGCGGCCCGGCGCCTCCCGATTCGCGGCTGTCGGCGGCAGCGCCTAGGCTGAACGCACCGCGCGGGCGACGGAGCCCGGGCGGATGGTGCGAAGCCCGTCCACGACCCCGGGGAAGGAGGGCGCGAGATGACCGAGAAGGTGCCCCGCAGCATCGAGCTGCTCCGCCAGCAGGCGCGCGACGAGCTCTCCGCGATCATCGAGCACCGCTGCCGCGCGGGGGAAGACCCGTGGCAGTTCATCCCCGACCTCCCGAGCGTCGACGAGCAGGTCGTCATCTCGCTCCGCGCCACCGCGATCGAGGCGTTCGACCTCGCCGAGGAGCAGTCGCGGGCGCACCACCCCGCCGCGGGCCGCGACGTCTTCGCCCGGTTCGAGTACGGCGTCCTGCGCCGCATCGCGCTGGAGCACCCGGAGTTGAGCGGAGCGGTGTGGGGGATGCTCGACAAGGTCGAGCGCGCCTGAGCCCCCTTGCGGGTCTACCCTGCGGGCATGGGAATCGTCACCGCGGACATCGGGATCTCGCTGGACGGCTTCGCCGCCGGGCCCAACCAGTCGCTGGAGCATCCGCTCGGCGAGGGCGACACGGAGCGCCTGCACACCTGGATGTTCGAGTACGCGGATGCCCACAACGAGGAGATCGAGGCCATCACCTCCGCGGGCGCCTACGTCATGGGCCGGAACATGTTCGGCCCGGTCCGCCACGAGTGGCCGTCACCCGGTGAGCCGTTCGGCGACTGGCGCGGCTGGTGGGGCGACGAGCCGCCGTATCACGCGCCCGTCTTCGTGCTGACGCACTACGCCCGGCAGCCGGTCGAGACGGTCGGGACGACCTTTCACTTCGTCACCGACGGCATCCATTCGGCCGTGGACCAGGCCCGGGTGCACGCCGGCGAGGCGGACGTGGCGATCGCGGGCGGCGCGGAGACGCTCAACCAGGCGCTGTGGGCCGGGATCGTGGACGAGCTGCGCCTGCACATCGTCCCGTTGACCCTGGGCGCGGGCGAGCGCGTGTTCGACCGCGTCCCTCCGCTCGACCTGGAGCTGGTGCGCCAGCGCGTCACCCCCGAGGTCGCGCACCTCACCTACCGGCTGCGCCGCTGAGCCGCGCATCCGCTGGTCCCGACACGCCGTCACTCCGGCGGCGAAGCGGCGTGTCGGGACCAGCGGATCGCCCAGCGGAGCGCCGGGCGCCAGGTCTCCCAGCCGTGGCCGCCGGGGAAGGTCCGCAGCGTCGCGTCGATGCCGGGCACGCGTGACGCCGCGCGGACCAGCGCTTCGGCCTGCGCCGCGACGGCGGCGTCCGCCGGCGCTCCGGGATGCGGCGGCTCGGCGTCCCCGACGGCGACACGCAGCCGCGTCGGCGTCCCCGCGGGGTAGTGCCCGAGCGACGCCAGGTACCCCAGTCGTTCGTACACGCCGTGGTCGTAGCGCCGGGACGCCGTGCCGAAGGCGCCCGACTCCCGCGCCGACGACCCCTCCGGCGGGTCGGGGTCGTAGACCGCCGGGCTGAAGGCGACGACCGTGCCGAAGAGGGCGGGATGCGCCAGCCCGAGCCGCATGGCCCCCGCCCCGCCCATGGAGTACCCGGCGACCGTCCGCGCGGACCGGTCGGGCAGGAGCGGCAGGCGCTGCGCGAGGGCGGGGAGCAGGTCGCGGACGATCGCGGTCTCGATCGCCCGGCCGCCCGGGAACGCGGAGTCGACCCAGTAGCCGGCCCGGTCGAGCCAGGGCGCGTCCGGGATGACGACAACGCCGGGCGGGAGGTCGGCGAAGACCGGCTCCCAGCTCTCCGCGGTGTCCCCGCGCCCGTGCAGCAGCACCGTGAGCGCGTGCGGTCCGGGCCCGGCGGGCACCCGGAGCAGGAACCGCAGCTCCTCCCCCAGCGCCGCGCTCGGCAGCGCCTCCCAGCGCGGCTCCCCGCTCACCGGCCCAGGATGCGGCGCGCCCGGGCGGCCATGGCCTCATCCACCATCTGCCCGTCGGCGAGGGTGGCCACCCCGCCGGCGGCGAGCGCCTCCAGCACCGCGTGCGCCCACGCGGCCTCGTCCTCGCGCGGCCGGAACACCTCGCGGATGACCGGCAGTTGCGAGGGGTGGATGGCGGACCGGCCGTGCCAGCCGAGGCGGCGCCCGCGCTCGGTGTCGGCCCGCAGCCCGTCGAGGTCGCGGATGCCGGGGTAGGCGGCGAGCATCGGAGCGGGCAGACCGGCGGCGCGCGCCGCGACCAGCAGCCGCACGCGGAGGTGGTCGACGACGGTCTCGTCGCGCGTGCCGAGCTCGGCGGCCAGGTCGGCCTCGCCGGCACCGAGCGCCACCACGGCCGGGTGCGAGGCCAGCTCGAACGCGCGCTCGACGCCGAGGGCGGACTCCACCAGGGCCGTCAGCGGCACGCCGGGCGCGAGGGCGGCGACGCGGTCCAGCTCGGCGGTCGACTCGACCTTCGGCAGCCGCAGCCCGAACGGTGCGCCGGTCGCCACGAGGGCGGTGAGCTCGTGATCGGCGCTGCGGTTCACCCGGACCTGGATGGCCGGACCGGCCGCATCCGGGCCGTCCGCGTCCCGCCCGGCGAGCCAGGCCGTGACGGCGGCGAGCGCCGTCTCCTTCGCGTCCGGCGCGACCGCGTCTTCGAGATCGAGGATGACGATGTCCGGGCCGGCCGAGACGGCCTTGCCGAAGCGGTCGGGCCGGTCGCCGGGCACGTACAGCGCCGTGGTCGCGGTCATACGATCCCCCGCTCCCGGAGCGCGGCGAGTTGCTCGGGGGCGACACCGATCTCCGCGAGCACATCGTCCGTGTCCTGGCCGTGCCGGCGGCCGGCCCAGCGGATGGCGCCGGGCGTCCCGGAGAGGCGGAACAGCACGTTCTGCATCCTCACCGGACCGAGCTCGTCGTCGGGGACCGTCTGCACCGTCCCGAGCGCCGCGTACTGCGGGTCGGCGAGGATGCCGCGCACGTCGTACACGGGCGCGATCGCCGCCTGCGCCTCCTCGAACGCAGCGATCACGTCCGGAGTGGAGCGCGCGGCGATCCAGCCGCCGACCGCCGCGTCGAGCTCGTCGGCGTGCTCGGCGCGGGAGTGGCCCGTCCCGAACCACGGCTCGGTCACGACATCCTCTCGGCCGACCAGGCGCATCACCCGCTCCGCGATCGACTGCGAGCTCGTCGAGACTGCGACCCAGTCGCCGTCGGCGGTGCGGTAGACGTTCCGTGGTGCGTTGTTGACCGACCGGTTGCCGGTGCGCGGCTGCACGACGCCGAGCTGGTCGTAGGCGGTGATCTGCCCGCCGAGGAGCATCAGGATCGGCTCGATGATCGCGAGGTCGATGACCTGCCCGCGGCCGTCGCGCTCCGCCGCCCGGAGGGCGACCGCGACGGCGTAGGCGCAGCTGAGCGCGGCGATCCCGTCGGCGAGGCCGAACGGCGGCAGGGTCGGCGGCCCGTCCGGCTCGCCGGTGAGCGCGGCGAACCCGCTCATCGCCTCCGCGAGACTGCCGAACCCGGGGCGCGACGAGTAGGGGCCGGTCTGCCCGAACGCGGTGACCCGGGCGATCACCAGCCGCGGGTTGACCTCGTGCAGCCGCTCGGGCGCCAGGCCCCAGCGTTCGAGGGTGCCCGGCCGGAAGTTCTCGATCAGCACGTCCGCCTCGGCGGCGAGCGCGAGCAGCAGCTCGGCGCCCTCCGGCTTCCCGAGGTCGACCGTGACTGTGCGCTTGTTGCGGCCGAGGGTCTTCCACCAGAGGTTGACGCCGTCCTTGGCCGGCCCGTGGCCGCGGGCGGCGTCGGGGCGGGTGGGATGCTCGACCTTGGTGACGGAGGCGCCGAAGTCGCCGAGGAAGGTCGCGGCGAGCGGTCCGGCGAACAGGGTGGACACGTCCAGCACCCGGATGCCGTCGAGAGGTGCGGTCATCGGGTCGCCTCCACATCCCACGCCAGCCGGAAGCCGATGCTGGAGGAGCGCTCGACGCCGAGCCCCGGCAGCAGGTACTTGAGGCTGAACGACGGCGCCTGCACGCCGCCGTCGACGTACCAGTCGGAGCCGGTGGACCGGTGGGCGGCGCCGCCCTTGAGCATGACGAACCGGGTGATCCCGTCGTCGTGCTCGCTCTCGGTGAGGTTCCAGACGGCCGGCTCGCGTCGGCCGAGACCGGCCTCGGCCGCGAGCTGCCACTCGAACTCGTCGGGCAGGCGGGCGCCGGCCCATGCGGCGTACGCGCGTGCGTCGGCGAGGGAGACGCCGGTCACGGGAGCGTCGGGTGCCGCCTCCTCGGTGCCCACCAGGAAGCGGTGGGCGACCGCCGGGCGGTATCCGGTCTCGTCCAGGAACGCGCGGAACTCGGCGACCGAGACCTCGCGGGCGGCCACGGCTACGGGACCTGCGACCGTCACGCTCAGCGTCTCGGCGCGGTCGTCGTGCAGGCGCGGCGGCAGCGGCTTCCACTCCTCCACGTAGGGGGCGCCCTGGTAGAAGCCCGTCTCGCGCCGCCGGAAGGTGACCTCGACCTCGCGCGTGCCGGGCTCGATGCGCACCGCGCCGTCGGGCACGGCCGCGGTCGGCGCGGGACCGGGTCGCACGCGGACCGCCTCCCGGGCGGGGAACCGCGCGTCGGCGGAACCGGCGTCGGCCGCGGCGGCCTCCAGCAGGTCCAGCAGCCCGGCGGGCTCCTCGGCTCCGGGCGCCAGTTCGAGCACGCCGGCGATGCCGCGCGCGGGGACGACGATCTCGCGCACATCCCGCACGCCGGCCGTCACGTCGTGGCGCCTCGCGCCCTCCGGGAGCGGCGCCGACAGCGGGTCGCCGTGCCAGTCGGAGGTCCCGCGGTTCACGACCGTCCACAGCGTCACGCCGTCGAGGCTCCAGCGGGAGACGTACACGCCGGCGTCCACCGCGGAGGCCGTGGCCCCGTCGAGCGGCGCCCACTCCCCCGCCACCAGGACGTCGTGCAGCGCACGCTGCGCCCGCAGCATCCGCCGGAGCGTCGCCTCGTCGCGCGGATTCCAGCCCACCCAGACCCCGAACACCGCATCCCAGACCAGGATGCCGGTGCCGTTCATCCACGCCGCCTGCAGCTCGTCGCTGTGGTCCCGGTTCCACCGCCGCACGCCGTGCATCATGTGCCGGCGCTCGAACCAGTGGGCGCGCATCACGCCGGGGGCCGCCGAGTCGGCGAACCACTGCGCCCAGCTGAGCTGGTGGTCCCGGATGCGCTGGTTCGGCACCCGGGACTCGCCCTCGAGCACCTGCGGCGGGTCCGCGTCGAGCAGGGCCGCGACGAGGGCCGAGTCGCCCTCCTTCATGGTGTCCAGGAAGACGCCGTCGACGCCGAGCTCCTGCACCAGAGCGGCCAGCTCCTCCGCATCCGGGCGGGCGGAGCGGCGGGTGCCCGTGTCCCACGGGTTGTAGTCGACGAAGACGCGCAGGCCGCGCTCGTGGAAGCGATCGACGACGTCCTGGAGTCCGGGCACGTCGCGGTGGAAGTCGAACTGGTTGCGGTCGTCGATGCCGATCACCGGGTAGGCGTGCCAGAGCACGACGCCGTCGAGGCCGCCCTGCGCGGCGACCGCGTCGAGGAAGCCGTCGACCGTGAACTCCTGTCGTTCGTGGTCGAACAGGCGGTCGTCCCAGAGCCACACCTGGGCGACCGCGTACGCGCGCTGCGCCCACCGCGTCTCGGGCCGGTCGTACAGCTCGCCGGTGTAGCCGAGCCGATCGCGCGCCTCCGCCCGCCACGCCGCGAGGTCGGCCCGCCAGGCGGGCCAGTCCGCGAGGTCGTCCGGGGCGGCGAAGACCTTCGCGATGTCGCCCGCCTCCGGCTCGATCCGGCCGCCCGCAGGGAGTGCGGTCGGGCGGTCGATCGGCCGCGGTACGAGCGGGTCGAGCTGGTTGGTGCTGGCCTCGTCCGGGTCAGCGGCCGTCAGTGAGTTCACGGATCTCCTCGAGCGTGGGGATGGAGGGGACGGCCCCTGCGCGCTGCACCGCGAGCGCGCCCGCCGCCGACGCGAAACGTGCAGCGGCCACGAGGCCGTCGAGCGCCGACGCGCCGCGGAGGCGGCGGTTCGCCGCGCCGTCCGCCGCGCCGTCCGCGTGGACTCCGACGAATCCGGAGCGGTCGAGGTCGGCGGCGAGGGCGCCGCAGAAGGTGTCGCCCGCACCGGTGGTGTCGACGACGTCGACGCGGTGCGCGGCGATGGCAGCGGGTTCGGCGCCGGGCACGACGACGAGGGCGCCCTCGCCGCCGAGCGTGAGCACGACGGCGCGGCGGTCGTCCGCGAGCGCCATCGCGGCCTCCCGAGCGGAGGCGGTGCCGGGGGCGAGCAGAGCGGCCTCGTGCTCGTTGACGACGAGGATGTCGACGGCGTCGAGCAGCGCGGCGGGGAGCGTCCGGACGGGCGCGGCGTTCAGCACGACGAGCGTCCCGGCGGAGCGGGCGAGCGCCGCGGCGTCGGTCACGGTCGCCAGCGGCGTCTCCAGCTGGAGCAGCAGCACGTCGGCCGCCGCCACCGCCTCCCGCTCCTCCGCGGTCAGGTCGCGGAGGTGCGCGTTCGCCGCCGAGTCGACGACGATGCTGTTCTCGCCCGAGGCATCCACCGTGATGAGGGCGGTGCCGGTGGCGGCATCCACGCGACGGTCGAGCACGCGGACGCCGGACGCGCGCGCCTCGTCCGCGAGCCGGTCTCCCGCGGCGTCGCGGCCGAGGGCGACGACGAAGGTCACCTCGGCGCCCGCCCGCGCCGCCGCGACGGCCTGGTTATTGCCCTTACCGCCGGGGACGGCGTCGGACGAGACGGCGAGGACCGTCTCCCCGGGCGAGGGGATGCGCTCGACCCGGTAGACGAGGTCGAGGTTGGCGCTGCCGACGACCGTGGTGCTCATGCCGCCACCGCCTCGGTGCGGCGCGCGAGGTCGGTGAACCGCACGTCGGAGAAGCCGGGGACGGAGGTCGCCAGCCGGTCGTGCAGCGGCGCGATCCAACGGTCCGGGAGGGCGGAGGCGCCGGTCAGCGACCCGGCGATCGAGCCGGCGGTCGCGCCGACCGAGTCGGTGTCCCATCCGCCGGAGACGGCGAGCGCGATCGTCCGCTCGAAGGCGCCGTCGCCGCGCACCAGCGCGAAGGCGAGCAGGGCCGCGTTGTTGAGCACGTGCACCCAGTGCAGGTGCCCGAACTCGGCGTGCAGCACGTCGACGGCCGACTCGTCGTCGAGGTCGGAGGCGCCGAGCTCGGCACCACGCGCGATCGCCGCGGCGTAGCGGCTCCCCGCGGGCACGACGGAGAGTCCCGCGTCGATGACCCCGTCGATGGATGCGCCCGCGACGGCGGCGCTGCAGGCCGCGGCGGCGAACATCGCGCCGTAGACGCCGTTCCGTCCGTGGCTGAGCCGCGCGTCCGTCCAGGCCGACCGGGCGGCGGCGACCGGGTCGCCGGGGGCCGTCCAGCCGTACACGTCGGTGCGGATCTGCGCGCCGATCCAGTCGCGGAACGGATTCTGCACGCGCCCCGCGACCTCGGGCTCGTAGCCGTCGAGCAGGTTGCGGTAGACGATGCGCTCCGCGGTGAACACACGGCCGCCGGGCAGCGCGTCGAGCCACGCCTGCGCGACGGCGTCGGTCGTGAACCCGCGGCCCGTCGACTCCAGCAGCTGCAGGGCGATGAGCGGGAAGTTGAGGTCGTCGTCCTCCGGCATCCCGTCGATGTTCTCGGCGAGGCTGGTCGGGCGGCTGCGCCGGTTCCACGGGTACCGCGCCGCGACCTCCGGGTCGAGCCCGACCTCCGTGAAGTAGGAGCGGATCGGCCAGTTGCCCGTCGATCGGCCGATGGCGCGGATGCCCTCCAGCGGGATCTTCTCCACCGGTTTGCCGAGCAGACACCCGGCCGCGCGGCCCCGCCACGCTCCGAGCAGGCGGTCGGAGTACCGGGCGCGGTCGACTGCGGGTGCGGGCGCTGCCGCTGCCGCCGCTCCGCCCGGGGCCGCGGCGAGGATCGCCTCCAGATCGTCGGGTTCGGCCGCGACGAGGTCGGCCGGGTCGGGACGCTCGTCCAGTTCGGCGAGGAGCTCGCGCGCCAGCCGGCGCAACTGCTCGGGCGCGGGCTGCGGGGTCGCGCCGCTGACCGGAGCCGTGGCGGGACCGCCGGCGGCACGCCAGCGTTCGCGCAGGGCGGCGGCGTCCCGTCCGTCGAGCTCCGCCGCGACGAGCGCGTGCGGCAGCAGGTCCTCCGGTTGCGTCCAGCTCAGGCGCAGCATCACACCGCCCCGGCCGCGACCGCGGTGTAGGCGGACCGCGCGGACGCGACCGCGCTCGCGCGCTCCGCGTCCTTGGCCCAGACCTCCCGGGCCACGGCCGCGATGACCGGACCGGTCGCGGTCACGTCGATCCTGCTGCCCTCGTTGACGGCGTCGATCCACTCGGCGGGGACGGCATCCAGCCCCGACAGCGCGCCCGCGATCGAGCCGGCCATGACGGCGATCGAATCGGAGTCGCGACCGTAGTTGACGGCGCCGAGCACCGCCTCCCGGTACTCCCCGCCGGTCGCGATCAGCATGCCGAGCGCGATCGGCAGCTCCTCGATGGACTTCGTCCGGCTCGGGATGCGCGCATCCTTCGCGGGCGCGCGGTACTGCGGGCCGACGGTGTCGAACGGCTCGACCGCCGCCCGCAGCACGGCCAGGCCGCCGCGCCAGTCGGTCAGCCCGGAGGCCGCCTCGGCGACGGCCTCGATCGCGTCCCGCGTGCCGTCCTTCGCCAGCCGCAGCGCGGTCGCGACGACGGAGCCGACATCGGCGCCCGGCCGCATGGCCTCCGCGACGGCCGCGGCGAAGACCCCCGCCGCCTCCCGCCCGTAGCTCGACTGGTGCGGGGCGGCGATCTCGATGCCCTCGGCGTAGGCGGCGTCGGGGTTCCCGGCGTTGACGATGCCGACGGGGCCCGCATACATGGTCGCGCCGCAGTTGACGATGTTGCCGACCCCGGCCTCCCGCGGATCGATGTGGCCGTAGTGCAGGCGGGCGACCAGCCACTTCTCGGCCAGGAAGATGCGCTGCAGCAGCAGCGCCTCCGACTCGAACTCCGGGATCCACCGCTTCTCGCCGATCAGCAGCGGGACGAGGTGGTCGGCGATCGCGAACGCGTCCAGGTGGTCGCGCACGGTGTCGTAGACCTCGACCAGGGCCGTCGTCATCAGGGTGTCGTCGGTGATGTGCCCGTCGCCCTTGTGGTACGGCGCGATCGGCCGGGCGTTGCGCCAGTCCGGGAGGAAGGGAGGGACGATGCCCTGGATGAAGCCGTCGTAGCGCTCCTGGATCGCCTCGGGGGTGTTCCCCTCGGCCGCTCCTCCGAGCGCGTCCCCCACGGCCGCGCCTGCCAGCGCGCCCGTGCTCGCATTCACCAGGGCATCCATCGTCTCTCCTCTAATCCTTCGTCTGTCGTTCCCGGCCGATCGTGCCGGCGGTCAGCCGACCGCCGACCAGCCGTCCGTCAGCTGCTTCTTCAGGTCGTCCAGGCTGATCGAGTTCGCCAGGTACTTCTGCAGGGCCGGCGTCGCGTACTGGTCCTTCCACTGCGGGTAGTTGGTGGCGGCCTGGAACGGGGCCGCGGTCAGCTCGTCGCCGGACTTCAGGATGACGTCCCAGCCGTTCTTGCCCGAGGTGTCCTTCGCGACCTGGTCGCGCGCCGCCTTCGACGCCGGGATGAGCCAGTCGCCCTCCGCGAGCTTCGCCTGGTTGTCCGCCTTCATGAAGTAGTCGATGAACTTCGCGGCCTGCGGGATGTGTTTGCTCTGCGCCGAGACCGACATCGTCTGCGGGTTGGCGGCCTGGTCGGCTCCCTTGCTGCCCGCGAGCGGCGGCAGCACGACCCAGTCGAAGCCGCTGGGCGCCGACTCGGTGATCTGCTGCGCCACGTAGTTGCCGCCGACGTACATCGCGTACTTGCCGCCGAAGAATCCGGGCAGCACATCCGTGCCGCTCTGGGTGAGCGAGACCGGGTCGAGCGACTTGTCGGAGTACGCCATGGCGTTGATCCGCTCAGGGACCTGCAGCTCGTCGTCGCCGACGTGGATGGTGGATTTGCCGTCCTTGTTGTCGAAGAAGGTCCCGCCGAAGCCGAGCGCGAGGTTCATCACCGTGGCGGTCGGCGACTTGAGCCCCCAGCCGGTGCCGAAGTTGCCGTTCGCGGTGAGCTTCTTCGACAGGTCGGCGAAGTCGTTCCACGACATCGTGCTCCCGGTCGGCACGGCGACGCCCGCATCGGTGAACGCCTTCTTGTTGGCGAAGACGACGTACGACTGCAGCAGCGTGGGAGCTGCGACGATCTTGCCGTCCGGCGTCGTCACCGACTTCCAGACATCCTTCGACACCTGCTTCTTGGTGTCCGAGCTGAGTGCGCTGCTGAGGTCGGCGAGGTAGCCCTGCTGGGCGAAGCCCATGATGTCGGCCGACTCGTCGTGGATGATGTCCGGCGCCGTCCCGCCCTGGAACTGGGTGACCAGCTGGTCGTGGACGTTGTCCCAGCTGCCCTGCTGGAGCTTCACCTGGATGTCGGGGTTGGCCTTGTTCCACGAGTCGACGATCTCCTTCGTCGCGGCGACCGTGGTGTCCTGGTAGGCGAGCGACTGGAAGGTCAGCGTGACCTTCCCGCCGCTGCCGCTGTCCGAACCGCCCGAGGACGAGCAGCCGGCGAGGGCGAGCGACGCGGCGGCGATGCCGGCGACGAGGGCGCCCACGCGGATGGTGCCTTTGCGCATGGTTTCTCCTTGATTGGGGTTGTTCCGTCTCAGCCCTTCACGGCGCCGCTGAGCAGGCCGGAGGTCAGACGCTTCTGGATGAGCAGGAAGAAGACGAGGCTCGGGATGGTGGCGAGCAGCGATGCCGCCGCCAGCTGACCGAGCTGCACCTGGCCCTCGGCGCCGACGAAGCGGGCGAGCGCGAGCGGCAGGGTCTGGAGGCTGGGGTCCTGGATGAGGACGAGAGCGAAGAAGAACTCGTTCCAGGAGTTGATGAAGGTGAACAGGCTGGTGGCGACCAGGCCCGGCGCGAGCAGCGGAAGCACGATGGTGCGGAGCGTGCGGAACCGGCTCGCGCCGTCCATCGCCCCCGCCTCCTCCAGCTCGACCGGGATGCCGACGATGTACCCCTGCAGCATCCACAGCGCGAAGGGCAGCGACCACACGGTGTAGACGAGCACCAGACCCGCCAGGTTGTTGATCAGGCCGATGTTCTTCAGCACCAGGAACAGCGGGATGATGATCAGGATGAACGGGAACACCTGGCTGAGCAGGATCCAGCCCGTCGCGATGCCGCGCAGCTTGGTGCGGAACCGCGCCAGCGCATAGGCGGCCGGCAGGGCGATGAGCGTCACCAGGACGGTCGTGCAGACGGCGACGATCAGGCTGTTGCCCGCGGCCGTGAACAGGTTGGCCTTCTCGATCGCCTGCACGAAGTTCTGCAGGTCGAAGCTCGTCGGCAGGAAGCCCGGATTCGGCGACTGCAGCTCGCGCGACGTCTTGAACGCCGTCGTGAGCAGGAACAGCAGCGGGAAGCCGAGGAAGATCATGTACAGCACGAGCGCGAGGTACTGCAGCGGGCGCGAGATCATCCGCGCGCGCTTCACCGAGGCGCCCGTGACCGGGCCGGTGTCCTTGACGGTGCCGGAGGCGAGAGTGGTCATGCGTTCCGGCTCCTCATCTGGCCGCGCAGGTACAGGAACAGGAAGATCGCGATGACCACGACCATGACGTTGCCCATGGCGGCCGCGTAGCCGAAGTTCCCGTAGCGGAACGCCTCGTTGTAGGCGAACAGCATCGGCAGCATGGTGGTGCCGCCCGGGCCGCCCGCCGTGAGCACGAAGACCAGGGCGAACGAGTTGAAGTTCCAGATCAGGTCGAGCGTGGTGATCGCGACGATCACGGGCCGCAGCGCCGGGAGGGTCACGTGCCAGAACCGCCGCCATGCGTTCGCGCCGTCGATGGCGGCCGCTTCGTGCAGCTCCGTCGGCACCGACTGCAGCCCGGCCAGCAGCGTGATCGTCGTCTGCGGCATCCCGGCCCAGACCCCGACGACGATCACCGCGGGGAGCGCGATGGACGCGTTGCCCAGCCAGTTGATGTCGCCCGGCAGGCCCAGCGCGCGCATCCCCTGGTTGATCGGCCCGTAGCTCGGGTTCAGCATGAGCCGCCACATGATCGCGATGATGACCGGCGGCATCGCCCACGGCACGAGCGCGAGCGTGCGGGCCAGCCAGCGCAGCCGCAGGTTCAGGTTGAGCAGCAGCGCGAGGCCGAGGGAGGCGAGGAACTGCAGGATCGTCACGCTGAACGCCCACAGGAGGCCGATGCCGAACGAGTTCCAGAACAGCGTGTTGCCGCCGAGCTTGGTGTAGTTGTCGATCCCGTTGAAATTGATCGGGAGGTTGTACCCGGCGCGCGCATCGGTGAAGCCGAGCAGGATGCCCTGCACCAGCGGGTAGACGCTGAAGATCACGATCGGGATGAGCGCGGGGAGCACCAGCAGCCACGCGTCGCGGCCGCTTCCACCCGCGGGTCCGCCGGCCCGGCGGCGACGCCGGCGCGGCGGCCGCGGGGCCGTCGCCGCTGGCGGTGCGATGGTCGCGGTCATGCGTTCGCCCCCGCGCGTGCCGGTGCGGCCACGGAGGACTCGCGGACGGTCAGGGTCGGCTCGATGACGACCGTGCGCGCGGCGACGCCCGGGTTCTCCAGGCGGCGGATCAGCAGCTTCGCGGCGGTGCGCGCACGCTTGGCGGAGCCGAGGTTGACGCTGGTGAGGGCGGGGTTGGCGAGCTCTGCGGCCTCGCTGTCGTCCATCCCCACCACCGCGACGTTGTCCGGGACGCGCACGCCGCGTGCCGCCAGCTCTTTCAGCACGGCGACCGCGATCAGGTCGTTGGCGCACACGATCGCGTCGGGCGTGCACTGGCCGAGCAGGCGCGACGCCGCCTTGCGTCCGGCCTTGTAGGTGAAGTCGGAGGCCGCGATCTGCAGGTCGGCGGAGGTGCTGAGCCCCAGCCGCTCGACGGCGCGGAGGTACCCCTCCAGGCGGGCGGCGCCCGGGACGGTGTCGACCGGGCCGTTGACGAACGCGATGTGCCGGCGACCCGTCTCCGCGAGGTGCTCGACGGCGAGCCCGACACCCGCCACCGAGTCGGCACGCACGCTGTCGACGTCGACACCGGGCGGAAGCGAGCCGATGACCACGGCCGGGATGCGGCTGCCCTGCAGCGCGGCGACCAGGTCGTCCGTGACGCGGAGCGGGCTGAGCAGCAGGCCGTCGGCGAAGCCGCGGTTGAGGCTGCCGAGCAGCTCGATCTGGTCCTCGGCGTCGCTGCCGGTGGAGGAGAGCAAGAGCCGGTAGCCGTTCTTGGCGGCGACCCGCGCCACCTCGTGCATCATCTTCACGTAGACGGGGTTGCCGAGGTCGGCGACGGCGAGCGCCAGCTGGTCGGTGCGTCCGGTCTTCAGCGTGCGGGCGCTGGCGTCGGGCACGTAGCCGAGCTCATCGGCGGCGCGGCGCACGCGCTCGGCGAGCTGCGGGGAGGCGGGCTGCCCGTTGAGGACGCGCGACACGGACGCGATGGACACGCCGGCGCGCTCGGCGACGAGGACAAGCGTCGACCGCTTGGGTTCGGCCGCGGGCTGCTCGGGCATGCGCTGCTCCTGCTTCATCGAAGGGACGTGTAAACGTTCTTGAGAACGTTTACAAGAACGTTTACAGGCACACTAGCACGCCGTTCCGCCCGCGTCGAACCCACCCAGACGATCCGCTGGTCCCGACACGCCGTCACGTTGGTGGGATGACGGCATGTCGGGACCAGCGGATGCGGCGCGTGGCCGCACGACGGGCTACAGGGCGGCGGGGTCCGTGACGGGGAGGCGGCAGACGAAGTCGCGGCAGAGATACGCGGTCGGGAGGCCGTCGCGCGTAGTCCGCGCCTCGAACAGCTCGAAACCCTCGCCCGCGAACGCCGCCGCCTGGGCCTCGGTCGCGAAGGCGACGAGCGGGGCGGGATGCCGGCGGGCGGCCGCGGGCAGTCCGCCGGCCGACCCCGCCTCCGGCCCCGCCGGGCCCCCGGCGGCCCCCGCCTCCGGCAGCACAACGACCAGCTGCTCGACATCGCCCGCCAGCTGCGACATGAGCGCGAGCGACGCGCCGAACGCGGCGGGCGTCTGCAGCGACGGCGCGGCGACCATCCGCATCCCCTCCCGCGCCGCCCGCTCGTAGCGCCGCTCTCCCGTCATGAGGTACAGCGTGTGCGCGGCGCGCGCCATCGACGACAGCCCCGACGGGTAGGCGCCCTCCGACGGGTCGACCCGCACCGCCAGCCCGGTCGACGCCAGCACCGGATCGGTGCCGCCCGGCGTCTCGAACGGGCACGTCCCCTCGCCCGCCGCATCCAGGCACAGGTCGACGAGGTCGCGCGCGACAGAGGCGACGGACGCGTCGCCGCCCCCCAGCGCGAGCTCGAGCAGCCCTGCGGCCAGGCCGCCGTAGTCCTCCAGGGTCGCCCCCGCCTCCGACCGGCGGTCGCCGAGGGAGGCGCGCAGCAGCGTCCCGTCGTCCCTCCTGTGCCGCGCGAGCACGGCGCGCGCCGCCTCACCCGAGGCGGCGATCCACGCGGGCCTGTCCAGGATGCGGCCGGCGCGCGCCAGCGCACCGATCGCGAACCCGTTCCAGCCGGTGAGCACCTTCGCGTCGAGCGGCGGAGGCTGCAGCTGCGCCCGCTCCGCCGGAGGCAGCGTGTAGTAGGTGCCCTCCACGCGGGCTCCGTCGATGGTGCTCTCCGAGTCCTGCGCCGACGCGAACGCCCCCGACGGCTGGCGCAGCACGCCGAGGAGGAAGGCTGCGATGCCGTCGGCGGTCCGCTCCGCCCAGTCCTCCCCCGTCAACTGCCAGGCGCGCGCGTACACGTCGAGCAGGAGGGCGTTGTCGTACAGCATCCGCTCGTAGTGCGGCTCGCCCCAGTCGCGTCGGGTCGCGTAGCGGAAGAAGCCGCCGTCGACCGCGTCGCGCAGCGAGGAGGCGGCCATCAGCCGCAGGGTGCGCACGGCGAGGTCGCGGCCCACCGGGCGGGAGAGCAGGAAGTCGAGTGTTGGAGCCACCGGGAACTTGGGCGCGGTGCCGAAGCCCCCGAACTCCGCATCCTCCGCCGCGGCGAGGAGCGCGACCGCGTCATCCAGCCGCTGCTCCCCCGGCAGGTCGCTGACGGCGGTCGCCGCCTCCGCCGCCGCTGCGAGCGCCTGCCTCACCTTGCCGGCGTCGGACTCGACCTCCGCGCGGCGCGCGGTCCACGCGTCCCACACCGCGTCCAGCACCTGGCGGAACGACGCCCGCCCGGCCACGGGCTGCGGCGGGAAGTAGGTGCCCGCGAAGAACGCGCGCCCCTCCGGCGTCGCGAAGACGGTCAGCGGCCACCCCAGGTTGCCGGTGAAGGCGCTGGCCGCCGAGAGGTAGGCCGCATCCACCTCCGGATGCTCCTCCCGGTCGACCTTGACGGCCACGAACCGCGCGTTCAGCTCACCGGCGGTGACCGGGTCGCCGAAGCTCTCCCGCGCCATGACATGGCACCAGTGGCAGGTCGCGTAGCCGATCGAGATCAGGAGCGGGACGTCGCGTCTGCGCGCCTCCGCGAACGCCTCAGGGCCCCACGGGAACCAGTCGACCGGGTTGTCCGCGTGCGCGCGCAGGTAGGGGCTGATCGCGTCCGCGAGCCGATTCGCCATGCGCTCACCCTACGACCCGGGGGCGGGAACGGAAGCCCCGCGTCAGCCCGCGGTGTCCATCCCCTGCAGCCGGACCGAGGAGTGCAGGTAGAAGGCGGCGAGGGCCGCGTAGCAGAGGCAGGCCACCGCGGGGAGGAACGCGTTCTCGGGCTTGCTGCCGAACGCGCCCACACCGGAGATGAACGCGAGGGCGGCGAGCAGGCCGCCGATCCAGAATCCCGCCGCAGGCCGTGCCGTCGCACGCCACCAGGGGCGCGGGTCGGCGCGGTTCTCGCCCGCACCGCGGAAGATGCGGACGCCCACGATCACGTACGCGAGGTTGAGGACGGTGATGACCAGCAGGTCGAACGTCTGGTTGAGGACGCGCGCGAAGAGGAACACGTTGAGCACCAGGATGAGCGCGTAGACACCCACGATGTAGGTGATCTTGCCGGTGATCGTCGTGATGCGCACGCGACGAGCCTAGCCGGGAGGTGCGACGGCCTGCGCCCCACCTCCCGGCCCGCGATCAGTTGACCTCGTCGGGGTGCGCGCTGACGCGTCCCTCGCGCTCCAGCGAGCTGATGGCCGCGACCTCGTCGGCGGTGAGCTCGAAGTCGAAGACGTCGAAGTTCTCCGCCATGCGCTCGCGCCGGTTCGACTTCGGGAACACGATGTTCCCCGTCTGCAGGTGCCAGCGGATGACGACCTGCGCAGGCGTCTTGCCGTGCGCCTCGGCGGCGCCGGTCACCTCGGGGAGCTCGAAGAGCGGGTACTTGCCCTGGCCGAGCGGACCCCACGCCTCGATCTCGATGCCGTGCTCGCGGGAGAACGCGGTCACCTCCGGCTGCTGGTGCGCCGGGTGCAGCTCGATCTGGTTGACGGCCGGCACGACCTCGGTGTTGGCGAGCAGCTTCTCCAGGTGCGGAACGAGGAAGTTGGAGACGCCGATCGCCTTGGCGCGGCCCGAGGCGTAGATCTTCTCCAGCGACTTCCACGCCTGCACGAAGGTGTCCTTCTGCGGGGTCGGCCAGTGGATGAGGTACAGGTCGACGTAGTCCAGGCCCAGCTTGCCGAGCGACTCGTCGAACGCGGCCTCCGCGTCGGTCTGGCGGTCGTTCCACAGCTTGGTGGTGACGAACAGCTCGTCGCGCGGGATGCCGGACGACGCGATCGCCTGGCC
>Ga0209563_100199_pt1 | contig 32820 bp, 32 predicted proteins | sample AraplaCvi_mMF_r2_FD_184271 | JGI IMG/M metagenome (GOLD analysis project Ga0209563, IMG submission 184271) | Arabidopsis root microbial communities from North Carolina, USA - plate scrape CL_Cvi_mMF_r2 (SPAdes) (version 2) | ecosystem: Host-associated > Plants > Roots > Endosphere | place: USA... | reverse complement strand
GCCTGTGAGGATCGCCTCGTCGCCGATGAGGGCCGGGCGGCCTCCGAGAAGGTACGGGTCTCGATCCTCGGCACGCCAATTGGCGATGAGATCCAGTGCACCAGAGTCACGCACGCAGGCGAGCAGCTTTCCGACTGTCGCGTCGGGGACCGGCGAACTGAGGTCACCGCGCCGCGCCACCTCCTCGAGAGTCAGGCTGCCGAACTCACTGTCCACGTCGTCAAGCTGGTCGGTCCACTCCGGACGAGGCTCGGACGTACTACCGAGGTTCCGGGCGGCCATTAGAGCTCGGCTCCGAAGAAGAGCGCGGCGCAGTCGTCGAGGTCAGGCTGCTCGCTGAACGCGAGATACTTCTCCAGTCCTCCCGCATGTGCGAGGCCAGCGGCCTGAACGAGCGCGGCGACCGGGACCCCGTTATTCAGGTGGCGGACGATCCAAGAGGTGCGCAGCCGGCTAACCGTGGGGCGGACGCGTCCCGGGTGCTCGGTCAGGAAAGTCTGGATGGCTCGAGGTGGATATTCCTCCAGACGGTAGCCCTGGAACAGCAGCTCGCTTGCTGCGCGGCCGGACACAGCGCGCTCGAGCGTTGTGTCCCAGGGCGATAGCACCGGAACCTTTCGAGGTCTCGCTCCGCCGACCCGCACCCAGGTGTTACCAGCGATGACTTCGACATCGCCAACTGCCGCAGCTGCGATCGCGGCGCTGCTCAATCCGGCCCCAGCACCGAGACTGACGATCGCACAGGCGTTCCGGATCTTGAGATCGGTGGAGAGGGAGATTGCCCAGCTGTGGACGGCAGCCAGCTCGGCCTGTTTGAACGGGCGAGATGCTCCGGCGAGGTTCGGGGCTGCGTGCCTCTTCACCGATTTGCCATTGAGGCGCTCAGCGATGATTCCGAGCTGTCGAACTGTTCCCCAGCGGTAGGACTCAGAGTGCTTGCCGAGCGCGCGCTCGACGTAGTACCAGATGTTCGCCTCGTTGAAGTAGCGGCGCGGTTCAGGCTCGATGCCCTTGATGCTCCACAGCCACGGCGCGTACCGGCCCGTCATCGACATGAGGCGTCGCGCCTGCTCCCAGGTCGTCGGCTTCATCTCGAGTGCGACGGTCATGACCATCCGGCGCACCGCGTGCCACTGAACGGGCGACTTCAGGGGGCGATACCGCGAGATCACGCGCCATGCCCACTCGGGTGCGTCGGGGTGCGTGTGTCGAAGATCAGAGTGCTCGCGAGAGTACGCCTCGAGATTGTCGATGAGTCGGCGATTTTCGTTGTCAGTCATGACGAGCGTGTGTGCGGCACGATTTCGGATTCTTCGCGCCCAAAAGAGCAGGAAAGCAGTGTGCACGAGCCGGATGCCGGGCTAAACAGCAGATCAGAGTAATAAAACGAGAATTGAGTTCATTGGTCAGTGGCACCTGTTTTGGGGACAAACTTCATCAGTCGATCCAGTGCTGCGAGCTGGTGTAGGCCCGAAATCCGCAGAAGCTCGGTCGGAGGAGTGCCGGCCGCGAGATGCTCGACGAGCCACGTCGTCCGCATCCGGACGGGGCGTACGTCGTAAGTTGTGCGCGCCCGCAACAGGAAGTCCGTGATTTGTCCATCGCGCGCCGACGTGCGACCCGGTCGGAACGCCCACGCACCCCTCGCGAGTTTCGGATACACCTCCCCAAGACGCTCACTCCACACAGGCGCGATCGGCACAACTCGCGGGCGGCTCTCCCAGATCGTCACCTGTGCGCCATACGGCCCGACGATGAGGTCATCCACCCGCACTGCTTGTAGCTCCTTGGATGTGAGGCCCGCTCCCATTCCCAGCACGAGCAGCATCATCGCGTCGGTACGGCGGCGCTCTGTCCCTTGGCTGACTGCCCACGAGTGGAGCTGGGCTACCTCGGCCGGCGTGTAGGGCTCGGTGGGCGCTCGCCGTTGAAGAGGTTGTCCTGTTGCCCCGGAGCGATCTGTTTCAAGCGCTTCGACCACTCGATACAGCGACGATCGGTGCGTTGCTCGGCTTCCCGCTAGGTATCCAGGCATTCCCCGCTGGACGAAGTCGTCCACAACGTGGAGCCGGAAGATGCGTCTGCGGTCGAGTGGGAGCCCGCGGGTTCGCCAACACCACAGGACGAAGGGAGCAACTGCCGGGTAAAGAGATCGCACTGAGCGCTCTCCGCGTGCAGCGTCGCGCACGGCCGCGTCGATGAAGTCGCCGATTCGGTCCCAGTACGGCAGTGCATTGATCGGTCGGTACGAGTAATCGTCCGTGAGGTCGTTCATTCGAACCTCCTGGTGAGTGACCACACGGTAAGGCGGGCCTCAGGAGCGAAACCACCGACTCTTCGACAAACGGTCACGTCTCGCCTCGAATGTCCGTGTCGTCCGCGCATAGGCGATCTGGACTCGCATCAAGCGAGCCCAGAAAGGCAGATGTGGAGCACCGTCAATATGATCGGCGAGCGATCCATCTCGATGCGGTCAGCGCGTGGTCCAAAGAGGTCGAGAGCGATGACGGATCGGTGATGTACATGGCTGCGGAGGCCAGGCAGCTCGGCCTGCCAGCACCGGAGCAGAAGCCTGGCGCTCGAGCGATCACCTGGGTCACTCGCCTCCACGCGTACGAGGCCCATTGGCTCTCAGCCGGACGGCCCCCGCGCGAGCACACTCGGGACCTTTCGACTCTGCCGGCTTGGGAGCGCCGGCTGGGGGAGTGGGCCCGCTATCAACGACGGTTCGAGCGGGAGCTTGCCGCGTTTCAGCGCGAGCGCCTCGATCGGTCGCCTGCGTTCGTGTGGGATCCGAATGAGGCGAGCTGGGACAAGGCTCTGAATGAGGCGATCAGGATCGTCGTCAGTCAGGGACGACTGCCGTACCTTAACGGTGCTGATCGAACGGAGTTCGCCTTGGCTCGCTGGCTCGGGAGACAACTCAGGCTGCGAAAGGTCGGTGCGCTTTCGGCTCGCCGCGAGACGCTACTGGATGCCCTGCTGTCGCTGGCGAGGTCCGCGCGATAGGTCTCATCGGAACTACCGTGTGGTCGCCTGCACTGCATGGTGCGGGGGACGTAACGCTGCCCTCGGGAAGTCACTAGGCAGGAGGCTGTGACGCGGTCGGCGTCGCTTCGAGGCGCTCAACGTCGGTGATCAGATCCAGGACGGTCGGGTAGCGGGTCGACAGATCGTGGGCGGCGCACTTCTGAACGATCCGGCTCACTTCGTCGCCGACCGAGTTCAGCGACTCTTTCCCGGTGAAGATGTAGGAGAGAACCCAGCCGATCGAGTACATTTCGTTGGCGACGTCGTAGTTCTTGAAGTTGTCGAGGAGCGGGTCCCGGATGGTTCCTCGCATCTCGGTCTGAGTTCGGGTGAACTCTGATGTCTTGTCCTTTACGAGCCCGAAATCGCTGAGCTTGACCAGGACGGCCCCGTCATCGAAGACCTTCAGCAGCACGTTTTGTAGGCTGATGTCGCGGTGTAAGTAGCCCTTCGTGTGGATGTAGTTGAGCCCGTAGAGGAACTGCAATGCGATCCGTTTCCGAGACGCGAACGGCAGCTTGCCATTGCGCTTCGAAATGAAGGATCGCAGTGTCTCATCGCAGAACTCCATGCGGTACTCGTTTTGCTCGTCGTCGTACTTGTAGACCTGCACGACGTACGGGAAGCTCAGCGCTTTCATCACCTCGAACTCTTGCTTGAAGCGAATGAGGTCGCGCTCGCCGATTCCGCGCCTGGCGCGCTTGACTGCGAACTTGATGCCGTAGTCGGGATCGACATAGGAGTGCACGGTGGCGTAGGAGCCTTCGCCGATCATCTTCAACTCGACCGATGTCTGTTGTTTCTTCAGCTTCACCGAGGCCGCCGGCCGCGTGAACACTGGCTCGTACTTGATGACGTCGATTAGCTCGAAATCGTCGGGCACCGCACTACCGCCACTCGGGGCAAGCCACGGTTCGCACCGCTCGATCGCCGCCTGGTAGGAATCGACTAGCTGCACCTGGACCCCGGCGCGCCCAAGGTCGTGGAGGTCCTGATTGATCTCCTCGATCAGTCCGAGCATCTCGCGGCTGTTCTCAGCCCAGTAGTGCTTCGTTGTCTTCGCACGGCCGTTGATCTCGTCGAAGTGTCGGTTCAGACGCTGGTGGAGCACGGCGAACATGTGGCCGAACTCGGGATCGTCGTAGATCCGAGCGAACGCTGGCGATGCTGCCTGGCTCGCGTACTTCTCCTTTAGATCAGCCAGCGCGAACGCTGAGGGGCTTGCCACGCGACCGCCTTCCGCCAAGGGTGTGATGCCCTCAGGCTACGACAAGTCGTAGGACACTCGACGGCCACGAGCTGCTCGATGGCGTCACGTAGCTGTGCCGCATTAGTCAACGGCGCGCCGCCGTTCCGCCCCCGGCCTGGGGTCAGATTGGGCGCAACCGCTATTCGCACGCAGCAGGGTCCTCGAATACGGGTAGGTTCATCGGTTCGCCAGCGCGATTATTGCGGATGCGCTTGTCGGCATTCATAACGACGGATCCTGTCTGCGGGGTGACGGTTGCATGTAGACCGTTCTCAGCCGAGAAAGTGATCGTCCCTGTTCCCGTGTGAGTGAACTGCGTCCCGAGGGATTCCCCTTTTAGTGTGTAAACCCCTGTGTTGCCCTGGACGTGGGCGGAGATGTCGCCGGTGTAGGGAATGCCTGATGGGGTCGCGTCGAAGTGGATAGTCCAGTCGCCGTCGATAGGTCCGCATTTGCTGCTCTCGACTCGCATGCCCTGCACGGTTGCCGCGATTCGGTAGCCTTCGAGGTTCGTATCGAGGTCGAGATCGACTTGCGCGATCCCGCGCTTGGACTTGGCGAGGAAATGAACCACGCCGGTCTTGTTTATGGCTCCGGGGGCAACGAAGGTGTGGCGGGAAGGCGCTTTGACAGGTGTTGTGGGGCTGACTGAGGTACCCCCGGACTTCAGAGACGCAGTGACTGAGCCGCCGGTTGCGGCACCGTCAATCTTGCTCTTCGGCTGCGCAGAAAGTGTGACGCTCGACTTGGGCTTGAGCCGATGGGTGCCCTTGTCGCTGGTGACGGGGAGGTCGACGCAGTGGCCGCCTTGCCAGAAGGCGACAGCTTTCTTGTAAAGGGTCTGAATGGTGAGCAGCGATGCCTGCTGATTCACCTGGACGAGCGCGGCTCGGCCGGCCGCGTCAGCTCGCGAACTGCTGCGGACAACGCCCGGGCCGCGTGGCGATGAGGCCGAGGCCGTCGCGTAGTCGATTGCGCTTGGGGCTCCGGTGAGCGTGTACCCGTCTTTCGCCTCCAGGTAGACACCGCCATTGAGGCGGGTGCTGTGTGCGCCGGCCGCGACGGCGGTTACGGTCGAAACGTCTAGCCGCGCCAGCTCCGCGTCGTCGTCGACGGTGCCTTTTGCTTCCACGTGCAGGTCCATACTTGCGTGCATTCCGACGTTATCGCCGTCGCCAGTGACCGCGGAGTGCATGTCGGCGCTCGCGTCGGCGGCGCCGGAAGCGTCGGGGCACACGGTGAGGCTGAACCTGGTCGTTGTGGTCATCGCCACCGTGCCGGAACCGGAGGACTGGGTTGTGGTGGCTGCGACCGTCCCGCGCATCATGCCGTTCTCTATGCTGATTTGCGTGCCGTCGCCGCTCGAAACGTCGCCGGTGGTTGTGGTGGTGTCGCCGCTGTCCGACTCGGCAAGTGAGATCCCGCTGGAGATGCCGGCTCCGAGGGCGGTGTACCCGATGACACCGGCGGCTATCGTTGCATCGCCCAGTGGGTCTCCGGTCCGCGCCGCTCCGGGTCGGTGCGGGCCGCCGGAGTGTGGCAGAGTTGCTTGGGGCGGCGGAACGATGCCGCGGACGCGGCTGTCGCTGGCGTGCGCAAGCTCATCGATGTTCTTCAGGAACGTGCTTCGGTCGCTTCCGCGAAGACCGCTGGCGGCTGCCAGCAGGTTGGCGGCATGTCGCTGGGTGCCGGCAGCCGTCTCTGCAGGGTGAGATGCAACGGTGCGCAGCCCGAGTTCGTCTTTGGCTGTCGCAGTACCAGTGCATGCGGTTGATGCGAGGGTGGCGGTCAGCGCGGTTGCCAGGAGGATCATGCGGCGTTGGGGGCGGGTGAACAAGGTCATCACGGGTATCTCCGGGTGTTAGGTGCGGCCCTGCCGTCGATGGCGACGGCAGGGCCGATGTGTCAGTTCAGGCTGAGTGTGGAAGCAGCTCGGCTCGAGACCGCAAGAAGGGCGGCGGCCTGAGTTGCGGACACCTTTCCGAAGAGCGTGTCGACAAGGACGGCTGCTGCGTATGCGATTAGCCGGCACTGTGCGCTCGTCCGGTCGGCTTTCTTCCCGGTGGCCGCGAGTGTCGCCGCCTGGTCCAGTAGTGTGCGCAATGGTGCCGCGGCGGCAGAGCTGACTTTCAGCTTGGTGACGGTCGCATCGAAGTCGGCAAGGACCCGCTCGCGCGGTGTGGAGCTGGGCGGTGCTGGGGTCACGGTGATGGTGACCGGTGTACCGCTTGCCTGTGCCGTTGTTCCCGTTGCCCCAGCGTCGTCTGTTACGGCCAGCTGGACCGTGTATGTTCCGGGCTGTGCGATGGTCACCGTGCCTGCTGCCGTCCCGGATCCGTCCGTCTCCTGCACGGCGGCGGCAACGTTGATGGACGTAGCGGCCGAGGCGACCGTGAACGTAGCTCGGTGAGTGTCCTGTTTTCCGGCATCGGTGAATGCACCGGTGAGCGGGATCGGGGTCCCCACGGCGACGGTTCGACTTGTCGGTCCGGTGAGTGTCGGCACCGGGGTGGCATTCCGGACCATCACGCTGGTTGAGGCAGTGCCCACCCGGCCGGTCGCGTCAATGACGTTGACGGTCACCTTGTGCTCTCCGTCCTGGGCGAAAGGAATTGTTGCCGAGATGACATTCCCGTCGATATGAGCGGATAGCACCGGGCCGTCGTCGACCGCGAATGTCGCTGACCAGGGGCCACCGTCGGGGTCGCTGAATGTGCCAGCGATCGTTGCCGTCCCACCCTCGTCCGTCGGAGCCGGCTGCGCCAGCGTCACCGTCGGCGCATGCGGCTGCGGGCCAAAGTGAGCGGCCACCGTGTGGTCGCGGTCCATCGTCAGGGCGAGAGCGCCCGGTCCCATGTCCTGACCATCGACGGTCCACCCGGTCAGTTGCCAGCCCTCGTGGGCACGGCCTTCGACGTTGACGAGCTCGCCGGCCGCGTAGGAATCCCGCTGCGGCATCGCCGAAACGACTCCACCTTCGCTCGCCGACGTGTCCAAGTGGTAGCGGACGCCCGAACCGACCGCTGCGGTGCTGGCGATCAGTTGCGAACCATTGAGATCGGCAGTGACAGTGACCGGGTGCTCGGTCCCCGAGTCCAGCGCGGGACCGAACGCGCTATAGACGCCGTCGCCGGCGGTGGTATCACCGTTTGTGCCGTCATCGTGGAGGGCAACCTCGGCGATCGCCCCGTCCACATCACCAACTCGGGCGATGACGGACCGGACCGGGGGCTTTGCTGCGTCCAGCGAGCGGCTCGCGCTTCGCGGGCTCGCGGTCAGCAGGGTGCGTCCGTTGCTCAGCGTGGAGGCGTCCACGCTGAGCGAGTAGGGTCCGCCAGATATCCACACGGCGATGGGCACGGTGGAACCAGGCTTAGCTCCTTCGATGTGCACTGTCCACGAGCCGGCGACCGGCCGCGGGCTGAAAGTGTCGGCGAAACCCAGTTTTCCGGACCCTTCGGTGGTCTGGCTCAGCAGGTCACCGTCGGGGTTGATGAGAGACAGGTTGGCCCCGGGGGCCGCGGCGACGGCACCAAACTCGGCCGCAGCGGGTACAGCGACGGTCGCGTCGCCCGAGCCGGAGTCATCGACCGACACGCGCGGAGTCGCGATGGTCACAGGATCGGTGAGTTCGTCGTCGGTCGGTGCGCTGCTCCCGCCGTCACCACCGTCGCCGGGGCACCCGCCCCAGTCGGCCGGGATGGTCGGGTCGCAGCCGTCACCCGGATCACCGCTCGGCTCGGGCGTGGGCGTGCCGGAGTCGGTCGGCGTGGGCGTCGGGGTGTCCGTGTCGCTGGGGGAGGGCGCCTCGGTTCCCGCCGGCGAGGTCTTCACCGCGGCGGAGGTCTTGGGCGTGGCGCTCTGTGTCCGATGGCCGTTGAGACGAGGGAGCACGTAGTTGTGGAAGTCTTCTTCGGACTCTGTCATGGCGGTGTGGAAGTCGCGCGGCGACTCGGGCGCGTCTGCCAGGTCCCACTTGGCGCTGGAGGCCGGGACGATCCCATCACCGAAGTACGCCTTCTTCACCGGCATTGCCAGCAGAGGGATCTCCGTTCCGACGAGGTTGGAGATCGGTACTCCGCGCAGATTCGTGATGAAGCCATTGAAAATGCGGTCGACGTACGCGGTGCTGAGCTGCATCGTTGCCGGGAACAGAGGGATGGCGTGCTTGTCGGCAGCGCCGATGCTCATTAGCACGTCCGCGAGGGGTGAACCGCGGTTCGGCGTTCCCATCTGGATGAGCCGGTGCACCACGGGCTTGTCCGGTTCGGGGTCCGCCGGCATCAATTCCTGGATGTAGTAGCGCGACATCAGGCCGCCCATCGAATGTGCGAGCACCTCGACATGCCAGGCGCCCGTTTTCGCCCGGACCCCTTCGATGTATTTCGCCTCTTGCGCTGCGTTCTCGGCGATAGTGTTCGTCGGCTGCAGCAGGTCGTCCGAGCTTCCCGTGTTCAGCTTGCCGGGGACCTGCCCGTCGCCGACGGCCCACCCGTGCAGGAGTGGATGTCCCTTGGAAAGGATCGGCTGGTATGCGCCCCAGGAGGAGGTGGCGTTGGATTTGTAACCGTGGACGAGGATCAGCGGTCGAGGCTGCACAGAGATCGAAGTCCAGATTACCGGGGCGGCACTCTTCTGCATCGCGCGCGCCGCGATCGCGATCGCGCCCGTCGCTGGTGCACCTTTCGCGTCCCAGGCGGCGTCCGTGGAGTCCCACGGCATGTCCTGGATCCAGTCGCCACCGGCCGGCACCGTGATGTCGGGCTGGTCGCCGGGTAGAGGCGTCGAGCTCTGGTCGAGCAGCTGCAGCTTCGCAGTGATGGAGCGGGTATCGCGGTTGTGTGCCTGGACGTGTATGCGGACGGGGTTGCCGGCGACGACGCGCGTGCCGGGCTCCACGTCGATCCACTCGGTTGAGGGGTACACCTGCGTCTGTGGCTTCGCAGTCAACACCAGCGCCTGCTCGGGCTGGGGCGTTCCCGGGTCTCCGCTGCCGTCGTCGTAGGCGTTCAGGGTGGCATGCTCAGTGACCGGGACGCCGTTCTTGTTGGCGGCGATTGCGGTGAAGTCGTAGCTCCCAACGGCCGATGGCGTGATCGTCGGCGGGTTCACGCTGCATGATCTGATCGGCAATACGTCGTCCGTGCATTCGATGCGAGGAGTCACGGCTTGGCCGACAGGCGCGCTGAAGTCACCGGCCGCGCTTGGGTATTTCCAGTGGATCACGGGGCCCTGCATGACTTTCGTGAACGTGTGCGAGCCGTGGGTCTGGCGTTGATTGGATGTCGTCTTGTCCGCGAAAGTGATGGTCCAGTTGTATGTCATGTCGCCGGATGCGGTCGGGCGGATGCATGCCGAGAGAGGGCCTCCCGGCGTCGAGCGATGCTCCGTCGCCCCCTTCGAGTCGACCGAGTCGAGGTCGATCGAAAGGGCGATTTCGTTGTCGGCTGGACGCGCGGAGATGTTGATCGTCGGGCAGTAGAACAGCCAGCCGTCATACGCGTTGCCGTTCTCATCCCAGGACACGTGATAGTCGGGATAGTCCGTGCTGGTGGTGTCCGCTGCGGCGGGCTGTGCGGGCACGACGCCGGCGGTGATGCCGAGGAGGCATGTCGTGATGGCTGCGACCACGGCAGCCAAGCGGGTTGGCCCGCGGCCTTTGGATCGGGTGTTCATGGTTGTTCTCCGTTCGGGTCAGAGGTCGGCGCAGGCGCGGCGGATGGGGAGAGCGTCGGCGATGACGTCGTGCGGGTCGTAGGCGGCGGCAAGCCGGCCGAGTCGAGAGAGTGTGTCCCGGTCATACGCGCGTCGCGCGGAATCGGCGCTGCCGTCGGCCGCGAAGTTGACGAGTTTCCCGCCGGTGAGCCAGGGGTTCAGTGCGCCAAGCAGACCCTCCGAGTGCGCTCGTGTCGCCTCGCCGATGCCCGGCGCGTCGATCCCGATGGTGAGGATGCTGTAAGAGGCGTCGCGGTTGCCTGCTGCGCTAGAGGCGGCAGGGTGGACGATCGCGCCGCCGAGCTGGCGAAGCTCGACGATGACCTGGGGAGAGCGTGACTCCGGTCCTGCCGCAGCGACGATCACGTCGAGAGCCTGGTCGGGCAGCTCGCGGAGCAGCCCCGTCCTTTCGAAGACGGGCATCGGTTCGACGGGATCAGCGTGGATCGCTCCAAGCGCGGCGTACGGAATCGTGTCCACGGTATCGATGAGGATCGGCGCGGCTGTCCGCATCGGCGCCAGCACCGACGCGCCTTCGGCTGGACCGCCGGCCCAGGCGAAGCGCACCGCGACCGTCATACGGCCGGCCAGCGGCTCGGGAACACCGGGCATCTCGGGAAGCTGCTGCACGGCAACGGAGGTGGTCGCCGGAGCCGGAAGCGTATCGGACCAATCGCGCCACGCGGACAACACTTCTGACGTGTCCGCGCCAGCGAAGTAGAGAGCACCGGCGTAGAGCGAGCGGATCGGCAGGATATCGAACTCGATCGCCGTCACGACACCCAGAGCGCCCTTACCTCCGCGGAGTGCCCAGAACAGGCCGGATTCGTCCTCCGAAGTCACCCGTCGGGCCTGCCCGTCTCCCGTAACGACTTCGATGGCACGCACACGGTCGGAGGCGATGCCGAACGTGCGCGCGACCGGTCCGTACCCGCCTCCGGTGGTGTAGCCGACGACGCCGACGTTCGGAGCCGATCCGGCGAGCGGGGCCAGCCCGTGCGCCGCGGCAGCGTCGAGCACCTGCTGCCAGCGGACACCGGCGCCCACGCGTGCCCACCCCTCCGGATGGATCTCACATTCGTCGAGTCGTGCGGTGTTCACCAGCACGTGCGGCTCCTCGAGCGCAACGGCCCCGTGGCCGGTCGAACCCACGGCGACTCGAAGCCCATTAAGGCCGGCGAACCGGACGACAGCGCTGACATCACCGGCGGTGGCGACGTCGACGATGGCGGCAGGGGTGCGCCGCACAGCGACGTTCCATCCGATCGCACGCTCGGCATAGCCGGCGGTGCCGGGTAGGAAGAGCTGCCCCTGCACGGCCGCGGCGAGGAGTCCGAAGTCCAGTTCGCGGATGGGCCCGTCAATGGTGGTGGTCATGGTCGAAGGTCCTTTCGTTGAGGTCGGCGTTCAGCATGAATCGGCGGGCTTGCCTCTGACTTGTCGTATCCGCCAAGCCGACTCCAAGCCGCAGACGAAGCAGCTCCCCCTACGGTCGCTTCGTCGAACCGAACGAAAGGAACTGCATGTCCACCGTCACCATTGAGCGCACCAGCGAGGATCCGGGTCGCACGCTCGGAATTGTCGGGCTCGTCCTTGCAATCCTGTTTCCCATCGCAGGGCTCGTTGTGAGCCTCATCGCTCGCAGCCGGTCGCGCGCGGCAGGATTCACCAATGGTCTGGCTAGGGCCGGAGTGATCGTCTCAATCGTCATCATCGCCGCCTCGACCGTGATCTCCTTCGCGATCATCGCCCTCGGCGTCGCCATCACCGGCGACCCCACGTTGATGAATCCGTGAGGGAAGGGGCCTTACCGCGTATCGGGACGCGGTAAGGCCCTGGGGCCGCAGCTCGGGTGCTGCGGCCCCATCTGGCTAGAATGACGCCGATTACCAACGAGGAGGAACCGTGGTCGAGGTGCGACTGCTCGGTCCTGTTCGTATCGTCGCGGACGATACCGACATCGAAGCCGGACCGCCGAAGCAGCGCGCATTGCTCGCTCTGCTCGCCCTCAACGCCGGTCGAACCGTCTCGGTCGATCAGCTGACGGACGCCCTATGGGATGATGATCCGCCCGCCAGTGCGACCTCTAGCATGCACGCCTACGTCTCCAACCTTCGCCGCATCCTCCGACGCCCAGGAAAGACGGCAACCATCATCCGCCAAGGATCCGGTTACAGCCTCGCCACAGAAGCAGCCGACGTCGACCTGTGCGCCTTTCGCGACGATATGTCGGCTGCACGACGAGCAGCCGCTGAACAGGACTGGAGCGCGGCTGCGATGGCATCCGGTCGCGCCCTGGGCCGCTTTCGGGATCGCGCGCTCGTCGATCTCGCTGGCGACTTCTCGTTCGCTGCCGAGTCGTCGAGGATATTGGAGGAGGAGCGTCTGGATGCTCTCGAGCTTCATGCAGACAGCCTCATCCGATCCGATGCCCCGGATACCGCTCTCCGGCTGCTTGCCGAGGACGTGGCGGCCCGCCCCCTAGCCGAAGACCCCGTTCGTCTCCGGATGGTTGCCTTCCATGCGCTCGGCCGCACCGCAGACGCCTCGGCGGCATTCCACGAACACGCTGAACGGATCGCCACCGAGCTGGGGTTGGACCCGTCGCCCCGCATGCGAGAGTTGCATGCTCAGATCCTTCGCGGCGCTGACCAGCTGGCTGCCCCTCCCGCGCGATTGGCCGAAGAACCGCCGGCGCGTCCTGTCCGCGACCACGTCGTCGGGCGTATCGCTCAACGGCAGCAGTTGCAGGCCGGGATCGAAGACGCGAAAGGTGGTGTCCCGCGCTGGTACGTGATCGCCGGCCCCGCCGGCATAGGCAAGACCACGCTCGCCGAATGGGCGCTCGCAGAGTTCAGCACCGCAGGGAGCGACGACATCCGCGTTCGTTGTCAGCAGGACGACGCCGCGCCGTCCTGGTGGGTCGTCCAGCGACTCCTGAGCGCGCTCGGCCACGACCCGGCCGCGGTGCTCGACGCTCGCGGGAGCGACGCGGACGCCGCTTCCCATGTACTCCTGGAGCGGACCTTTCAGGCTGTCAGCGACACCCTGTCATCGGGGAGCCGCCGAGTGGGCGTACTCATTGACGACGCCCAGTGGGCGGACGCCAACTCGCTCCGCGCACTGGGATACCTGGCGGACACCGTGCGCGATGCGCACCTTCTGCTCATCCTGACCGTTCGCGACGGAAGCGCCTCCGCCGAGACCGACAAGTTGATTGCACGTCTGGCTCACAATCGCACGGCTCAGCGGCTGCGAGTGCCGCCGCTTCGGAGTGACGAGGTCGGGAGCCTCGTGGAGGCGCTGACGGACGAACGGCTCACGCTGGAGCAAGCCGCCGAGCTCACGGAGCTCACCCAGGGGTCGCCATTCCTGCTCCAGGAGTACACCCGTCTGTCATCCGAGGACCGCGCGAACACGAACTGGCGGGAGGCCGCCGCCTCCGTCTTGTCCAGTCGACTGGCGATCGTCGATCCCGAGGTAGTGTCCGTCCTGCGCTCTGCTGCCGTCGCCGGTGAACCGATCGATCTGGAGATGCTGGCGGAACTCACAACGCTGCATCCGGACAGCGTCGCCGACCTCGTCGACGAGGCAGCCGATCAAGGCTTCATCGTCGCGACAGCGACCGGCCACTATCGTTTCGCGCACGCGCTCATCCGCGAGCACCTGCTGAACAGCTTGTCTCCGCTTCGGCGTCAGCGGCTTCACCTGCGCGCCGCCGCCTGGATCGACCGGAGCGGCAGCCGCGGGACACGAGCGCTGTTCCGCCGCGCTACCCACTACTTGGCCGCCTTCCCGCTCGCATCCGCGCCAACCGTCCTCGGGGCAGCAATCGACGCCGCCCAGGCCGCCGAGGGCGAGTATGACACGGAGCGCGCCGCCGAGTGGTGGGGGACAGCCTTGAGCTTCCACCGCGAAACGGGCACGGACGCGGCTCCCATCGAGCGCCGTGACGAGTTGCGAATCGCGTACGTGGAAGCTCTGGCACGCGCGGGCCGAGGGCAGACGGTCCTCGATGCGATCGACAGGGGCATCCTCGAGGCAATCCGCGAAAGGCGTTCCTCGTCCGCCGGTATCATCGCGGCAGCGCTTCTTCGCACCGCCGGATGCTGGCCCTGGGTCTCGTATCGCGGCGATCCCAGCGCAGTTCTGAGCCGCCTGGCTGGCATCGAACCGCTCGTTCAGGACGACCCGGCCGCACATGCGCGAGTGCTGGCCGCCCTCGCCGTCGGAAGCTACTACGAAGACGACCCGGCCGTGCCGGACCAGTTGAGCAGGAGGGCGATTGAACTCGCTGAGGAATCCGGCGATCCGGACGCGTTGGCGGATGCACTCATCGGGCGGCTACTGGCTTTTGTCTCCACCCATTCCCACCTGATGGAAGCCCTCGAGCTGATCGAGCGGATCAAGCAGTTGCCGCACACCCGTGCTGCATTCGATGACGCGCTCGCCACCGCCATTCTCGTCGCGACTGAGTTGGCGCTCGGCAACGTGTCTGCCGCGCGAACCGCCCTCCGGCAAGCCATCGTCCAGGCGGACCTGCTCCGCTTACCAGTTGTCCGTGTGCAGCTTCGCTGGGTAGAAGGCATGCTTGCGCAATGGGATGGGAACACCCAGGAGGCTGAGCGTCACTTTGACCTGGCATATGAGCTGCACAGGGAGACCGAGCTCTACACGGAGGGCGTGAGGAGCATCTCAGCGTTCGCGCTCCGCTTCGCCGAAGGCAAGAGGCACGACCTACCGGTATTCACTCACCAAGACCAACTCGTGGGCTTGTGGTCGCGCACAATCGCTGCCGCCGACAGTGGCGATCGAAGCGAAACCCGCCGACTCGTGCGTGAAATCCTCGAGAGTTCGTTCCCGCTTCAGTGGACGTCGGTTGCGTCGCTGGTCATAGCGGCAGATGCAGCGGCACGATCCGAACTGCGGGACGAGATCGCAGAGATCACCGAGGCGCTCCAACCGTTCGCTACCTGCGTGGCGAACATCGGGCAGGTCGGTCTGCTCGGCACAGTGGCGTCGTACCTCGCGCGGCTCGCCGAAGCGGCCGGAAAGCCCAGCGCGGAGTATTGGGCGATCGACGCTGCGATACGAGCCCGGTGACCCGACGGACAGATTCCGGGTCCCGGGGCTGGTCAGGCCCTTAGCGAAACGAGGATGGCAACCGGATGGAATCAAGAACTCACGAAGTCAGGACTCGCGACGGTCGCGTCCTCGCGGGGCGCTCGTACGGTCCAGACAACGGGGAGGCACTGCTCTTCATTGCAGGGGCAGCGAGCGGGAAAAGCATGCGGTTCGGAACGCACTTGCTCCGTGAGCGTCGCGTGCGGATGTTGTGCATGGACCGTCCAGGCATGGGCGGCTCAGATCCATACCCCGAGAGAACCGTCCAATCGACAGCCGACGACTACTACACCTTCGTACGGGGCGTTCTCGATGTACCATCGCCTCGCATCTCCATCGTCGCCAACTCCCAAGGAGCAGTCTTCGCACTCGCTGCCGCCCAAAGCGCCTGGGTAGCCCGCCTGGTGCTTGTGTCGCCGGCCGACGACATCGGTGATCCCACTGTTCGAGAGCTTCTCCCGCAAGCGGGACGTGCGTTCGCCGAAACCATCGCGAATGACCCAGCCGCCGGGGAGGACATCTTGCGCTCCTTCGGGCCTGAGCAGATGGAGCGGTTCGTGCTCAGCGCCGCCTCGCAAAGCGATCAGCGCGTCTACCGCCAGGGCTGGTTTCGAGAGATGTACCGGGCATCGCTGCGTGAGGGTTTCGCGCGACAGGGCGACGCTTACGTCTGCGACACCTTCTTAGCGTCGCGTAAATGGCCGCTCGATCTGCGATCGGTGCAATGTCGGGTTGTCGTCATGATGGGTACGGAGGACGACGCTCACTCTCCGGACCAGGGGCTCGCGCTCTCCGAACGTCTGCCCCACGCGCGCCGCCAACTGGTGCGCGGGATAGGCGGTGCGCTGTTGTGGGAGCGACCAGAGCTGGTCTTCGACGCAGCAATGCTCTGAATCTGCCGACCTGTCCGGACCACCAAACCCGCACCCGGCTGGCAAAGCCAACTTCCGGTCGTGCTTTCGTTGAGCGGTCTACGAATTGATCACGCATCTAGCGCCGACGGGAAGAATGGCTCGAATCCACCTCCGATGTCAACCAAGTCCAGCTTCTTGTTCCTGGGGGTCGGAATGGTGCAGGTCTGGTGGTTCTTTTAGCAATCCGCGCTAGAGCTGTCGGAGGCGCCCCCCAGCTGAGGGGCGGCTCCGGTACCGTGCCTACTGATCGAGGCGGAGAACGCCGGTCACACGGTGAATGCAAGCAGCTTCTCCTGCGGCGCGGATCCGGTGGGCGACCAGTTCAGCGTCATGCGGGCTGCTGTGCCAGCTCGAACCAGCAAAACAGTGGACAGTCGTCCAGAGGGTCTTTCCCCTCGATGCGTTCGATCGTTGCGCGGATCTCAGCTGCGATCGCCCGGAGCGCTGCCTCGACCTTTTCGTTCATCGCTTCGGCGAACGAGACTCCTGCCAGCTGCCAGTAGCTTCTTTCGTCGAAGCGGTCGGACGGCCACTCGCGTGGTTCGAGCGCCCGGTTAGCCAGGTCGGTGCTGACTTTTACGCGCGTTCCGGGGATGGTGTAACGGTAGGTGGGTCCTCCGTCTGGCGCGGGCGGTTGGAGGATGAGTTGGCACTGGTAATTCCGGAGTGCATCGTTCCGGATGAGGGTGTCCTGGTGGAGTTCCAGTGCTTCGAGGCGTTCAACCTGGAGTGCGCGGAGTTCGGTTGAGGTTGGTGACTCGCGAACGACAGCCCAGGCGGTATCGCCAGGACCGAACGGAGAGAGCTCCACGCCGTCGCTGAGAATGACGGTGGGAGTGATGGAGCTGGTTACGACGGTCATCGAGTCACCTCGGATCCGCGCGGCACGGGAGAGGTGTAGCGAGCGCCCACACTCACCGGGCGAAGTCCGGCGTTACCGCGCGGTGGGCTGTACCAGCCCTCGTCGAAGTTGCGGCCATCGATCGCTCGCGCGTTCGCGGCTGCCAGGTGGATCGTGAGGGCCAGCTGGGTGTGCGCGAGTCCGCGAGATTTGTGATGCAGGTCGCCTAGCACGTTGGCGTCGACTGCTCGTGCGTAGACAGCGTGGGAACGTCGTTGGCCGTCGTAGTCGTTCGCGCGCGTCCGCGGAGGCCCAGGGATTCCGTGTGGTCCGTGGGTCGTTTCGCTGCGGTTCTGAATCGTGCTGCAGTCGGCTGTCGTCCGAGGCGGGACGTGTTTGACTCCGGCGAGGCGGGCAGACTCGATGAGAGCGAGGATCGAGTCTGCCTGCTTCTGGCCGGGTCGCTGGAGCGTCGCGCCGGCAACGATCAACGGGACCTTCTTCGGGACTCCCGGGGATGGGTAAGGGACAGCGAGGTCCACAATCCATCCCCATCGCGGACGGCGGCCTTCAGTATGTGGAGCGAGGCTAGAAAGAGGGGCCAGGAACGGGTCGCTCACCCGGCCGGCTTCGGCTTCACCGGTCTTGTGGGCCCAGCCTGCCGAACCGTGGCGCGGTCCCGGGACGATGATGGGAGCGGTCGTGACGATGAGGCAGAGCGATTTGTCGACAGCAGGGCGCGCGGATGTTGCGATCAAGCGCCGCGTCAGTTCATCGAGTCGGTCGGCGCGGAGCGCCTCGAGGTCCGTGTCGCGTTCGTTGAGCATGCGCTGTGCGTCGGCGATGGAGTAGCTTTCGGACTTCCCATACGGATACGGGTCGATGAGGGCGAGCAGTCTCTTGACCGCCCGCATGACTGCGGCGGAGCGCTGGGATTTCGACTCGGGACGGCTGAGGATGTCCAAACACGTCTGCTTGGCGGGCTCGAGTCGGTCAAAGAGGATCTCGGCGAGGTCGCTGTAGCGGGGTGTCAGGTGTTCGGCGGCGGCGATCAGCCAGGAGGTGAGGATGGCGCGGTCGCCGACGACGCCGCCGGACCCGTATCGGCCGGGTGGGAGGTCGTCCTCGCGCCAGCGCTGCAGGCAGGAGACGACACCGCTCTGCCGCACGATCCCGTCGGCCAGAGCGAAGATGTAGTCGGATACCGGTAGTTTGGCAGGCGTTCGACGCGGTTCGTTCAGGTCGAGGGGACGGATGAGCCTGTTTTCGGACATGACGGATCGCTCCTATCAAGAGGATGAGTTCGTTTGGGATAGGGCGAGACCAGCTCCGATCGATTGGTCTCGGTAATCGAGCGGAGCCTGTGGAACGGAGGGGACTGAGCCGTCTCGCGGACCACACATCACGCTAGAAGAAAACTGGACGGCGTATCGGCGATCTCGGGAAATCTACCCAATAAATCACCAGTTAGAGGGCCACGCAGCGTGGTCCGCACGCCGTCAGTCGGGTCCTTCACCTCGGCCCCCGGGTCTCACGCGTGTCCGGCCTATCGTTGCCATTCTCGGCGAGACGTGACCGCTTGTTCTCAATCCCGCCAGTCTCGTCACCATTGCAGGGCTCTGTCTCAAGCGCGTCGAGCCGTCGGGCAGCATCTGCAGCCACAGCGCGTAACCATTCGTCCAGGGTGTCGTCGCCCCAGCCGCTCATGACGTGTGCTCCCTCTCACTGCCTCCAGGCCCATGCAGCTCGTCCGGCTGACTGCACGACGGCTTGCGTGTCACCGTCGCGGAGCAGCTCCCACATCGCCCGGCCTCCGAGCCGTCCGGGCCGGGACGCTAACCAGATCCACCACGTCCACGGGTCATCGACCCCGCCAGCGAGCTCACAGAGAACGTCGCCCAGACCAGCCAGGAGTCGACCGTCATCACCCACCTGGAAGGCAGGGAATACGGGTACGTCGTCGGCAGTCACCACCTGCAGCACCGCAAGGTCCGCGACCATAACGCCCAACTGTTCCGGTTCGATGCCGAGCAGATCACACATCGAGCCGGCTGCGAACGCGGGACCCAGCGCCGAGAGGTCCGAGAGGGAACCGGATATTGGAGTAGTCGGGTTTTGCGACAAATCCGATACAGGCCGGAGTCTCCTCCTGCCCGGATCGCGATCCAACGGGTGATTCATGGCTGACCCGCCGACCGGTCACCACGCTCAGCCTCAATCGACACGACAGTCGATGACCACTGCCACGTCTCAGCAGGATCGGCATAACCGCCAGAGAGGTTCCGCATCCACCACCGCCCTGGCCGGCCCACGCGAACCTCGATGATGCCCCTCAACGGCTGCAACGAATCCGCAGGCGCAGCAGACCGGCGCTGTTCGCCGCCGACACGTTGCACAGTGCGTGTGTCGAGGTCGAACGCGTAGGCGGAGCCACTGGCGGTTGTGACGAGCCACACGCCGGTGTCTTGGTTTGTGAGCTCCAAGCGTTGGCCGTCGTAGTTCGCCGACCTCATTGTCCCAGCTCCCGGGGTGGCAACATTCCGCAGCAGCCGTCGCAACTGTGGACGCTGACAGCCGTTGCTGCCATCTCGCCCGACGTGACGTAGATGTAGTCAAGGTTGTCGATGTCCGGGTGCCAAAACCCGTGAGCGCACACCCGCTCCAGCATCCACAGATCGTTCCGCCACCTTTGAGGAGCGTGTCGCAGGGGATGGTCCGACGGGTTGTGGATCGCACAGTTCGGAAGCGCGCACTCCGTCGAGTCATGCGTTCGAAGCACAGCGTCAACGGCACCGTGCTCACCGACTATCGGAATCTCGGGGTGCAGTTCTGACATCACCGCTGACCTTCGGCTGTCGTGTTATCGCCGTTGAGTCTCTCCACAGTGCAGGCGTCCAGATCGAACCTGCAGACGGAGCCGCTGAGGATGCTGACCAAGTAGACGCCGGCACCACGGTCAGTGAGCTGAGTGGGTCCAGCAGTGGGTGGATCCGTCATGGCGCCCTCCAGTTCGTGGTGTGCAAGTTGAACGTATGGCGGGCACATCAGGCGATTCAGCCGACTCCGCGACAAACCATCGTCTGCACCTGTGGCGTGCGCGTTCTCGGCAGGTACCGTCCCGTCATCGCTGGGAGGTGCGAGATGGATGACGACGACATCGAGACGGTGTTCATCACCCCGATCATGCAGCTTCTGATCCCAGAGGAGACTGTGCAGCTTCGCGGCCGGCTGCTGATCACAACCGAGTCCGGCAGCCGGTATGAGATCGACACCGATAGGGAGCGGTTACGCCGAATACCCGGAAATCGGGCCCCGGACGACCCGGAGGTCGGGTTCCCCTCTCAGTTGCGCCGCGACGGCGAGGAGCTGGTGCTGTTGCGGATCCTCAACCTCGCGATCGGTGAGCCGGCCGTCTTCGATGTCGAACCTCTGGGGGACCCGGGCCGGGTCACGTTCACCAGGCGCACCACCACGTACGTGATCGACATCAGTCAGGTCGACGAAGGCCCCTCAGCGGAGAAACGCGCATGACCGAGGAGGACGCCTGGCAGGAGGTACGCGAGTGCGCCATCGCCTCACAGACCAGCCCGGAGATCATCATCATCCATGCCAAAGCTGAAGGACTCGGACCGCAATCCATCATCGACCGGTACTACCGCGCATGGGAGATCCGGGATGACTTCCCGCACCTACAGTCCTTCCCATTCGGCTACTTCGCCGCCACCCCACCCGGGTTCGTCGATGTCCGCATGCTCTACCAGAACGAGGAACCGATCTGGTGGGTCGACATCCTCCGCACGCCCTACCGGATCAACGACGTCGAGACCTTCACCGATCAACGCCTCGACGGTGCAGTCGCCTACCTGCGAGAACACGCTCGCGAACTCTTCCAAGCAGCGCGTTCGGCACAGTTGGAAGACAGCGACCGGCACCACATCGGCTCTTGGGTCCAGGCAACGCCGCTCTGGAAACACTTGACCGCCGAAGCCGAGCGACGACAGGACGCCGGCGGCCGATCACCGATCGTCGCCATGAGACAGTCGACAGGCGGATAGCCCTCCGGTCACGCTCTTTACATTTCGAGCGACGTGTAAAGGAATGTAAGAGCACACGCACCGAGCCGCATGCTGGCAGCGCCTCGGGACGAAGAAGACCCCGCATCAACCCAGGAGATCGACGCGGGGCCGCAGGTTTCAGGCCGCTGGTGCGTCCGTCTACTCTTCGTTGCGCTCGTCCATCACGCGTCGCCACTCCGTCACTGCGTCCGTGAGAACCGGGTCGCCGGAGTTCATAGCGAAGAGCAGATCGGCGAGGGTCGGAAGTCGGTACCATCTCGGATCGTCCGCATCGAGGACGGCGCGCTCGGCGGGGTCGAGCAGGTCTACTTCGGCGAGGATTCGGGCGCGCAGGGTGAGGGATCGGGCGGGGGAGCCGGGCATTCTCGCTCCTTACGGTCGCGGTTGAGTCGACAGTCGGCATGTGAGTCCGGGCGCCAGTACCTCTATGCGTCCTGCCATCGGTTGGCTGGGGCGAAGAGCGCTCTATTGGTTCGGAAGGTCACTGCGAGGTCTGTGGCCCCCGAAGTGAGTAGTGAAGATCACCAGGCCGGGGGATACCTCGATTGAGTGCGGTGCGGAAACGTTGAAGCGCGAGGAACCACGGCAGAAAGGGCACGGTCGGCCGAGACAGGCGATGTGGACCGCCTTTCCTCCCGCTGGCCTTGTTACCAGACCTATGAAAGGACACCCTGCATGACCCCCGACCAGCAGCAAGATCGCTACGACTACATCCTTATCGCTCGGTTGCGGTACCCGGACTGGCTCGAGGAAGCCGTTCAAGCCGAGTTAGAAGCCGCCGGCGTGGACTTCAGCGAGGAAGTCAGCTTGGCCGACCGCCTTTACGCCCTGCACAGCGACAACCGCGAACTCCGGCGAGCCGTCGTGGGATGGCACTACAGCTGCCACGGTGAGGAGCTCACGTACGAGGAACTGGTGGCGGCGGTGGAGGCGGCTCCGGAGGAGTGGCGCTAGGCGCTGAACCAGGAATGTCGGCGGGTTCTGGTTCACTCCGTTCAAGGTGCAAATACTGGGAGGAGGAGCACATGAGCGACGCGGTGTTGAGGGCCAGCAGTGATGCCGTAAGAGGTTTGCTTGGGGCCTGGATGCAGCTCCGCACACTCAAGGCAGAGGACCAAAGGCACCTACGTCGTGAAGCGGCAGCCGATCTACTCACGTGGATCCCGGAGCTCCGTGTGCGGCTGTACCGGCTCGAAAGCGGCAAGTGTGACAAGAAGGCGTGGCGGCGCCTGATGGCGGAGGCGTACGAGTCCGTGCGCCGAGTCAGACACCGCACTCCATCCGGATGGGGTCATCTCCGACTCTCACTATTCGACGCTATCGGCAATGGCGCCGGATCGGTGGTCTGGATCGACGTCAGCCCATCAGCCGCTGACGGCCCCTTGACCTATGACCGTCGGTGGACGGAAAACGCCGCTGAGTACCTCGGGTACATGCAGGCTGTCGTTCAGCGATGGAGCGACGAGTACGGTCGGCGATCCGCTTCGAAAGTAGTACTACTCAGCTACATCGACTGGCTCCGACGCTCGAAGTGGTAACTATGCTCCGCTGAATGTCTCGCGGCTATCCATCGGCTCCCTCGCGCACGGAACCACAAGGGTGATGGGCCTATTGCTTAGGTTCACGCACCTGGGTTAGCACCGACACGCCAACCTCATTTGATGTGGCAAATCTTTAACTGCTTCCGCTACAGTGGAACCACTCCCTGGCAGCGAGAGGAAGCACATGGCAGTACATACCCCCAGGACCCGCGAGGATCTCGCTCGCCTGCTCGCCCCGATGCGTCTCGAGGCCACGCCATTCGAGCGTGCCGTCGCAATCGGCGCCGCCGAAAGTCGCACGTTCTCGCCCGCCGCTCCGAAGTCCGGCGCGGAGCTCACGCGCTGGCTTCGAACGGTTGAGTCGCTCCACGAAGGAATCATGCTCCTGCGTGCCGGATGGCTCCGCTTCGACCCGCAGAACCTCCCCTATTTCCTCCAGCCCGACGTCAACGTTGGGCTGATCGTCAGCAGCGGCGATGCCTTCACGGGGGTCTCCTACGGGAGCCCCTCGACCCGCAACCCCAAGGGTTCGGCCTTCGCTCGCCGCGTCGACGATAACGGCAAGGTGGCAATGTTCGGTCAGCCCGCCGGCGGCACCGAGGTCGACGTGGAGGATGTGTGGATCCTGCTCTACGACGAGCGCGACGAAGCGGTGCACCTCGAGTTGTCCCAGCCTTCCTCGATGGCGGGCAGCTTCGTCGAAAGCTGGTCGGAGCGCATCATCTTCCCGCCGTTCGATCTCGCGCTGGGCGCCTTCTCGTTTGAGGAGGACGAGGCGGACGACGAGGGCACCGGTTTCACAATCGCTCGTCGTTGACGGGGAACGGTCCCCGATATGAGCGCTACCTTCATCCCTGCACGCCTTGAGATGGCACGCGCCATCCGACAGATGACCGCGACGGATCTTGCAGCGGCGGCCGGCACGACGCCGCCCTGGGTTTCTCAAGCCGAAAACATGAAGAAGACGCCGAGTCCGGAGCTGATCCGTGAGTTCGCGCGCGTACTCAACTTCCCTCTCGACTTTTTCTATCGCCCTGTTACGACCCTGCCGCCACCCGACGCATTCCACTTTCGCGCCAGTTCACGGCTCGCCAAGAAGGACGAGTCGACTGCGCGCGCGCTTTCGACTCTTGCCATCGAGCTTTCCGACTGGATCGAGGCGACATATCGCGCTCCAGAACCCGCGGTGCCGGAACTCCAAGATCTCATCCATTCCGACGACGAACTCGCGCCCGAGCAGGCCGCCGAAGCACTGCGCGGTGCGTGGGGGCTCGGAGTCACGCCAATCAAGAACCTGCTACAGCTGCTCGAATCCAAGGGTGCAAAAGTGTATTCGGCCGGTGGGCCCCTTCAGGCGATCGATGCCTTCTCGTTTCGCCACGGAACGACGCCGGTCATCTTCTTGAACGTCCACAAGTCTGCGGAGCGACTTCGCTTCGACTTGGCCCACGAGCTCGGCCATTTGGTCATGCACGGCGGGTCTTTACACGTTGAGCCAGGCAAAGAGAAGGAACAGGCCGCAAACGACTTCGCTAGTTCGTTCCTCATGCCGCGAGCCGATGTCTTGGGCGCGATCCGCGGAAATCTGATGCTTGAGGACATCATGGTGCTAAAGCGGCGTTGGCGTGTCAGCGCGATGGCGTTGAACCTGCGCGCGCACCGGCTCGGAGTTATTTCGGAGTGGACTTATGGAACCCTTGCCAAGCAGCTTTCGATGGCTGGGTTCCGTCGAAGCGAACCCGGGTCGGACCTGCTCGCCGAGAGTTCGAGCCTGCTGACGCAGGTAGTGAGCGATATGCGCCGTCGAGGAGAGGGTTTCGCGGACATCGCTCGGGCTCTGAACGTTCGCGCGCAGGATGTCCAGGACCTGATGTTGGGCATCGTGACGTTTGCTATACAGGGTGACGGGGTGAGCCACTCGCGTAGCACCGCTGTACTGCGCGACGCCTCGCTCGCGCCTGTAGCGGATCTCAACACGCGGCGCGGACGTAACTAACCCCGCTCGGCGCCAAGCAGAGTGGCAACTCGATTTTGTTCTCAAGTAGCAGAGTGAGGCTTCGTCACGGCGCGTTGCCTATTCATCACGAAGCAACCAAGGAGAATGAGCAAAACGCTGCTTATTCCTCCGAACCGATCATGCCGACTGGCTGCTTCACACGCTGACTTGCCTGCTGCGTCCGGTGTCGGAACGCGTCAATCGAGAGCAAGGATGTCTGATGCAAATCACCCATCTCCGGATTTCCGGCTTTCAGTCGTTCGGGCCGACTCCGACGACTATCTCACTGCACGACGTCACTTACGTGCTTGGTCCAAACGGCGCTGGTAAGACCGCGGTGCTTGAGGCTCTATCGCGGCTGTTCAGCCCGCTATCCGCGCAGCGCAAGATCCGTCGCTCAGACTTTCACATCCCCGCAACTCTCACCGCTGCGGAGGTTCTCGCAGGACAGCCAGAGCTGTGGGTCGAAGTCGACGTTGACATACCAGAGTCGGGCGAGGACGGCGATCATGCTTCTGTACCGCCGAACTTCGCGCACATGCGCATCGCGACAGAAGACGGCGTGCCTCGCGTGCGCGTGCGCCTTACCGCCACAATCGCCCTGGACAACGTGATCGAGGAGAAACTCGAGTACATCCTCGACGCTGACGCAGATGGCGTGCCAACGCAACGAGCGGAGATGTCGCGATTCGACCGCGCCAATATCGAAGTACACTACCTGCCTGCGCGTCGAGATCCGGCTGAGCACATCGCGTACACCACCGCCTCGCTTGTGGGACGGGCGCTGCGCGCCGCTGACTGGACAAGTGAGCGCTCGACGCTTGACGCGCTATCTAAGGATCTCACCGACGCACTTGCAGAGAACGCAGCGGTAAAGAGCATCGGCGTGCACCTTGCGGGAGAGTGGTCGGGGCTCCACTCCGGCGCCTTCTTCACGAACCCGTCTATTGCGTTCGGCAGCGGCGATCTGGAGAGCGTACTCCGCCAGCTGACGGTCTCGTTCGCGCCGTCGCCGTCTGGCCTGACGCTGCCGTTCGACCGTCTGAGTGACGGCCAGAAGTCTTTGCTCTACATCTCACTCGTGCTCGCCTGGCAGACGCTCGCTCGGGAGGTACTAGACGGCAAGGAGTCGTCCTTTGATCAACATCGGCTGCGGCCTCCCGTCCATACCTTAATCGCGCTGGAGGAGCCGGAGAACAGCCTGGCCCCGCGGTACCTCGGCCGTATTATCCGGCAGCTGCGGAGGGCTGCCGAGCACGGAGACACGCAGGCCGTCATCGCAACACACTCACCTGCTCTACTTCGCCGCGTCGATCCCGAGGCCGTCTGCTTCCTTCGTCTCGACGGCGACCGCCAGTCGCAGGTACGTCGGATCGTTCTCCCGACCAATAACGCCGAGACGGCGAAGTATGTTCGCGAGGCGGTGTTGGCCTTCCCTGAGCTCTATTTCTCCCGCTTGGTCGTCCTCGGCGAGGGAGACAGCGAGCAGATCGTGCTGCCGCGGGTACTCGCTGCGGCAGGCATCGCGGAGGATGACGCGTCAGTTGCTGTTGTCCCGCTGGGCGGTCGTCACGTCAATCACTTCTGGCGCCTCTTGAACGAGCTCGAGGTACCCCATGTCACCCTGCTTGATCTGGATTCTGGTCGATACCAGGGAGGATGGGGCCGCGTTAGCAATGCCCTCAAGCAGTACAACCGACTGAATCCCGGTACCTTTACGGACGAGCAAATGGAGAGGATCCCCAAGTGGGACGCGCCGCTCGACTTCCCCGTCTACGAGGACAGTTACGGCCCCATTTATGCGTTGGAGCAGAAGGGCGTCTATTTCTCTAATCCGGTAGACCTGGACCTGATGATGCTCCAGGCATTCCCTGATGCCTACGGGGTAGAGAGGGTTGGAACGCCTGACGAGGACACAATTGCCGCGGTGCTTGGGAAATCCCACGCAAACGAGGAGCACCTGCCCGAGGATGTCTTCGAGCTCTTCGACGACTACCACCGCTTGTTCGATCTCAAGAGCAAGCCCGCGTCACACCTCCAGGCGATGGCGGCGCTGACAAACGAGAAACTACTGGCTGATCTCCCCGGCGTCTTGCAGCGACTGGTTGGGGACGTCCGAGTCAAGCTCGAGGCGCTTCCCGAGTGATTCACCCGGAGAACTGGACGCCGGTCGGCGGCCTGGGGCTCGAGCCGAACGCTCTTAAGGCTGTCCGGGAGACGAGCGCGAACATCGTAGTCACCGCTGGCCCTGGCGCCGGGAAGACCGAGCTCCTCGCTCAGCGTGCCGACTTTCTTTTTCGTACGGGAGCGAGCCCATTCCCGAAGCGAATCCTGGCGATCTCATTCAAAGTCGACGCCGCGCGCAACCTCCAGTCCCGCGTTCGCCTCCGCTCCGGATCCCACTACGCCGCCCGCTTCGACAGTTTCACGTTCCATGCCTTCGCCAAGCGCCTCATCGACAACTTCCGTCCAGCGCTCACGGGAGTTAACGCGCTAAACTCCGACTACCGCATCGATCCGTACGCACGAATCCAGCACGAGCAGATCACCTTCAATGACCTGGTGCCGCTGGCGCGGGAGATTCTTGAGAAGAACGCTTACGTCCGTGGTGCGCTGCGGCAGACGTACAGCCATGTCTTCATGGACGAGTTCCAGGACGCTACTACGGCGCAGTATGCGTTTTTGAAGGAGGCGTTTGCCCGTACCGGCGTGCAGCTCATCGGTGTCGGCGACACCAAACAGCGCATCATGGGGTTTGCGGATGCACTCGAGGGCGTCATGGCTACGTTCGCTGCCGACTTCAAAGCGAAGGAGCTGCAGCTCTACCAGAACTTCCGGTCGAAGCTTCGTTTGCGCCGAATGCAGAACCGCATGATCTTGGACATGGACCCGGCTGCCGCGAGCCCCGACGGAGACCTCGACGGCGAGGAGGGTGTGCTTCAGGCGCTCCGCTTCGACACTGATGAGGAGGAAGCTGCAGCGGTCGCAGAGCTGATCAGCGGTTGGCTCAACCAGGGAGTGCCGCCAGCCGAGATCACGGTATTGGCGCGGCAGCAACCGCATCTAATCACGAGTGTCTTGGGCGAGCACCTGACGGCCGCCGGCATCCCGTATCGCAATGAGCAGCAGTCCCAGGATCTCACCGCGGAGCCCGCGGCCGCACTGATTTTCAACTTCCTCCGTGTCGTTGCGGACAACGGTCGTCCCGCGGCATATTCCGAACTGGTGCGCGTCGTGACGCGCGGCGGCGTCGAGGAAGCCGACGGCGTCCTGGACAGTAAGCTCCGCGCGATCTTACGGGAAGCTCGGTCCGCGGTTCGCGCCGATGGGTTCGATGCCGGGCAGTACTCCTCCTGGAAGCCGCTTATCAACTCCTTTCTGACGTTTGTAACGCGTTCCGCTCTCAATTCGCTGTCGGCTTCGTATCAGCAGGGCTCGCGACTGAACGACGTGATCAAGGAAGCCGCTGGCGCATTCAAGCGTGAGTTGGCGGTCGACGGCGATCCCATTGCTGCCCTCGATCGGCTGTCGGAGGAAGATGCTGTCCGAATCTTGACAGTGCATAAGTGCAAAGGCTTGGAGTTCGAGAAGGTGATCGTCTTTGGCGTGGAGTCTCAATTCTTCTGGGGCAAGAAAGACTCGGACGTCAAGGCGGAGTTCTTCGTCGCAATCTCCCGGGCGAAAGACGAGCTCGTCTTAACGACAGCACGCCACCGAACGAAGCCGAACGGTGCAAACGCCTACTGGCGCGAGGACTCGCCCGCACATGAGGGATTACTTCGTTATGCCGATGAACCTTGAGTCCGACATCTCGCACAGGCCAATTAATCCGTGGACGCATTCGATAATCCGCGTCGTCAATCTCGATGACTGAAGTGGCTAAGAATCAGCCCGGTGGCCGCGCTTCGCTGAAGCGAGATGGAGGAAAATCGGTGCCGGCGTGGAGGAAGCAGGTCGACCGAGTATCTCGGGCACAACGAGCCGCTCAGGTTCCGTAAACGGCCCACGTTTCGCAAAGCCGGTGGGCACGAAGGTCGCAAAGCGACCACGTGCCCACCGGCTTTTTGCGAAACTCGCTGCTGTCTAATGGGGTCCCCGCCCGCGAGGGGCCCCGGGCGCCGTACCTCGCTCTGCGAGGCACGGCGTTTGGGGGAGCGGGTGGGGCGCAGCTCGACACGGAAAAGGAGGAGGTAAGGGGCCGCTCTGGGGTCAAAAGCGCGCCCAGCAACCGTGCCACCACCAAGACCCTCACCATAAGGCTGGCGATCCTCAGTGCCTGAGACAACCCGTATGCCCCAGCTGCGGCCGCTATCCAGTAGAGGAGGCAGTTGCGTCCTTCTCGCCGGGGAGATCTATGTACCGCTCCACTAGCAATGGGCGCTTGAATCGGTTCTTGAATACCACTCGCGCCAACACCAGTAGGGGTCCGTGCAGTGTCGTTTTATAGCTGAAGCTCTCCTCACGGCTCTGAGCCTTGACCGGGCCTTCGGTGAACTTGGGGCCGAAGGAATATTCGACTTCCTTGATCTGGTCATCGCTGAGCGGGCCCTTCCGATGCTGCGCTAGCTGGACTGTTACAGCCCACCAATCTCGGTCGTCCTCACCGTTTCCAAGGGCGGCAGTAACGCTGTGCGTGAGGAAGATGCCCTGTCGCCTCCGGTACTCGTTCTCGCGAAGGAGGTCCCACTGGTCGGTGGTCCATGCACGATTGTCGAGTCGTCTGAGTCGAAGCTCGTCACAGGCGATCATGGCAGCCGCGACGACGGTCGGACCGACTGTCAGCCACCACGCGATGGGGTTGACCTTCTCCGCGGCAAGCGCAAGGGTGAAAACACCACCGATGCCGGCTGCGGCGACCCATTCCGCTATCCGTCGTGACATCGTATCGCGGGTGGATTCCAAAGGGCTGGGATAGCGATCCATCCACGAATACTACGAGCAAGGTGCCATCGGAATTCGAGTTCGCGCAGTCAGATGGAGGATCCCTCTTGGGGGCCGATCTCGGCGGTCCCCCCAGGCTCTGTCGCTGCTCCCATCATCTACCGAGGCGTCAGTTGGCTTTGTCGGCCTTCTCCGGGAGCGCTGCCGCATTCGCATCCGCCCAAGGGCGCGGGCCACGAATGATGGAGGCTGCGACTATCAACGCAAGAGCGATGACACCGGAGGCCGCAAGAGATGATGCGAAGAGGGACTGCCGGAGGCGCGCCGACTCGCACAGACTCGTGTCGTAGATCGGGCCACTACATGCGCTCGTGCCGGAGAGGTCGGCCAGTACGAACCCCGCAACAACAAGGCAGGCCGCGCCGATCGTTGCGGCTGACGCCCATGCGCGAGACTTCTTCACCACGGACTCCCTCTTGGTCTTGCAGGAAAGCAAAGTGGACGCGTGCCCGCCCATCACCCGCGGGAGAGGAGACGGTCGCCAGCCCACTACCGGGCGAGGCGATTCGCCCTCCGTTAATGAGGACACGGAAAGAAAGACAACATGACGCGGCCTCGGCGGAATGCATGCACGTTGACATCACGGCGTCGGCACCACAATGTGCCCGTCGTCCGCGCCGCCGGCCTGCAGCCTCCCGTCCACGCGCACGAGCACGATGCGGCTCCACTGGTCGGGCATCGGGCACGGGGCGCCGTTCTGGCCCGGGATGCGGACGAGTGCGATGTCCGTCGATTGCGTGGTCGTGCCGCTCCCGTCGGTGATGGTGACCGCCAGGCTGTGCCGCCGGTCATTCTCGTATGACTTGTCGAGGACGATCTCGATGGAGCTCGTCGTGCCGTCCTCCTGGTCGCAGTGGCCGTCGTAGCAGGCGTGGACTGTGCCGCCCGGGTACGCCTGGTGCCAGCCGGCCGCATCCACTTCGATGTGCGGGGGCCGGATGCTGGGCATGGAGCAGGTCACGAAGAGGGGAGCGCACCCGGAGAGGCCGACACCGGAGAGCAGCACCAGCGCGCCCAGCATGGGAGCGCGGCGCGCGCTCCGGCGGGAGCGGGCCGCACGGCCGCGGCGCACCGTCACTCCCAGAACCGTGTCACCCCCGCGGCCAGCTCGCGCAGGCGGCCGCCGTCGAGGACGACGCGGGACTCGGGCACGCCCTGCGCCGTCCACTCCATCACGAACTCCAGCGGGCCCTCCGGCGGGAGCGGCCAGAGCCAGAGGCCGTCCTCCGAGCGGTAGAAGCGGTCGGAGCCTGAGCCGTTGCCGTCGGTCTGGGTGAGGGAGCGGGCCGGGGGCTCGCCGAACGGGGACGCGTTGAAGGGTCCGTCGAGGAGCACCTTGTCTCCGTCGCCCAGGGCGACGCCGTAGCGGAGCCGGCCGGGTTCGCCGGGGCCGATCGGTCCGTGGAAAGCCCACTGGGCCAGCTGCCAGTCGCGCTCCGGGAGGCCGTTGCGGCGGAACCGCCGCTCGACGCGGAACTCGACGCCCTGGCTGTAGACCCGCGCGCCCACCAGCACGACCGCCAGTGAGGGCGTGACCGCCAGCCGCTCGCCCAGCGGGAGGAACACCGGCAGCTCGTCCTCCGGAGGCCGCCACCACGCCTCCGGTTCGGGGCTCGGGGTGCCGTCGTGGATGTCGTCGGCGGGCGGGTCGGGCGGGAAGAAGCTCACCATCACCAGAACAGGGCACCACATCCGCGCGCGGCACCGCAAGGGCTGGGCCGCTGCTCGTCGGATCAGGTGGGGTCGGGTCGCGACTGCTGATCCTGCCGCAGGGAGCCGCGCCCGATCGCGAACCACAGGATCGGGCCGACCACCGGCACGAGAGTGATCAGGATCAGCCAGCCGACGGTGGGTCCTGCCGCGGCCTTCGCGGCAGCGACCTGGATCACGGCGATCAGCCAGAGGGCGAAAGGGATCACCCACAACACCATGAGGGTGAGCAGGTGCCACCCGGCGAGTCCACTGAACACGTTTTCCCCCGATCGTTCGAACGACGATGCCAGGCTACCGGACGGTCCGCAGCGCGCCAGGTGTAGTGCCGATGGCAGCTGCAGCGCTGCCGAGGTGGGCTGCGTTGCTTCGGGCGCAGCGAGGGGACGCTGGGCCGCTGGTTAAAGTGCTGAGCCCCAGGCGCATGAGACAGAACTCAGAGGCGGGGCTGGGGCTAGTAAGAACGACTTTAGCATGCGATTAGGATCATGTCGGTTGTCTTCACCGGGGGAGTTCATGGATATCGACAGACAGACTGCGCAGCGATGGTTCTCGTTACCTCGATTCGAGGCGTACCTGAGGGCCGCTAATTATGACGACGAAGCAGCTCTTGCGCTGTATGAGTGGAACTCACAAGTGGCATCAGCGCTTCTCGAGGACTTGCAGTACCTCGAGGTCGCCCTGCGAAATGCTGTCGACAACGTGCTCCGTCCCCTGGAAGTCGACTCGCGTGCTCGACGCGAGGAGCACGCCGGTTGGTGGTTCAACAGCGAGACGTTCCTCACAGCTGAATCGCTCGAAGTGCTTCGACGTTCCCGCGCCACTCTGCCTTTCGATGATCAGCACATGCGGGGCAAAGTGCTCGCAAACACCAGTTTCGGCTTCTGGGTGAAGCTGTTCGGCAAGGCGTACGACCCCCTGTGGCGGACACAACTGCATAAGGTGTTCCCGCACATTCCTGCGGGATCGAAGCGGCAGTGGGTCAGCGGCACACTGGACGATCTGCGGAAAGCGCGAAACCGTGCTGCGCACCACGAACCTGTTCACCAGCTCGATCTCCACGATCTACGCCAGAAGATCGTGGACATCTGTGCCTGGATGGATGCCGGCCTGGCGGCGTGGGTGTCGAAACGGTCCCGCCTTCCGGAGCTCCTAGCGAACACCCCAAGCATGCCGAACGCTCTCGCCGTGGTGGTGCCGGCCAGGATCGCGTGGCCGTTCTACGAGCAACAGCACGCCTACGTGTGCCAGCCGAATCGCTTCTTCCGTGAGGTGAATTACATCGCCTTCTATGCGGAGAGCGAGATCAAGCCCGATGTCGCGCGGATCGTCCACCAGGAAGACGACGTCGAGTGGACGACAGAGGAGGTAGGGAGGCGCTACTCACTCAAAAACCCTCGCGACAGGCGGATCGCCGATGTCATCAAAGCGTCGCTCGAGTCGGGCTGGGACCAGGGAGGTACGCAGCAGGTGTTCCTTCTGACATCTCGGGGTGATGTGGGACACGAGGAGTTGGTGCAGCCGATCACGAATCCTCGCCGGGGCGTCGGCAGCGGATACGTGCGAAGGCAAAGGTACTTCTACGTGCACCAGCTGAAGGTCGCCACGACGACGAACGATCTCCAGACCGGTCCTTCGAAAGGCGATTTCGAAGAGGCACCGATCTCGGCAATGGAGGAGGTT
>Ga0209563_100196_pt1 | contig 33198 bp, 33 predicted proteins | sample AraplaCvi_mMF_r2_FD_184271 | JGI IMG/M metagenome (GOLD analysis project Ga0209563, IMG submission 184271) | Arabidopsis root microbial communities from North Carolina, USA - plate scrape CL_Cvi_mMF_r2 (SPAdes) (version 2) | ecosystem: Host-associated > Plants > Roots > Endosphere | place: USA... | reverse complement strand
ATCTTCTGGCCGTCCATGTCGTAGCTCATGGTCACGTGATGCAGCACCGCACCCGAGCCCAGTCGCTTCTGCGCGGCGCCGCCGATCTTGCCGGACGGGCTCGTGATGTCGTTCAGCGGCTGGTAGACCGCGTCGATGCCGAGCGACTTGAGCGCCACGATGGCCCACTCGTCGAGGAACGCGTAGCTGTCGGCGAAGCTCATGCCCTGCACGAGGTCGGCCGGCGCGTAGATGGAGTACGTGACGACCGAGCCGGCCTCCATGAACATGGCGCCGCCTCCGGAGATGCGCCGGACCACCTGGATGCCGTACTTCGCGGCGTTCTCGGGGTCGACCTCGTTCTTCACCGACTGGAAGCTGCCGATCACCACGGCCGGCTCGTCCCACTCCCAGATGCGCAGCGTCGGCCCGCGCCGGCCCTCGCCGACCTCGGTGGCGAGCACCTCGTCGAGGGCGAGGTGCATCTGCGGCGAGACGGCCTTCGCGTGCACGATCTGCCAGTCGTAGTCGCGCCAGCTGGTGGCCTTGGCGAGCGCACGGCGCACGGTGACTGCGACGGCCTCCGGCGAGAAGCCGAGCAGGCTCGCACCCTCGGGGAGCGCATCCTTCACGGCCGCGGCGATGGTCTTCGCGTCGGCCTCCGCCGGGAGGCCGTTCACGGCGCTGTTGATGGCCTCGAGCGCCGTGTCCGGTTCGAGGAAGAAGTCGCCCGCGAGCTGGAAGTCCGCGATGCGACCGTCGACCACCTCCAGGTCGACGACGACGAGCTTGCCCCCGGGGACCTTGTACTCACCATGCATGCGCCCAGCCTACGTCCGTGGGCGCCCGCACTGCTCAGTCCGGCGGCGCCCCCGGCTCGTTGCCGAACTCGTCGACCGCCTTGTCGGGCCGGCGGGCGAGCGTGACCCCGAACCCGATCAGCAGGATGACGAGGATGAGGCCCACGATGAAGATGAGCCCGGTCAGCAGGTTCGGACTGCCGCTGACGGTGGCCGGATTGTCGATCGGAGCGAACCGCGACAAGCCGAGCAGGATGTTGATGCCCATGACGACCCTCCCGCCGTCAGTGTGCGCGCTGCGCGCCCGGTCGCGCTAGACGGTTGCCGCTCAGGCGCGCGACCGCGGCGTCACAGGTTTCAGAATTCGGGCGGGTTGACGATGGGGTCGGTCCACTTCGGGAACGGGGCGTACTGGCCGGGGACGGATTGCTGCTGATCAAGGTCCTTGGTGGTGCGGCCGGCGATGGCGTGGAGGAGATCGTTCCCACGACCCCAGAACACGCCGCTGGTGACCTGGACGTAGTACTGGCCTGTCTGTTGAACCACGTACTTGATCACCCAACCATCACCGGTCTCCGCCTGAACCGAGTATTCGTCGTAGAAGGTCACATCACCGTGGGCCCAACCCTTGGACTCGAAGTACTTCCGCATCGGCTCCAGGTCCTTGCGGTCACCAGTAAGGCCCGGCACCTCGTAGATGCGGCCGTCGGTGAGGTAGTAGCTGTTCTCGGCGGTGACCCCGGGCAAGACCGAACTCACCTCTCCACTTCGCGGCAAGATGCCGACTCCATTCCAGTACCAGGTTCCGTCACTGATCTGGACTTGGGCGTCGCGGATCAGCTCTTGCATGTGGTCATAGCGCTGCCCGTACAGCTCGAACTGCTCCTCCAGAGTGAGCGACATCGCCTGCTCCTGGGTGGTGTTGGAGGTGTCGAGAGCGGTCATCGGATCCACACCAGCACATCCGGCGAGCAGAGCGGCCAGCAGCATCGCGGCCGCCCCACGTGCCCAGCGGGACCGTGTGCGCGACGGACCCAAGTGCGCTCGCAACCGCAATGCTCAGAATTCGGGCGTGTGGACGATGGGGTCGGACCACTTCGGGAAGGGTGCCCACACGCCGGGTACCGACTCTTGGCTGCCGAAATCGTCGGGGGTCCGCGCATCGATGGCGTGGAGGATCTCGTTTCCGCGACCCCAGAACACGCCGCTGGTGACCTCGATGTAGTACTGCCCGGTCTGCTGAACTACGTACTTGATCACCCAGCCATCACCGGTTTCCGCCTCGACCGAGTATTCGTCGTAGAAGGTCACATCACCGTGGTCCCAACCCTTGGACTCAAAGTACTTCCGCATCAGCTCCAGATCCTTCGGGTCACCCGTCAGACCCGGCACCTCGTAAATGCGACTGTCAGTGAGGTAGTAGCTGTTGTCTGCGGTGACTCCAGGGAGGACGGAACTCACCTCCCCGCTTCGTGGCAAGATGCCGACCCCGACCCAGTACCAGGGTCCGTCACTGATCTGGAGTTGCGCGTCGCGGATCAGCTCCTGCATCTTCTTCGCCGGGTCGGGTTCGGGGTCGGTCGGGTCCTCCATGGTGGGGAAGAAGTGGTGGCCGCCCACATCCTTGAGCCCGGGGACCCCGTCGGAGGGGAACACGCTCACACCGGGAAGTTCGCGCGGGTCGGTGCGGTTGCCCAGAGTGAAACCTCGCCCCCAATCCGCGGTGTCGTCTTTCGCGGCTTCGGTCGCGTAGACGTTCTTCACGTTCAGGTCATCCACCCGGGTGTCCTTCTCGAACCCGACGGAGCCGTAGCTGATGAAGTCGTCCACCGCGTAGCGCACCTGTCGGAGCGCCTCGGCGACCGTAGTTGACCCGTAAGAGTGGCCGGTGACGGTGGTGTGTCGCGGCGGGTTCCCGGGGCGGCCGGCTTGGATGCCGTCCAGGAAGTCTGCCAGCGGCTTGGCACCGTCCCGTGCGTTGTCGCCGATGCCGGCCTGCCATCCTTCCGGCGCGTGGTACCCGACCCAGGTCACCATCGCGTAGGAATCATGGCGATTCTTCTTGTAGGCGGCGTTGATCAGGTCCAGATCGCCGCGGAGGTACCCGTTCATGGTGTCCGCGATGTTCGACTGTGCGCCGGGGACGTTCACCGTCACGTTCGTCGCCGTGTCCAGGTTGCCAAGGCTGATCCCCCCGGCAACCGCATTCTTGAAGACGCCGAACACCACCAACTGGGCGACCTGGTTAGCAGGATCGCCCGGAAGCCTACGCGCGTACCCATCTGCGTTCTTGAGCGCGTCGGCGAGAGCGGTGACCTGCTTGACGAACTCGGCCGGCGTCGGGCGATGCCTGGGGTCGAGCGTCTTGTACACCGCCGCGGGGTCCTTCAGCGCCCGCTTGAGCATTTCCCGGTTGCAGGTGTCACGGACCGTGAACGGCATCCCGTCGAGGTCGCCCAGGAGCCAGGGCGCCTTCGCGATCAGACCCTTGGCCGTGGGCGTGTCCTTGATCTTGTTGCACCAGGCGGCGACCTTGTCCGGTTCGGGCGGGTTGCCCAGGAGCTGCCAGACCAGTTCTGGCTTCTGCGCGATCAGCGCCGCCCACTGCTCCGGTGTCAACCGGCCCAGTGCGCCCAGTGTGTCGCCGGCGGCGTCCAGCGCGGCCACCGCCGTCATTCCCGGGGAGAACGCCTGCGCTCCCTGCGTGGGCCAGTCCGGCGCGCCGGTCATCGCCGCTTCCACGCCGTCGACGAAGAGACGTTCGTTCTGGTGGAACGCCTCCTCGGCCTGCTGCGCGGCCGCTCGGGCCGCACTCAGCCGCTGCTCCGCGGCATCGAGCCGTCGCCGGCAGACGGCGAGGTCGGCTTCGACTTTCGCCAGCCGCTTCTGCGCCGCCGTCACCTCCGCCGCGGTGGGCACCGTCACTCCGTTCGGCGGCGTGACCCCCGACCACTGGGCCGAGGTCTTCCGCAGCCCGGCAAGGGCCGCCTCGGCCGACACGAGCCCGCCCGACAAGGCGGTCAGCGCCGCTTCTTGGGCCTCGATCTCCGCCTGGGCCTCAATCGCCTCCTCCAGCGCGGCATCCGCCGCCGACTGCGCCGACCTGAGATCGGCCGCCCACCGGGTGCACACCTGCGCCGCCTCCGCGTGCTTCGTCGCCCCGCGCGAGAAGCCGTCGGCGACGGTCTTAAGCTGCGTCCGGAACATCTCGGCGGCCAGTCCCGACCAGACCGGCTCGGCCAGCTGCTCCATCTGCTGACCGATCGCCTCCGCCTGCGCGTGAAGCCGCTCGGCGATCCGGTCCCACGACCGGGCAAGCGTCTTCACCTCACTCACTCGCCCCGGCGTCGGATCTTCGTCGAACCAGAGGGGCGACCAATCCGCGAACTCAGAACGCACGGCCACCCCCCAACCGCCCCGCGGCCTCGCCGTCGCGCCGCTCGTAGTTCTCCGCTGCCTGCGACAACGACGTGCGCAAACCAGCAAGCCCTGCGGTCAACGACTCCTGGCCATCGCCCCAGAAATCCTCGAAATTCTCCACCACCCGGCCCGCGCCTGGAGAGCCCAACCGGCCAGCATCCACGACCGGACGCTCATGCGGCTCATTCGCTCGCGCCAATGCCCCCGAGACACCCCGTAGCCGAGCCGTGTCCACGGCGATCGTGCCCGCCATCTCACTCCCATCGATTCGAGTTGAGATATCGTATCGATACGTAGACAGCTCAGGTATCTCTCCGGGCAGCAACGGCCAGCTAACGGACAGCCCGATACGCGGCGCAACGAACCAGCGAGGTGCGCCCGATTGCCGCTCAGCCGCGGGCGGGAAACCGCTCCAGCAGCCACGCGGTGAGGTCGGCGAAGACCTCCTCGCGGTTGGTCTCGTTGAAGATCTCGTGCCGCGCGCCCTCGTAGACGATGGTCGTCACGTCGCTGAGCTTCGACCGGGTGCGGTACGAGTGCTCCAGCTTTTGCGCGCTCGCGGGGCCGCCGAGCGGGTCCTCCGAGCCCACTTGGATGAGCAGCGGCAGGTCGTTGGGGAGGTTGCGGGCCGGGCGCCCCAGCAGCCGGGCGGCGTCCGCCATCCCGAACAGCTTCTGCAGCGGTGTGAGCGTGGTCAGCGGGTCGTCGATGAAGGCCTGAGCGACGGCGGGGTCGCGGCTCAGCCATTCCGCGCCGGTGGTGCCGAGGTGGGCGTGGCGCTTGTTCAGGTCCCCGCCGTTCATCGAGCCGAGGACGCGGTACGCCGTTCCCGAGAGCACCGCGGCGTCGTAGTCCTCGCTGTGGCGGTTGAGCAGCATCTGGCCGATCAGCGACCCCCAGCTGTGGCCAACGTAGACGAGCGGGAGGTCCGGGTTCTCGTCGCGGATGAGCCGCGTGAAGGCGTGCACGTCGCGGACGGCCGCGCGCAGGCCGCCCGGGCCCAGCTTCCCGAGCCGGGTGGCGTCGCCGCTCCACTGGGCGAGGCCCGTGCGGCCGTGGCCGAGGTGGTCGTCGGCGTAGACCGCGAACCCGTTCGCGGCCAGGTGCTCGGCGAGCGCGCGGTAGCGTCCGGCGTGCTCCCCGACGCCGTGGGCGAGCTGCACGACCGCGGTCGGCCTTGTGCCCTCGGGCGTCGGCGCGTACACATCGAAGAAGATGCGGACGCCGTCTTCGCCCTCGAAGGTCCGGCCCTGCTCAGTCTGCACGGGCTCATTCTGGCGTACGCCGCGAGCGAAGGGGGGTTTAGTTAGCCACGCTAATTTGTTAGTCTAACTATGTATGACCGCACGACTGTCGACCCACGACCTGAGCGGCGCCCTGCGCATCGCGGTGGCGCGCCTCTCCCGCCGCCTCCGCGCCGAGAAGGAGGACGACGAGCTGAGCGATGCGCAGACGGCCATCCTCGCCTTCCTCGCCCGCGAAGGGTCGGCGACGATCGGCGGCCTCAGCGAGTTCGAGCGCGTCAAGCCACCGTCGATGAACCGCACCGTCAACCGCCTGGAGGAGGCCGGCTACGTCGCCCGCACCTCCGACGAGGCCGACGGCCGCAAGGTCGTCGTCGTGCCCACCGAGCGCGGCCGGGAGCTGGTGGCCGAGACCCGCCGGCGCCGCGACGCCTGGCTGCACCAGCGCCTCCGCACCCTGAACGCCGAGCAGAGGGCCACCCTGGCGGAGGCCGCGCGCATCATGCGGGAGCTCGCCGACTCGTGAGTGCGATGTTCCGCTCGCTCGCAGGGGTCAACTACCGCATCTGGGCCGCCGGCGCGATCGTCTCGAACGTCGGCACGTGGATGCAGCGCACCGCCCAGGACTGGATCGTCCTGACCCAGCTCACCCACAACAACGCGGCGGCCGTCGGCTTCGTGATGGCGCTGCAGTTCGGACCGCAGCTGCTCCTGCTGCCGGTCACCGGATGGGCGGCCGACCACCTCGACCGGCGCAAGCTCCTGATGGCCACGCAGGGGGCGATGGGCGCGCTCGGGCTCGGGCTCGGCATCCTCACCGTCACCGGCGCCGTGCAGCTGTGGCACGTCTACCTGTTCGCGCTGCTGCTCGGCGTCGTCGCCGCGTTCGACGCGCCCGCGCGGCAGACCTTCGTGTCGGAGCTCGTGGCCGGACCCAACCTCTCCAACGCGGTCGCCCTCAACTCCGCATCCTTCAACGCCGCGCGCCTGATCGGGCCCGCGGTGGCCGGCCTCCTGACCGCGGCCGTCGGCGCCGGCTGGGTGTTCCTCATCAACGCCGCGACCTTCGGCGCCGTGCTGCTGTCACTGGCGATGCTGCGGCGGGAGCAGCTGTATCGCACCGAGCGGGCGAAACGCTCCCGGGGCGGCCTGGTCGACGGCTTCCGCTACGTGCGTCGCCGTCCCGACATCCAGGTGATCCTGATCATGGTCTTCCTGATCGGGACGTTCGGCCTCAACTTCCCCATCTTCATCTCGACCATGTCGGTGAGTGTGTTCCACCAGGGCGCAGGCGAGTACGGCATCCTGTCGTCGATCATGGCCGTCGGGTCGGTCGTGGGCGCCCTGCTCTCCGCCCGCCGCGACCGGCCGCGCATCTCGCTGCTGTTCGCCGGGGCCGCCTTCTTCGGGTTCGGCTGCGCCCTCGCCGCGGTGATGCCCACCTACTGGCTGTTCGCGCTGGCCCTCATCGTCATCGGCGTCTCGTCGCAGACCCTCATGACGACCGCCAACGGCACCGTGCAGATGACGACCGACCCCGTGCTGCGCGGCCGCGTCATGGCCATCTACATGGCGATCTTCATGGGCGGCACCCCGGTCGGCGCGCCGATCGTCGGCTGGGTGGCCGACACGTTCGGCCCGCGCTGGGCGATGGGCGTCGGCGCGGCGAGCGGCTTCGCGGCCGCCCTCGTCGGCGTCTTCTACCTCGTGAAGTACCGCGGGATGCGCGTGCGCTTCTCCGGCCTGCGCCCCCGCGTCACCCTCGCCCCGCGCGAGACCGTGCGGGAGGAGCTCGAAGAGACCGAGGTCACGGCGACCCGCACCTCCTGACGGCGGTGCGGTACGGTGCCGGGATGTTCCCCGTCACGCCTCCCTTCGCCCGCGGTCACGTCGAGAACGCCGGCGGCGACCGCATCTACTGGGAGACGAGCGGCAAGCCGGACGGCCTCCCCGTGCTCTGGCTGCACGGCGGACCGGGCAGCGGCCTCGGCACCGGCAACTACCGCAAGCGCTACGACCCGGACACCTTCCTCATCGTCGGCATCGACCAGCGCGGCTGCGGGCGCAGCACGCCGCTGGTGGTGGATGCGCTCGACCGGCTGCCGGAGAACACCACCGACGGACTGATCGCCGACATCGAGCAGGTGCGGGAGGAGCTGGGCATCGACCGGTGGCTCGTCACGGGCGGATCGTGGGGCTCGACGCTCGCGCTGGCGTACGCGCTCGCGCATCCGCACCGCGTGCAGGGGATCGTCCTCGGCGCCGTGACCACGACCGGCCGCGACGAGGTGGACTGGATCACCGAGACGATCGGCCGCGTCTTCCCGGAGGCGTGGGAGCGGCTGGAGCGGGCATCCGGCCGCCGCCCCGGCGAGCGCGTGGTGGAGGCGTACGCCCGCGCGCTCGCGACGGGGACGGCGGAGGAGCGACGCGCGGCGGCCGAGGCCTGGGACGCCTGGGAGTCGACCCACGTCTCCCTCGACCCCCACTTCGTGCCGGGTCCGATGTTCGACGACCCGGTGCAGCGGCAGGCCTTCGCGACGCTGGTCACGCACTACTGGGCGAACCTGGCGTTCCTGCCCGGGGAGCGCGCCATCCTGAACCGGGTCGGCGAGCTCGCACACATCCCGGCGGTGCTCATCCACGGCCGGCACGATGTCAGCGGCCCGGTCATCACCCCATGGCTGCTGCACCGGCAGTGGCCCGCCAGCCGGCTGATCGTGGTCGAAGGGGAGGGCCACGGCGGCCCGGAGTCGACGCGCATCATGGCGGAGGCCATCAGCGGCTTCGCGCAGCGGGGAGAATGGACCGCGTGACCTCCTCCCCCGGCCTGACCGCCCTCGCCGAGCGCGCCCTCGCCCTGGTGCCCGCGGGCGGCCGGGCGATCGTGGGCGTCGCCGGGAGCCCGGGCTCCGGCAAGACCACACTGGCGCGGGCGGTCGCCCGCCGCGCGAACGAGCTCGCCGGCGAGGGCACGGCGACGCACCTGCCGATGGACGGCTTCCACCTCGCCAACGCGACGCTGGATGCGCTCGGCCGGCACGAACGGAAGGGTGCGATCGACACCTTCGACGGCTGGGGCTTCGCCGCCCTGCTGCGCCGGGTGCTCGACGAGACCGGCGACCCCGTCTACGCACCCGCCTTCGAGCGCACCGTCGACGAGCCGGTGGCGGGCTCCATCCCCGTGCTCCCGGGAACCCGGCTGGTGGTCGCGGAGGGCAACTACCTGCTCGTCGACGCCGACCCGTGGTCGCGCATCCCGCCGCTCCTCGCCGAGGCCTGGTTCGTCGCGACCCCGGAGGAGGAGCGGATGCGGCGCCTCGTCGACCGGCACACCCGGCACGGGCGCACCGTGGCGGCCGCCACAGCCTGGGCGCGGGACGTCGACGGCGCGAACGCGGTGCTGATCGAGGCGTCGCGCCCGCGCGCGGACCTGGTCGTCGACGGCACCACCGGACTCCCAGCCGGGGACGCCTAGCCTGGAGCGATGAGCTCCCCCACGTTCGACCGCGTGACCGTGTTCGGCGCCGACTGGTGCCGTGACTGCATCCGCTCGAAGTCCCTCCTCGACCGTCTCGGCGCCGACTACGAGTACATCGACCTCGTCGCGCGCCCGGAGGAGGCGGATCGCGCCCGCGAGATCAGCGGGCGCACCAACATCCCCGTGATCGTCTTCCCCGACGGCCGGCACCTCGTGGAGCCGACGGACCCGCAGCTGGAGGCGGCGCTCCGCGCGTGAGGCCCGTCACGCAGGCAGCACCCGAATGACCCGCTCCAGCCCCGTGAAGTCTGCCACGTTGCGGGTGACGATCGATGCGTGGTTCGCGCTCGCGACCGCAGCGATCATCAGGTCGGCGATGCGACCCCGAGGGTTGCTCCCCGCCGCGTGGACAGCTTCGACGATCCGGCCGTAGTACTGCGCCGCGAGATCATCGAAGGGCAACCCTCGCCCGAACGCGCGCCGTAACTCCAGCAGTTGCAGCCGTCGTTCGGCCGTCACGGCCGGGTCGAGACCGGGCCGAACGATGCCGTGCGTCGGCGATCGCTCGACCATGGCTCGTGATCACGTACGTCTCGCCGTCCTGCACCTCGTCGAGCATCCGGGTCGGCGCGTAGACAAACATCTACACATCGAGCCGCCCCGGCCTTCCGTGCCCGGGCAGCACCAGGCGGGTGCGCGAAGCGGCGATCGCCGCGAGTGTCGACTCGGCCTGCGCGCGGTCCGAGATCAGGAAGCCCGGGAAGTGCGCCAGGCGGTCACCCGAGAGGCGGGCGGCGTCGCCGATGAAGGCGGTGCCGCGCCAGCGGACCAGGTGGTGGCCGGGCGTGTGGCCCGGGGCCGGCACGACGACGACGCCCGGCACGATCTCGGTCTCGGCGTCGTCGGGCAGCTCGGTCAGCTCCGGCAGTTCCGCGCGCCCCAGCCAGCCGACCCGCATCATCGCCCGTCGCGTCGGTGTCGGCGGCGGCACCTCGCCGCGCAGGATGCGCACGTCCGCCGCACCGAGCCAGACCCGCGCCCCGGTCGCACGCTGCACCGCCGCGGCCCCGCCGACATGGTCGGGGTCGTAGTGCGTGAGCACCACATCGGTGACCGGCGGGATGCGCGCCGCCGCCAGCTCCGCCACCACCTTCTGCGCGCCCGACGCCAGACCGGTGTCGACGAGCACCGAGCGGTCGCCCTCCTCGAACAGGTAGGCGTTGCCCGCCCGCGCCGACTCCACCTGGTACAGGCCCTCGATCACCTCACGCATGCTCGGATGCTAGCGCCGCCGCCTGTCCGCGGGCCTCACGCGGACCCTGGGAACCCGTGGACACCCGATTCATCACCGCCGCCGCGCAATCCCATCCGCCCGCGCTGTTGGACTTCCTGGCGCGGTCGGCGGAGAGTGGCGCACATGGAGTACACACACCTGGGCCGGTCCGGCCTGAAGGTCTCACGGCTCGTCCTCGGCACGATGAACTTCGGGCCGCAGACCGGCGAAGAGGACTCGCACCGGATCATGGACGCCGCGCACGACGCCGGCATCAACTTCTTCGACACCGCCAACGCGTACGGCCAGCACCTCGGCCGCGGCGCCACCGAGACGATCATCGGCAACTGGTTCGCGCAGGGCGGCGAGCGCCGCGAGCGCACGGTCCTCGCCACCAAGCTGTACGGCGACATGGGCGACTGGCCCAACGAGGGCAAGCTGTCGGCGCTCAACATCCGGCGGGCGCTCGACGCCAGCCTGAAGCGGCTGCAGACCGACTACATCGACATCTACCAGTTCCACCACATCGACCGGGACACCCCCTGGGACGAGATCTGGCAGGGCATCGAGACGGCGATCGCCCAGGGCAAGATCCTGTACGCGGGGTCGAGCAACTTCGCGGGCTGGCACATCGCCACCGCCCAGGCGGAGGCACGCAAGCGCAACCTCCTGGGGCTGGTCAGCGAGCAGTCGATCTACAACCTCCTGACCCGCCAGGTGGAGCTGGAGGTGCTGCCCGCGGCGCAGGCGAACGGCCTCGGCGTCATCGCGTGGTCGCCGCTGCAGGGCGGTCTGCTCGGCGGTGTCATCCGCAAGGAGAACGAGGGCAAGCGGCGGCTCGGTGCCACGAAGGAGATCGAGAAGCACCGCCCTGCGCTGGAGGCGTACGAAGCCTTCGCCGACGAGCTGGGGCACCAGCCGGGCGACCTCGCGCTGGCGTGGCTGCTGTCGCGGCCCGGCGTGACCGGACCGATCATCGGCCCTCGCACGCACGAGCAGCTGGAGGGCGGCCTGCGCGCGCTCGACATCCACCTCGACGAGGCGGCGCTCGCCCGCCTCGACGAGATCTTCCCCGGGCACAAGACGGCCCCGGAGGACTACGCCTGGTGACCCGCGCCCGGTGACCCCCGGGCGCATCCACGAGAGGACACGAATGAAGACACGCACCATCGGCGACGTCGAGGTCTCGGCGATCGGCCTCGGCGGGATGCCCATGTCGATCGAGGGACGCCCCGACCGGGAGCGCTCGATCGCGACCATCCACGCCGCGCTCGACGCGGGCGTCACGTTCATCGACACCGCCGACGCGTACCACCTGCACGCCGACGAGGTCGGTCACAACGAGGAGCTCATCGCGGAGGCGCTGCGCTCGTGGGGCGGCGACGCCTCCGCGATCCTGGTCGCGACGAAGGGCGGCCACCTCCGCCCGGGCGACGGCTCCTGGACCGTGAACGGTCGGCCCGAGTACCTCCGGGAGGCCGCCAAGGCGTCGCTGCGCCGGCTCGGCGGCGACGCGATCGGGCTGTACCAGTTCCACCGCCCCGACCCGGACGTCCCCTACGCCGAATCGGTCGGCGCGCTGCGCGACCTGCTCGACGAGGGCGTCATCCGCATGGCCGGGATCTCCAACGCGAACCCGGACCAGATCCGGGAGGCGAACGACGTGCTCGGCGGACGGCTGGTCTCGGTGCAGAACCAGTTCTCGCCGTCGTTCCGCTCCTCCGAGCCGGAGCTGCGGCTGGCCGACGAGCTCGGCATCGCCTTCCTGCCGTGGAGCCCGCTCGGCGGCATCACGTCGGCCGCCGAGCTCGGCAGCCGCTTCGAGCCGTTCAAGGATGTCGCCGACGCCCGCGGGATCAGCCCGCAGGTCGTCGCGCTGGCCTGGCACCTGGCGCAGAGCCCGCACGTCATCCCGATCCCGGGCTCCTCCCGGCCGGAGACGATCCGCGACTCGGTGACCGCTGTCGACGTCCTCCTCACCCCCGACGAGCTCGCCGCCCTCAACGCCGCCTGACCCCCTCCCCCCAAGCCATCAGCTCCTGAGTTTTTCGACCGCTCCGCGGCGTGTCGGTCGAACAACTCAGGAGCTGATGGCGGGGTTGGCGGGGGCGGCGGGGAGCGGGGATTGGGGGTGGACCTGGGCGAGGAAGGCGGAGGCGGCGGGACTCGGCTGCTCGGCGACCGCGACGGCGACCGTCCACGCGGGAGCGCCCTCCAGGGGCACCGCGCGCAGGGCGTCCGGACGCTTCCGCGCGAAGCTCGCCGGCACGACCGCGACACCGAGGTTGTAGCCGACGAGGTCGAGCAGCGGGTGCACGTCGTTGACCTCCATCGCCGCCCGGTAGTCGAACCCGGCCGCGGCGAAGGCCCGGCGGGTCAGCGCCTGCGCGGCCCACCCGTCCTGGAAGCCGACCAGCGGCTCCCCGCGGAGCCTCTCCAGCGGGATGCTGCCCTGCTGCGCGAACCGGTGGTCGGGATGGCAGAGCACCAGCATCTCCTGGGTGCTCAACCGCCGCAGCCGCACACCGGGCGGAGTGTGTCCGGTGTCGACGACGAGCGCGATGTCGGTGCGGCCCCCGGCGACGTCGTCCACCAGCTCCTCCGAGCCGGAGTAGCGCAGCCGCACCTCGACCCCGGGGTTCGCCGTACGGAAGGCGGCGAGCTCGGCCGGCAGGTCGACGGACCCCAGGCAGGGCTCCGCCCCGATGGTCAGCCGACCGCGCAGCAGGCCGCGGACCGCCGCGACCGCGTCGCGCGCGGCTGCGGCGCTGGCGAGGGTCCGCACGGAGTCCGCCAGCAGCGCCTGGCCGGCCGCGGTCAGCTCCACGCGGCGGGTGCTCCGGACGAACAGCGACGTGCCCAGCTCCTGCTCCAGCGAGCGGATGGATGCGGACAGCCCCGACTGCGAGATGCGCAGCAGTTCGGCGGCACGGGTGAAGTGGCGCTCTTCGGCGACGGCGACGAAGTGCTGCAATTGACGCAGTTCCATTGAGCGATCGTACTGCTCAATGGGGGCGGAGTGACAAGCGATGGCTCTCAGGCGGCGCGCGCGGCCGGCGACGACTCCGCGCCGGGCACCGGCTCGATGCGGAAGGTGCGGCGGAAACGCCCGATCAGCTCCCCGCCGCCGGCCAGCACGGCGACGGCCGGATCCCCGCCGGACAGCAGGGCCGGGAGGTCGTCCAGCGCGATCCGGAACTCCAGTACGTCATCCGGTGCACCGATGTCGAGCCGGCGGCGCGGCTGCGGCAGGGCGTCCGCGCCGACGTCCATCACGTCGAGCTGCGGCCCGACGACGAGGGCGCTCACCGACGCGTCGCCGGCACGGACCACGTACTCGGTCGCCGGAAGGCCCGCGGCCTCCTCGGCCCGGAATGCGGCGCGGAGCGTCACCCCGAGAGCATCGGCGGTCAGCACCTCGCCCTCGACCGGCTCCCCGGCGGCGGCCCATCCCCAGCGCTCCAGTTCGAGCACGACCGGCTCCAGCGCACGCCCGAGCTCGGTCAGCTCGTAGCCGCCGCGCACGGCGGGGACCCGGCGGATGACACCGGCCGCCTGCAATTCCTTCAGCCGGTCGCTGAGGATGTTGGTCGGGATGCGCGGCAGACCCGTCTTGAGGTCGCTGTACCGGCGGGCGCCGGCGAGAAGGTCGCGGACGATGAGCAGGGCCCACCGCTCCCCGACCTTCTCGACGGCGCGCGCCAGACCGCCGTACTGGCCGAAGCCGCGCGGGGAACGCGTCGCCATGCGGTGTCAGGCCGACGCCGGGGCGCCGGCCCCCTGCTCGGTCATGAAGGCCTCCGGACCCTTCTCGACGGCGGCGGGCTCCATGAACAGGAAGGACAGGTGGTTGCCGTCCGGGTCCTCCAGGTCGCGGGAGTACATGAAGCCGTAGTCCTGCGCGGGGCGCGGCTCAGCGCCGCCGGCCTCGAGGCCGCGGGCGACGATGGCGTCGACCGCCTCGCGCGAGTCCTGGCTCAGCGCGACGGTGGCGCCGATCTGCGTGTGGGCGTCGATGATCTGCTTGTCGGTGAAGGTGGCGCTGAACTCGCGCGTCTGCACCATGAAGTAGATCGTGTCGCTGAGGACGACGCAGGCCGCGTTGTCGTCGGTGAACATCGGATTGATGCTGTAGCCGAGGGCCTCGTAGAAGGCCTTCGAGCGGTCGAGGTCGTCGGTGGTGAAGTTGACGAAGATGTTGAGTGACATGGCGTCCTCCCGGTGTCGTGCGGTTCGAATACGCCTAGCTTGCACTTTGCAAGTTCACTTGTCAAGAACAAGTAAACGTCGTTTGCGGACACCGGCGATGGACTCGCGCATCTCGCTCGCCAGCGTGAAAACGCCCGCGCGCTCCGCCGCTTCCAACGCCTCCGCCTGGGCTTCGTCGGCACCCGCGAACCACGACGCGATGGTCACCCCGTGACCCGGCCGGGAGTGGACGCGGACCTCGTCGCCCGCGCCGACCTTGCCGGACTTCACGACCGCGAGGTACGCACCGGTCCGCGCCTCGGCGGTGAAGCGCTTGACCCACTGCGGTTCGCCCATGCGCCGCTGGAACGTCGCGCAGGGCGTCCGCGGACACGTCACCTCGACGACCAGCTCGTCGCCGATCGCCCACCGTTCGCCGATCTCGGCGCCGTTGACGTCGAGCCCGGCGGTCCGGAGGTTCTCGCCGAACAGGCCGGGCGGGATGTCGCGGCCCAGCTCCGCCGCCCAGAACGCCGCATCCTCGTCGGCGTACGCGTACAGCGCCTTCGTCTCTCCGCCGTGATGCCGACGGTCGGCCTGCACATCGCCGTGGAGGCCCAGCGGACGCACACGCACCCGCTTCTCCACCGGCCGCTTGTCGATCGCCGTGACACCGATGCCGCCGGCGTCCTTCAGCAACTGCTCCACCCGGCACACCGCGAGAATCTCTGCCATCGCCTCAGTATGTCAGCGCGCGCCGGAAGGCGAACGCTCCTCGCGCTCGACGCCGCGGAAGACGTCGGGGTAGTCGTCGAGCCAGGACCAGTGGCTGACCGGCCAGCTGACCACGAAGGCCTTGCCGACCACGTCCGAGAGCGGGACGAAGCCCTTGCCCGGGTCGTCCATGTGGTAGCGGGAGTCGGCGGAGCTGTAGCGGTTGTCGCCCATCACCCACACCTTGCCCTCGGGCACGGTGACCTTGAAGGACTTCTCGGAGACCGCCTGCACCCCGGCCGGAAGCAGCACGTACGGCTCCTTCAGCGGGACACCGTTGACGCTCATCTGTCCGAGCGCGTTGCAGCAGGTGATGTGGTCGCCGGGCAGGCCGATCAGGCGCTTGACCAGGTGCTGGTTGGAGTCGGAGGCGCCCAGCCCGACGAAGTCGAGCACCGCGCCGACGCCCTGCTGGAACGCGTTCCCGGTGGCCGGCGGGGCGGGCGGCAGCCAGCCGCCCGGGTCTTTGAACACGACGACATCGCCGCGCTGCAGCCCGAACACCTTCGGCTGCAACTCGTTGACGATGATCCGATCCTGGATCTGGAGGGTGTTCTCCATCGACCCGGAGGGGATGTAGAAGGAGCGGGCCACGAACGTCTTGATCAGGAACGAGACCAGCACCGCGACCACGAAGATGACCACCACATCCCGCAGCAAGGTCTTCCAGCTGGAGGTGCGCCGCCGGGCGGAGCGTCGCGCACGCAGCGAACGTATCGGCTCCGCTACCGAGGGCGAACGTGTCACTGGTCCTCCTGATGGATTGTGGACGCCGGCTATCCATAACGACGACGTGGCACCGATATTCATGACGGGGTCGGTCGCGGAACGAAAGGCGAACCACCGATCCGCCGACTTCCGACCCGCGCCTCACCGCACCCCGCGCATCGTGCGCAGCACCCACGGGCTGATCAGTGCGAGCAGCAGGCCGATGACCACGGCGACCCCGCCGATGATGCTGAAGTACACGCCCTCGGTCTCGGGTGTGTACAGCTTGGCCAGCTGCCCGGCCATCGCGGTGCCCAGCGCCACGGAGAGGAAGTAGAGCGCCACCATCTGCGCCTGGAACGGTCGCGGCGCGAGCTTGGTCGCCGCCGAGAGCCCGGGAGGCGAGATCAGCAGCTCCGCGACGGTGAAGACGAAGAGGATGCCGACGACGCCCAGCAGCGGCGTGCTGTTCGCCCCTCCTCCCGCCCAGATCAGGAACAGGAAGAACGCGAGCCCCATCAACACCGTGCCCGCCGCGAACTTTATCGGCGTGGACGGCTGCTTCTCGCCCCACTTGGTCCAGATCGCCGCGAACACCCCCGATAGGACGATGATGAACACCGGGTTGATCGACTGCACCCACGAGACCGGGAACTCCCAGCCGAACAGGTTCCGGTTCAGCCGCTCGTCGGAGTAGATCGTCACCACGGTGAACTGCTGCTGGTAGAGCGACCAGAACGCCGCGTTCGTGATGAAGAGCGGGATGAACGCGACGATGCGGCTGCGCTCGTCGGCGGTCACGAGCTTCGACGACAGGATGACGACGAAGTAGGCGATGGCCGCCACGATGGTGACCCCGATCACCCACAGCGCCAGGTTGGATGCGGTGATCAGGTGCGTCAGCACGAGGACCAGGATCACGACGAGCCCGGCCACCCCGATTCCGGCCACCATCGGGACGCGCGACCGCTCCAGCGGGTGCGGCACCACCCGCGCCGCGTCTGGGAGCCGCTTGCGGCCCAACGCGTACTGGGTCAGCCCGATCGCCATGCCGACCGCGGCGAGCGCGAACCCCCAGTGGAAGCCGAAGGTCGACTGGAGCAGGCCCGTGAGCAGGGGTCCGAGAAGGCCGCCCAGGTTGATCCCGAGGTAGAACAGCGAGAACCCCGCGTCGCGCCGCGGATCCTTCTCGCTGTACAGCGTGCCGACGATGCGCGTGGCGTTCGCCTTCAGCCCGCCGCTCCCGACCGCGACGAACAGCAGGCCGACGAGCACGCCTCCGACGCCGGGGATGAGCGCGAGCGAGATGTGCCCGGCCATGATGACCACGGCGCTCCAGAACAGCACGCGCTCCGACCCGAACAGCCGATCGGCGAGCCATGCCCCCAGGATCGTCGACAGGTACACGGCGCCGCCGTACGCACCCACGATGCCCGCCGCCGTCGGCTGGTCGATGCCGAGTCCGCCGCGCTCCGCGGAGTAGTAGAGGTAGATGAGCAGGATGCCCTGCATGCCGTAGAAGGAGAACCGCTCCCACATCTCCACGCCGAAGATGTTGGAGAGCGCCCGCGGCTGACCGAAGAAGCCGTGGCTGCTGTCGCTCTCGCGCCTCGCGGGTGCCGTGTCCGTTTCGCTCATGCGGCCATGGTCCCACCCTGAGACGCCCGGGTCAGCGGCCTCCGGCAATCTGTGGATAACCCGCCGCGCGCTGGCATTGTGCGCACCGACGCACGATACGGTCGATTTGCTCGCTTTCGCGCAACGATCCACCGTAAACTCGGCCGGGTGGACAACCTCGATCGCAGCATCCTCGACCTTCTCCGCCAGAATGCTCGCGCGGGGTACGGCGACATCGGCTCCGTGGTCGGCCTCTCGGCATCCGCGGTGAAGCGTCGCGTCGACCGACTGGTGGCCGACGGCGTGATCCGCGGGTTCACCATCCAGGTCGACCCGGCGATCGACGGAATGAGCACCGAGGCCTACGTCGAGCTGTTCTGCCGCGGCACCGTCTCGCCGGAGGAGCTGCTGCGCATCCTGTCGGCCGTTCCCGAGGTCGTCGACGCGGGAACCGTCACCGGCAGCGCCGATGCGATCGTCCACATCCGCTCCCGCGACATCCCGAGCCTGGAGGCGGCGCTCGAGAAGGTGCGCCTCGCCCCGAACGTCGACCACACCCGTAGCGCGATCGTGCTCTCCCGCCTGATCACGCGCGGCAGCTGAGCGTCGCGAATCTTCAAGACACCGCCGACGAGCAGGACGAGACTGGCGGCATGACCACGACAGCACGAGCAGACATCGTCGTCGACGCCCCGCGCGACCGGCTCTGGCAGGCCCTGACCGATCCGGAGACCATCGCGCGCTACCTCCTCGGCACGCGGGTGGAGACCGATTGGCGAGAGGGCAGCGCCATCACCTACCACGGCGAGTGGGAGGGGCGCCCGTACGAAGACAAGGGTGTGATCCTGGAGCTGGTCCCCGGCGACCGGCTCGTCACGAGCTACTACAGCCCGCTGAGCGGCAAGCCGGACGAGCCGGCGAGCTACCAGACGGTCTCGTACCTCCTGGCCGACGACGGCAGCGGCGACGGGACGCGGGTGACCATCACGCAAGACGGCTGCGCCGACGACGCCCAGGCCGAGCGGATGAGCGCCAACTGGCGCTCCGTGCTCGAATCGCTGAAGAGCGTCGTGGAGGCCGACTGAGCGCCGCCTGCGAGAACGTTCAGCGAACGCTGGGCGCCGAGCGCACGCGTTCGAGCGCCGACACGGCCAACAGTGGCACGATGGGGCCATGAAACTGCTGGTTGTGGAAGACGATCCGGACATGGGCGGCCTCGTCCAGCGGGGGCTTGCAGCCGAGGGGTACGACGTGACGCTGGTCACGAACGGCGTCGACGCGCTGATCGCGCTGCGCAGCGACAGCTACTCGGCCGCCGCCGTCGACGTGATGCTTCCCGGCATGAGCGGCTTCGAGCTCTGCCGCCACATCCGCGAGGCGGCGAACCCGATGCCCATCCTCCTCCTGACCGCACGCGACGCGATCGAGGACCGCGTGCACGGCCTCGACTCGGGCGCCGACGACTACCTCACGAAGCCGTTCGCCTTCGCCGAGCTCGCCGCGCGCGTCCGGGCGCTGCTGCGCCGGGAGCCGACGGGGATGCGGCCCCAGGTGACCGTGGGGCGGCTCACCATCGACTCGCACGAGCACCAGGCGCTCGTCGCCGGGCACGAGATGCCGCTCAGCCGCCGGGAGTTCACGCTGCTCCGCCTGTTCGCCACGAACCCGGACAAGACGCTGTCGCGGTCCGACATCCTCGAATCGGTGTGGGGCACCACCGAGAACATCGGCACCAACGTCATCGACCAGTACGTCTCCTATCTGCGCAAGAAGCTCGACGCGGCCGACGCAGGCCTGTCGATCGTCACCGAGCGCGGCCGCGGCTACCGGCTCGACGCCCGCAACGCGGCCGAGCCGAAGCAGCCCGAGGGCGCCGCCAGCACGTCCGATACCGCATCCGCCCCGTGAACGCGCTGCGGCGCCTGTCGATCACGGCGCGGATCACGATCGGCAGCCTCCTCGTCGCCGCACTGTTCGCCCTCGTCGCGGTCGTCATCATCCGCATCGGGGTGTCGTCGATCCTGCACAACGCCACCCTCACCCTCCTCTCGAACGATGTGGCCGGCCCCGCCCAGTCGCTGGTGACGAAGCCCACGGGCCCCTTCCTCCTGCCCGGCGGCGGACAGGAGCTCGCGATCGTCGCCGACGACGGCTCCGTCGTCGCCTCCACCATGCCCGACGCGCTGGAGGATCGCATCGGGTCGCTGATCGGCCACCCCGGCTCGCGCGACCTCCAGGTCGGCGACGAGCACTACCTCGTGCTCAGCCGCGCCGTGGAGACCTCCGCCGGGACCATGCACGTCGTCGCGGCGCGCAACGAGGAGACGACGGCGCTGCTCCTCGACCGGCTCACGGCCGCCCTGCTCGCGGGTGCAGGCGTGCTGATCTTCGCGTTCGGCGCCGCATCCTGGCTGCTCGCCCGCACCGCCCTGCGGCCGGTGAGCCGGATGCGGGAGCAGGCGGACCGCATCGCCGCGTCGACCCCGGACGAGAACGGGTTGCTGCCGGTCGGGCCGGCCCAGGACGAGCTGTCCGAGCTGGCGACGACACTGAACGACCTCATCCTCAGGCTCCGGGCCTCCGCGGACCGCGAGCGGCAGATGGTCTCGGACGCCAGCCATGAGCTGCGCACTCCGCTGGCGGTGCTGCGCGGGCAGCTGGAGCTGGCGGAGCTGGATGCGGGCGATGCGGACGCGCTGCTGCACGACGTCCGCTCCTCCCATGCGACCGCGATCCGCCTCGCCCAGCTCGCCAACAACCTGCTGGAGCTCTCGCGCATCGAAGCGGGACCGACGAGCGGCCGCACCGACTGGCGCACCCTGGTCGACGAGCTGACCGACGCGATCGACCGGGTACGGCTGCTGGTGAGCAGCGACGATGAGGCGTCCGGGATCTCGGTCGACTTCGACTACGACCCGCGCAGTCGGCCCGACCGGGGACTCCGGGTCGCGCTCTCGCCGACCGACTTCGGCCGCATCCTCGACAACCTGCTCGGGAACGCCGTCACCGCGATCCGCTCCTCCTCCACCGAGAGCCCGGAGGCGACGATCACCGCCACCCTGGCTCTCGCGGAGGGCGATGAGCCGGCCGTGGTGCTGACGGTCCGCGACAGCGGCCCGGGGATGCCGGAGGAGTTCATCCCGGTCGCGCTCGATCGTTTCACCCGCGCGGACGGCGCGAGGACCACCGGCCAGTCCGGCGGCGGTCTGGGGCTGGCGATCGTCGGCGCGCTGGCCGAGGCGGCCGGCGGACGGGTGCTGCTGGCGAACGCGCAGCCGTCCGGGCTCACCGTGACCGTGACGCTTCCGCTGCGCCGGGACTGACCGGCTCAGCGGGCGGGCCGGGGCGGCGCCCTCCTCTCAGTGGCCGGTGCGGTCGGAGTCGACGCCTGCGTCGGGTCCCTCGTCGAGGCTGTCGAGCGCCGCGAGGTCGTCGCCGTCGAGCTCGAAGTCGAAGACGGCCAGGTTCTGCGCCATGCGCTCGGGGTCGCGCGACTTCGGGATGGCGACCAGGCCGTTCTGCACGTGCCACCGCAGCACGACCTGACCCGGGGTGCGGCCGTGCTTCTCGGCCACCCCGACGATCGCGGACTGCCGGAGGAGGTCGCCGCCCGCACCGATCGGGCTCCACGACTCGGTGACGATCCCGTGCTCGGTGTCGTACGCGCGCTGCTCGCGCCGCGGGATCGCCGGGCTGAGCTGGATCTGGTTCACCGCGGGCGTCACGCCGGTCTCGGCGATCAGGCGGTCGATGTGGGCGGGCTTGAAGTTGGAGACGCCGATGGCGCGCGCCTTGCCCGCCTCGCGCAGGCGGATGAACGTCTCCCACGTCGACACGTACTGGTCGCGCTGCGGGAGGGGCCAGTGGATGAGCAGCAGGTCGACGTACTCGAGGCCGAGCCGCCGCAGGCTGTCGTCGAGACCGGCGACCGCGCGGTCGTCCCCCTGGTAGGTGCCGTCGAGCTTGGTGGTGACGAACCAGTCCTCCCGGGCGACGCCGCTCGTCGCCAGCCCGCGCCCGACCCCGATCTCGTTGCCGTACTTCACCGCCGTGTCGACGTGGCGGTAGCCGGCCTCCGCCGCCGCCACGACGGCCTTCTCGACTTCGGCGTCGTCGAGCGGCCAGGTGCCCAGACCGAGCTGCGGGATGCTGCCGCCGCTGTTGAGGGGGAGGGACGGGATCGAGGTCGTCATGCCTGCCAGAGTACGCGCGCTAGTCGCTGCTCCATCCGCCGGGAGGACCGATCAGCAGGAACACGGCCAGGATGACGACGACGCCGAGGACGTAGAGGGCGCTCAGCGTGCGCGGGCGGTTCAGGAGCCAGCGCAGGGTCCGGCGCACCCACGTGCTGTCGCGGGGGTCGTCGGTGGCGGCCCTGTGCCAGTCGCCGTCGAGGAGTTTGCGGCGTTCCAGGTAGCGATCGAAGGGGACGGTCGCGAAGGGCACGATCGCGGTCGCGATGGCGCCCGCGATCAGGAGGGGGTTCCACCGCTGATTGACACCGACCAGGCCGGCCATCAGCGCGTAGGTGATGAAAACGACGCCGTGGATGGATCCCGCGATCACGACGGGGAGGCCGCCGAGCTGCGCGACGTACTTCAGGAGCATTCCGATGATGAGCAGCGACCAGGTCGCCACCTCGGCGGTGGCCATGAAGCGGTAGAGGCGGCGCGGGCCCAACGGGTCGGCGGTCCTCGCGTTCGCGCGGGAAGGAAGGGATTCTGAGCTCATGGTTCTTTCTCCTGGGCGGGGGTGACGTATCCGGTAGGCCGGATCCGAGCCGCGCAGGTTGATCCCATTATATCGACACAGTGTCGGTAAAACTATTCGCGGCGATTCCCCCCTCGCCTCGAGCCCCGACGATTCCCGGGCCGGGGCCGGTCAGATGACGCTGTCGGACAGGGTGGTGGGGTTTCCGAACCGATGGTTCGTGATCGAGATCGCCTGCTCGTGCACGAAGGTGAGCACCTCGATCCGCCCGGACGGCGTCACCGGCCCGTTGTAGATCGCGACATCGGGGCTGCCGCCCAGCGCCGCGGCGAGCGCGCGCGAGTCGCCTCCGATGAGCCGGATACGATGAGCGCCGACCTTGCGCCCCTTCACCCGGGAGAGCCAGTGCGCGTCGGACTCGACGGTGACCTCGACCTCGCGCTCACGCAGCAGCGCGTGCATCCCGCGCGGCAGTTTGACCGGCGTGCTGACCGTGAACGGCGACCGCGCGACCGTCCCCGCCGCCATCACGCGGAGGAGTTCCGGCAGCGAGCTTCCCTCGGAGAGCCGGATCGCCACCGGCACCGGCCGATAGCGGAACAGGTTCCGTTCGACGCCCAGATCGGTGACGTCCTTCACCCGGTGGTACTCCGTCGCGACCGCGATCGCGTCACTCAGTGCGGACCGGCGCACCAGGTCGAACGATGGGTAGTCCATCGACGACTGCCCCGACTCGATCAGGTCGGAGACGCGCTGCTCGAGGCCGCGCAGGTGCAGGCTGGAGCTCGAGTGCCCGGCCTCCGGCTCCCACCGGCCGAGGCCCAGCAGGTAGTTCGGGCCGCCCGCTTTGGTTCCGGCACCCACGGACGACCGCTTCCAGCCCCCGAAGGGCTGGCGCCGCACGATCGCGCCGGTGATGCCGCGGTTGACGTACAGGTTGCCCGCCTCGACCGTGTCGAGCCAGAGCGCGAGCTCCTCAGCGTCGAGCGAGTGCAGCCCGGCCGTGAGTCCGTACTCCACCGCGTTCTGGTAGCGGATCGCCTCTTCCAGGTTGCGGGCCGCCATGATTCCCAGAACCGGGCCGAAGAACTCGGTCAGGTGGAAGTAGGAGCCCGGCTGCACACCGGTGCGCACGCCCGGCGACCAGAGACGGCCGCTTCCGTCGAGCCTCCGGGGCTCGACCAGCCATTCCTCCCCGGCGCCCAGTGTGGTCAGCGCGTGGAGGAGCTTGCCGCCCGCCGGCTCGATGAGGGGGCCCATCTGACTCGTCGGGTCGCTCGGGTAGCCGACGCGCAGACTGGTCACGGCGTCGACCAGCTGGTGACGGAACCGCTCGGACGTGGCCACGGATCCGACCAGGATCACCAGGCTCGCCGCCGAGCACTTCTGCCCGGCGTGCCCGAAAGCGCTCTTCACGATGTCGGAGACCGCCAGGTCGTAGTCGGCGCTCGGCGTGACGATGATGGCGTTCTTGCCGCTCGTCTCGGCGAGCAGCGGGAGGTCGGGCCGCCACGATCGGAACAGCCGGGCCGTCTCGTACGACCCCGTGAGGATGACCCGGTCGACGCGCGGATCGGAGATGAGCTGTTGCCCCCGCTCGTTCTCCGCCACATCGACGAGGGCGAGCAGGTCTCGCGGCACTCCGGCCTCCCAGAGCGCCTCCACCATGACCGCGGCCGCGCGACGGGCCTGCGGTGCCGGTTTGATGACGACGCCGCTGCCCGCGGCGAGCGCCGCCAGCACCGACCCCGCCGGGATGGCGACCGGGAAGTTCCACGGCGGTGCCACCACCGTCAGGGCGGACGGGACGAAGCGCGCTCCCTGGACGACGTCGAGCTCGCGCGCCCGGGTCGCGTAGTAGTGCGCGAAGTCGACGGCCTCGCTGACCTCCGGGTCGGCCTCGGCGATGGTCTTCCCCGTCTCGGCGGCCATGATCTCGATCAGGCGGTCTCGGTTGGCCTCCAGGGCGTGGCCCGCCCGGTCGAGCACGGCCGCGCGATCATGACCCGTCCGCCGCCCCCACGCCGTCCCCGCCCGTGCGACCGCGTCGAGGATCGTGTCGAGCCGGGCGGGATCGTCCACCCGCGCAGCCTCGATGGTCGCGGTACCCAGCGTGGAGCTTTCCGAGCGGGCGAGGATGCGGCGACCCCACAGCCGGTTCGCCGCCAGCGAGGGGTCGGTGTCCGGCGCATTGCGGAAGCCGTCCGTCTGCTCCGAGCGGTCAGCCTGCTCCGCCGTCGGCACGGGCTCGGGATCCGATTCGGCGGGCGGCATGAGGTCGAGTCCGCCGGAGCCGCGGGTGAGCCCCAGCACCACACTGGTCAGTCCCTCCTGCTCCGCAGGCGTCGCCGTGGCCGGCGGCGCCGGCGGACGCGTGAATGCGGGCGCGGACGCCTCCTCCCACTCCCGCGTGCGGTCCTGCTGCCGGTTGGGCAGCGGCGCCGACCCGCGCGGTCCGGAGTCGGCCTCGAATTCGGCCACCGACGCCAGGAAGCGCTGCCTCTCGCGCTCGAACAGCTCCGGATCGGCCCCGATCTGGAACACGGCCGACATGAAGTTCTCGGGACTCGCGTTCTCCTCCAGCCGCCGGATCAGATAGGAGATCGCGACGTCGAACTCCCGCGGGTCGACCACGGGCGTGTAGAGGAGGAGCCGGCCGACGGTGCGCGTGACCGCCTCCGCCTGCTCCGTCGCCATGCCGAGCAGCATCTCGAAATCGATGCGGTCGGTTACGCCGCGCCGCGACGCGAGCAGCCAGGCGAAGGCGATGTCGAACAGGTTGTGACCCGCCACCCCGATCCTGACGGCGTCCGTGTGCTCCGGCGTCAGCGCCCAGTCGAGCACGCGCTTGTAGTTGGCGTCGGTCGCCTGCTTGCTCGCGTAGGGGGCGAGCGGCCAGTCGTGGATCGCGGAATCCACCCGCTCCATGGCGAGGTTGGCGCCCTTCACGACCCGGACCTTGATCGCGGCCCCGCCCTGGATGCGGCGTTGCGTCGCCCACTCGGTGAGCGTCTGCAGCGCGTCGAGCGCGTCGGGCAGGTACGCCTGCAGCACGATGCCGGCCTCCAGTCCGAGCAGCTGCGGCCGCTCCAGGAGCCTCATGAAGACCGCCATCGTCAGGTCGAGGTCGCGGTACTCCTCCATGTCGAGGTTGATGAACTTGGGGCTCGGCGACGCCGCCGCCAGCTCGTAGAGGGGCAGCAGGCGCTCCACCACGCGGTCGACGGTCTCGTCGAACGCCCACATCGACAGCTGCGACGCGATCGACGACACCTTGATCGACACGTAGTCGACGTCGTCGCGCGCGAGCAGGGCGCGCGTGCCCTCCAGGCGCCGTTGCGCCTCCGCCTCGCCGAGGACCGCCTCACCGAGGAGGTTGAGGTTGAGCCGGGCGCCGTGCCCCTCGGGGTCGCCGGGCGCCCGCAGCCGCTCGATCGCGGGACCCAGCTTGTCGGGTGTCGCGTCGACCACGAGGTGGCCGACCATGCTGCGCAGTACCCGCCGGGCGATCGGGATGACCACCCACGGAAGCACCGGACCGAACACGCCGCCCAGCCAGATCGCCGCGCGCAGATACCAGGGCAGGAACCGCGGGATGCGCTTCGCGACGCGCTGCAGGTTGTACCCCGCGACGAAGAGGTCTTGCGGGCGCGCGACCCCGTCGACGAACCCCACCGCGAACTCGAGCCCGTCGGGGTCGCTGAGCACCCCCGCCAGGCGTTGCGCCGCCGGGTCGCGCCGCGGTGCGGAGCCGTCGGGACCCTGGGCGCTCTCGGCCAGCCAGCGCTGCACCAGCTCGACCGCCTCGTGAGCGATCTGCGCCGGGCGCACCGCGGCGCCTTCGGAGGTGTTGTCGACCATGAGAACGACACTATTACCCGACCCCGGGCGGTCACCGGATCGACCTGAGATTGTGGATAACTCGCACGGCTAGAGTCGACACATGACCGAGCGCTCCACCTCGCCCTCCGCCGCAACGCACGACGTCGTCATCGTGGGAGGAGGCCACAACGGGCTCACGGCCGCCGCCTACCTCGCGCGGGCCGGCAAGTCGGTCATCCTGCTCGAGCGGCTCGACGATGTGGGCGGTGCGGCGGTGAGCGCACAGGCCTTCCCGGGCGTCGAGGCGCGACTCTCCCGCTACTCGTACCTCGTCAGCCTGCTGCCGCAGCGCATCATCGACGAGCTGGGGCTCGACATCCGCCTCGCCCGCCGCCGCTACTCCTCCTACACTCCCGTCCCCGGCGATCCCGCCGGCGCTGGCCTGCTGATCGACAACACCGACGAGGCGGCGACCGCAGCCTCCTTCGCCCGCATCGGCGCCGAGGCCGACGCGGCCGGCTTCGACTCCGTCTACGAGAGCACGGGAGAGCTCGCCCGCGCCCTCTGGCCGACGGTCACCGAGCCGCTGCTGACCCGCTCCGAAGCCCGCGCGCTCGTGGGCGACGACGAACTGTGGGATGCGCTCGTCGAGCGGCCGATCGGCGACTTCATCGAGTCGCGCGTCGAGAACGACCTCGTCCGCGGCGTCGTCGCCACCGACGCGCTGATCGGCACCTTCGCCAGTGTCTCCGACCCCGGGCTGGCGCAGAACCGCTGCTTCCTCTACCACGTGATCGGCCAGGGCACCGGCGAGTGGGACGTCCCGGTCGGCGGCATGGGCGCGGTGACCGGCGAACTCGCGCGCGTCGCCCGTGAGGCGGGCGCCCGCATCGTGACCGGCGCGGAAGTCACGCGCATCCATCCGGATGGGACGGTCGAGTACCTCCGCAACGGCCACGAACGCCGGGTCGAGGGCGCGCACGTGCTCGTCAACGTCGCCCCCGACATCCTCGACGGCCTCCTGGGCGAGACGCCGGAGCCGCCCCGCGAGAAGGCGGAGGGCGCCCAGGTGAAGGTCAACCTGCTGCTGAAGCGCCTGCCGCGCCTGCGCGACGAGACCATCGACCCGGCGGCGGCCTTCGGCGGCACCTTCCACATCAACGAGACCTACAGCCAGCTCGAGGAGGCGTACGCGGGCATGACCCGCGGCGTCATGCCCGAGCTGCTGCCGTGCGAGATCTACTGCCACACCCTCGCCGACCCGAGCATCCTCGACCCGGAGCTCGCCGCCTCCGGCGCGCAGACGATCACGGTCTTCGGCCTGCACACCCCGGACCGCTGGCTCACCGACGAGAACAACGACGCGACCCGCGAGCGGCTCCAGGATGCCGTGCTCGCCTCCCTCAACTCGGTCCTCGCCGAGCCGGTGGAGGAGCTGCTGCTCACCGACGCCGACGGCAACCCGTGCATCGAGACGAAGACCACGCGCGACCTGGAGCGCGCCCTCAACATGCCGGGCGGCAACATCTTCCACGGCCCGCTCTCGTGGCCGTTCGCGGAGGACGACGACCCGCTCGACACTCCGGCGCAGCGCTGGGGCGTCGCGACGCGGCACCCGCGCATCCTCCTCTGCGGCTCCGGCGCCCGGCGCGGAGGCGCGGTGAGCGGCCTCGGCGGGCACAACGCCGCCATGGCCGTGCTCGAGGGCTGAGAGCTCTCGCAGCGGCCCTCTGCCGATTCGGGGCGCGCATGACTAAGGTGTGGATCACCAGAGGCTGAGCCGACGGAGGTCAACATGATGCCGCAGCCGACAGGAAGACTGGTCCGCAAGGACGACGGGGTCTACCTCGTGCTCGACCGGATGTTCAAGGCGCCCATCGAGGAGGTGTGGACGTACTTCAGCCGGTCGCCGCGGCTGAGCGCATGGCTCGCCGAGTACACGGGGACCGGCTCCACCGGCGCGGTCCGCCTGCGCATGACCGCGGACGACGACGAGCCCGGCTGGCAGGACGTCTCGATCCTGGAATGCTCCGCGCCGCATCGACTGCACGCCGACATCGGGCCCGCCGGCAGCTCGCACCGGATGTTCGTGCACCTGACCGAGGCGAGCGGCCACACCACCGTGACGGTGGGGCGGCGGCTGCGTTCGCTGGTCGAGGAGGCCGACGCCGGTCCGCGCTGGGACTTCTACCTCGACCGGCTGGTCGCCGCACACGACCACAAGCCGCTCCCCGACCGGGCCGCCTACGGCCCGGCGATGGCGGAGCACTACCGGATGCTGTGCCGCGAACTCGACCGCGACCTGCGCAGCGAGCACGCCGCGGCACGGTCGGCGGCCGCGGAGGCCTGACCGGCTAGTGCCAGCGGTGATCCTGCAGGGTCACCCGCGGCCCGCGCCGCTGGAAGCGGAACCCGCTCGCGAAGATCAGCCGCACCACGCGCTGGCGGTGGCCGGCCCACGGTTGCAGCAGTTCGAGCATCCCGTCGTCGTCGACCCGGCGGCCGATCAGCGCCTCGCCGACCTGGTGCGCCAGGTGGTAGTCGCCGACGCTGACGAGGTCGGGATGCGCGTGCGACCGCTGCAACGTCTCGGCACTGGTCCACGCGCCCACCCCGGGGATCGTGCGCAACGCCGTCTCGGCCGCGGCGAGGGACTCCGCGCCGTCGACCGCGCGCTCCAGCGACGGCGCGACGGCCAGCACGGCCTGCACCGCGCGGGCGCGCCGCGGGTCGACGCCGGCGCGGTGCCACTCCCACGACGGGATGCCGCGCCACTGCTCGATCGTCGGGCTCACCCGCATGCCGTCCGGCGCAGGTCCGGGAGCCGGCTCGCCGTACCAGCGCAGCAGGCACGCCCAGGAGCGGTACGCCTCCAGGCTGGTCACGCGCTGCTCGATGATGGCGGGGAGCAGCGCCTCGAGCATCCGGCCTGTCCTGGCGAGGCGGAGTCCGGGATTGCGGCGGAGGCTGTCCCGCAGCAGCGGGTGGCCGCTCACGTCGAGGCCGGCCCAGTCGTCGTCGCGGCCCAGCAGCGCCGGCACCTGCGCGATCGCCCAGGCGGCGCCCGGTCCCCACGCGGCGGCGGCGATCCCGCCTTCGGCGACGGAGCGCTGGATGCGGAGGGTCGCGGCGCCCTCCGGAGTGCGCCAGGTGCGCCACAGGCCCGCGGTGTCCCAGGTCGTCGTCGGATCGTACGGACCCCTGCCCAGGAGCCCCAGCGTTCCGGCGAGGTCGAGCGGCGCCGCGGGACGGTACACGGTGCGGGCGTCCGGCGCGGGTGCGGCCGTCCCTGCACCGGAGGCGCGGGAGGGCAGCACGGCGGTCATGCAGGAATGGTATGTCACGCTCCTGACGTTCCGGCCCGCGGGGGTACCCGAATGTCGGCCGCCTCCCCTAGATTTCCGCCATGGGAATCGAACTCGACACCGACGCCGTCGCGCGCCTGCGCGGCGCCGTCGCCGGAACCGTCTACGTCCGCGGCGATGAGGGGCTCGCCGCGGAGATCGCCTGCTTCAACCCGGCGATCCGCCACGACCCCGACATCGTGGTCGCGGTCGCCTCCGAAGACGACGTCGCCGAGGCCGTCCGCTTCGCCCGCGCCGCCGGCCTGCCGGTACGCGTCCAGTGCACGGGCCACGGAGCGGAGGCCCCGATCGCCGGGGGCATGATCATCTCGACCCGCGGGCTCGACGGGCTCTCCATCGACGAGGAGCACCGGCTGGCGCGCATCGGCGCCGGGCTGCGCTGGGCGCCGGTCATCGTCGCCGCCGCCGAGCACGGCCTCGCGCCGATCACCGGGTCCTCCACCAGCGTCGGCGCGGTCGGCTACAGCCTGGGCGGCGGCATCGGGCCGCTGGCGCGGACGTACGGCTTCACCTCCGACTGGATCCGCGGCTTCCGCGTCGTCACCGCCGAGGGCGACGTCGTCACCGCCGATGCCGAGACGAACGCCGACCTCTTCTGGGCGCTCCGCGGCGGAAAGGGCGGGCTCGCCGTCGTCACCGAGATGACGCTGGAGCTCGTCCCGCTGCGCACCCTCTACGGCGGCAGCGTCTTCTTCGAAGGCCCGGCGATCGAGCCGGCGCTGCGCGCATGGATCGACTGGTCGGCCGAGCTGCCGGACGAGGCGACCACGTCGGTGGTGCTGCTCGCCGTTCCGGATGTCGACGGGCCGCCCCCGCCTCTCCGCGGACGCACGGTGCTCAGCGTCCGCTTCGCCTACCCGGGTGACGCGGCGGAGGGCGAGCGCCTGTTCGCCCCCATCCGCGCCGCCGCACCGCTGTACCTCGACTTCGTGGCGGAGATGCCGACGACCGCGGTCGCGAGCATCCACAACGACCCGGAGGAGGGCGGCCCCACCTGGATCCGCGGATTCATGCTCGACACGTTCGATCAGGATGCGGGCGACGTGATCCTCGAACTCGCCGGGCCCGGCTCCGGCTCACCGTTCCTCGCGGTCGAGGTGCGTCAGCTCGGCGGAGCCACTGCGCGAGACACGGTCGACGGCACGGCGGTCGGCGGCCGCGACAGCGGGTACACCCTGAGCGTGCTCGCGGGCGACCCGTCCACGTTCGCGGAGGCGGCACCGGCGCGGGCGCAGGCGATCGCGGGCGCGCTCGCCGACCGCATCTCGGCGATCACCAACGTGAACTTCGCGGGCGATCTGGCCGACCGCGCCGCCTTCGAACGCGTGTGGCCGCCGACGGTCTTCGAGCGGTTGGAGGCGGCCCGGGAGCAGTGGGACCCCGAGCGCGTGTTCGCCTTCGGTCCCGCGTGATCCGGTCGGCGCCGCGCTACTCGCTCCAGATACTGGGTGCTTCGGCCCGGGTGGACGGGAGCGCGGCGTCGGCACCCCACTCGAGGAGCCACTGCGGGACGGTGACGTCCGTCGGCGACGGGCCCACCGCCTCCAGCAGCTCGTCGATGGACACGACGCCGCCGCTGCGCTTGAGGAAGCGGCCACGGATGAACGCCTGGGTGTAGATCTCGCCATCGACGGTGAAACGCTGCTCGACGTAGACGGCCTTGTCGTCGAACCCGAGGATGCGCGACTCGACGACGAACGGCTGCCACAGTTCGAGGGACTTGCGGAAGGAGATCGTCTCCGAGGCGACGACCGGGTACCACCCGCGCTGCTTGAAGATCGCCCAGACGCCGTTGCGCTGCAGCAGGTCGAACCGGCCGATGTCGGCGATCGACAGGTACACGCCGTTGTTCATGTGCTTCAGGATGTCGAGGTCGGTGGGCAGGACGCGGAACTTCGTGCGCGCCACATCCCAGTGGCCGAGCCGGGCGCCGAAGCGGGACAGGATCGCGTGGAGCATCGTCCGGAAGATCATATGCACGCCGTCATGTTAGTGATCCTCCGCAGGATCCGGACATTCGTTGTCCACACCCTCCAATGGGCGCCGCGCGATCGGGATGCCTCGTCGTACGGTGCGTCCAACGCCCGCCGGGATTCCCGGGCGGCGACGCAGCCGTCAGTTCGGGCTGATGCGCAGGCTCGCGATGCGCCCGTCCTTCAGCCCGAAGGTCATCGGCCCGGTGCCGTTGTAGCCGTCGCCCGTGACCGTGAGGGTGACGACGTAGGTGTCCGGCTCGTCGCCGGGCCGTACCCCGACCACCTCGAAGTGCGAGTTCTTGCCGATGTTGTCGGTGCGGTTCCACGACCGGACACCTTCGCGACCGTGGAACTCGCGTCCCCAGTCGTTGAGGTACGCGTCGTCGGTGAACGTCGCGGCGAAGGCATCCGCATCGCCCCGGTTGGTCGTCTCGACGAATCGCTGGATCGGCTCGGGAAGGGCCACGTCGGTCATGTGCTTCCTCTCTGTTCGATGCGGCTGTTCGGTGCGGCTGTTCGATGCGGCTGGTCGGTGCGGCTTCCGCTCAGCGGTCGAGCGGGACCTCCAGGATGCTGACGCCCGCCGGCGGCGCGGAGAGGCCCTGGTCGAGCTCGCCTTTGGTGCGGGCGACGGAGTGGTGCCAGCCGTAGGCCGCGGCGAGCGCTGCGAGGTCGACCGTCTGCGGCGTGTACAGGACGCGGTCGAAAGCCTCGGACGCAGCTGTGCGCGCCACCTCCAAGCCGTCGAAGATGGTTCCGCCGCGATCGTTGCCGACGACGACCTGCAGGTGCGGGCGGCGCTCGCCCGTCCCGAGCAGCAGCGACCCTGCGTCGTGCAGGAGGGCGAGGTCGCCGAGGAGGACACGCGTGACACCGCTCGGCGTGCCGGCCGCCTCCGCCGCGGCCTGGCTCGCCAGCGCGATGCCGGTCGCGGTGGCGATGGTGCCGTCGATGCCGGCGAGGCCGCGGTTGGCGTGGACGGCGATCTTCTTCCCCGGCACGATGCGATCGACGTCGCGGATGAGCCGCGAGGCGCCGAGGACGAGCCGGTCGTGCGGCCAGGTGTAGCGCCACACGGCCTCGGCCAGCAGCGCGCGGGTGATCGGGGCACGGATCGCCGCCAGCTCCGCCGCGGCGAAGGCGAGCGCATCGGCGGGCTCGTACGAGCGGGCCTTCTCGATGTCGGGCGCCGCGGCGGCCGGGTTCGCCTCCCGCTCCGCCTGCTCGGCGAGGCGGCGGCTCGCGAAGACCCAGCGCCCGACCCATCCCCGCACCTCCGGGGATCGCAGGTCGATCGTGTCTCCCGCCTGCACGCCGCCGACGATGCGCGCGCGGTGGCCCGGGTTGTAGGCCTGGGCGCCGGTCGGGGCGACGACGATCACGTCGACATCGGCACGGGTGAGGAGGGCGGGCACCTCTCTGCTGAGCGTCGGATGGCCGAACACGACGGCTCGCCGGACGACCCCTCCGAAGTTCTCATCGCGCAGGAGCTCGCGGTACGAGACGACGAGGTTGGGGCCGAAATGCGCACCGCTCGACACCTCCGCCAGCAGCGGGAGCCCGGCTTCGCGTGCGAACTGCTCGGCGGCCGGACCGGCGTCGGCACCGGCGACGACGACCGTCGGTGGGCCCGCGTCCACGACCTCGGTCTCGCGTGCCAGGGCCGCGGGGGCGGCAGTGCGGGGCAGCTCGCCGTGGACCGGCTCGGGAAGCGGCGGCACCGCGACCGAGAGGGGCTCCCGGAACGCCACGTTGAGGTGGACCGGACCGGGGTCCGCCGTGTCGGCACCGACCGCAGCACGGACGGCCGCGGCCGCGAGGCCGGCCGCCCGCTCGTCCTC